>Ga0315296_10004985_pt1 | contig 10725 bp, 8 predicted proteins | sample YL17G14_18_MG_FD_203921 | JGI IMG/M metagenome (GOLD analysis project Ga0315296, IMG submission 203921) | Sediment microbial communities from Yellowstone Lake, YNP, Wyoming, USA - YL17G14_18 | ecosystem: Environmental > Aquatic > Freshwater > Lake > Sediment | place: USA: Wyoming | collected...
AAAGGCAAGGTAGTTGCCATGACTGGCGACGGAGTCAACGATGCCCCCGCGTTGAAGAAGGCAGACATTGGAATCGCCATGGGAATAACAGGGACAGATGTCACGAAAGAAGCTTCAGATCTTGTGTTGGCCGACGATAACTTCGCTACGATAGTGAAGGCAATAGAAGTTGGTAGATGGATATACGACAATATCAAGAAATATCTGGCATATCTTCTTCAAGGAAACTTCGTCGAGATTGCCGTTATGACACTGGCATCTTTGATCGTTCTTCCGTTAATAGGACTGCATGGCGATGACGCTCTGCCTTTACTCGCCGTTCAGTTGTTGTACATTAACCTCGTGACTGACGGAGTCCCTGCCATAGCGCTCGGCTTCAGTCCACCGGACCCGGATTTAATGAAAAGGCCTCCCAGACCCAAGGATGAGTCCGTATTCACAAAGGAGGTTACCAGATTAATCGTCATGGCGCTTATCGTTCAGACACCGGTTCTAATGCTCGGGTTCGTGACCGGACTTGGTGAGGGCTTGGCTCTGGCTAGGTCAAGATTGTTCTTGATGTTCATCGGAATAGAACTCGCCATTGCGTTGAACTGTAGATCACTCACGCACTCTTTCTTGGAAGTCAAACCACACAAATGGGTTATTCTGGCGGTAATATCACAGGCAGTGCTCACGACAGCTCTGACATTCATTCCGCAGGCCAGGACCGCTCTTGGGATTATCTTCCCCACAACTACCGATTTGATCTGGATACTAGTTGCTGCAGTCGAAACAGTGGTCAGTATAGAGCTTCTCAAGAAATACTGGAAGATCCGACCCACGTCGGCCCAAGGTTCTTTAGAGACTGCTGAATGAGTGCGGGCCTTTCGCGAGGATTCGAGAGTGACCGAGAAAACCCCGGAGAAATCACTCAGCGGTCGAATTTTCGGACCAGCCCTTGTTGTGATCCTTAGCGTCATTTGGGGCCTAGCTTTTGTGGCCATAAGAAGAGCGGTCTTGGAGCTCAGCCCGATCAATCTAACCCTGCTCAGATGGCTGATCGTCTCGGGAAGCTTCCTCTTACTGGCACCCATAATCGGCAAACCGAAGGCACCAATCAGGCGAGAGCATATTCCCAGAATTATTCTAGTCGCCTTCGCAAGTGTTGGAGGCTATCACCTTTCGCTCAATTATGCTGAGACGATCGTATCGTCTGGTTTGGCGGGGCTCTTGATCTCATTCGGCCCAATCTTCGTAGTCCTCCTCTCCGCCATATTCCTGAAAGAGAAAATCGGTATCACGCTGACCACTGCCCTTGCTTTGGCCACCATCGGAGCAATCATTCTCTCACTCAACTCGGACTTGAGTTTCTTGTACATCACAGGGCCGCTAGCGGTTGTGCTTGCGGCTTTCATGTACAGCTTATTTGCTGTGGGATCAAAACCTCTGGTGGCGAATTACGGCGCCCTTCCAACAGCTGTCTGGGCTGCGGTACTGGGTACTGTTTTCATTTTGCCTCTACTATCCGGAAGTTTCTTCGCTGAAGTTCAGAGTCTATCACTTACAGGATGGTTCTCAGTACTGTATCTCGCTATCCTTAGCACCGTCGTGGCTAACATAATCCTTTACACTCTGATCAGCAGTCGTGCCGTCTCAACTCTGTCAGTTCAGCTCTACCTCGTCCCAATTGTGAGTTTGGTGGGTGGAATCGCCCTGCTCGACGAGAGCCTCACGATCTTCACAATAATAGGTGCAGGCTTTCTCCTTGCAGCAACTGGACTAGCAACAAGGAAGAAGGCTTAGTTCGAACGTGTTGTCGGAAGACTTGAGTTGTGGGGGAAGTATCTTCGGTTTTCAGACATGAAATCTCATCTGGAAACCCTCAAGAGACATGTGCGAATCAGAAATCTAGCTTTTAAGACACCTGCTGAATCAGTAGTGGGAAACCTGAATGTACAAGATTCTTGCGCTGCGGACATGGTCTTTTGACGGTCTAGTTTCTAGGAGGTTGAGGCAGTGACAGTCACAGCTGTTGTGGGCGCACAGTGGGGAGATGAGGGCAAGGGTCGTGTAATAGACTACCTGGCCTCGAAGACCGATTTTGTTGTCAGATTTCAAGGAGGCAACAACGCAGGCCACACAGTAGTCAACGACCTAGGTACTTTCAAACTACACCTAGTCCCATCCGGCATATTCTTTCCAAAAGTGCGCTGCCTCATGGGTGCGGGGACAGTAATCGATCCCACATCTCTGCTAGAAGAGATTGCAGCTCTGGAAAGCGCAGGAGTCAAAACCGAGAATCTCTGGATTGATCGACGTGCCCACATTGTTTGGCCTTACCATCGTCTCTTGGACGGAGCTAGAGAGCAGGGCAGCAAGCTCGGCACCACACGCAGAGGCATAGGTCCGGTCTATGCTGACAAGGGCGCCTACCGAGGCATTAGAATTGGAGATCTGCTTCACCCTGAGTTTCTGCACCAGCGACTTGAAGACGTGTTACCACTCAAGAACCATGAGATGGCCTACTATGGTTTGCCACCCCTGAAACTTGAAGACCTACTAGCCCAAGCTGAGAATTGGAGAAAGAGACTCTCCAAGAGAATAATTGATACGGTGCCTCTGCTGCGTCAAGCGATTCAATCAGGTCAGCAAGTCCTTCTTGAAGGTCAATTGGGCATCATGCGCGACCTCGACTGGGGCATCTACCCATACAGCACCGCCTCATCACCCACAGCGGGCGGCGCATCCAGCGGTGCGGGGATACCTCCCAAGTTCATTGAACAGGTTATCGGCGTCGCGAAAGCTTACTCTACTTCGGTCGGAGGTGGACCTTTTCCAACCGAGCTACTCGATGCTGACGGTGAGCGCTTGCGACAGGTCGGAGGCGAATTTGGGGTCACAACTCAACGCCCACGTCGATGTGGCTGGTTCGACGCCGTAACCGTACGCTACGCAGCCTGGTTGAACGGACTCAGCGCCATTGCAGTGACCAAGCTGGACGTACTTGATACCTTTGAAACCATCAAACTCTGTAGAGCATATCGGCTCGACGGAGAAGAGCTTACAGACATGCCGGACACCATCACGCAAGGGCAAGTGAAACCAGTATACGAAGAATGGCAAGGATGGAGATCATCCACCCGAAACGCTCGAACCTGGAACGCGCTACCATCCGCAGCCCAAGCATACTTGCGACGCATTGAGGAACTGGTCGGGGTTCCAACCAAATATGTTTCCGTGGGGCCTCGCCGCGAGCAGATGATCTGCCTGTAAATTGGAACTGCCCTATCAGAGATAATGACATGATGCCACGCAGAAATCTTGACTGGACCATTCAGGATCCAGTCATTTCGTGGCTTATGGATCCGGGCGAACTTTCAATGCGGTACTTAACGTCTCGCGACTTGCTCGAGCCGCGTCCCAGCGAACGAAAGCTCGAAAAATTGCGCTTGCCGATTTCACGAAGGGGTTGGGCAGCGAGAATTCTTGCTGGTCAGCAAGAGAGGACGTGGTGGGTCACGAAAAAGACCTGCTATCAACCGAAATTTCGCTCTACGATCTGGCGGTTGCAGGTTCTCGCCGACTTAGGTTTGACCCGTCGAGTCGAACGAATCGCGAACGCGGTGGAATTTTTCCTTGACTTGCACCTAGCGAAGGATGGCGGATATTCACCTTACGCAAAGCACGAGCTGAACGGTAAAGCAAGAGGTCACCTGTGCACGACCGGCAACATGGTTCGTTCACTGGTCCGATTCGGGTATCTTGATGATGAACGCGTTCAATCAGCCATTCGTTGGCTTATTGAAGAACAATTGGCAGATGGAGGTTGGGATTGCTTCGGCCGCCCGAAAGGAACACTAGACGGGTGGGAAGCGATGAGCGCCTTCGCTGAAATGCCAAAGTCTCGGCGTTCGCCAGAAGTTCGCCAGGCCATTGAAGCTGGCGCTGAGTTCTACCTGAAGAAACGGCTTTTGCACGAGGGAAAGCGCTTCGAGCGCTGGTACTGGCTCCGTTATCCTTGGCACTACTTCTACGATGTCCTCGTCGGTTTGGACTTCTTGACCGCGCTCGGTTATGGAAAAGACAAGCGCACACGCGAAGCGGTGCGACACCTCATTTCCAAACGTTGTCTCGACGGAAGGTGGAAGCTTGATCATACGAATGGAAACCTGCGGCTGGAGATTCCGGGCCAGCCATCGAAGATTATCACTTTCCTCAGTCTACGCGCCATGAAGCGTATTGGGAAGAGCTAGCGTTCTTCAACCTGTTTTAACTGCTTCAAGTCTTCCGGAGTATCCACGTCTCGTATAGCATTCTCAGAATCTGTCTCAACCAGTCGCATAGCCTGTTCATGCTTCTTGACCACAGACTTCAGGCCGAAGGATGCTTCGTCAATCTGTTCAATCTCTCCGAACAACTCCCTTCCCAACAGTATAGGGTGGCCAAGTCTGCCATTGTGAGCTGCCACTACAATAGGTTTCTTTTCATGGTTGTAGGTTTCTAATACCATGTTGATTGAACGAGGGTCTATCAAGGCCACGTCGCCTGGCAGCACAAGGACTGCTTGAGTGGTTGCTCCCACTTCTTTGAGCCCGGCTTTTACTGAGCTGCTCTGACCTTTCTCGTAGTCTCTATTGACCACGAAACGGCAAGGCAGATCTTGGAGTTCATCGCGAATTCGTTCTGCTTCCCAACCAAGAACAACTATTACTTCGTCAACCTTCGAATTCAGTGCGTTTTCAACAACTCTTCGAATTATCGGTTTACCCTCAATTCTGGTTAGGAGCTTGTTCTTGCCTCGCATGCGAGTGGATTTTCCCGCTGCTAAAACTATCAAAGAGAACATCTGACGTTCAGCCTCCCTAGAGATGCATTGGCAAGAACTTCGCTGAGCCCAACTTATGCAGCAGTTGGTCGTCTTTGTAGATTACTTCTCCCCTGCGTATTGTCAAAACGGGCCATCCCTTCATTGTCCATCCTTCGTAGGGCGTCCAACCGACCTTGTAGTGAAGTTGGTCAGCACGTACCTTCCGTTTCATCTTAAGATCAACCATGACCAAGTCAGCGTCCGCCCCTTTCGCAATAATACCCTTCCTGGGATAGAACCCAAAGATCCGCGCTGGATTCTCACAGCAGACTCGCTGAAGTCCGGCGAGGCTTAGACGGCCTTTGTTTACTCCTTCGCTCAGCAAGACCGGGAGCATGGTTTCGATCGCCGGGACACCGCCCCAAGCAGACCAAATATCCGTCCACCCCACTTCCTTTTCTTCTCGCGTCCCAGGCGCATGCTCAGACGTAACTATATCCACCGTCCCATTCCGCAATCCACTCCAGAGAGCCTGCACATCTTTTGGACCTTTCAATGATGGGTTCATCTTCAGGTAGGGGCCCTGTTTCTTCATGTCGTTCCTTGTGAAGGTCAAGTAGTGCGGACAGGTTTCAGCTGTGACTTTGACCCGTTTTTTCTTTGCGGCTTTCACTATTGCAACGCTCTCAGCTGTCGACATGTGTGAGATATGCAGGCGTGCTCCTATTCCACCAGCATAATCCACGACTTTTCGAACAGCGCGTTCTTCAGCTATGGTGGGCTTCCATTCTGCATGCGCCATCGGATCCTTTCTGCCCTGAGCCTTTAGTTTCTGAAAATTCTCGTTGGCCGTTTGTTCATCTTCCGCGTGCACGTTCAGAATCGAACGTTGCATCGCAGTTTCGCGCATGAGGGACATCAATGTGTGGTCGTCGACATAGTACGGCTTGCAGGTGAAGGTCTTGAAGGAGCGAACACCAAGCTTCGAAATTTCGGTTATGTCGGAAAGATTGTTCAGGTTCATCATGCCTGCGTGCAAGGAGAAATCGACGACGGAGCTTCGTTCACCCACTGTGATCTTGACTTTCACTCGCTCTGGAGTGTCAACTGGTGTTGACAATACCATCTCGATTACAGTCGTGATACCGCCTGCCGCTGCCGCACTGCTACCACTAGTGAAATCTTCTCGATTCGTGAACGCCGGATCGTGGAGGTGAGCGTGCCCGTCCACCAACCCAGGAAGAACGAACCTGCCCCGGGCGTCTATGCGATCATCGACTTGGAGGTGCTTTTGTCGACTCAGGGACTTGATCTTGCCTTCTTCGATCAGGATGTTTGTTCGAAGAACACGTCCTTTGAGAATGATTCGAGCGTTCTCGACAGCGAGGCTTCCCAAGCTTCTCAAGCATGGATGGCAACCCACAAATAATAAGCGTACAGACCACCGATACTGCAAAGTCGAGGTTCACTCTTGCCGAGAAAGAAAGGTCGTTCATGGGGCCTCAAAATAGGCAAGTACAAAATCCGACTAGGCTATTCCAAACGCAAAAAGTCGCCAAAAACCAGTCGCAGGAAGAGAAGAAAGCCGAAACGCTAGTTACAGAGATGGGCTACGAGCTGTGACCAACGAGGTCGGGAAAAGTGTCCCGGCAACACTCTTCGGCACCTCAGAAATTCGAGGTCGACTAGACGAATTTCTGACCCCCGAATTCGCCAAGAAAGTGAGTCTATCATTTGCGGCGAACATTACACGACATAATAGCTCAGTGGAAGAACACTCCAACGGATGTTCCAAGAAGGGCAAGTCTCTCCGAGCTGGTAAGGAGGATTCTGTCGGAATGGTCTAGGCAAAGGATGGGTCCAACCCATCTGGGCCACACCAAAAACAGGGTGGGCCTCACCCTCACGCGAATAGACGCACTAGTCAAGACGCTGCAACTCCAAGTTTTGACACTTCACCTAGGTGAGAAGCCTCTCGCCACGTTCACAGCTGCCGCTCTTTCTGGAAGAGCGAGAAATCAAGACAAATCAATCATGCCGTCTAATCCTTTTATAAGGTTAGTCTGCGCGTGATAACGAACTTCAATTATTGTGGAGGTGGAATTACGTCTACTGAGAAAGATCCCCAGAGGGATTTGCTGAAACTCTTTGCATACGGGCAGTTGGCAAATCTCTGGATTACTCTTGCAACGAGGGAGGCGATGTCTGAGAAAGAAGCAAAGGCACTTCTCGGAGTCCAAGAGGCAGTTATCAAAGAATTCGAGAAGACCCTCGAACCCTACTTCGACTTTCCCTCAATGAAAGCTTTCGGGGAGTACATAACAAGGTACAAAGTTCGGCTGTCCTGAGAATCATGTTGCGAGATTCAACGAAGACGAGCTGCCATGACTCGATAACAGTGCTCACACGAAATATCACCTAGAGAACCCAGCCACTTTCTACCAATTCAGACCATCTTCTTCCCAGTTTCTAGGCTCTCAGTCCATGTAGAAGGGTGATTAGTTCTGCAGTCTTCGGTTATTTGGCATTGAAGTGGCTGATGGCATCTGCGAGGCTGGACAGGAAGGTTTCCACTTCAAGGATTGTGTTGAAATGTACCGGGCTGGCGCGGATTGCGACGGATCTCCCATACGTTCGGAGACCTCTAGAGTAGAATCCTCCGTTGTTTTCGGCCAGGAGAGCAATCGCATGCTTCTCCCACATGTATTCAGCAACCTTGTGCGGGTCTGCGCCCACTATGTTGAAACTAAACGTTGGAACGCGCTGATCCGTTCTGGACGGGTCTTTGAGACCGTAAACTTCCAGCCCGTTCAATGCTCGCATTCCCTGAACCTTGCCTGTTCCGTTCAACATGCCGCTAGAGAGTTTCCTTTCGTAATTTTCGATCCATGAAAGTGCAGCCTTCAACAGCTTGACTCTCCCGGAATACTCATCGATTTGGTTTCTGACCTGCCTCTCCACTTCTGTTCCCAGCCAGCTCAAATAATCCATCACAGCCGTTATCGAGGCGAAGAGTGCTTGGTCGCGTGTCCCCATCTCCCATTTCTCAGGCGGACTGTTCGGCGCTGGCTCAACTTTGTATGGCTTCAGATTTTCTAGGAGTTCTCGGCGACCAAACATGAAACTTCCACGTCTGCTGAACAATTTGTATGCGGAGAAAACAGCAAAGTCACAACCTATCTTATTGACGTTGACGGGAAGATGTGCAACCGTGTGAACAGCATCGAGAACACCGAACGCACCGACTTCCCTTGCAAGTCTGAAGACTTCACCGACGGGAGTTCTAGAGCCAATGGCGTTCGCCACTCCGGTCACAGCAACCACACGTGTCTTTTTGTCCACGAGACTTGCGAAATGCGGAAGATCCAGCATACCATCATCGGGATTGAACCTTGCAAATCTAACTTCCTTGACCACTCCTCTTCGTTCCAACTCAAGCCAGGGACTAATGTTCGCGAAGTGTTCGTATTCCGTGAGGACGATGTTCTCGTTCCCTGTCATTTCCTTGGAAAGGGCGTAAGCAAGATGGAAGAGTAGACTGGTCGCAGATTCACCGGATACAATGCAATCCTCAGATGGCGCATTCAGGAAGTCTCTGACGGCTCTCCTACCTTCGAGTATGGTTTCTTCATTCATCTTTGACTCCCAAGAAGGTCCACCTACATTAGCAGAGCATGCGAGACGTGCTTTTGCTTCTGCATCTGCAACACGTTTCAGAACCAGTGAGCCTGCTGCATTCTCAAAGAAAATCCTCTTTCTTCCATTCCCATCAACCTCAGAGTAAGGAAACTCGCGTCTGATCGCTACTAGGAGATCCTCGTTCATCGCAATCTCATCCCACATGTTAGAACATGACTTCGTGACATTTCAAGCGCGCTCCCCTTCCCTATACCTCTTGAAGCTCCTGTGACGGGAGCCACTTTCTTGGTCAGCAGCATCATTACCCAAGCTTTTGCCAGTCGGTCGATATCGGCGCCTACCCAATTATGACTAAGCCAAACCGACTAAGCTTTCTGGTGTTCCTCTTGATCGAACGCTGGGGCAGAGATCACCCGTTGCCTTAGTTGTGTTCGCAAGGTGACAACATCTGGGCAGGATCATCGGGGCGAAACTGTTTAAAGAGGTCAATGCCGAGCTGTCGAAGCTAGCATGTGGGACGCGACTTGCAGACCATTGATCTGGCGAACCTGCCTCGATGGGATCTTTCAAATGTCTACCCAGGCTTGGAGTCTGAGCAGTTCAAGAGAGCAACCTTTGATTTGAAGAGCCAAGTGGACGCTTTTGATCGTTATCTGAACGAACACCATATTTCTCGAACAGCATCTCGCACTGAGTCAACTGATGTGAAAACGACAATCGCTGAGTACCTGGGGGAGATGAACGTTACACTGCGGTTGTACTCGACTCTCAACGCCTACGTTGCGTCCTATGTGACGACTGATTCCTTCAACACAACGGCCAAGCGATTGGAGTCCGAACTGGAAATGGTTGGCATTCGCCTCCGAAAGCAGGAGATAAGATTCCAAAGCTGGCTTGGGACCGTTGCAGGATCCTTACCCAAGCTGCTGGATCAACCTGGCACAGCAAGAGAGCACTCATTTTACCTACGTGAGCTTGCCGAGCAGAGTCGCTACATGATGAGCGAGGCAGAGGAATCTCTAGCAGCTGAACTAGAATTGAGCGGAGGGAATGCATGGAGCAAGCTGCATGGTACGGTTTGTTCTCAGCTTACCGTGGACTTCGAACTGGAGGGGAAAGTCCAGAAACTTCCTATAACCGCCCTTCAGAACTTGAATCACCATACTAATCCTGATGCCCGTCGGCGAGCCTATGAAGCTGAACTGATTGCTTGGGAGTCGGTACGAGAGCCACTGGCGGCTGCGCTAAATGGTGTGAAAGGTAGCGTGTTCACATTGGACCAGCGACGCGGTCGAATCGACGCTCTTCACGCCTCACTGGACCGCTCAAGAGTTGACCGCGAAACCGTCGAAACGTTGCTCAGTGTTATGCGGAACTCATTCCCAATGTTCCGAAAATATCTGCAGGCAAAAGCGAAACGATTCGGTAACAAGGCGCTACCGTGGTGGGACATATTCGCCCCAGTTGGTAAGAGCGAACGACGTTACACATGGGACGAAGCTAAGAAATTCATTCTGACTCAATTCCGTACTTTCAGTGATCGGCTGGCGGAACTGGGTCAGCGAGCCTTCGAACACAACTGGATCGACGCCGAACCACGCAAAGGTAAACGCGGCGGTGCGTTCTGCATGGAAGTGCCCGGAGTGGACGAGTCCCGTATCCTATGCAACTTTGACGGTTCACTCGATGAAGTTTCGACGGTTGCGCACGAGCTTGGCCACGCCTTCCACAATTACTGCCAAGTTGGCAAAACAATCTTACAGACAACTACACCAATGACTCTGGCTGAAACAGCTTCAACCTTTAACGAAACCATCATCGCCAACGCCGCACTATCTGATGCGAAAACCATTGATGAGAAACTCGCAATTCTGGAAAACCAGTTGATCAACGCGAATCAGATCGTTGTTGACATAAGCTCGCGATACATGTTCGAGAAAGAGGTCTTTGAGCGCAGGGCTAACTCGGAGCTATCAGCCGATGACTTTTGCGAGATCATGCTACGTTGCCAAAAGGCAACTTATGGAGACGGATTGGATGGACAGTATCTGCATAAGTACATGTGGACTTGGAAGCCTCACTACTACATGCCCAACCTGTCTTTCTACAACTATCCCTACGCCTTCGGCTTACTCTTCGGTACAGGATTATATGCGATCTACAAAGAGCGTGGCAGCTCATTCGTGAAGGATTACGAAACACTACTATCACGGACTGGGGAAGGCACGCCGGCTGAGCTTGCTGCCAAGTTTGACATCGATATCCGCAAACCGGACTTCTGGGAAGGCAGTTTGAAG
>Ga0315296_10004986_pt1 | contig 10724 bp, 11 predicted proteins | sample YL17G14_18_MG_FD_203921 | JGI IMG/M metagenome (GOLD analysis project Ga0315296, IMG submission 203921) | Sediment microbial communities from Yellowstone Lake, YNP, Wyoming, USA - YL17G14_18 | ecosystem: Environmental > Aquatic > Freshwater > Lake > Sediment | place: USA: Wyoming | collected...
GACCGAGGGGTCGGTGGTTCAAATCCACTCGCCCCGACCACACTTTCGCCAACGAAAACGGCCCTTCATTGACCGTGATGGTCGGTGAAGGGCTTTTTTGTTGGCGATTCTGCAAGGCTCCCTCCAGAAAATTCAAACACAAAAGGTACGAATCCATGCGCCGGCTGGCCGCCGCACACGGGATGGATACGGACGATTACTTGCGAGAAGTGGCCCAGAATGCGAGAGATCGGCGCCAGAGGTAAGAACTACGGCCCTGACGGCTCATTCCGAATTGAGGGTCGGGACAGGCTATGTGAGGGCTTGCGTGTCTTACGCATTTTGCGTAATAATTTACGCATAATGCATGAGACATCGGCGCTCGACGCGTTGTTCCCGAAGGTTCGCAGAGGGGTGCTCGCGGCTACGCTGACACGTCCGGACAAATGGTGGTATCTGTCGGAGCTAGCACAATTCCTGCGGACGAGTCCTTCGAGCCTGCAGCGTGAACTCAAGGCGCTGGTTGCCAGCGGTATTCTGCAACAACGGCGCGAAGGAACCAGAATCTACTTCAAGGCCGAAACGCGGTCTCCTCTGTTCCGTGAGCTGCGCGGTCTCCTGAAAAAAACGTTCGGCCTGGTGCCGACCCTGCAGCGGGTCCTGCAGCCGTTTCGGGGCCGGATCGACTGTGCCTTTGTGTATGGTTCGGTGGCTCGCCGTCAGGAACACGCACTCAGCGATGTCGACCTACTGGTGATCGGCAGCGCCGGCCTGGCCGACCTCTCGCCTGCGCTCCGGAAGGCGGAGACCCGTCTCGGGAGAGAGGTCAACGTCACCACCTATTCGTCAGCCGAAGTCCAAGAGAAGATGGCGGCCAAGGACCACTTCCTCTTTGAGATCCTGCGGGGCCCGAAACAATTCGTGAAAGGCAGCCAGCGTGACCTGGACGACGTTATTAGCGAACCGGGACGTCCAACGACATCACACGTCGAAGCAGGAACTCGATGACATGCGCGCGCTGGTTGCGCGCGACCTGGCCGACGCGGGCGTCCCTGGCCTTTCCGCGGATCGTCGGTTCGCAACCGCCTACAACGCGGCGCTCCAGGCCGCGAACATGGCGATTGCCTGCGCTGGCTACCGCGTCACCGCCAAGACGGGCCATCACAAGGTCTCTCTCGACAGCATGAAGGTTGCGCTCGGCTCCATCGCGGACGAATACGCTGACTACTTCGAGACATGCCGTCGCAAGCGCAACGTGATTGACTACATCCACTCCCACGTTGCGACTGAAACGGAGGCGAAAGAGATTGTCGAGAAAGCGAGGGAGTTCTGCGAACTCGTCGAGGCGTGGATTGCTTCGAAGTCCCCGAGTCTGAAGCGTTGAAGGGTGGCGCGAGATGGCCTCGCTTGGACAGCCGATGGCAGGTTGTGCCCTGTGCACGACCAATCGGCACCTGAAGGAGTGGATCGAGGCTAACGGGACCGTCGAGACGTGTGCCTTCTGCGCAGGCACCGAGCGCCTAAAGGCGACCCTCCGCGAACGACGGGCGGCGCTGAAGGACAATCCGGCATTTCGTCAGCATGTGTTTGGTCGCGAGGACGGCAGTTATGTCGGGAGCTACGACCGCCCGTGGCGTGGGTTGTTCTCGCTAGCTGGGCTGGACTGGGGCCGCAGACAGGGACTCGTCTGGCACACCCTCCGTCATGAGTTCGTGTCGCGCACGCTGGAGCGCACCGGGGATTCGGTCGTCGCACAGGCCATGGCGCGGCACAAGGACGTGCGAACGACGCAAGGCTATCTCCATGCCCGCCCGACGCGGCTCCTCGTCGCAGCCGTTGCCTTGAACCGAGCGGAGACCCATGCAGAGGCCGACCGAGGATCCGGTGCGTCCACGCGGGGGACCGGGACCGCCGCCGGTTCCTATGCTGATCCGATGCGGGGAGGCAAAGTGGTTAGATTTCCGAAGAAATCTGCGTAGCCGTCACGGCTTCGGGACCGAGGGGTCGGTGGTTCAAATCCACTCGCCCCGACCACCACATCCCGCGATGGCCCGGGCAGCCGGGCCATTTTCTTGTACGGCGATGGTCATCGTCCGACGCGGACGATCGAGAGGCGACGGCACTCAACGCGGATTAAGAGGCAGTCGTCCCCCTGGAGGAAGTTGCCGACGTCAGCGTCGCAGCCACAAACCCAGGTAGTACTCAGAGGCGGGACGCCAGTCTTCGTTGACGGGCGACCCGGACGTCGCGCGCAGAAGGGCCGGGCCGTCCATGCCGTCCTCTGTGAAGGTCCGAATGCTTGTCTGCATTTCCAGCGAAAAGTTCTGAAGCAGGCGCTCGAAGAACAGAGGGTCGCGGCGGACGGGCTCGCGTGAGGCCAGGCAGAAATTGGGGTACGCCCGGACGAATCGGAACTCCGCGAGCAGCGTGCGCGCAATCACGGCGTTTGCGTCCAAGCCTCCCACCATCAGCACGCCATCTTGGGTCAGATGGCCTGCTGCCAGCGCAAAGAACTGGCGCGAGTGCAGGTTATTGCTGTAGGCGGTGGTGGTCCGGAGGGGATCCATCAGGATCACATCGAACCGCTCGTCGGTTCGCTGGAGGAACCGGCGGCCGTCGTCAATCACAACGCGGAGCTTTCGATCGGCAAACGTCCTGGCGAGCGCTGGAAGCGGGCGGAGGTTCGCGATGACGGATCCACAGAGCTCCACGACAGTCACCCGGCGGACGCCGGGATCAAGGAGAGCCGCCTCCACGATCGACCCGGCGCCGAATCCGATGACGAGCACCTCTCGGGCCGCGGGCGCATGGCTCAGCGCCTCGACAGCCTCGGCCAGAAAGAACGCTCCTGGTCTGTATCCATGCCCCTGGCCGTTGATGTAGTTCCGCAACCGGTCGCCATCTTCGTAGGTGAGAAGAACCGCATCCCGCCCTTCCTTGAAATGCGCCCGGAACGGCGCGAACGGAGGAACGTGCATCGCCAGGTACAACTCCCCGGGGCGAGGGAAGACGAGGATGCTCCCCAGGAGAAGGATGGCCACCGACACGACACGGAGCGCGCCTGGCGCACGTCTATCCTTGACTATTCTCGGGAGCGCCCCGAACAAGAGCCCGAGCGAGCCGAATGCCAGCAGGGTCATTTCCGTGCCGACGGCCGGAAGCAACACGAGCCCGGTCACCAGTCCGCCTCCGACGTTGCCGAGCACGGCGAAACAGTAGGTCGTGCCCACGGCGGCTCCTTCGCGACCGCGGCGCGCGAGCGCCAGAGAGGCGATCAGCGGGAAACTCGCGCCCATGAGCACGGTTGGCACGAACAGGAATGCCAGCGGCCACACGAAGACATCCAGGAGCAGGAAAGCATCCGCGAGTGAAGGCGGGCCCAGAGGACTCGTGAAGAGCGCGGAGGAGGGATGAAGATCCGTCGAAAACGACAGGTCGACGAGCCGCCTGAGGGGTCCGGATTGTGCCAGGTGGTAGAAGGCCGCACACGTGACCAGAACCGTCAGGCCGATCGCAAACTGTAATGTGAAGAACAAGTCCCGGCGCGATATGTGCGGCCTCCTGGCAAGGTAGCCCGGTATGGCCAGACTCCCGACGGCGATCCCGAGCAAGTACACGGCGAGCACGCTCGAGAATGCGTATGGCGAGTCTTTGACCAGCACTCCGATGACGCGGTACCAGATGATCTCGTAGCCGATCGCCATGAACCCGGTCGCAAACACGAGGAGGTATGCGAGGTGTCCAAGGCCGGAAGGGCCGTTTCGCGGCTCGGCTGGCGCCAGCGGCGGCGGCGCCGCCCGCCGTGCCACGGGTCCGGCCAGACAGATTGCGCAGGCCAGGGCCACATCGACAGACGCAGCGAAGGAGATACACCCGTTCAGGCCAAGCAGCGGGACCAGCAGATAGCTCGTCAGGACGGCCCCGGCCGCCGCCCCGAGGGTGTTCAGGAAATAGAGCCGACTGACGCTGCAGAGGAAGTCGCCTGTCAGGCGGGTCACCATGGTGGTGAGCAGGGGAAGCGTCATGCCCATCAGCAGCGTCGGCGCCGAGAGCACGACGAACGTGCACGCGAACGCGAGGACGGGCGTGAGGTCGGCGGTGACGCGACCGAGTGCGGCAATGACGGCGAAGCTGGCGAACCCCGCCGCACCCAACGTCAGTTGGACGAGGGAGTAGAGGCCGTAGGGCCGCGACGTGCGGTCCGCCAGCCAGGCTCCAAGCAGCGAACCAAGGCCCAGCCCGAGCATGTACACGCTGACGATCAGCGCAATCGAAACGGCCCCGACACCGTGCTGAATGGTGAGCAGGCGCTGCCACGAAACCTGATACACCAGGCTGGCAAGACCGGAGAGGAAGAAAACGGCCCCCAGCAACGAGATCAGACGTCGTGTCGGCATGGGCAAGACGGTCCGAACCCGCCAATTCTACCGTTGCGGCACTCCCGCAGCACGAATTCAGGGCCCCGCGCTTCCAATGTGATGCAGGACGATTTTCTATCATCACTTGGTCGAGGGAACAGAGTTGAAATTACCGCACATGTTCCGTGCATCGCCATCGTCACGAGACCCGACGCCGCTCTCCCAATCGAGCACAACGCCGACCGCGGCGACGGGTGGAGCGACCATTCTTGGCGTCGTGAACGGAATGGGGGGGGTCATCCCAGGGCGTGAGGCCACTCGCCGCGGGCATGACCGTCACGGTCGAGGGCACGACAATCACTGTCGCGGTTGACTCCCTCGGCCGCTTCGAATTGAAGGGCGTGCCGCCGGGCGATGTTCGCCTTCGGTTCACCGCCAACGGCATCAGCGCGACGCTGACGCTGACGGGCGTTGGCGACCAGCAGCGTATCGAGATTACGGTGACGATCGCAGGAACCAGCGTCGCCCTCAACACCCATTTTCGGACCACGGCCGACAACCGGATTGAACTCGAGGGACGAATCACGGCCATCGATGCTGTCGCCAGGACGATCCAGGTCGAAGGCAAGACGGTGACGGTGACCCCCGATACGATGATTCGTCACGGATCCATGGTCGTGCAGTTCTCCGATCTCAAGGTCGGTGATCGGGTCCATGTAAAGGGGACCGTAGCTGGTACGACCATCACCGCACTCATCGTCGAGGCCCAGCAGATGGATGGCGGCCCGCCGCAGCAGGGGACGGTTGATGTCGAAGGCGTAGTGTCCGCGCTGGCTGGAAGCTGCCCGACGCTCACGTTCAAGCTCGGCACCACGATCGTGAAAACCACTGCACAGACGACATTCACGACGGGGCCCTGCTCCGCGATCATCATGGGCAGTCAGGTTGAAACCGAGGGGCTGAAGCAGGCGGACGGCACGGTCACCGCCCTAAGAGTCAAACTCGAACCGGTCGAGATTGAAGGTGTGGTATCGGCTGTGACCACGGGCTGTCCATCCCCGGCGTTCTCGGTCGGAGGCACGAAGATCACCTCGTCCGGGCTGACGACGTATTCGGGTGGGACATGCGCGGACATCAAGGTCGGCGCAAAGATCGCGGCAAAGGGCTTCACCCAGTCGGACGGGAGCCTAGCGGCATTGGGGATACGGATCCTGAAGACCGGAGACCACTGAGGCTCTCGCCGGGATTCCGCCGCGTTGTTCGTCGGCAATCCGGCAGCGCGCCCGGCAGCCCGGCAGGAGCGCCGGGGCCAACGGCCTGACATGTGCGAATTCCTCCGGAATTCTTGAGTCCGTTGACTGGATGCACAGTGGCACTCCAATTGCTATAATGGATGACAAGGCCCACCGCCCGTGATGCGGTGTCTACCGATGGGGGCCGGTAGGCGCGGCTAGCGGGTGGTGGGCGTATCTGCGTACGGCTGTGCCTGGCGGCCCCCGCGCGCGGCCCTACTGCTCGAGGTGGAACGGCACGCTCGTCACGATGGTGTTCGGGCGGAACAGCAGGGCTGCCTTGATGATAAGCGCGCTCTGGTTATGCAGCAGGTGCTGCCACCAGCGGGCCGGCACGAACTCCGGGAGGATCACCGTCAGGTAGTCGTTCGGCGCCTCCCGGTCGTGCTGCCGGATGTACTCGAGGAGCGGTTCCAGCAGCGACCGATATGGCGAGTCGAGTACGACCAGGGTCACGCCCTGGCCCCATTCATTCCATTCCCGCCGCAGTTGTTCCGTGACCGCCGGGTCCACGTTGACGTACACGGCCCGCACATCATCCGAGAGCGTGCGGCCGTACTGAAGGGCCTGGACGACAGCCCGGTGAAGACCGCCAATCGGGATGATGACGACGTTCTTGCGGCGGGGACTCGGCGCCCAGCCGCGCAGCGTCAGCTGTGAACCCACGTGATCGTAGTGCCGCTTCGTCTCCCGGAACACCCAGACCAGCGCCGGAATCAGCACGAGGATGATCCACGCGCCTTCCGGGGCCTTCGTGACCGCCACGACCACGAGCACCATGCCCGTGACGACGGCCCCGACGCCGTTGATGACCGCGCTCATCTTCCATCCAGGCGTACGCAGCTGCCACCAGTGGATCACCATGCCGGTCTGCGACAGCGTGAAGGACAGGAACACGCCGATCATGTAGAGGGGAATCAGCGCGTGCGTGTCGCCTCGGAACACGACGAGCAGCACAATCGCGAACGTACTCAGGACAAGGATACCGTTCGAGAACGCCAGCCGATCCCCCTGGTTCATGAACTGGCGCGGCAGGTACTTGTCGCGCGCCACGATGGACGCCAGCCGCGGGAAGTCGGCGTAGGCCGTGTTGGCCGCCAGCACGAGGATCAGCATCGTCGCGGCCTGGACGAGGTAGTACGGCAGGTGCCGGCCCCCGAACACGCCCCGCGCCAGCTGCGAGACCACCGTTTCGTGCTCGCTCGGAACCACGTGGTACGCGGAAGCCATCAGCGTCAGGCCGAGAATCATCGTGATGGCCAGAGCGGCCATCGTGACGAGCGTCTGCGCGGCGTGCTTGGATTCGGGGGGGCGAAACGCGGGCACACCGTTCGAGATCGCTTCGACACCGGTCATGGCCGAGCAGCCGTTGGAAAACGCCGTCAGCAGCATGAACAGCGACAGCGTCTCAACTGTCTGGTGCAGCGGGTCGGGCACAGTGACGGGCTCGACCGTGCCGCTCGTGTACCTCCAGACGCCTACGGCGATCATTGTGAGGATTGAACCGATGAAGACGTAGGTTGGCACTGAGAAGATGCGCCCCGACTCGCGGACGCCGCGCAGGTTGCCCACCATGAGGACGAGCACGAACGCCAGAGTGAGCTCGACGCGGTAGGGCAGCAGCGCCGGCAGCGCTGACGTGACAGCTGCCACGCCGGACGCCACGCTGACGGCGACGGTCAGCGTGTAGTCGATGAAGAGCGAGGCCGCAGCCGTGAGGCCCGCGAACGGCCCGATGTTGCTCCTGGCGACGATGTACGCGCCGCCGCCGCTTGGGTACGCATGAATCGTCTGCCGATACGAGAATGCGACGACCGCAAGCAGAATGGAGATCAGGATCCCGATCGGTACGCTGATGTGCAGGGCAGCGACGCCCCCCAGGATGAGGACGCGGAGAACCTCTTCAACGGAGTACGCCACAGAGGAGAGGCAATCCGAGGACAGCACGGCCAGGCCCGTCACGCGGGAGAAGCGTTCATGATGAGCGAGGCTCGAAGGGATGGGCTCGCCGACCAGCAGGTGCTTGATGTGCTCCGCAAAGCTGTGATGGGCCACGTGGATGCATCCTGCCACAGGCCGCTCGCCGACACGATGGCAAGCAACGGGACACCAGGCTCGTGGTAAAACGAGCCATCGTAGCCCCATCCCCGAAACGCCGTCAACGCGGGACGTGCCGGATAGACCGTGTGCAGCGGAAAGTGCAAGAGGGTGACCATGAGCTACCGGGCGGATCCGGGCCGATGTCGTGCCCGTCGAACGCTGCCTGCCTGGCGCCGTCATCGTCAAGGAGGCGAGACGCCGGGGGCTCGCAATCACCGAACGTGTGGACGTGACGTAGCCCGGGGCCGGGCCGGAGGATCCGCACGAGTGCCCGTCAGCGGCTGGCCAGATCACCCGACAGTGTGCGATAACTATACGTCCATGATCGTGGCGCGCTATTACCGCGTGAGCGGGCGCGTGCAGCGCGTCGGCTTCCGGTACTTCGTGTACGACGCGGCCTGCCGGGAGGGCCTCGCCGGGTGGGTGCGCAACCTGCCGGACGGGAGCGTCGAGGTCGCGGCGGAGGGCGAGGCGGAGGCCATCGATCGGTTCGACCTCGTGCTGCGCCACGGACCGCGGGGCGCTCGCGTGGACACAGTCGAGACCGAAATCACCCCGCCGACGGGGCGGCATGCCGACTTCATGATCCGTTGACCGCAGAGCGCACCGATCCTGGTCACAGACGACATGTCGGGGGCACCAGACACGCGCCGGAGGAACCGCAGCTGCCATGATGCGCACACTCAAAGCCAAGATCCGCGAAGTTCCGGACTTCCCGAAACCGGGCATCCTTTTCTACGACATCACCACACTGCTCAAAGACCCTGGGGGGTTCAGGCTCGTGATCGACAGCCTCGCGGGCCCTTACAAGGACGACCCGGTTGACGTCGTCGTAGGAGTGGAGAGCCGCGGATTCATCCTCGCGGCAGCGGTGGCGGATCGACTGGGTACCGGGTTTGTGCCCGTGCGAAAGCCTGGCAAGCTGCCTGCGAGGACGCTCAAGGAGACCTTCAGCCTCGAATATGGCAGCGATTCTCTCGAACTGCACGAGGATGCCATCACGGCCGGACAGAAGGTCCTTGTCGTGGACGACGTGCTCGCGACGGGCGGCACGGCGCGAGCGACGGCAAATCTCGTGAAGCGCCTGGGCGCCGACTTGATCGGGATGGCGTTCTTAATCGAGCTGCTCGCCCTGAAGGGGCGGGATCAGCTCCAGAGCGAGTGCGTCTTCTCGGTCCTTCAGTACTAAGACATCTTCCAAGGATTACATCGTCACGGTTGAAGCGAGTTTCTGTGAGGACCTTGGAATCTGTCTTAGGCAGCCCCGGCGACCAGCCAGGGCGCCGCTGGCCACAGGGCGCTCGAAACCCTTGCTATAATGCCTCTGTGCGCGTGTAGCTCAGGTGGATAGAGCACCCGCCTCCTAAGCCACAAACGATGGAGGGCGGTCCATGCTCACCCAGGTAATATCGAAGCTCGTCGTAACATCCCTCCGGGGCCGGCTCGGATTCCCGGTCCCTTTCTTGTCTCGTTCTCCGAAATGATTGCACAAGAATTGCACATCGTAAGCCAGCGTCGCTGTAGCACGTTGGCTAGTTGATATTTTGTCAATCCTTGATATAATGTCCCTAGATGCGGGAACCTCTCAACCCCGATGAGGCGAAGAGACTGATTGGCGAGGCTCTGGGTCGCGGCTCAATCAGCTTCTCTCGTCATGCGTGCGATGAGATGAAGCAAGACAAGCTCGATATGGTCGACTGCGTGAACGTCCTCCGTGCTGGTGTTGTTGAGGCGCCTGAACTTGAAAAGGGCACGTGGCGTTATCGGGTGAGAACCGGAACAATCGTGGTGGTGGTTGCATTTGCCGATGAGATGACGGTTAGGGTCGTCACGGCGTGGAGGATAAGGAGATGAAGTGCCTTGAATGTGACGGGGTCATGAAGGCGCGCAAGGAGGCGTTTCGTTACGACGCGTGCGGACTGCCGGGCGTGACGCTGGTGGGCGTGACTGTTAGCCGGTGCCCGGACTGTGGAGAGGTTGAGGTCACGATTCCGCAGATTGAGAAGCTCCACCGCGCAATTGCGGAGACTCTTGCTCGCAAGCGTAAGCGGTTGATGCCGCAGGAGGTCCGATTTCTGCGCAAATGGCTTGGGCTATCAGGCGTTGACTTCGCGGACCTCATGGGGGTTACGCCGGAAACCGTCTCCCGCTGGGAGCAGGGCGCAACCCCGATGGGGCTAGTTGCCGAACGCCTCCTGCGCTGCTTCGTTCTCACCCGAGAACCCGAGAGTGAGTACCGCCTTGAGGCGTTCAAGGGCGTTGGCGTAGACAGGGCGGCCCCTGTGAAGATCGGGTTGAAGTTAATGAACGGACTCTGGCGGTCGCAGTCGCGCGTTCCAGTGGCTGCGGCCGTGCGCTAGAAAAGCCGCCTTTGGCGCCTAGGGTCGCTCCCGAAGAGGCGGCCATCCGTACCGCTCTGGCGCCGATTCTCCTACGGAGCTGCGCACGGAGGCAGCCATGAGCAGGCAGAAGGAATCGCGTGTCGTCAGCACGCCCGATGATGTCCAGTACGTCTGCGAGGAGAGCGAGGAAGCGTGTTCGAGATTAACGAAGCAAGAGGCGCGGGATTGTGAGATCTGTTCGAACATCCTGCTCGCGGCGTACATGCTTCTGGACCCCTCGTATGACACTCCCAACGTCCGTGCCGAGATGGTCTTCGACCTCCTGCGATTCGATGGGATTTCTCGTTGGACCCGTCCACAACTCGAACGTGCTCGCAAACGGTGGTGCGCGCTGTCCCGCCGGCTCGATCAGCTTGTCAACTCGCGCGCCTTCAGGGAGTGCCGGTCGGATTGCGACAAGGCAACCGATGAAGCGACGCACTATCACCTTGAGTCGTTGTCTGAGTGCCGTGATCACAGCGCGGCGGTCTCGCAACCACTAGTCCACTAAGGGTATACTGCTCATGTGCGCGTGTAGCTCAGGTGGATAGAGCACCCGCCTCCTAAGCGGGAGGCCTCCGGTTCAAGTCCGGACACGCGCACCATCGTTTGCC
>Ga0315296_10004987_pt1 | contig 10722 bp, 11 predicted proteins | sample YL17G14_18_MG_FD_203921 | JGI IMG/M metagenome (GOLD analysis project Ga0315296, IMG submission 203921) | Sediment microbial communities from Yellowstone Lake, YNP, Wyoming, USA - YL17G14_18 | ecosystem: Environmental > Aquatic > Freshwater > Lake > Sediment | place: USA: Wyoming | collected...
TCTCAGTGTGCGGCCATCGCCGGCCACTATGGCGTCCCGCCCATCATGGTGACTGGCGATGAGGCTACCTGCCGGGAGGCCGCGAAATTCTTCGGGCCCAATTGCGTTACGGTGGCCGTCAAACGGGGCATCACACGCGAAGCAGCGATGCTTTATCCGTTCGACGAGACTCGCCAAGCCCTCTACGATGGCGCCCGGCGCGCAGTGGCTGCCATCCCGAAATGTCAGCCCTACAAACTCTCGCTTCCTATCCAAGCGAAGAAGGAGTATCTGGTCTTTGACAGTCCCTCTGGGCCGGGTCGCCAGATCAGCAAGAAGGGTACCATCGAAGATGTCTTGAAGCTGCTGGATTTCTGAGGCGATGCGGAGAGAGAAAGGTTGTTCAATGAGCCAAAGTCAATCACTACAAATTACATCTCGACTCGCCAGCCATCCTCTTGATGCAGGCCTATGCCGCCCAGGCGCTGCGTTGCTTGTCGCCTGCGCCCTTGTCTCTATCGCCGGGATGCTGCGGGCCGAAGGTTTGCGGCTGGCCGTGTTCGATGTGGACGCCACCCAGCCCGTGGGTAGCATGATGGCCTATGACCCGGTCAAGGCGCAGGGTGAACTCGGTTTGCGCGGTCGCGGCGTGATTGTGCTGGGGGCCGGCGCGCCTATCGTCTTGTGTGCGGTCGACTGGATTGGCATCAGCAACGAGGGTCACGACGTGTTCCGGCAAAGATTAGCCCAAATTCCGCAGTTTGGGGAAAAGAAAAAATTTTTGGTGTCTTCCCGCCGACATAACCATAGTTTTTGACCCTGTGTTCGAGGAAGAAGACGAGCCGCCAGGCCAAAACCTGTTGTAGTGAAGACCTACCCGGTTGCCTGTCCATTGTCACGGCCTACAATTAGGCCATGTTCATTCGACCGTGCTACAGAACCAAAGACGGCAAACGCCATGCGTACTGGGCGTTGGTCGAATCCTACCGTAGCAAGCGGGGTCCCCGCCAGCGAACCGTAGCGTACTTGGGACAACTGGATCAACGAAGATATTTGGGGGTTCAACAAGCCGCTGAGGGATATCATCAAAGCTATCAGAAACGACTATTCGATGATGTCGAACCCGAATTGGTCCAGGTGGATCTCAAGGGGGTGCGCGTGGAGCGTTGTCTGGAGTTCGGAGGTCCCTGGTTAGCCCTGCAGTTGCTGGAGCAGTTGGGACTGTCGTCTGTATTAAATGAGTTGTTGCCAGAAGGTCGTGAAGAGATTTCCTGGGCGGTGATGGCGATGGTGCTTGTGATAGCCCGCTTTTGCGATCCTTGCAGTGAGCTTTATATTGCCGAGCACTTCTACAAACGCACGGCCCTCTGTGATCTGTTGGGGGTTCCGGTCGAGAAGATAGATGACGACCGTTTATATCGTGCGTTGGATAGACTTTTGCCGCATAAGGGTGCTCTGGAGAGGTATTTGAAGGAGCGACTGGGGCAACTGTTTGACCTGGACTATGACTTGTTACTGTATGATGTAACCAGCACCTATTTTGAGGGTCTGGCGAAAGCAAACCCGTTGGCTCAATATGGCTATTCCCGGGATTGCCGGGGTGACTGTAAGCAAGTCTGTATTGCGTTGGTTGTCAGCAGGTGTGGGCTTCCTTTGGGCTATGAGGTCTTTGGCGGCAATCGGGCGGATGTAAGTACAGTGGAGGAGATTGTCGAGACGATGGAGGGGCGTTATGGCCGAGCCAATCGGATATGGGTGATGGATCGCGGGATGGTCTGTGAGGACAACATCGAGTATCTAAAAGAAGGCCATCGTCGCTACATTGTGGGCACGCCGAAGTCTCTGCTCAGACGGTATGAGCAGGCATTACTGAAGGACGATTGGCAGCAGGTGCACGAGGGCCTTCAGATCAAGACGTGTCGATCGCCCGATGGGGATGAGGTGTTTATCCTCTGTCGCAGCGAAGACCGTCGGCAGAAGGAGAAGGCTATTCACGAGCGGTTTGAGAGGCGTATTGAAGAAGGTCTCAAATGCATCGAGCAAAGCTGTGCTGTGCGAAAGCATAAGCTGGTGACGCTTGCCAAGCGTGTAGGGCGATTGCTGGGTCGCTACAGCCAGGCGGGTGGTTTATTCAAAACGGATGTGATCCAGGACACAGATGGGCGTGGGAGGCTGGTCTGGGAGAAGATAGATGCTTGGCGAGATTGGGCTTCTCTGAGCGAAGGCTGCTATCTATTGCGTACCAATATTACAGACTGGAGCGGCGAGGATTTGTGGAAGGCGTACATGCAATTGACGGATGCAGAGGCGGCGTTTCGCATCCACAAGAGCGATTTGCAGATTCGGCCGATTTGGCATCAGCGTCAGGATCGAGTAGAAGCTCATATTCTGGTTTGCTTTTTGGCCTATGTGTTGTGGAAAATATTAGCTCAGATGTGTCAACAAAAGGGCCTTGGGGATGAGCCGCGGCGGGTGATAGATGAGTTGTCGCAGATTCGGATGGTAGATGTGGTGTTGCCGATGCGGTCGGGTGTAGAGATATGGAGACGCTGTATCACTGAGCCAACCGACCATCAGGCCATCTTGCTGCAACGGTTGGGTCTGCACTTGCCGTCTCACTTGCCGGTGGTGGAAAGGAAAATGAAAGAAATGTAGTGAAGACTTTCTTCAATTTTGCGCTGAAATCAGCGATTTTGGCTCTCAACTGCGGAAGTTGGGTTAAGTCTGTGTTGTCGTGAGCCATGGGGTGGTTCCTCTGTGCAGTCATAGGGATTTCCCACCTTGAGAGTCTCCTGCGGTCTGTGAAGCCAGAAAGGGCATTATGCGCCGTGTGGCGTGCCGAACTGTCGCGTGCACTGAGCGTTCTCGCCGATTTGGTCGTGATACCGAGGGTACATGCCGACGATCACACCATCGGTATGTTTGAGGTGCTCAAAGGCAAACTTGAACGCCTCCATCACGGATTGCTTGTCATGACACCTTCGGCCCGCCGCGAGGATCTTGAAGCCGAGACAGGGCTTGTCAACCTGCTGGACCACTTTGACCATATCGAGCGGGTCAGAGGCGAAGAAGGGATAACCGATCTGGACCGTGACGATCGGCGGCATCTTTTTCATTTCCTCAGGCGTTCTGGTGATATAGTAGAAGCAGGTCATAAACAGATCGACCTGCCAGCCTTCGTCGGCCACCTGCTTGATGCAATTAGGATTGTGGGCCGAAACACCGGCCAAAACGCCAGCATCGTGGACGCGTTTGACAAAATCATGGACCTCCCGGCTTTTGCCCTCTCGAAACAGTCTGTCGGTAACCCCACCGTGATGGACGATAGCGATGGGCTGAGTGTCTTGGACCACCTGTTTGATTGAAGTGCTCTGTGGCTCGCCGGAATGGAGGCAGATGAATTTCATCTTCGATCCTCGATCCCGCAGCCTTCGAAATACACCGGCCATCTGCTCAGGGCTGCTGAACTGATGAGTGTTGATTCCTGCGCATTCACACTTCCACAGGAACTCGGTTGTCTGCTCAGGAGTGAAATACTCTCTCATATGCTGGTCTAGGATGGGGCCCATGTACGAATATCCACTGATTGGATTTGAACCAGCAATCAGCCTGGTGACATGGTGGTCACCGAGCCGAATCGTGGGCAGCGGTGGCGCGGGTAAAGCGGTATCTGCCGGCGAAGGGTCCTCTCCCAGGTGCGAATTGCCAAGGACCAGGGCCGAACCGGTTGCAACTGCCGAAAGCCCGGAGAGAAACTCCCTGCGCCCGATCCCTTGTGCTTCGTGTCTGTCTGAATTCATATTGGTCTCCTAAACCGTTGAACACGCTATACGGTGCGTGCTGAACTTCACATTTGAACATCTTTCGGTTCAGTCAATCGGTTGCTGTAAATGTGTTTCTCAAAGAAATACAGCAATCCCGGCAGGTCAATCTCGTGTCCACCTGCATGGACGTCTAAGACCACGTTTTCGGGCTTACCTAAGTCACAATAGATCATTCTGATCTCTTCCATTGTCTTTCGGGCCAGCGGCACATTGAACTGGCTTACTGGTTCGAGCATGCCGTTCTGGCATTGGAGTGCCCGAGGGGCAACAAGAGAGTAGATGTCGGCAAAATCGACCAGTTCCCTTAGCCCTGGAAACTTCCAGCACATGCAATGATTCTGTTCCATATGGTCCATGGTGGTTAGAAAACCAGCACTGACAGTCGTGGCAATTCTCTCGTCCATGGCCCCCAGCCACATCGCCATTTCCCCCCCAAGCGATAAGCCGGCACAGCCGATTCTCGAGCGGTCCACTTCGGGCATGGATTCCAGGTAATCGACACACCGAATCAGGTCCCATAGGCGCTCCCCCATCAGCAATCGACCTTCTTCATAGATCTCGTGCTGGCTGACTGTCGTAGAAACGGTCACATATCCTCTTTTGGCCAGAGCCGTACCGAATCCTCTGTAGATATGATCGGATTGTGCCTTGGCGCTATCTTTGGCAACAGTATGCTCATCATACGGGCTATGTTGGTCACTGGCGTGGCCACCGATGCAGACAACTGCGGGAAAAGCTCCTTTCTGTGAATTTGGCAAGGTAACGATGATTCGGATGCGTCTGTCCGCTGTGGAGTCTATTTCCACTTCTTTGACGTGGTAAGCTTCTCTGTCTGCAGCCGAAAGTTCTTTAGGTTTTAAGACAACTGTACCCTTCTTGGCGATCAAATCGTCCATTTTGAGCAGTTGAAATAGCCTGGCTCTCACATCCTTTTGCCATGCGCTGGCGCTGTCGGCAGAACAGGATGTGTATTTCATGGAGCGCTGAGCTGTCATGCTTTGGTCCTGTTTCGCCACTGCCAACAATAGAACAGGACTGACGAGAAGTGCAAAAACTGCTGCGAGGATAATCCGTCTATAATGCTGCATTTGCGATTCACTTGCCTGAAAGCGCAATCACTTTGTGATTTTAGATTCACTTGGCTAACACGGCAGTATTGTAGTCAGCAGAATACCCGTAGGCAACGAATTCCCTCACGAGCAATTTGGCGATGCAATGGCGATTCACCTTCTTTCGAGCGAATCGCCGGTAGAGTGGTTCGGTGAGAGGTGATGAAAATGGGAAAGATAAAAGAATTTATTGAAAAAACCTTTGACGATTACAGAAACGACAGGATTACTTTGAGGCAGCTGATTATTAGCCTAAGCCGTTATGCAGAGAGAAACATACCTTACGACTGGTTGTGGGCCATCTTTGAAGATGAGTTGAACAAGCAGTTTAATGAGCTTGGTGAGATTGCATATTAGAGTTTTTAGAAATGGGGCATTAAAGAACCATCTGGTTAAAAATGATTCAAGACAAAATTATAGTCGAGAATGACAGATGGGCGAATTACTATGCCCTGATTCTACAGGAGTGTTGGCAGCAAGAGATTGAGGCTGCAATTGAACAGGTTAAGCGAGAGGTTCCTATTAGAAAACACAAACACTGGCGCAGAAAGCGAGGGTATTGGACGCAGTCGGGATTTGCGTGGTTTAAGAAGAAGAATTCGGCATGCCAAGGACTGCATTAACTTTAGAGGTACCAACAGAGGTCAAGGGTTTTATTGAAAGTGGTGTGTTTCATCGGTAAGATATTTACATCGCAAGTTCGCCTTGATTGTAATGGTTGGAACGAAATGCCTTTAATCATTGGAGTCATAGGATGCACAAATCAAGAGTAACCCGATTCATTTGTTTTTTTATCACATGTTTGATGCTCTGTTTTGCTGGGTGTTTACCCGAAAGCAACACATTTATTGCTGTAACCTGGAACTTACGTGGATATCCCGAGAAAGAACAAGCTAACAGGCAATGGTTTCACCGGCAATTGGTTGAAATGAAGCCAGAGGTGCTCTGTGTCCAAGAGATTGCTGATCAGGACAAAGTTAACCAGTTTCTCGCGGACGAGAACGTGTTTGCAAAGGTCGCATTTAGAGATTCTGATGATGGTCAGGATAATGCGATTTTTTGTACAACTTTGGTAGGACTGGAGGATATCCCTGACCCGGAAGGTTTTCAGCATCCTGCTCAAGCGGCGTACATATGGTATAGCGGTTTTGATGCTGTGGTAGTGACTGTTCATCTTTCTTGGACAAATATTACGCTAAGAGAGAAAGAGAAACTTCTGTTACGCGATGTGGTTTCAGAAATGCTCAAGATAAACCCGGATGTTATAATTGTCGGGGATTTCAATGCTGAAGAGGAGGGCATACAGGAACTCGCACAATCACTGGGTATGAGTGTTATGGTTCCCCTCGGACAGAATGGAATAGGAACCACTCATGCAGGGCACAGGTATGACCATTTCCTCATTTCCCAGGATTTGGCTAATGAGGAGGCTGTAGGCTGTCACATAAAGACTTTTGGCGGGAACGACCTGGAAACCGCTAAGAAGGTTTCGGATCATCTTCCTGTATTGGCAGAGTTCAGGACAGACTCACGGTTTAGGGATAGAAAATAAATCGCAGCAGGTGAATGACCAAGCACGGTTTTTGAGCCTACAAAGGATGATATACAGTTGATCAGGCATGCGAATGAATCCGGCGACAGAAAACAAACCAGACAAATTGCGTTGGCATGGGAAATTAACTGGTGACGGGGTATTAGAAGAACGAGTCTGAAAGGACATGCAATGCCTGGGAGATATAGCCGCGCGAGAGTTGGAAAGCCTTTGTGTGAGGTGTGCCAATGCATTCTTCGATAAGAACGTCATGAAGCTCATCGAAGCCGGCCTGTAATGCGAGAGAATGAAAGTCGCTGAGGCGAAATCATGCAGAGAGAACGCAAAGCATTGGTTCTTACATGGGTATTGCTGGAGTGGTTTTTGCTATGCTCGGCACAGGGAGCAGAGCAATTGGATAAGTATGGCGGGACCCTGCGAATCGTCGGGCACGCCGGCGAGTCCTTTCATCTGGAGAAGATAGGAAAGCGGTGGTGGCTTGTCACTCCGGAAGGCCACGGCATTTTCGTGAGGGCGGTCAGCAAGGTAGACACTTCGGACTATGGCGGAAGTGGCGGATTTCTTGCATACGACGGGGTTTATTTGCAAACCGCTGACGGAACGATGTCGGCGAACCTGCAAACTGCTGCGGAAAACAGCTTCACACAGGATGTAGTCCACCCTGCCACAGGTGTTACCCTGAAAGTGAGGAATGACGGACTCTATCTCGGCTCTTCCCTGTTCAGACCGAACTACACCTACTTCTGGATGGACAAGCCAGGCGAAGGTGGGAAGTTGAAGTGGTACTATTCCACAGCCGAGGGCTGGAAGCCGATTGGGGATTCCGGCTGTCCGTACAAAGGTGTGGTGCTAAACGGCAAGGGAAGTTTCAATCTGGACACTGGCAACTACATGGCCCCGGATGAAAACGGATTTGGGAAATGGGACGACCCAAAGGCGAATAAGATCACTTGGTGGGACATGAGCAAAGGCTTCCCGAACGATTTTGCGCCAGTTAGTCTGCCCGGTGACCCTTTTCGTCGCTATTACCTCAAGGCGGTCGTGCAGGAGGATTTTACGATTCCGCCAGTTCTGAACCAGACCTACGAGCGGGCCGAACTGGATGAGTGGATCGCGAAGAAATACGGTCCCGGTGACTACTACGGTAAATGGGCTAAGACAATCACCGAAAGGTTGGAATCATGGGGCTTCAACGCAGCCGGACAATACTCCTACCGCTATGTGGCCCATGCGGTGAATCTTTCCGACCGGCTGCCAGTCGAACCGACGTGGGCACTGGGTGGATGGGCAACCCGCAAGGATCGGCCCTACCACGTCAAAAACGTCTATGCTGGTGCGGTGTTTCCCCCCGGCAGCGAGAATCTCTTATACCAGGGTTTGCAGCCCGATGTGTTTGAACCGGCATTCGAGAAGGCCTACATGGAAATGGTCGTCCAGCAGGCATCCACAAAAGATGACTGGTCGTGGGCTCTGACTCCCGAAGAGGGGGATTACGTGTTCGGGATTAACAATCTTACACACGACCACATGGGGTACGTAGTCATCTCCCAGAATCCGTTCCAACCCAGGGCGAGTCGCGACGGTCAAGAGATCACCTATGACGATACTCGTCTATATGCAAAGTACGCACTGCGCGACTTCCTCCGCAACCGCTATCGAACGCCTGGTGAGAAGCTGTCTTCCTTCACGGAGTATATGGCCACCCCTTGCTACGACTACGCCCGCTTTCCCGCGGGGCCGGAACTGGCCGCCTTGCAAAACCTGAACACTGCGTGGGGAACAAACTACACGACGTGGGACACCTCCGAAGGAGACCTGCTGAAAGGGACCAATTCTTGGGGAAGGGGTACCGGTTTTATGGATGAAAACGGAAAAAGCATCCTTGCGGAGAACACCCGATCGGTCGGCTTCGACAAGTCCTTCACCAACCCTGCCTACCCGGCTATTCGCAAAGATTTAGACGATTTCGTCGCAATTTTTGCGGCCCGCTATGGGACGATTTTGGAAAAAGCTTTTTCGCAGGTACCGCATCCGGTGCTTCTACTTCCACTATACAACGGGCCGGAGTTTGTCTATAAGGCCCTGGCTCTCCACGTGGATGGCTTCTGGGTGAGTATCTCTGATCCGAATGATGCACTGCGGATATATAATGCCAGCCACAAGCCACTTGTGGTTGCTGATTATCTAACTGCCGACCCCGACTCGGCGTGTTATTTCAAAGTGAAGATAGAGTCTCTGCGGTACGATGGAGCCACTGGCATCACGGTCATTACAGCACCCGACCTACATTATGTGTTTCGGACGGCACAGTCCATCGCGTTTCCTGATTGCCATGAGCTGGCAGAGAAGGGGACGTGCGGCGGGAAGTATGTCTATCCCTATCCTCGGGTCAGGTCGGCTCATTGGAATACCATCGAGGTTCCCGGAGACTTCACGGGGTGCGTGACGCCCGGAATGCACGTCGAACTCTGGAAATACGGCAAGTATCCTTATCCACGCTGCACCCAGGAAGACCGCGCCCGGGATATGGTTCGCCACTACAAGTCGTTGGTCAATCTCCGCGGGAATGATGGGCTTTACTTTGTGATTGGGGTCGAGCACTGGTGTCTCTACGACCCAGCCGTAAGCAATTGGGCAGACAACGAGAATTTCGGGCTGGCAACGCTTCAGGACAATGCGTATGACGGTGTGGAGGCAAGGCGCACAGCGGGAACAGACTCGCACGGCTACCCGATTGGCGGAGAGGGCGCCAACTACGGCAACCTGCTGGGAAACCTCAGTTCGTTCCTGCATGGCATCTACGATGTCATCTCCACCCGGTAGGTACTTTAGCCAGCTTGCCCACATCAGCTTTCGTGGCGCACCTACATACACAGCCCTTGCTATTAGCAATAAATTAAAAAAGCGAATGCGCACAAAATGAGTTATGAACTATTAACTACTGACATGGTGACATGGTTTTGAGAAAAACAGGCTAAGGAGAACTACAACCAGGCTACAACCCGAAGACTAAATAGCATGTAAAATCACAAAAAATGTAAATCTGTAAGATTTGTAATAGCAAAGACTTAAAAAATTCTTAGAAAACGTAAACATTTTATAGTGCGCCAAGCGAAGCTGGTGCAGACAATCCCGACAATCGGGACTGGCTAAAGCCTAACCAGCAGGCCAGAACATAACTTTGCACATATGGAGGCAACGAAATATGTGGAGCCAAAGGAATGGCAGATTATCGACCATAACGAAAGTGAAGGTATTGAGCCTCGAAATGTTCATTGCATTGGGTCAGGGCTTTATAAAGTCTGAAACCAGTATTGCTGCATGCGTTAATGGTAAGTGTGTCAGCAACGTGCCGGGGTCAAAGTCCATGGTAGGTAATCGAATTGTTTGCACCGGAACTTGGGATAGCCATGTCGCTCCCATTAAAGCTTCCAACGAGCAGAAGATGCGAAGGCGGAAGTATGGCGATATGGCAGTCGGACTAACTCATAATAGAGGAGTAGATGGGGTAATGCCCATCGAGAGTCCAGACTCACTCGAAGGGGTTAGCAGTAAAACGCAGAGGGATGCGGAGGCGTATGCCATACACTGAGATGGATAACATAACGCTGACAAAATTGTCCCTCATATCGGAACGGGCTCGGAAGGACCCTAAGTTTCAGTTTACGAGCTTAGCTCATTTATTGAACGAGGGGTTTCTGAAGGAATGCTACTTTGGACTCGGCAGGGACCGAGCCAGTGGCATTGATGGTGTAAGCTGGAAGGAATACGCCGTCATCTGATTCGTGAGTTTTACTGAAGAGCCGGATGCGGGAAATCTGCACGTCCGGTTCCGTGAGGGGCGTTGACGTTCTTTTACATGGCAGAATATTGTGACACTCCTCAATCGAAAGAGAGGAGAAACAGGGAATACAAAGTATGCCTAAATGAGAGAGCTATATTACGTCTACTCGACTATCCGTGTTCAAAGGCTTCTTGGCTATGCAGATTTACAAATGGCAACAAGGTATGTGCAGGATGTTTCCAAATAATCGGATAGAGTGATTGGAAAGATAAGGAAGTATTTTCTGTCGGATTAATAATATAGTTCAATGAAAGGCCTATGTTGTTAGGGCGCTTCAAGCGAGACGGATAAAGATTGGTGCCAAAGTGGTAAGACATGCCAGATATGTTATATTTCTGATGGCAGCGGTGGCTGTGCCAAGGGCGCTGTTCTGTGAAATCCTTGAGCGTATCAGGGATTTAGCAATGGTGGCAC
>Ga0315296_10004989_pt1 | contig 10721 bp, 5 predicted proteins | sample YL17G14_18_MG_FD_203921 | JGI IMG/M metagenome (GOLD analysis project Ga0315296, IMG submission 203921) | Sediment microbial communities from Yellowstone Lake, YNP, Wyoming, USA - YL17G14_18 | ecosystem: Environmental > Aquatic > Freshwater > Lake > Sediment | place: USA: Wyoming | collected...
GGCGATCACACGTCATTGCCATCCACGCCGACTGAACATGAAAACAGCGAGTTCAACACGATATTGGACGATTCAGGCGTATACTGCTCGTTCAATACGTTTTCGGTGAGCATTGACCTGATCTGGGGCTTCTTTGACGCAGTGACAGGCTGGACCGACCTGCGAAAAGACTGGTATGAAACCAATGCGTTGCGAATACTCCAGCTGCAGAGAGCCATGCTGTTACTAGGCGGTCCTGATATCAGATGGAAAGCCAACGCTGACGACGACAATCCTCAGAGATTCTATGAGCCTCTGCCCAGCGGTCCGTACAAGGGGAAAACGGTTAGCAGAAAGCTGTTTGAAGAGCAGAAGCAGGAATACTATGAGGCTGTTGGCTGGGACAAAGAGGGCTTGCCAAAAGCTGATGTGCTAGGAAAACTTGGGCTACAAGACGTGGGAACCAAGTTAAAGCGTGCCGGTGTCCTTTAGGTTGCTTTCAGACATTGGCACGGCAAGAATAGACGGCGATCTGACCGATGATTAAGTGATGCTGACGTTCTGAATTTGGAAATATCGCTTAGCGAGCAGTCTGATGCGTTCTGCGTTGCGTCCATTCTTTCCTATAGCTACGCCTTTGTCGCGGGGGCTTACAGAAACCACGGCAATCGATTTGCCGTCTGGGCGCTCGGTTATTCGGATTTCGTTTACGTGTGCAGGCTTCAAGGCGTTCTTTATGAACTGCTGTGGGCTGGTGGAATGCTCGATTATCTCGTGTTTTTTGCCGGTCATTCTTTCAAGCATATGGATGTTCTTGCCGCCTTTTCCTATGGCGGCGCCTATGTCGCCCTCTTTGACAACGAAAATTATGCGGCTCTGCTCGTCGTCTACGATGCAGTCTCTGACGGTTGCACTTGTGATGCTCTCAAATAAGGCGATGTACCGCATCTCTTTAGTTGTGAGCCGTATGCCGCTACTCATCGGCTTCCTCCGCAGTGGATAATTCCGCGTCTTCTGTTGTTTCCTCGATTTGCTGTGTTGCCTTTAGTATGTCTGAGTCGCCTGGCTCACGGACAGTCATTGCAGAAACAATGAAGGGCTTTCCGCAAACCATGCCTAAGTCTATGCTTGAACCTTTATAAATAACTAATGGGATGCCTGAAAGCTTGGCGTAGTATTTTATGTCGTCAACGACGTTTTGTGGACAGTTGGATGCTAGAATGATCATTTTGCCTCTGCCTAACTTGGCGTTTTTCACGGCGTTGTTGGCGCCGAGCATCACTTTGCCGGTCTTAACCGTTGTGGCGATGGCTTTGTTCATGTCTGTCATTGGCTGCTTCCTCTTGCAAGCGTTGACATGTAAAGATCAACTAGACCTGTGCCGATAGGTATGGACTGCCCTACAATAACATTTTCGGTTACGCCTTTTAGAGGGTCGCTTTCGCCTTTGATGGCTGCATCAATTATGTTGGGCAAAGTTATCTCAAACGCGGCTCTAGCCAGTACACTGGATTTTTCGCCGCTGATTCCATGTCTGCCGATTTGGCGCACTTCGCCTGTCACGGTCATGATGTCAGCGACTAGCATAACGTGGCGAATGTCCACATCTAGGCCTTGTTCTTCCAGCACGCCCATGGCTTCGTGGATAATCACGTTTCTGGCAGCCTCTATGCCTAGAGTCTTAGCTATCTCGTGAATGTGGTTCGTTACTGTGCGGGTTGGATCTATGCCTGAGATTTCCAGCGCTCTGGGCAGGTTAGAGCCATCTGTGCGAATGACCCATTCACCCTTCTCCTCTGTGACTAGAACTCGGCGAACGCCCGGTATACCCTTGACGAGATGAGAAGCGACTTTGTCCAGCAGTTTTCGCGGGTCCACTTTCTTGGGCTTAAGATACAGCTTGTCGCCTTTGGTTCGCAGGGTGGCATTCGGCAGGCGCAAGGTTCCCTCAAGCTCCTTAAGAGTCACTCCTCGGTCTTCCATCATGGTTGAGTCTGTTTGGACAACGACTTCTTCAAGCTCTGGCGCAACATACATCGTTTTGGTTATGTCCTGCAGAGTTGTGGATATGATTTCGCGAGCAACTTCTGTAGCTTTTCCCTTGCTTGCTCCGTGCTCCTTATCCAAGAAAATGGTCATGATTGGAGTTGATGGCATCCTGCGTGCGTCAACAATTTCAATCAAGCGTGGAAGACCAAGCGTGACGTTCTGTTCTCTTACGCCTGCATAATGGAACGTTCTCAATGTCATCTGAGTGCCAGGTTCACCTATGGATTGTGCAGCAACTATTCCAACCGCCTCGCCTGGTTCCACCAGTGCTTTCTTGTAGTTCTCCTGAGTTAACTCGACCGCTTTCTCCACACCTTTGCGTGTCAGCTCCTCTTTGCCCATTTCACTCTTGAGCTCATCGACAAGCATGGGCGTGAGTTTGTCCTTTGCCTCATCAACCATTTCTTTGATGTATTCTTTTGGCGCGGCTTTGCCCTTTTCAACCATGATTCTGATCTGTTCTGCGATGCGGGCGACGTTGACGGCTTTGCCGTGGTCGCTTTTTGCCGGGTCAACTCCGTCCTCACCGTACCGGAACTGGATGATGTCGCCGGTTGAATTGCGGACTGTTCCATCGTACTCTATGCGCAAATGCTCTAAAGCGTTGATTAAGCGTCGCTGCATGTACCCGCTTTGTTGAGTTCGCACCGCCGTGTCTACCAAGCCTTCGCGACCACCCATAGAGTGGAAAAAGAACTCGACAGGGTCTAGCCCTTGGCGGTAGGAGGCGTCGACGAAACCTCGAGCGGTAGGCGACGGGTCGCGTAACTTGAAGTGGGGAAGGGCGCGTTCGAGGTAGCCTCGCATTATTCGTTTTCCACGCACAGACTGTTGTCCAACAATCGCTGTCATTTGGCCAATGTTTAGGCTTGAGCCTCTGGCGCCTGTTGTAGTCATTATCATGCCAGAATTGTCAGCGGCGAAGGAGCTTTCAGCTGTTCTTCCAGCTTTGTCTCTGGCATCGGCTAACTCATTCAACACATGAATTTCAAAAGATTCATCAAGGCTCTGACCCGGGAGCCTTTCTAGTACAGGAGCGCTGCACTTTTTACAAAAGCTAAATGTCTTTTCCTTCCCTAGCTCTAGAACTAGCGGAGTCGTTTTGCATTCCGGACAAGCTCCTAGCCTTTCGACAAGTGCCGTCTCCCTCCTTGCGGTTTGTAGCTTTTTGACGAGCTCTCCTAAGATTTCCGCATTCTTGTAGGCCCTGATTAATTCGTCTATTCGTTGTTGAGCCATTTCTATGATTTGACGGATTTTCTTCTGGGCTGCTGGAGGCAGTTCCATCTCGTCGTAGGAATAGGTGAAGCCACGTAAAGTCATGAACATGTTGAGCAGTCGGCACACGTGATTCAAAAATTCTCTTCCTCTAGCTGAACCGTAGTCTTTTATTATTCGATGTAGAAGCGACTCTGATTGTTCAGCTCCTATGGCAGCACGGTCCATGACTCCTGTTCTTAGCACACCATCTTTGATAACTACGTACGCGTCGTGTTCGCAGTCTTCACGTTGGCACTTGGCGCATGCCATGCACGTGGCTGCTTTGAAGGCGTAGTTCAGGTCTTTTGGAATGAATAGGCTGACGATCTGCTTGCCAGTCCAGAGAGCATCTGGCTTCTTCGTCTCTGGTTCTGGAAGCGGTCCATCGTATCCAGCTGCAAGTATCAGTTTGCACACTTCTCCTCTGTTGAGAAGAGTTGACTTTCGTGTGAGCAAATATGCAGCTGTTATGAAGTCTGTTTTGGCGCCGATTATTGGTCCGCCGAATCTGGGCGAAAGAATCTGATCTTGAACTTGCATCAATAGGCGGGCTTCGGTCTGTGCCTCCTCGCTTTGAGGTATGTGTAAGTTCATTTCGTCTCCGTCGAAATCTGCGTTGTAGGGTGGGCAGACAGTGAGGTGAAGGCGGAAGGTTTTGTGAGGCAATACCTTGACGTAATGCGCCATGATTGACATGCGGTGCAGTGAAGGCTGCCTGTTGAATATGGCTACGTCTCCCTCTTTGAGGTGACGTTCGACAACGAACATGGGTTCGATGCCTTCGGCGATTTTACCCCTGTCGGTTACGAACTCCAAGCGGATGCGCTTGCCGTCGGGTCTCACAATGTACAAAGCGCCTGGATACTTCTCTGGTCCGTTTACGACGAGCTTGCGCATTTCTTCAATGTTCCAAGCTGTCACTTTCTCTGGCATGGAAAGTCGCATGGCAACGTCTAGAGGCACGCCAACTTCGCTTATGTCAAGATTAGGATCTGGCGAAATGACGGTTCGTGCTGAGAAGTCTACTCTTTTTCCTGATAAATTGCTTCGGAATCTGCCTTCTTTGCCTTTGAGTCTCTGCGAAAGCGTTTTCAGTGCTCTGCCTGAGCGGTGACGTGCTGGTGGGATGCCTGAGGCTTCGTTGTTGAAGTACGTGGTCACGTGGTACTGAAGCAGCTCCGAAAGGTCCTGAATAATGAGTGTGGGGGCACCTGCCTCCATGTTTTCTTTGAGGCGTTGATTGATTCGTATGATGTCTACGAGCTTGTGTGTCAGATCGTCTTCTGAACGAATGCCTGATTCCAAAGTGATGGATGGTCTGACATAGACCGGGGGCACTGGCAACACTTGCAGAATCATCCACTCTGGTCGCGCCACAAGCGGGTTGAAGCCGAACAGCTCAAGGTCTCCATTGGATATGCGTTCAAGCCGTTCTCGCATCATACTTGGCGTCAGTCTTGCGGCGCCTTCCTCACCGATCTCGTGAAAGGTCGTGGGCTTGGTGAATTCTATCTTGAATTGGGGAGCGCCGCAGTGCGGGCATTCTTTTGCTTTTGCCTCATGGAACACTTTCTTGTAGAGATCGTCAGGCACGAGTCCCAAGAGTTTTCGTGTCTTTTCGATTTTCAGTCTGAGTTTCGTAAGTCGTTGGTCGGATAGCATGATTCGACCGCAGTTTCGACAGGTTGAGTTCAGAAGGTCTTGAACTATCTTTGTAAACTCTACATGAATTGTCGGCGCCGCTAGTTCGATTTGTCCAAAGTGCCCGGGGCATCGTATGGCTGTGTTGCCACAGGTTCTGCATCTCTGTCTTGGTTCTAGTGTGCCAAGGCGTCCGTCCATGAGTCCTGACGTGATTGGGGCGCCGTCTTCGTCGTAAGTGTCAGCTGTTTGAATCTCACCAACTGACAGCCTGCGTATGTCTTGTGGAGACATTACCCCGAAATAGATTTGGTCAACGATCTTATGGATGGCTTCTTCTCCAACTGCTGCTGCCATGTTTATGCACGCTCCTTAAGCCTTAGCTTGGGCGTCACGCAGAGGCTCATTAGCTCCTGTAAGAGTAGCTTGAAAGCGTAAGATACAACCACTGGCGAAATGCTTGCTTTGTCTTCGCATACCCTGCACACGTATTTGCGTTGCTTCATATCGTAGAATGCAATGTAGCCGCAGGTTTCGCATATGTAGAGAAGGTATCTGTCGGATTCCTCGAGAAGTCGGTCTCGTAGTAGCATGGCTGCGCCGTGTCCTATCAAACAGTCTCTTTCCATCTCGCCGAACCGTAAGCCGCCGCCTCGTGCTCTGCCCTCTGTTGGTTGCCTAGTCAGCATCTGTACTTGTCCTCGGGCTCTCGCATGAATCTTGTCGGCGACCATGTGGTGGAGTTTCTGGTAGTAGACAACGCCCATGAAGACGTCAACTTGGAACCGTTCGCCTGTGATGCCATTATACAAAGTGTCTCTGCCAGTGTAGCTGAAGCCCAACTCTTTGAGCATGCGTTTGAGATCGTCTGGCTTCTCGCTCACGAACGGCGTGCCGTCAACTGCTCTGCCTCGAGCCGAACCCACCTTACCAGCGATTGACTCTAAGAATTGTCCAACTGTCATTCTGGAAGGCATAGCGTGAGGATTGATCATGATGTCTGGAACCACGCCGTCTACGCTGAAAGGCATGTCCTCCTGTGGAATAATCATTCCAATAACGCCTTTTTGCCCGTGTCTCGAGGCAAACTTGTCACCCAGCTCAGGAATACGTTGATCGCGAACCCGCACTTTGACGAGTTTGCTGCCTTCGCCGGTTTCGGTTATGAAAATCTGGTCTACAACACCTGTTTCTGCTGGTCGAACGTCAACTGATGTGTCGCGCATGGTGGGACCTTTAACTTCGAACTCTTTGTATTCCTCTAGGAACCGCGGGGGGCTTGTGCGTCCGATGAGGACGTCGCCGCTGGCTACAGGAGCTTCGAGTCCTATGATGCCGTCTGGCTCGAGCAAGCGGTAGTATGTTTCGCCTCTGTAGCCCCTTATCCCAGACTCTGGCATTATGAATTTGTCTTTCAGTCCGCCTAGGTACTGGCGGCATTCCGCTTCGTAGATTCGGTAGAAGGTTGATCGTCCGAGTCCTCGTTCTATGGAGGCTTTGTTGAATATGAGGGCGTCTTCCATGTTGTAGCCCATAAAAGACAAGACGGCTACAATGGCGTTTTGTCCGGATGGTTGGGCGTCGTAGCCGATGATGTCCATGGCTCTTGTGTTGACCATTGGCTTCTGCGGATAGTGTAGGATGTGGGAGCGCGAGTCAACGCGTAATAGGAAGTTGGTTGAGTGTATGCCCAACGCTTGCTTAGCCATTGCTGCTTCGTAGGAGTTGCGGGGTGACTGATTGTGTTCTGGGTAGGGAATCACGGAGGCGCATATGCCGAGTATAGTGTACGTTGTGATTTCTACGTGAGTGTGGTCAGGCTTGACCTCGTTGTAGTTCAGTGCGATGTAGAGGTTTTCCTCTTCTTCAGCGTCCATGTACTCCATTATGCCTTGTTTGACAAGGTCTTCCCAGCTCCACTCGCCGGAGCGGATCTTCTCGATGTGTTCCAGTGTCAGTTTTGGAACGCCTTTTTCAACTATGATTAGGGGACGTCGTACTCTGCCTTGGTCACCGTTGAGGTATATCTCATCTTTTTCTTTCCCATACTCTTTGGAGAAATGTGCAATGTTTACCTCGGTTGACATTTCGCCAATGCGGCGTTTCTGTCTGACTTCAGCTACTAGATCGCTTGGTGTAAGACTGTAACCTACTATGTTGCCGTCAACAAACATTTTGGCGCCTGAGACTCTGACAGACTCATTTGCGTCTTGAATTGGAATTACTCCGAGCCTGTAGAGGAAATGCTTCACTTTCTCGGGGTTAGCACCCACTGAAATGCATGAGCCTAAGGCGAGGTTCTTGACTAAGCCGCAGTTTGAACCTTCAGGGGTTTCGTTGGGACACAGTCTACCCCAATGGGTGGGGTGCAAGTCTCGTGCCTCAAAGTTGGGTTGGCTTCGGCTTAGGGGGGACTGCAGCCTTCTCAGATGGCTTAGCGTAGATGTGCGGTTTGTTCTGTCCAGCAACTGCGTAATGCCTACGCGTCCTCGTCCCCAGTTGCCCGTTGCTACTGCATGCTGCATTCTTTCTGTGATTATGCCAGGTCTCACTGCGATTGAGACTGTGAGCAGTTGTCGTTTGACGCCCATGCGTTCGAGTTGGTATTTGATGTCGCGTGTGAGGTTGCGGAAGGTGATGCGGAACAGGTCTGCCAGCAGCGGTCCAGCCAGTTTGAGTCTTTTGTTCTTGAAGTGGTCTTTGTCGTCTGCCTTGCGTTTGCCGAGTTTGAGTTCAATCACGCGGTTTGCCATTTCGCCTAAGAAAAGAGCCTTTTCTTTTCGCTTGTCCGGTGTGCGTCCGATGTGCGGTAGGAAGTTGCGGTCAAGTATGCCTTCGGCTTTTTGGCGCCTGTATTCTTCAACTTGCCCATGGGCGACACGGCTTCCAATATACAAGACGGCTTCGGGAACTGTGTCGATTCCTAGCGCCTTTTCAAATGATAGGTCGATCTCGAGTTGAATCTCTTTCTCAGGTGAGACTGCTTCAGCTATTTCTCTGTCGGATTTCAAGCCTAAAGCGCGCATCACTATTACAAACGGTATCTCAGACGGTACGCCTGGCATGGAAACGTAGATGCAGCCGTCTGATTTGACGTGGAGTTCTATGCGGGCTCTGAAGCCCACGGTCGTAGAGAAGATTTTAGATTGAAAGACAGGTGTTGCGCCGCGCGTATCGATGTCGACTAAGATTCGGTTGGGCGCCAAGTCCTCAAGCGCTACGATTACTCTTTCAGATCCATTGATAAGGAAGTAGCCGCCTGGGTCGTTTGGGTCTTCTCCGTGCGCAATCAGTTCTTCTGGCAGGAGTTGGGACAACACACAGAGTTTTGACTTCAGCATGACAGGCAAGTTGCCAATCAAGACTAGCTCGGTTTCTTGCTCTCTGCCGTCTACGATTGGCGTCATTTCCAGCGAAAGCGGTGCTGAGTAGGATAGACTGCGGAATCGTCCTTCTAATGGATAAATTTCGTGTTTTGTGCCGTCGACTTCTGTGATGTATGGTCCGCTGATTTTTGATTGTGGGTCAATAATCCACATTTGTCCCAGCTTGATTTTGTAGGGCTGCTCCGGCACTTCGATGTTGATTTCTTCGACTTCGCTTATGACTTCCTGCAGTCCTTTTTCGATGAATTCGTTGTACGAGTCAAGATGCTGTCTAACCAAGCCTTTTTCTCTGAAGAAAGCTCTCTGCACCATGAGAAAGTCGTCTTGCGTTATTGTGGTTTCCAAAATCTAATATGGCCTCCTGAAATTCTCAGTTAGAGAACCAGCTTTATGGGAACGGGTAATGAGGGATTCTTTCAAATTGGGAAGTTCCTCCGGCGGGCCGGTCATCCGACCCGAAAAATCGGGTCTCCAAGGGGGCGTCCCCATTTTCTTTATGGGGCTAACACATGAACGCCGCATCATGCCTATAAACTTTACTTTTGACAACCCTCTGTTTTCACTGAAGTGAACTGCGAGAAGAAGAAGGAAAAAAGAAGATGGAAATACGAGAAAAACGGTTTCTAACTGGTTGTAGCTGTTGGCGTGGGTGGTTGGATCGCTTGGGTTTTGGTGCCTCGTCGCTTCACTACTAGTACTAAGGCTATTGCTATGACTGCGATTATGCCGCCGATGAGTACTAGTCCGAACCAGTTTGAGGTTGGCGTTGTGCCCGTTGTTGCCGTTATGTAGGCCGTGTAGGTTGGGTCATGTTTCACTTTGAAGCCGCTGTATTCCGGATATGAAATGAGGTAGAAGTAGTCGGCGTAGGTCATGTTCAGCATGTAGTCTTTGGCTTTCTGGTATAATGCTGGAGCAATGTGTTGCACTATCAATGGCACGTACTTCAATAGGGCTACGTGCATGCTGAACAGGGGGTTCTTGGCGTATCCAAGTCTTGGCGCGGTTCTTATCACAGCGCTGTGTGTAGTGTATTCTGTTTCACTTGGGTCTGCTGTGTAATTGTAGAGCTGGTATGTTGCCTTTGTGCCGAAGTCTGTTTTGAAAATTTCCTCGTTGCCTGCTTTGGTTGAGATTTCTCCGTCGCTCACATCTACTTCAGCGTCTGTTACGTTCTGGTTGTTGTAGTTGCTTTGAGTCTTTACGTCGCCGAGGACTAGAGAGTTTTGGAACAGCACTATGCTCATTTTGATGTTTTGTCTGTCAAGGAATTGGTAAATTGTTTCGGTGCTTTGCTTGGTCTTGCCGTCGAGTGAGTATTTTCCTGTCGCATTGTAGTGAATGACTTCTGGGAGAAGGACTGGGACGAAAATTATGGTTACCCAGCGCCATTCGATGAACCACAAGTTAGTCATTCTTCCGACTACGTAGTTAGCTGTGACTGTGGCTTTGTGATTGTTTGGGTCTATGTCTAGTTGGTAGGTAAATGTGAGTTCGTCATAGGTTGTGAGGGCTACGGGTAGGGCTGAGTGAGTTGAGTTGGCTGGATCAATGAACATTCTGAGCCAGACGGCTGTCAGGTTGGTGTATCTCATGCCCCAAGTCCATGTTAGGTTGTTGTTGGATGAAGTTAGGGGTATGACTTCGGTTTTGCTGCTGAGTGCGGGTTTTGTGGTGTTGCCGTAGATTTGGTCAAGGTCAAGTCCAAGCGAGAACGAAGCGTAGAGATAGTCCTTCACGTCTGGTGAATCTGGATACTTGGTTGTGTCGGTTTCGTTGAAGGCTAGGAGCATCATGAAGCTGGAGCTGGTGAGCACGTCTTTGCCGTTTGGCGTCTTGAAGTGTTCAATGAAGCTCTGCACAGGAATGGTCAGTGCTGCTGTGCCTTGTTGTGCTGTGATGTTGATTAAGCCGCTGTAATAGAGCTGGAATCCGCTGACGTTGATGTAATTCTGATACAGATATGCGTGCCAGTTTGCAGGCGGTACCGGCTTGCCTGCGGCTGCGGCGTATTTGCGGGCGAAGTCGAAGAAGTCTATTGTCTTGCTGAAGCTTTTGAGTTTGAAGTCGTTTGCTGTTAATGTGTCCGATGCTGCTGGTTTAATCATCAAAGTGGCTGACAGAGTCAATAGTAGCATTATTCCAGCGATATTCTCTTCTGCATTGTCTCACGACTAGACAGGGGAGTGGGATTAGGAAAAATAATAGGGTTATGAACTGAAAATCCATTTTCCCAGTGAATTACGGCGTGAGGCTTTGATGTTCAATTAGGATTCTGGGTTCATAAATGACTTATCTGACGTTACTGATTTTGGGTTCATTCGTTAGAAATATGAGAGGAAAGAGCGAATGTCGTCAGAATCACTTCTTAGAAAATCAGCCAGCTTAAATAGGGCTTTCATGTTG
>Ga0315296_10004990_pt1 | contig 10720 bp, 6 predicted proteins | sample YL17G14_18_MG_FD_203921 | JGI IMG/M metagenome (GOLD analysis project Ga0315296, IMG submission 203921) | Sediment microbial communities from Yellowstone Lake, YNP, Wyoming, USA - YL17G14_18 | ecosystem: Environmental > Aquatic > Freshwater > Lake > Sediment | place: USA: Wyoming | collected...
TCTCGAGATCCGCACCGAGTATCTTCTTGTTCGCGAGCGCGTAGGGCAACGCGATGGACTTCTTGAACGCACCCAGCTGCAGTACCAAATCGTCCTTGCGCATATAAAGCTCCACTTTCTGATCGAGGGGGAAGGGCATCTTGATGGCTAGGACGCTCGCCCCTTCCTCGTCGTACATCTTCATGGGTGACTCCTTGGAGTAGATCTCCGCGGGGTCGCTCGCGCCGAACAGCTGGTCCCCGAGTTTCTCGAGGGCCACTCTGCCCACGACCTCGCGCGGCATGAGCGTTGCCTTCAAGGTCTTCAGCGGAGAGAAGGCCTCGTCGATGGTCTTCAGGTGCTTCCTCTGTTCCTCGAGCTTGTCTCTGAAGTAGGTGTCGCTAACCTCCTCCGGCAGAATCCTGTTGATGACCAGGCTCTCTACGGTGTACCCGTACAAGCAGAGGTAGGTGTACGCTCTCTGGGTCTCGGTGATGACCATCCTCTCCGGGTTGACGACGAGTCTGATGGATGTTATCTCGGGATCGGTCAGCAGGTCCCTCACGTACTTGAGCCGCCCCCGGAGGCTCTCCAGGTCCGAGAGGAACTTGTCCGTCGGCAAGGGCGTCGATATGATCTTCCCGACGGTGACCCTCGCTATCCTGATGACGTTCCTGACCATGTGGAACAGCCTGTCGAAATACCAGCTGGCCGTGTCGGGGAACGCTAGGAGCCTCATTGTGTCAGCAGTGGGCGCAGTGTCCATGATCACTACGTCGTACGCCTTGTCCTTGTGGAACTCCTCGACGTAGAACAGGGCGGACATGAGCTCCATGCCCGGGAAGACCGCCATCTCCTTCGCTGAGACTCCGTCCATCCCCTGCGAGGCGAGGAAGTCGGACAGGTACGACTGGATCTCCTTCCACCTGTGCTCGAGCTCGTACTGTATGTCGACCTCTATCCCGTCCAGGTTCTTCGCGATGTTCTGCACTTCGCCCGAAAGCTGGAACTCCAGGGAGTCCGAGAGGCTGTGGGCCGCATCGGTGCTTATCACGACCGTCCTGTACCCCTTCGCGGCGCATTTCAAGGCGGTCGCCGCAGCGACCGAAGTCTTGCCAACACCGCCCTTGCCTGTGTAGATGATGACTCTCATCGGATCAGCACCTCGTCGAACGACGAGCACGCGAGATTAATGGTGTCGGGGACGGGGTTCGAACCCGTGACCTCCGGATGTCCAAGGAGCATCTGGTCAAGACCTCTCCCTATGAGTCCGACGCTCCACCAGGCTGAGCCACCCCGACATTTCGGGCAAACCACACAAGAGCGGAAACCAGCCAAGGCTCTACTCCTTGTTCTCTTCCGGGGCTGGCTGCGGCATCATCTCGGGGACCGGTTCAGGGGCCTGCGTCTCCGGCACAGGCGCCGCAGGCGCTTCCGCCGGGGTCTCCTCAGGCGGAGCTTCCTCGACCGGACCTGCAATCGGAGCCTCGCCCGGTTCTGGCAACTTGCCAGTCCTGATGACCTCGCTCTTGCGTATCTCTATCCTCTTTATCGGGACAATGATCTTCGACGCATCAGAGATCCTCTTCGCGAGGTCCCCCATGATGAGCATCCGGACGAACTCGCCGATCGTTACCTCGGAGGCGCTCTTCTTGACCTCGTCGGCCATGATGTTCCTTATCGCCGTCTCCTGGGATGCCTGAATCCGCTGCTCGGAGACCGCCATGGGCTTGACCCTGATCTCCCAAGCATCCTTGGTGGTCACGTCCACGACCGCGTCCGTCTTGGTCCTCTTCCTCCTGGTCAAGCGTCTGACATAGTCGCTCGTCAGGTCGTGGCCGAAGAATGTGGTGTGAGCGTCGAGGCCGCTGACGCTGTTCACCTTGAACTTGATCTTGATGTGCATCTTCGAGAAGTCGCCCGTGAGGTCTTGGACGGTCGCTTCGGTGATCCTTCCCATGACCCCGTCGGGGGTGTCCGCAGGGGTCTCGCCTAGCTGCATCTTGCTGAACATCTCGGGGGCGTAGATCTTGTACCACTCCTTCGCACGCCACCGGTCCTTGACCTTCTTTGCAGTTGACCTGGGTTTCTGAGCCAATTGGATACCTCTGTCTGGTCGACTAGGGATGCTCGATAACAAGTTTCCATATTAAAACGTTGCCGTGCAGAAAACGTCGCAACTAGTTGCATTCTCAGAGGCGACTCGATGGCTCGAATTCCGAGTCATCACCGCTCTCTTAGCTTCGGGTTGAGCACCTCGTCCATCGCGTACCCGATGAACGTGAAACCCAGAACAACGAACACTATGCACAGGCCTGGCATTATTATGAACGTGTAGGGTCCGGCCAGGGCTGCGCTGGCGCTGTATGCGTCCTCGAGGATCCTGCCCCAGGTCTCGTCGGTCTGGGGCCCGAGCCCGAGGAAGCTCAGGGTGCTCTCGGACAGGATGGAGATGGCGATCGTGAGTATTGCGTTGGCGAATATGAGCGGGACAGTGTTGGGGAAGATGTGCTTGGCGATTATGTGCCAATCACCAGAGCCCATCGCCTTAGCCCTCTCGACGAACTGCTTAGTCTTGACCCAAAGAACCTGCGCTCGGACTATCCTGGCCGTAGTCGACCAACCTGTCACTCCGATGACTATGATGACGGCACCCAGGGTGCGCACCTGAAATATCGAGGCGATGACTATCATGAGAACGAGCCAAGGTATGGAGAGGAACACATCGTTGATTCTCATAATCACCTCATCCCTCCAGCCTCCCCAGTAGCCAGATGCAAGACCAACGATCGTGCCTAATCCCATCGAAATGGCCATGGCGGTGAACCCGACTATTAGGGACGCCTTGGTGCCGTGCATCGTTCTCACAAGCACATCTCTTCCGATCGCGTCGGTTCCGAAGGGGTGTTCCAAGCTCGGGTCCGCTCGGGTATCCTCGCTCACATCTGTCGCGGAGTAGGGGACCGCGACTTCTGCTATGATCATGACCACCAAGAAGAAGCCTATGATGGCAAGACCTGCCTTCCCCATCCAGGTCTTGACAAAGAGGTCCGTCGTCTTTCCCGCCCTTCGAGCTGTTAGGGAGAACTTGTCGGCAAGGATCGGGTTGAAACCGAAGACCTTTTTCGCGGATTTCTCAAACAGCGATTCGAACTTCGTTCTCCAACCCCCTATGTTATAGTCACTCGCGGGTCAAGCTTGACGATCACGAGATCGGCGATCAAATTCGCGAAGACCACGGCGACGCCTCCGATCAGGAATATGAACTGAAGAAGCGGGTAGTCCTGCTTCCGGATGGCCTCGACCGTAATGTACCCGATGCCTCTGTAGCTGAAAACCACCTCGACCTGGAAGGCCCCTCCGAGTATGAACGCGGTGTCCATCGCGAGCGTTGTGACGACGGGCAAGCGCGCGTTTGGCGATGCATGGCGCTGCATGACCTGTCGTTCCGTCAGGCCCTTCGCGTAAGCAGTTGCGATGTACTCCTCGGTCAGCACATCTATGAGCGAGTTCCTCTGGATGAGAACGATGCCTGCGATGGATCCGATCGTGAGCGTGGCTGCAGGCAGGAACAGGTGCCACATGATGTCGAGGAACTTGTCAAGCGTCAAGGGAAAAGGCAGAGTGCCCTCCTTGATGTATCCTCCAGTCGGAAACCAGTCCAGCACCCCAACGAACAATATCATCAGGACGATCCCGAACCAGAAGATGGGCATGCCGTAGAAGAACAGACCGAAGCCGGTTATCGCGAGATCGGCGGACTTGCCCCTCTTGCGGGCAGCGTACTTGCCCAGCACTATCCCCGCGAAGAAGGTGAAAAACGTCGAGACACCAAGAAGAAGCACTGTCCAGGCTATCGCACCTCCCATGACAGCAGTCACATCATCCTTGTAGATGTAAGAAGTGCCCCAATGGCCTGTGAAGGTGGTGTAGAAGTAGTATACGAATTGCTCCAATGGCGATTTGTTGAGACCGAACTCTCTGAGGTTTCGTTCATACGTCTCGGGCGAGGTCGTCGGGTCCCTGGGAGTCAGTAGCTTGACTGGGTCCCCAGGCATGATTCTGAAGAGCATGTAGTTGAGGATCATTATCAGGATGATGGTCACGAAAGCGTTGAAAACACGCTTTGCCAGGACCCGTCTGAAAGACGCCAATCGTGAACCCCCTGAGTGACCCCGCTCTTGTTGTCGAAGCCTACGCTCCTCTCTCCACCAGGCCTGCGGCCGAGCCCGATCCGGAAAGACAGTAAAGGGTTTTGTAGAGTTTCGCCGGCCTACTTCTTCGATGGTGGCTCGGGTGGCGGTGGAGCCATTCCTTCCATGCCGCCCACGGCTTCCTTCTCAGGGCCTTTCTTCTTCTTTCTCATCAGCATGAGCGCGATGATCAGTGCTATGATCACAATCACTGCTGCAATACCGATGAGTGCGGCGCTGCTTAGCCCGCCTCCGCCTCCAGCCTTCTCGACGAAGATCGTTGTCTCCCTGGATTGCCAGGTCATGTTGGAGTGATCCTGGTCGTCCTTCACGATGACCGTGACCTTGTAGCCCGTCTCGCTGGCCTTCGTGAACTCGTGGGAGAACGACTGCAGCTCTGACACGTTGTTCGCCGGCGGCGCCAGTGTCAGGGTCTCGGGATTCGAGCCGTCCCCGAAGTCTATCACGATGGTCAGGTTGTCCCCTTCGAGGTCCATCACTGTCAGGTTGAACCAGACGGTGTCACCCACCTTGTGCTTGGCAAGTGCGGGCCCCACAGACCATGTCATTATCATCGGTTTGAGGTTGGCGTCGGAAACGGTCACAATGCCCTGCTTGCTTACATTGTTGCCCTGTCCGTCATCCACCGAGACGTTCAACGTGAAATCGCCGGTCTCGTTGTAGACATGAGTCGCAACGTGTGGCCGCGTTCCTGTCGCGTTGCCCTTCGTTATTGGGCTGCCGTCTCCCCAGTCGTACCACACCGTCAAGGGATCGCCGTCCAGGTCCCATATGGTCACGGGCGCGACGGAGAAGGTCTGGTTGTAGTACGCCGTGTATGTGGACTGCAGCGTGAAGGAAGGCGGACTGTTGACCGGGACCGATTCGACTGAGAGGCTGTAGGTCGTGGACATGTTATGCGTTCCGTCCGCGAAGCTGTCGTTCAGGTACACCGTGACCGTGTAGGTCCCGATCGACTCGTACACGTGGGTCAGGTTAGCGTACTGCCAGCCAGTAGTCCCCCCGGCGGTAGTGGCCGTCGACACGTTCCCGTCGCCGTGGTCCACCATAACTGCAAGCGCGTTAGAGTTTGCGTCCGCGGCGCTGATGTTGAGCGACACTGACGAGCCAGGTCTGGCAGGTTCCGGGTACTGGATGATCGTCCCAAACATCGGCGGCACCTGGGAGGCAGGTGTCGATATCGTGACCACGGCGGTCTCGCTCACATTGTGTCCCGCAGTGCCTGTCCCGTCATCGACATAGACATCCACGCTGAATGTTCCAGCTGCGCTCCATGTGTGTGTGACCTGTGAGTACACGCTGCCCGGACCGGTGTCCGTGGTAACAGTGTAGGTGCCGTCCTTCCAGTCCCATGTGAACGTTATCGTGTCGGCATCCGAGTCGCCCGAAGTCGCCGAGCAGGGAACTGCCTGGTTCCTCAAGCCGTATACGGCTGGTATCCACGGGACGTCAGGAGGCGTGTTTTCAATTATCATGTAGTCCAGAGACACTGACACATTGTGGTTCGAGTTGGTCTCGACGTCGTATCCGTCCCAGACGGAGACCTTCACGTTGTACGTTCCCGCCGTGTCCCATGCGTGGCTTCGGGTATCCGTGTAAGGCACGTTGTTCGCTAGCGGCTGGGCATGATACACGGAGTAAGTCCCGTCCCCCCAGTCCCATGTGAACAGTATGCCGTACCCTGAAGTGCCCGACTCTTTGTCGCGAGCAGTACAGCTCCAGCTGATCGAGGTTCCGTTGTAAACGGGCGGGGGCGTGCCATAGCTCAGGCTCTCGATGACTGGCCCGAGGTTGGGCGTGGTCACCACGTTTATCGTGGCAGTCGCCTGCACCTCATGGAACGGCTGCTCGTCCCAGATGCTGACGTTCAGCTTGAGGCCCATTGCAGCGGTCGTGTAGGTGTGTGTCTGCGTGAACTTCGTCGGGATGTTCGTGTTCGTGCTCGAGGTGTTCTGCGCGTCCATGCCAGGACCCGCGTCTCCGAAGGACCAGTTAATCCTGAGCGGGTCGCCATCTGGATCCGACACCGTCACCTCGAATGCCCACGGCACGTCCTTGATTACGTCTTGGTTCGCGGGCGGGATGTCGAACTGAGGCGCCTTGTTCACAGCCGGCCGAAGATCGAACCACACCCAAGGCAGGGTCGAGTAGATGGTCCGGGCAACATGCTCTGTCCAGTTGCCCCAGCCAGTGTATCTGGCATCGGTGAAACCGTATAGTCCGAGGTCGTAGTTCGGCGGGTTCTCGGTATACGAGTCATAGATCCACTGCTGGAGCTTGTCCACTATTGGCTTGCGCGCAGCGGGGTCATAAGTGTGCTGTGCCAAGCTCATGTTCTGATCGAACGCAGAGTACGGCGTGCCTGTCGGGGAACTCGTTTGGTTGGACTTGCTATACCACCATGGCCCCATCGGCATCTGACAGTTGTCTCCGCCGTATTTCATCGCGTCCGTGAGCCAAATGCTGAGTATGTCGCCCAACGGCTCCGGGCTCCAGCCCCAGTGCCAGACCCACACATCGTAGTCGGCCTTGTACCACGCTTTGTTGACCATAAGAGGTTCGTTCTCGACGCTCGGGGTCATCCTGATGCCCGCCTGGAGGGCCCATCCCGCCCATGCGTAGGCGACTAGGCCCCAGCTCGAGTCCGTGTCAGGTGCCTGCAGGCGGATGCCGCTTAGCTCGTCCCCGACGTCCGCCCAGCCCTGCTGTGCGGCCATCGAGGTACCGGTGACCTCGAGAATACCATCCGAGTCCGTATCTTCATATCCGTTGGCTATCAGCAATGCCTTGGCCTGCAACGGATCGTATGAAACCTGATTCAGGGGTTTGTAATACCATTGAGTGTACCCTGGCCAGATGACCGAATCGGCAATGATCGAGAGTCCATAGTAGATGTTGTCTCTGATGTAGGTCTTGTTCAGAGTCATCATTATTGCCTTGCGCACGGCCGGATCGAGAAGTATCTTGTTGCCGAAGCCCCACTGGTTCGTCCGGAAATCCTCTGGGATGGCGTTTATGGCTATGTCCGTGATGCCCGGCTCCTGGACGGCGTGCTTGTACACTCTCACCGTCGTCTGGCCGGGGTCGCCAAGTTTGTCCTTGTACAAGTTCACGTCGCCGGTTAGCATGATCACGTCCTGGTTGCCCTTGTTCATGTCGAGCACCATGGCGCTCACGTCCGTGTAGACCTTGTACAATATGCCGTCGATCTGTACCGCTCTCGAACTTGGGTAGTCAGCGGCCCCGTGATAGTTCGGAGCCTTCGTGAACTGGTACCATGACCCCCTCAGCCATGATTCGAAGTAGAAAGGCCCGCTCCCCACATTGTCGCGCGGGGCCATGTTGCCGAGAGGATTCTTGACGTTACTCCAGATGTACCATGGTAGTATCGGGATGTTGGTGAGAGACTGCACGAGGGTCCCTTTCCAGTAGTCGGTGACGATGCTGACTGTAGACGGATCGATTGCCGTCACGCTCGTTATGTTCTCGACATAATAGTCCCACGCGCCGCCTTCGTTGGCCTGTATGATATCGATCGTGTGAACGACATCTTCTGCTGTGAGCTGGTGGGTCCTGTCATCTGGAGCCGCCCTGCTCCTGAAATACGCGTTGTGGGTGAGGTTCACCCAGGTCGTCATTGTCCCGTCCAGATGTAGGGTCTGGTTCCACGAAAGCGCGAGGTCTCCAATGGGTCCCTGATAGTCCTCATCGTAGGTCCACAATGCGCTGTACATGAGGTAGGCGGCGACGTAGTCCTCGGTCATGTCAAGCTTCAGAGGATTCCAGATCAGAATCTCGCTGGTCCAACCGACCTTGACGATATTCTCCCCTTGGGCAGCAGCATTCTCGGCCATAGGTTCAGCCGAGAGCAGCAGCGGCACGCAAGACGCGCTCAACATCACAACAACAAACAAGGCAAGCACTCGGGTTGCTTTGACAGATTGCATGCTTATCCAATCCCCCGCTGTGTCCTGGGACGCAACGTCCCGGGACTAGCGGGTGCTATTAACATTTATGCTATATAACCTATCTGGATTTGGTGAAGGTCGAAAACCAGAAATCGTAAGAGCTAGTCGACCTTGTTCCTTTGGGAGTTCGCTTTGGCGCGGGGGTTCTCGCTCCGGAACTGATCGAGAGGAAGCCTCACTTTCGTGCCTTGCCCTTGGTTCATTTGCACGAGGAGATCTCCTCGAACTTCCAGAAGATCGTGACCACGCTCTTCTCGAAAGCCTTCATGCCTTTGACTACAGCGAACTCGTTCGGCGCGTGCGCATTGCCACCGAATCCTAGACCAGTGCCGCAATGGGGTATCTTGAGAATCTCATCGAATATGTACATTGGAGCGGACCCAGCCATCATTGGCCACACTCTTGGTTCCTTTCCGTGGTATCTGAGCGCTTCGATGGAGGCCTGCGTGATGTCCGCCTCCAGCGGTACCTTGGACCATGGATAGTCCTCGTAGCTGGTCATGGTCACGTCCGAGAACCCGTGGCGGTCCAAGTGTCTTCTCACGGCCTTTCTTGTGCCCTCGCTCGTCATGTTGGGCACAGTCCTGATGTCGACCTTGGCCATCGCTCTGTGGGGAAGCACGGTGCTGTATCCTTCTCCGGTGTATCCGGCGATGAGTCCCGCGACGTTGACCGAAGGCTCGAAGACATACTTTCTCAACAGCTCTTCGTCCGAGCCTTCCATCTTCGCCTTCTTGACTCCGATCTCCCCGAGGTAGACCTTCCGGTCGAACTTCTCGGCCAGCTTCTTGACCAGCTGGATATCTTGCTTGCTCGGCGGGCGCACATCCTTCCATATGCCGTCTATGGTGGGATCCTGGCTCTCGTCGACGAAAGTTGAGATGGCCTTTATGAGTCTCAGGACCGGGCTCTCCACCACGACCGCGACGCTGCTGTGGACTTGCCCGTTCATTGGCCCTCTCTTCTCGTTGCCTTCTGCTATGAGGTCGAAGGTCACGCATCCCTTGGAACCCAGCGACACGTCGACTTCTCCCCTCGAATCCTCGCTGTAGTCGAACCAAACGCCCGCATTTGTGCCCGAAAGTCTCAGCTTGTTCATCTTCATGAAAGTCGGAAGGCTCAGACCACCTGACTCCTCTTCCCCCTCAAAAATGAAATGCAGGTTCACTGGTAGTTGGTCTCTGTCGACCATCGTCTTGGTGGCGAGAATCGTCCCGACCAGCGACGCCTTGGAATTGTACGCGCCCCTGTTCACCAGGATCTCGCCGTAGGGTTCCTTCTCGACTATCGTCGCCCGGAACGGTGGATGGTCCCACTCGTCTAAGTCGCCAGGCGGCTGCACGTCGTACATGCCATAAACGGCCAGGGTCTTCTCGGCGCCCACGTCGAGGTGTCCATAGACCAAAGGATGACTCTTCTTGGTGGCCTTGAACTGCTTCGTCTCGGCGCCCATCCCTGCGAGAAGTTCCTCCACGGCGTTGGCTGTGTCCTGGATTCCTTCGCCGGTGACCGAGATGCTCGGGATCCTCAGGATCCTCCTGGTCTCGCTGAGGTGCCTGCTCCAGTTATTGTCTATGTCCCTGTGCAACTCCCCAATGGTCATTGGTCTGCCCCTGTGATGCCCATGCGGCACGGCAGCCCAGAAGAAGGCGAGAGTGCAGCTCAGTTGCCCAAGAACCTTGGTTTGGGCCTGTCCTCACTCTTGACCATCTGCTGTATCGGCGCGTTGTGACACTTGCTCGCCCTGAGCTCATCTTCGTAGATCTTGCCGCACGCGAAGCACTTGTACAACTTCTTCGCCATCGATGATTTCTCCCTTGTCTGACCCGATGCCGCCAACTGCAAAGGTGGGTATCGCAAAGTCGGTAATGAACTTTATCTGACGAATGTCAAGCCGGTACCGGGACTCACTTCTTCATGTGTCTCGAGAGTGCCTCTCTCGAGTCCGGCGTGAGCTTTGCGTCCTGGCTGGCCAGCTCCTTCTCGAGCTGCTCGATTGGCACGGGGTTCTTCAGGAAAACGGGCACATAACACGTTGTCGTGTCGATTATGAGCACCGCCACTCTCTCGTCCTCAGAGAGCTCCCGATCCTCCACGGCAGCCTTGAACTCTACAAAAGGTCTGATGTCCGGAGGCACGTTCTTGACCTCCGTGATCGCCAATACGCGGGCAAAGTGCATATCCGTACCTCACAGAGTTTCTACAGGTTCACCTTGACCTGGTGGACCTCAAGCCCGAGCTTCTCCTTGTCCAGGCCGAACGCCAGGCCGAGCAGCTGCGACAGGTGCAGCACCGGTATCTTGAACTCCTTCAGCTGCACCTCGCCGACATCGTACTGGAGATGGCAGAAGGGGCAGCAGTCGACGATGACCTCTGCTCCCGCAGCGGTCATGTTGACGAGGTTCTCCTTGGTCATCTTGAGCGCGACATCCGGCGTCCTCGCCCTCACGCCTCCGCCTGCGCCGCAACACATGCCCTTGTCCTTGTAAACGAGGCTGGTCATGCCGGCAGCTTCGACTATGTCGTCGAACACGTGCGGCCTCTCAGAGTCGTCGATCT
>Ga0315296_10004992_pt1 | contig 10718 bp, 8 predicted proteins | sample YL17G14_18_MG_FD_203921 | JGI IMG/M metagenome (GOLD analysis project Ga0315296, IMG submission 203921) | Sediment microbial communities from Yellowstone Lake, YNP, Wyoming, USA - YL17G14_18 | ecosystem: Environmental > Aquatic > Freshwater > Lake > Sediment | place: USA: Wyoming | collected...
TGGTGAAGATGCTTAAAAGTTTTAGAGAGTCGTTTTCCAAGCGTGGTCACTTGATTTTAGAATAGTTTGAACTATAAGATAAGTTTAGCGCATTGGGTTTTAATATTTAACCTTGAAGTTAAGCATTATTTGGAGTTGGCATTAATTATTTTTCCCTTGTTTTCTCGATGGACAAGCCTAGTTTCCACAATCTTATTCGCAGGATGTATGTCGGCTGTTCTTGTGAAGTTCGGAAAAAAAAGAAGTTAGACCTCAATCTCTGTTTTGAACAAGTTGTTATAAGGGCGTTATGTCATTGAATTTGAAGTATTTTGTTTTTGGAATCATGTTTGTTTCGAGGGCTTCGGAATAGTGTATGGTGCAGCATAAATTGGGTAGAACATTATTTGGCTTTGGAAATTTGGGTCTGGCCCCGCTTCTTTTCTTGTCTCGACTATTGCTTCTGCCACTGTTATTCTTTCAAGAAGTAGGTGACTAAGCAGATGGATTGTTGCTGTGTCTGTGTGGTCTGCCATTACGGGTCCGTCCCAGCCTATGTAGACTTTGGCTCCTCTTTGGGCGAATGCTTCGGCCATTGAATAGTATTTTAGTCCGTCGCATCCCATCATGATGATGGCCGTGTTGGAAAAGTTTCCATTCATTCTTTGCTTAACGAATAGGGGTGTTATTCCAAAATATTGGAGGGAGCCCTCTTGGGCAAATCTGACAGACACGAGTTCTCCGCTCATTTGCTCATTGAAATATTTCGTTGTGCTGTAGGTTTCGCTTGTGAAGAAGACGACCCAGTTTAGCGTTAGGTTTTCTGTGGCGCATTCGCCTGTGGAGTGCACTCTAAAGACTATGAGGCTGAAGCCTTGGGAGGGGAGGTTTCTGTAAAAGTTGACTGTGACTTCTTCTCCTTTAAAATAACTTATGTTATAGCCTGCTTGTTCGAGGATGGTTGTTGCGTTTTCGACGAAGGTTTGGTTTGGTTGAGAAATGCTTAGATGGTCTATTATTGCGGCTTTGTTTCCAGTGGAGTTTTCGTTTGCGGGTTTGTAGGTTTGTTTGGGGGAGAGGTAGATGAGAAGGCTTAGAATGGCGAGGGTGAATATGATGAAGATGATGGTTTTTGGTTTGGCTTTCATTAGGGCGCCTTCTAGCGAATAGGCTTTTTCCATGTTGAAAAGGGTTTCGGGAAGGTTAGAAATAGAAACATAAGCGCACGGGCTACCCTTTGGTGGTTGGACAAGTTTAATATGAAATCTTCATGGTTGTTCTCTTGATGTATTCTTTTATTATGTTGACAGCAAACTTGGCGTTGTTAATTATCTTTCTGGCTTTATCCCGAGTATAGTATTCCATGGGAGTCATCCAGTCGCCAGCCACCTTAAGAGGATAACGAGTATACACGACTTCTCTTTGTATCTCCCTTCCTCTGTCAATCAATTCCACAAAGCTTCTCTCCATCGACCATTGCGGGTTTATCCTCCTAACAACTGCGGCTAAACCGCTAATCGCCCTATGGTTTTTGGCTTCATCACCCCCAAGCGCAAGAATCAGAGCGTTCGCTGCGCTTTCAGTAGCCGTTGAGGCGTGGAAAACTGCTGAATCATATTCTCTATCGCTGAAGCGTTTTTCGGCTCTTTCAAGATTGACTTCAGAAATTGTCAACAAAACCTCTACCTTACTTTTAACCATATCCTGCCTTCCTCCAAGTATTCGCAGCTACGCTTGATCTTTTCAATTCTGTCGCGCAAGATTTGAGTGAGGATTCCATTTTTGTCAACTAAAACTTCAAAACCCTCAGCAAGCCCGTAGACAATCCCGCCATTCTGCGAGTGGACATTTTCCAAAAAATCTTTTGTGGTAAAAATTATGGCGTCGATCATCAAATGATAGTTCCATTCCAGTTCAGAAATTTTTGATATTATTTCCTCTTTAACATCATCTACGGTCTCGCTTACTACAATTATCATGTCTAAATCGCTGTATTCGTTGGCTTTTTTCTGGGCGGCACCGCCAAAAAGGATTATCGCCTCGATGAAATGGAGATGTGCGAGCTCGGTTGCCATTCGCTTGGCTTGGGAACTCATGTATGAACCTAATTCATATGGAGAAACTGTTAACTCTTCATTTAAGCAATACCATTTTCCGTCTTTCTTTATAACTCCCTTACTTTGTAATTCTTTAAGTTTGATTGTTAACCATCTGTCGCTTAACTCGGTTTCGAACTTGAGTTCGCTGTAGGTGTGTTTTCCATGCTTTAGAGTTAAGAGGATTCTTCCCTCGGTTGTTAACGAGGTCAATTCCACTTTATGACCGCCCTGAACGATGAGGGAAATCAAGAATAAAAACTTTACTAAGTAAAGAAAATTTAGTCGTGAAACATTCTCCTTTCATGGCTTAGATTCGTCGCAGAAACCATGAAACCCTGAACATGAAGCATAGACGCGCACACGTTATGCGTGGACAAACGCCTGTTGTACATTGTGTTGTTGATTTAGAATAGTTGGATATAGAAAATAGTTCCATAGAGCTTAAATACTTAAAGTGTGAGTTAATTATTGCTGAAACGGTAAAGGAGAAGGGAGAAAGAAAAATGAAAACTAAACTTTATGCAGTAGCTTTTGTAGCATTGCTTGCTCTGTCGATGTTTGCTGTTTTGCCAGCATTTTCGTGGGAACCACCAGAACCAGGAAAGGAACCATGTGTTCTTTACATTGACCCACAGGAGAAGAAGTTCACTGGTCCATGCTGTGATACGCGAGAGTTTGAAGCAGAAGTCAAGATTTACAATGTTAAGGACCTGTTTGCTTGGGAACTGGCTGTTGTCTGGGATCCTACGTATCTAAACTTGACGGACTATGTGATTAAGGTTCCGCCGGGCTGGAAAGATACGGACTACTTGATAGGTTTCGAAGATTTAGAACATGATGCGACTTGGGCACGGTTGCATTGGGCTGTGGTAGGCTTGAAAGATAAGGCTACAAACTTCACTGGGTCATGTGCACTTTTAAACATGTTCTTCGATGTTATCTATGAGCCTCTCTGGGGAGATGGATGCATAACAACTAAGATATACTTTTCCGCAACTTACCCACCGGTACTGTCCACTGGTTGTGGAGCTGAAATTGTACCCGATGAGATTCATGACAGTACAATCGAACTCAACCCCTCACAGCCAAATATGGAAGTGCTTTTCTCGAACACGTTTGACCTCACTAAGAAGAAAGCTCAAGGATGGATGGGGACCGGGTCCAAGAAGCAAACAATAACAGCTTACGTGTGGCTTAGCAACGTAACCAAACTCTACGAAGTCAAGGTGAAAATCAGATGGAACACCAGTTTGCTGGAAATTGACGAACAACAGATATTCATAAATGAGGAAAAGTTCCCGATGCCATGGGTAAAGCTGGAACTGAAGATCACTCATGACACAGGGCTGGACGAGATAGAATTCACAATTGCAAGACCAAACAGAACAGAGAAATATCTCAAAGGCACATTCTGGCTGCTTAAATTGGATTTCAAAGTGAAATGTTATAACGACACATATGGATTACCAGTAAATGCGTCTACTGACATCAAGCCAGTTGATGGCTATATGAAGATGGACGCGCACACGTACACGCCAACCGGTGTAAAGTATAATTTCACCACATCGTACTCTACTTACTTCTGGACACCAATATTCGGCGACTTCGACCAAAACGGCCACGTAGGCGTTGAAGACATAATGTTTATGTTTGACTTATACGGACCAGTAACCCATGGTTGCAGCTTTGACTTCGATGGTGATGACGACGTAGACATCTTCGACGTGGTTCCAGTGGCAAAGCTCTACTGCACCGACAAACCACCAGTAATGTCCGACCCGTAAAATGGATTAACAACATCCTCCATAATCATCCCCCTTTTTATTTTGGAAGTAAAAGATAAATAAGATAAAGAGAAAAATAATTAGGGAGTAAGGAGAATGCATAAGAAATTAGTAGCGTTTCTTTTCTTACTTATATCCTTAATAGCCTATCAGGCTTACATAACCAAAGTTGAAGCCCAACAAACAAAAGTCTACGTATATCCAGACAGAATAACAGGACTAAATGTTGGGGAAACAATCAAAGTTGAAATAAAAGTTGAACATGTATTAAACCTGCGAGGATGGGAAATTAAAATCTTCTATAAATCATCAGTATTAAACGGCTCTGCAATAACACCTCAAACGGAAAAATGTCCATTCTTTAACGAGCAAGCCCCAGGTGTGCAACAACTCTACGGCCTCCACAATTTTACAGACAACTTTAACGCTACACACGGCCAAATAATAGCTTATTGTGCTCTCCAAAACGCGAGTGTAAGCGGAAGCGGAACACTTCTGTGGATAAATTTCACAGCCGTTGGATACGGCGACTCACCTATAAACATAGGCCCTGTCTGGGAAGGTGAAACCATCCTAAAAGACTTCAACGCTAATCCTATACCACACCTAACATCTAACGGCATAGTTCACGTTGGACTCCGCGACGCATCTATAACCAAAATAGAAGCACCAATAAGTGTATCAGCGAACTCAATCGTCAAGATAAACGTAACAGCAGAAAACCAAGGAGAAGTCCCCGAAACCTTCGACGTAACACTATATTACGACAACAACCAAATCGGAACAACACTCATCCTCGACATGCCCGCAGGAGGCATCCAAATCCTATCCTTCACATGGAACACGAACGGGCTTCCAATAGGAGAATACACACTAAAAGCCACAGCCACCCAAGTCCCAGGAGAAGTAGACCTAAGCGACAACACCTACATTTTTAACCCACTATATATAGGCTTAAGAGACATAGCCCTAACCAAAATAACACCATCAAAAACCATCACAAACGACACAACAGTCTACATCAACGTAACAGCCAAAAACAACGGCGAAACCGGCACGCCCTCCCAAACGTTCAACTTAACCCTTCAATACGGCACAAAAACAATAGGAACACAAACAATTGAAAACCTAACGGTCGGGTCCACAAAAACCCTAACATTCACATGGAACACAATAGTAGTGCCCGCGGGAACCCACCTAATAAGCGCAATAGCAACAACAGTCCCAGGCGAAACAAACACCGAAAACAACATCGCAGCCACAGTAATAATAGAGACAATACTAGGCGACGTGACAGGCGAGGGCAAAGTAGACATCATCGACATCGCCACCATCGCAAAAGCCTACGGAACCTACCCAGGGCATCCAAAATGGAACCCAAACGCAGACCTCGACAACAACAACAAGATCGACATAATCGACATAGCCAAAGCAGCCAAAAACTACGGAAAAGAAATCTAACAAACCCCATTCTTCCAAAACCAAACAGACCTCACAGCCCTAATGCTGCTAACTCATCTAAACCCACCTAAAACAGCCCCCGTTCAAAATGTAGTTCAAGACCGCTATGGTTGACCACGTAAGCGATTCACAGCCACTAAACGCTTTGACAAACTTTTAGATTTGTAATTAATGCCCAACTTCTTATCCATCGCCGCTCTTGATTCAACCACCTTAGACCCGCCGCATATCCTTCAAAATTGGCTGTGTGGTGTTCGAGAAGGGTATAACGATCTGCGTTTTGGTTATCCATTAAAACCCTAACCGAAATAGAACTAGTTTCCACAAAAGTTATATCCATGGTTGTAAAATAACTAGTTGCTGAAAAGGAGAAGGGAGAAATTATGAGAAAAGGTATTTTTTCTCTGCATCTTTAGTGCTCCTTTTTGCGATCTCAACGCTAAGCATCTCCATTATAATGCATGCGTATGGATCACCTGTAATTTGGACAGATAAGCCTGATTATGCGTCTTGGGAAACTGTTACGATCTTCGGTTCAGGCTTTAACCCAAATACCAACATAAACTTAATCATAACTAGACCTGACAGCGTTGTCGATACTGGTTCGACCATGTCAGATATTTCTGGAAACTTTACGTACTATTATGTGTTGAATGGGATCGCTGGAACATACACTGTTACGGCCACAGATGGCGCCAACTCGGCATCCACAACATTCACAGAAAAAGCCATCACCCCGAAATTATGGGGCTACACCCTTGAGCCGCACCCAGACTGGACGCATGGCGACGTCAAAGGCTATTACGAGTGTGAGTGGGTTCCGTACAAGATTGAGGTCACGAGCACCATGAAGGAGTCGCATCCGTTGATTGTGGTTGTTCACCACGACTATTTCGATGGCACTTGGCATGGACTGGACGATGTCAGGAGCTGGCAGATGTGGAGAAACGGTGTCCCAGAGACTCCAAGTATTTCTGGCCCAGTGGTAGACGGTTGGTCTTCTGGAATACAGCAGCTTGAATACAATTGGACACTTACGATCAATACAGACGACAACTGCACCTTGATGGTCGAGACTCACATAGCGATTGGCGCTAGCAACTACCCAGGCTCCAAAGTCCACACGTCAATTAACAATACCATTTCAGATACTCCAATATCCGGGGGACACAGGGACGTTCCAATAGTTGTTACAGGTCCTCCCCCTACGGCCACCGTCATTGTTTGGAAGTACGAGGATGCAGATGGAAACCTTGCAACTACGAGTGATTGGACTCCCATAGACTGGACCGTTCATTTGTTGAATGGCACTTTAAGTCAGGACTTTGCTTTGGGCTCTGACGGCACCATAACCTTTACCGGCCAGTCTGGTTCCGTCACTGTGACTGAGGCAGATGTTCCGGGATGGGTTCATCTCAACGCTACTTCATGGACTCAGACAATGGAAAGCGGCAAGACCTACATTGTCAAGTTTGTGAACTTCAAGGTGGTGACTATCACGGCTGATAAGTGGGACGACCTCGACGGCGATGGTGTCAAGGATCCGCTGGAACCTGAGATTTCAGGATGGGAGCTTACTCTTCACTGTCCTAATGGCACTGACTTTACTATGGACTCTCCAGCTTCATGGGTGGTTAGACATGGTGGAAAGTACACGATAACCGAGGAGCTTCAAGCTGGATGGATCCACACTACTGCAAGCAGCGTCGATGTTACCGTCCAGTCTGGAAGCACGCCTTCCACAGTGTGGTTTGGGAACTTCAAGGTGGTCACTATAACCGCTGACAAGTGGAATGATCTTGACGGCGATGGCACTAAGGATCCTGGTGAACCTGCTATTGCGGATTGGGATTTCAGTATACACTGTCCGAATGGTGCAGTCAATACTATGCATTCTCCGGCGTCGTGGACTGTCATTAATGGAGGAACGTACACCATAACAGAGGAGTTGCAGTCTGGTTGGGTTCACACGACTGCAAGCAGCGTAGATGTCAGTGTTCAGTCCGGCGATACGCCTTCTACTGTTTGGTTTGGCAACTTTAAGCCGGGCAAGATCAGCGGCCACAAGTTTGATGATGTCAACGGCAACGGTGTCTGGGATGCTGGTGAGTCTGCTCTCTCTGGCTGGACGATATCGCTAAGTGGTCCGGTCAGTGGGTCAACAACGACCGATGTGAATGGCTACTACGAGTTCACGGGTCTGACTGCTGGAACATACACGGTCTCTGAGACGGTTAAGGCAGGATGGATTCAGACCAAGCCAGCAGCACCGGGAACCTACTCCGCAGCGATCACGTCTGGGTCTATTGTCACAAACAGGGACTTCGGCAACTTCAAGGGCGTACCTCCTCCACCGCCTCCACCAGTTGGTGGTGTTTGGGTTCCAATAAACAAGTTTGACCTAGTAGCTCCTTGGATCGGCTTGGCTTCATCACTAACAGTAGCTGCAGTATCCATAGTCTATGTTAAACGCAGAAAGAAACAACAAAAATAAACTTCTCTTTTTATCACCTCTTAACCACTTCAATTCGTTCGGGATTGAGTCAAAAATTTTCCAAACAACGCGCTTCTTATCTGAGAGGTAATAGCACGCTGAAGATTAGTAGAGAAGACTGAATACCGTAGAAGCTGCTTAAGGAAAAAAGAGAGGGTATAATTAGTATTCTTGGCCAAAATCTCTAGCAACATTTGCTACATCTATGATATCGATAGCGAAGTTAAAGTTAACATCCAAATCAAAGTCATATTCCGGCTTTCCAAGCATAGCCCCGTAAGCTTTTGCAACCCTTCCAATGTCGACAATATTAACCTTCCCGTCGCCATTAAAGTCGCCAAGCGGTATGCCGCGTTCAAACAGTTTACGAAATGCGAGATGATAGAAAATGATAACGCCATCGATTTGTTTCATCTTGTCAATGCCGAGAGTGAAGTTCCCCTCCTCGAGGTTAGCATCTAATCGTCCAGAGCCATTTTCAACTATGATCTTTATGTTTAAATTGAATTCATCGTCATAATGTGTTATAGTAACATTGTAGACATTCCACAAACCAGTTATGCTAAGACCCTTTCCCTCATAGCCTATTTCTGAGACATTGACTAATCTAAAGACATGAAAGCTTCTGTTTCCTCCCAACGGTTCCTGCAGAGCGAAGAGCCCGTGCACATTGGCCCATTGCTCCATCAAAGGCCCCATCCTAGCGTGGGCAATGATTCCTCCAAAAGCTTGCTCACCGCCATAGGAATTTATCCGCCCCTTCATCAAAAACCATGTGACTTCAAGCTGCTCTGGAGGAACTTCCTTAATGTCTAGAGACAAAGTGGCATTGGCCCCGTATATTCCAGGATTCAATTCGCCCCCTCCTGGTTTCTCGATCCCAAATTTAACCCAGAAGATATTGCCGCTAACATTTAACACTCCATCAAATTTGATGATAGGACGCTCATAGACTATTGCCCGTCCATGAAAAGTAGCGTCATAATGTCCTGGCGTAGTAGCGTTGGGAACAAGTGCCGTGAAGTTCGTCTCCATAGAAAAGGTGAAGTTTAAAGGTTTCAACGTCATCGTTCCTTCAGCGCTTATTGTCGCTAGATATACATTTCGGAGCAAAGCGTTTCCAGTCACAGTGAATAAGCTAAGAATGAGCAACGAAAGCATCAAACCAATCAATTTTTTCATATTCCTTTCCCCGATTCATACGTGTAAAAGCAGAATAAAAACCTTTTTTTGTTCGCTTTTGTTTTTTAACCTCAAAAATAGTCCTAATTCTTTCTTGAAGGTTTGCAAACGTTTATTTGGGTTCTGAAGTCGCAAAATTGAACAAAAATTCAATAGAACCTCCACTGCAAATTCAGATTGCTTAAATAAAACAGTTATGGAAATATAGTTTGAAGAGCTATGAAAACTGACGCGCCTAAGGTAAAGTTGCTCGTTTATTCATTTATCATTCTGAGCCTTTTTTCGAGCATTGCTTTCTGTCAAGATGAGCTTAGCTGGAACATCACAACTAAAATAGAGATACACCCCGATGGATCTGCGACCTGGATCACTCAGAAAAAAACCATGCTAAAGACAGAAAGCGACAAGGCAGCATTTCTTCAGAATATAAATTTAACCTCAATCGATGACTTCTTAAACAATGTACACTCCATAGTAAACGATGCAAGCATGGTTACCGGCAGAGCCATGAACGCACCGGAAGAAAGTTTAGACATAACCGCAAGCGTGTTCAATACAACCACCGGTTTAGAAGGCCTCATACAATATCAATTCGATTGGATAGGCTTCGCTAAAGAAACAGAAAATGGAAAAATCAAAATAGGCGATGCACTTAACGGACAACTTGATCTTTCTCGTAACGATATTTTAATCATACAATATCCCTCTGACTACATAATTGAATTTGTTGACCCAAGGCAAGATGATACCAGCAGCTCTGACCGAACTATAACATGGTATGGCCCCCGAAACTTCGGGATGGGAGAGCCCACAATTATACTTGGCAAAAAAACGTCAGGCATAACCGATTTTCTAACCAGCAACACATTTGTAATTTTTGGTTTGGTTGTGCTAATAATTTCCGGCCTAGGCAGCTTATGGGTTTTTAAATTAAAAGGTTTGAAAACAAAACAAAATGTCAAAGTAGGCGAAATTAAACCTTTACAAGTTGAGTTGGAAGGCGAAGAAGATAAAGTAATTAACCTACTTAAAGCAGCTGGTGGCCGCCTATCCCAAAAAACGATAGCCGAAAATTGCGGATTCTCAAAATCGAAGACTAGTGAACTTCTAACAGGCATGGAAGGAAAAGGAATTATAACGAGAAAAAAGAAAGGAAGAGAGAAAATAGTAATTTTGATGGGGAAGGAGTAAATAGATTAGTACGTTTATCCATATGTGTGCTTCGCTTACAAACTTAAATAACCCGCATGTCTTAGAATCAAAACAAGTCTAAGATAAGGTCAACTGACTATTCGTAGTCTTTCCCGTGGAAAGTGAAGCAATACGGACAAAAAGTGTAGACCCCCAGAAATTCCCTTCCACAAGCGCTGCATGTCTTAGTAGTTTTGAACCGATACTCCTCGTATCTTTTAACGCTAGGAGTTGGCACCACAGGCGGCGCCTCTTTCTTCCTTTCGCGCATGCACCATAAGGCTAATCCAATGAGAAGAACCAAGCAGGCTCCAACAAGCACAGCCAACAAAAACAGAAAAGCCAGAAGCCACCTTGGAAGTACATATTCAACTGGTAGAGGAGGGGGAAACCAAGGCTTAATCCTTACAACCCCATCAACGAACCTGTTATCCTTAACATCAACCTCTCCCGGTACAACACTCGCAACCGCGCTTAAAGTATAATTGCCAGGCGACACGCAACACGTGCACCAGCTGAATGTCAAAG
>Ga0315296_10004993_pt1 | contig 10717 bp, 9 predicted proteins | sample YL17G14_18_MG_FD_203921 | JGI IMG/M metagenome (GOLD analysis project Ga0315296, IMG submission 203921) | Sediment microbial communities from Yellowstone Lake, YNP, Wyoming, USA - YL17G14_18 | ecosystem: Environmental > Aquatic > Freshwater > Lake > Sediment | place: USA: Wyoming | collected...
GAGGGGATCCGATGCTGATTGAGAAACTCCACGACTACCTCAAAAAGAAAAAGATGATCTTTGAGGATGTCATTGCTACCGTGGGAGTGGCAGGAGGATTGACCCTGGTGTTTACGGCATTGGTCAATCCAGGAGACGAAGTCCTTTTCCCTGACCCCTATTTTCTCAACTACTACTACATGACGAAACTGATGGGGGGCGTCCCGAAATTTATTGACACTTACCCTGATTTCAGGCTCAGGGCCGAAGAGATCGAAAAGAAGATTACCAAAAAGACGAAGTTTATCATTATCAACAGTCCTAATAATCCGACGGGTCAGGTCTACACCCGTGAGGAACTGGAAATGGTTATCCAGATCGCAAGAAAACATAATCTTTTCATCGTCTCCGACGATGTCTATGAACGGTTCATTTACGACGAGCCGGTTCCACCCTTTATCGGCCAGATGTATGAAAAGACGATCATTCTGAATGGATTTTCGAAGAGTTGGGCCATGACAGGGTGGCGATTGGGGTATGTCGCCGGTCCAAAAGAATTCATCGCCAAGATCATACCCATCCAGCAATACTTCTATAGTTGTCCACCGTCTTTTGCCCAGAGAGTTGGCGTGAAGGCACTGGATTATGATGTCAGTAATCATGTAGCTGACTACAGGAGAAAACGGGATTTAATTTACAATGGCCTTAAGGATAAGTACAATGTGGTCAAACCCCGTGGCGCTTTCTATATCTTTCCTGAAGCCCCTGGAAAGGATGGAGAAAAATTTGTGGAGAAGGCACTCCAGAACAGTGTCTTCATGATCCCGGGAAAAGTTTTCTCGCAGCGGTCAAGCCATTTTCGTATCTCCTTTGCCGTGCCTGATGAGACGATCCTAAAGGGCGTGGAGATACTGAATAAATTGGCTTAGCCGTAGGAATAAGTTGAAACTTTTATTGCAACGGATGGGGGAGGGAGAGAAAATGAGAAAAACGATTTTGCAGAGCGACCGTTGGCCGAAACCGAAAGGACCTTATTCTGTGGCCCTGTCTTTTAATGATCTGCTCTTCATCTCGGGTCAGGGACCTGCTTATCCTGATACGGGTGAGATCGTTAAAGGAGATTTTGAAGAACAAGCCCGTGTGGTATTTGAGAACCTGCGAATGATTTTGGAAGATGCAGGTTCATCTTTAGAGCACGTCTTAAAGGCTACGGTCTTTTTAAGCGACATGAACAATTTCTCCAGGATGAATGAAATCTACGGCCATTATTTCAAGAAAGATCCACCGGTGCGAACGACCGTTGAGGTGGCCCGTCTGCCCTTTGATATTATGTTGGAGGTGGATGTGATTGCTTATATACCAAAATAGGATCTTTTTTCACCTGTTAGACGAACTCTGAAGACCTTTTTCCTGAAAAATTGGGATGAGGGTAGGGTATTGACTTTTTTTGATAGCTTATATAGTTTAGGACTAAATTAGGAAAGATGAAGAAGGAAAGGAGGTGTAGAGAAAGTTATTTGAATTAATCAAATTTTTGAATCACAGACTTATAAAGGAGGAAAGACATGAGAAAGTCAATGGGGTTGATTTTTTTGATGATTTTAGGGTTGGTTTTATGGCTTCCTGGATTGGGACATACCGCAGATGTGATTCGTGTGGGGAATGCCGGTGCTTTTACAGGAGATGCAGCGGCCCCATGCATGGAGATTTACAATTCCTCTCAGATTGCGATCGATGAGTGGAATGCGAAGGGCGGCATCAAGGGGATGAAGATTGAGCATCCCATGGGTGATGACGCCATGGACCCGGCCCAGGCCGTTAACGTAGCTCAGAAATTCTGTGCAGACAATTTGATGTTAGGTGTCATTGGCCCCCCAATGAGCCATACTGCCCAAGCTACACTAAAAATCTACAGCGGTTGTGACCTCGTCAACATCACCACAGCCGCCTCAAAGCCCGACCTGACAGAACAAGGGTTTAAAAATTTCTTCAGGGTCAATGCAAGAAACGACGCGCACGGATGGAACTGCGCCCTCTTTATTACCAGAAATCTCAAGGCGAAAAAGATCGCTGTGTTAAATGAGAAAGTGGCCTATTGTGAAAATATTGCATCAGAGACAATTAAAGGCCTTAAGAAACTGGGGGTGAAAGATAGTGATATCATGCAGGACACCATTGTCGCTGGGGCTAAGGATTTTTCACCTGTTCTGACCAAGGTGAAGGCTTTCAATCCTGACATCTTGTTCTTCGTCGCAACGACTGCTCCGGATCAGGCCATCGGTGTGCGCCAGGCAAAAGAACTGGGGATTAAAGCCAAATTCTTCGGAACGGAAGGTGCACGGGATAAGAAAGATTTTATCGAGGCCTCTGAAGGCGCTGCAGAGGGAGCATATGTCTACCACTTTGCACCCGATGTGTTTGTCATTCCAGCGGCAAAAAACTATATCCAGAAGTTTGAAGCCAAATACGGTTCCATCAGCGGTTTCGGCCCTCCAGCGTACGAGGCAGCAAACATTCTTCTCGCCGCAATGGACAAGGCAGCAAAGGCCAACAAGTTGAACCGCAAAGAAGTTTTGGCAAATGTTGCTAAGACAAAGAACTTCAAAGGGATTCTGGGTTTCCCAGTCACCTTTGATCAAAAGGGTGATCTGGCAGGCGGCGCCACCTACTTCTTCCAAGTGGCAGGGAAAGACTTCAAACAACTCGCTGTGATGACCGGAAAATAGCAACGAATAGGTCGGCCTATGATTTGCAAAGAAAGGTCCTGATCCATTTCCATTGATCAGGACCTTTCTTTATTCCTGTGTCCTTGGGTCAAAGAGATGGATATCTATCTTCAGCAATTACCCCAGCAGTTGGTCAACGGCCTGACGCTCGGCGGTGTCTATGCCCTCATCGCCATAGGCTACACCATGGTTTATGGCATTCTGTCGATGCTCAATTTTGCCCACGGTGAGGTCTATATGATTGGCGGGTTTGCCGGATGGTGGGTCCTACACCTTTTGAGCAGGGGGAATGTCCCTATCATCAATGCCTCCCTTATCATCTCTTTAATGATCATTATTGCGATGGCAGTAACCGGTTTATTAGGAATGGGGATCGAACGATTTGCTTATCGTCCGCTTCGAAAAGCGCCACGTATGAATCTTCTCCTCAGCGCCCTCGGCGTCTCAATATTCTTGCAGAATCTCGTTCTGAACTACCAGGGGGCAAAGGCCCGCTTTTTTCTTGTCTCTTCGCTTATTCCAGAAAGCATCCGTGTTTTCCATATTGGAAATGTCGTTTTTTCTTTAATGAGAATTCTCGTCATCGTCGTCGCATTTTTGCTGATGGCACTCTTGACCGTCCTGATCAAAAAGACAAAGGTGGGGAAGGCCATGCGGGCTACTGCCCAGGATACCGAGGCAGCAACCTTTATGGGCATTGATGTGGACAGAATTATTGTCTTGGTATTTCTGATCGGCTCCGCTTTGGGGGGAGCAGCAGGAACGCTTGTCGGGTTAATGTTTACCCAGGTCGATTATTATGTCGGCTTCCAGGCAGGATTGAAAGGGTTCACTGCTGCGGTCCTGGGAGGGATAGGAAATATCTTTGGTGCAATGATCGGTGGCATCATCCTGGGGCTGGTGGAGTCTCTGGCCACCACTTTCTTCCCGGCCACCTACAAGGACGTCGTGGCTTTTGTCATTCTGATCCTTGTCCTCATCTTCAGGCCATGGGGCCTCATGGGAGAAAAAATTCCGGAAAAAGTCTGATGGCTCCGACTTTGGCTAAGACGGAACTGAATAAAACAAATAAAGTGATCCTCTACGTTGTTATTGGGATTGTCCTCGCCGTTGTTCCCCATCTGATGCCGAATAGCTACTGGCTTAGAATCTATACCATGACGGGTTTATTCGTCATGCTTGCTCTTGGACTGAACGTTGTGGCAGGATTTGCCGGTTTGCTCGATCTTGCCTATGTAGCCTTTTTCGGCATCGGGGGTTATATTTTTGCTCTTCTATCCTCAAATCAATTTAATATTCATTTACCCTTTCTGCTGGTTCTTCCCCTCTCTGCATTTCTTACGATGGGGTTTGGATTCGCTTTAGGGTCAACGAGCCTGCGTTTGAAAGGAGATTATTTGGCTATTGTCACCCTAGCCTTTGCTCAAATTTTTAAGCTTCTGTTGCTCAACCTCGACCGGCCCGTCAATATCACGGGTGGTGTTAATGGTATCTTCAATCTCGATCCTGTCAATATTTTTGGCCTAAAAATCGTATCCCCTGTTCTCTACTCCTACCTCATCTGGTTTTTTGCCATCATCGTTGTGACCGCTTCTTTCCGAATCAAGAAGTCGAGGTATGGCAGGGGATGGGAAGCCATTCGCGAGGATGAGCTTGCAGCAGAGGCCATGGGTGTCAACACCACCTGGATGAAACTGATGGCTTTTGCTGGAGGCGCATTCATTGCGGGTGGGACTGGAGTTCTATTTGCCTCCTTTCAGGACTCTGTTTTTCCCAACAATTTTGATTTTCCCCAACTGGTGGTCGTTTACTGCATGGTCATTTTGGGAGGCATGGGTAACATTGTTGGCGTCGTTGTGGGGGCAATTCTTCTTTCCATCCTCCCAGAGTTTCTCAGAGAATATGGGGCCTACCGAATGATGTCCTACGGCCTTATCCTGATTGTACTCATGGCATTAAGACCCCAGGGTATCCTGGGAGAGATTGGGTTATTCACCAGAGGGAAGCCAAGGCCTGACAGGGATGAGACAGGCGTCCTCAAGGCATCGACAGACCTGTATTACGGTGAAAGAGAACAAATTGGCCAACTGAGGACTCCTCAATATAGCATGACTGACCGGCCTCTCCTCGAACTGAAAAACGTGACTATGAATTTTGGCGGATTGAAGGCGGTTGACGACCTGAGCTTTACACTTCATGAAAGAGAGATTTTGAGCATCATTGGACCCAATGGTGCAGGGAAAACCACTGCGTTTAACCTCATTTCAGGTATCTATCCTCCAAGCTCCGGGAAGATCTTCTTTAAAGGTGCTGACATTGCAGGCTCAAAGCCTCATCAGGTCGTGGAAGCAGGGATCGCTCGAACATTTCAAAACCAAAGGCTATTTAATAATATGAGTGTCCTGGACAATGCTAAGGTCAGTCAATTTCCCAGAACGAAATCCGGACCTATTTCGATCCTTTTCAACTTCCCTCGCCATAAGAAAGAGGAGAAAGAAACAGAAAAAATAGCTAAGGATATGTTAAACCTATTTGGTGCCCGGCTCACCGGCTACCGGTTTGATCAGAAGGCAATGTTTCTCTCCTATGCAAACAGAAGGCGCCTTGAGATTGCACGAGCCCTGTCAACCAATGCCAAACTTCTCATGCTCGACGAGCCCTCCGCTGGAATGAATCCTCAGGAGACCATCGAAATTACAAATTTTATTAAGAAACTAAGAGACATTTATGGCTATACCATCATTGTGATTGAACATAAGCTCAATGTCGTCAAGACGATTTCCGACAGAGTGATTGTTCTCGATTATGGCAGTAAGATAGCAGAAGGAGGGTATGGGGAGGTGGCCAACAACAAACAGGTGATCGAAGCCTATCTCGGAAGGAAAAGGAATTAGCCCATGGATGGGATTCCGATTTTAGAGCTTGAAAAAGTCGATACCTATTACGGAAGTATTCAGGCCTTATATGACATTAATATTCAAATTTATAAAGGTGAATTGGTCTGTCTTCTCGGAGGAAATGCATCGGGTAAAAGTACTATCCTAAAAACGATCTTGGGAGTATGCCGACCCAAAAAGGGAGCGGTCAAATTAGAGGGTGAAAGAATTGATGGGAAACCAACAAAATATGTCATATCAAAGGGTGTAGCCATCGTTCCTGAAAACAGGAGAATTTTCCCCAGGCTGACTGTTCTGGAGAATCTTGAGATGGGCGCCTATCTCAGAATCGATGCGGACCAGGTCAAAAAAGATATCGAAGGCATGTTAGAACTCTTTCCTCAACTGGAAAAACGAATCCACCAACCTGGGATCACTTTGAGCGGAGGTGAGCAGCAGATGCTTGCCATGGCCCGGGCCCTTCTTTCCAACCCCAAAATACTACTGATGGACGAACCCTCCATGGGTCTCTCTCCAGCTCTTGTCGACCAGCAGTTTGAACTGATTCAGAAGGTCAATCAACAGGGAACGACCGTCTTTGTGGTCGAGCAAAATGCCAATATGGCCCTCTCCATCGCAGACCGAGGCTATGTGCTTCAGACCGGCTTTATCGTCCTTGCCGATACTGCCCAGAATCTCCTCAATAATGAAATGATGCAGAAAGCCTATCTGGGTGGAAGCACGTAGGGCATGCGGCTGCCGTTTATTCCTGATAGGGAGTTTGGATTTCGAGTGAGCATTTCTAAGGAAGCATTCCTTCTAAATCTTTCTCAGCCGGTCTGTCTGCTTCCTTACCCTCTCAGAGGGTTACCTGATACCCTTTTGGATCTCTGTCACGAACAAAAAGATGCTTACCATTTTTGATCGTGGGTAGCGGTGAGGGAGATCTAAATGTTAAACTTCTAAGGTGAAGATGAGACAGTTACTAACGGGTAATGACGCGGCGGCTGAAGCGGTGAAGCTATCCCGAGTCCAGGTAATTGCTGCTTATCCGATTACCCCCCAAACCTCCATTGCTGAAAGTCTTTCCGACTTTGTCTCCAAGAAAAAACTGGATGCCCGTTATATGAGGGTGGAATCCGAGACCTCGGCCTTGGCCTGTTTGATCGGAGCCAGCATGGCAGGCGCCCGGGCCTTCACTGCCACCAGCTCTCAGGGGTTAGCCCTCATGCACGAGCTTCTCCATTGGGCTTCAGGGGCCAGACTTCCCATCGTGCTCGTGAATGTGAACCGATCTATGGCGTCACCTTGGTCCCTGGGAACGGACCATATCGATAGTCTTTCCCAAAGGGATACCGGATGGCTTCAGTTCTACTGTGAAAAAGCCCAGGAAGTACTGGATACCGTCATCATTGCCTTCAAATTGTCTGAGAAACTGCTCCTTCCGGTCATGATTCTCTCGGATGGATTCTATCTCTCCCACTTTGTAGAACCGGTTTCGATCCCCGACCAGAAACAAGTAGATCGTTTTCTTCCGGAAAGAAAGACACGGTATCGGCTTGACCCGAAAGCCCCCCACACCTTTGGAGGAGGTGTCAGCGGACCCATCTTTGCCAGGTTAAAGAAGGATTTCCAAGTCTCCATGGAGGAGGCGAAGGTCATCTTTCGAGAGCTCTGCAGAGAGTTTGAGTCGATCTTTGGGAGGAAGTATTCAGCCGTTGAGCCTTACCGTACGGAGGATGCAGAGATTGTCTTGATCACCGTTGGGACGATCACTGGAACAGCCCGGGTTTTCGTCGATCAAGCCCGGCAAGAAGGGATGAAGGTGGGTTTCTTGAAGATGAAGATGTTCAGGCCCTTTCCCGAAGAGGAAGCTCGGAAGGTATTGAAAGGGAGCAAGCGCATTGTCGTGCTCGATCGGAACATCTCTTTTGGAGCGGAAGGGATTTTCTCTCAGGAGTTGAAAGCAGCCCTCTATGGAATGGACCCAAAGCCCGAGGTGATCGATGTCATCGCAGGATTGGGAGGGCTGGATGTCACGCCGGAAAACTTGAGAGATCTCTGCCAGAAGGTCTTGCGAGGAGAGATCAGGTCAGGAAAACCTCATTGGATGGGAGTGGAAGGATGAAAAGAGTTGTCATCGAAGAGGAGCTCCTTTCGAGTGGTCACTTTGCCTGTCCTGGATGCGGAGAGACGTTGGCATTCCGTCATGTCCTGAAGGCACTCGGGAGAAAGGTGGCTGTTGTAACGACAGCTGGGTGTGGGTCTGTGGTGGATGGTTACTGGCCGGTTTCCGCCTCCAAGGTTCCCTTCTTTCACTGCTCCTTTGGAACGGCGGCGGCTACGGCGGCAGGGTTGAAGGCAGGTCTGGAGATGATTGGAGATCGGCGTACGACTGTCCTCGCATGGGCGGGTGACGGTGGGACATTCGACATCGGTTTTCAGAGTCTCTCCGGAGCAGCTGAGAGAAATGAGGATATCCTCTACTGCTGTTATGACAACGAAGCTTACATGAACACGGGTATCCAGCGGAGCTCCGCCACTCCAAAGGGGTCTTGGACAACGACCACGCCTATTCAAAACCTAAAAGAGGAACCGAAGAAAGATATCGATGCCATTCTTGCTGCGCATCGAATTCCATACCTTGCCACGGCATCCCTGGCTTTTCCGGAAGACCTTGCCCGAAAGGTAAAGAAGGCAAAGGCGATCAGGGGGACACGGTTTATCCATCTCCTCATCCCATGCCCTCCTGGCTGGAGGTTCCAACCCGATTTGACCATCAAGCTCTCCAGACTGGCTGTGGCGTCGAGGGTTTTTCCTCTCTATGAGGTTGAATATGGAATGCATTATCAATTCAGTCCAATGCCTGAGAAGATTCCGGTGAAGGAATACATTCGGCTCCAGGGCCGGTTCAGCCACTTTGGTAAAAAGATGGTAGAAGCTTTGCAACGGGAGGTTGACGCAAGGTGGGAGGAACTGCTCGAGCGGGTGAGGGGGCATGAACCGTCCTGTCAGTGAACTGTGCCACTTTGTGGCAAGCAAACGTCTCGAAGAAATTCCTGTTACGACGGTCGAGCATGCCAAGCGCGTGGTGATGGACACCCTTGGGGTCATCGTGGCAGGGAGTCAGGATTCTCACCTCCATCAATTAAGTAAGCTCTTTATCTCACCCGAGGACCAGAGGGTCTCTACGAGACTGGGTCATTCTGAAAAATTATCGTCGATCCATGCGGCCCTTTTGAACGGAGCTGCCGGTTCCACGCGGGAGTTCGAGGAAGGACACAGCAAAGCCCTTGGCCACCCGGGGATTCAGTTGATCCCCGCAGCTTTGGCCCATGCGGAATCGGTCAGCCAGGGTGGAAAGGAATTTCTGGAAGGGGTGATTCTGGGCTATGAGGTAGCAGGGAGAATTGGGAGTTCCGCCCCCCTTCGAAAAGGATTTCATCCGAGCGGTACGTGGGGGACCGTAGGGGCAGCGACTGCGGTGGCTAAGATTTCTGGGGTTCAGACCTCTGAGATCTTCGAAATTGCGAACATCGCCTCCTCCTTCGGAATAACGGCGATCACAGAGAACTCTCTGTTGGGAAGGAATATCTCTCAAATGTATGCAGCCCTGTCAAACTACTTCGGTATTCTCTCCTATCATCTCTTTCGATCCGGGTTTTCTTCGTCTCCTGAAAACCTCCGGGTGACGTTTGGGCAACTCGTGTCAGACGGGTTGAAGGAGGAACGTCTGGTCAAAAATCTGGGCGAGGGATACTTCATCGAAAAGAACTACTTCAAGATGTACCCTACCTGTCGGTTTACCCATTCCGCCTTAGATGCATTCCACGTTGCCATTGAAAAGAGGCCTATTGAGATAGATCAGATCGACAGGATTGATGTCTACACCTTTAAGTGGGCCTTGGAGATGGGAAATCCCAAGCCTGAGAACGCGGATGCCATGCGATTCTCCATTCCCCATCTTCTCGGGCTTTACCTTGCCTCTGGCTCGGTGAATTTGAAGACGATCGAAGATTTTCATAAATATGAGGACCAGGTGAAGCTCATCGCAGATAAGACCTTTGTGCATGAAGATGAGAAGATCAATCAGATGCTGCCCGAAAAAAGGGGCGCACGCATCGTGATTGCTCTTCAGGACGGGAAGAAGATCGAGGGGAGCGTCGACGAGTGCAGAGGAGGAGAGGTCTATCCTTATCCTGTTTCACAATTGGAATCGAAGTTCGTCGATCTGTGCGCGCCCATTCTGGGGAAGGAGAGAACTGACAGAGCCCTCGAGCTCTTGGGAGATTTAGAGTCTCTTGATCGAATGGAACGGCTGACCGATGTTCTTGGATTGAGGACAGGAAATGATTGAGATCAGGATTCACGGAAGAGGGGGACAGGGAGCGGTCGTTGCCTCCAAGGTAATGGCGTCTGCTTTCTTCAAGCAAGGGAAGTGGGTTCAGTCCTTCCCTTCCTTCGGAGCTGAGAGAAGAGGCGCACCCGTGGCCGCCTTTGCGCGAGTGGATGACCAAGAGATTACACTCCGATGCTCTGTGCGTAGCCCCGACCATCTGATCGTCCTCGATCAGAATCTGACCCGAAATGCAGACATCACCCAAGGGCTCAAGGAAGGCGGGTGGATCGTTATCAACAGTGAGAAGGACCCGAAAGACCTCGCGTTTCCTCCCCAATTCCATGTGGCCACAGTGGATGCCAGTGGCATTGCGATCCGGCACGGATTGGGCTCAAAGAGTTCTCCTATTGTGAGCACGGTTGTCCTGGGTGCCTTTGCCAAGGCCACGGGCTTATTGAAACTTTCGAAGGTCCTGGAGGCGATTCGTGAAAATGTTCCAGTCTATATCAATCAGAATGTAGCCGGGGCCAAGGAGGCCTACCAGCGAGTGAAGATAGAGAGGTCGGGATGAAGGGGAAGGTGTCCTTAGAATTGCCTCCTATGGCCATGTCGCTCCAATCGACCGTTGGGAATAAGACGGGCACTTGGAGGTACCTGAGGCCTGTTCCTGTGGAGGGAATTGCGCCTTGCAACGAAGCCTGCCTGGTGGCTCAGGATATCGAAAGAGTGATCCTCTACGTCACCAAGGGAAAATTCCAGGAGGCTTATGCTCAACTCGCTATGGAGAATCCTATGCC
>Ga0315296_10004994_pt1 | contig 10717 bp, 8 predicted proteins | sample YL17G14_18_MG_FD_203921 | JGI IMG/M metagenome (GOLD analysis project Ga0315296, IMG submission 203921) | Sediment microbial communities from Yellowstone Lake, YNP, Wyoming, USA - YL17G14_18 | ecosystem: Environmental > Aquatic > Freshwater > Lake > Sediment | place: USA: Wyoming | collected...
GCGGGAAGGTCATCGAGGCGTAGAACGTAGAAGGCCGGACCCATGGGGAAGGCGATCCTGATTGAAAAAGGGGGGGACTTGGTCGGACTGGCCAGGGATCTCCTGCTCTCCGGGGAAGCCGGGGGGCCGGGGGGCCAGGGGGGGAAGACCTGGCAAAATGCCTGGTGGTCTTTCCCGGCCGGAGGCCGGGGCATTTCCTGAGAAGGGCGCTTGCCGAGGCGTTGAGGAAGCCGTTCATCCCTCCTCAAATCTTCTCCATGGACGACTGGGTCGGGGAAACCTGCCGGACCTCTGGGGAGAATCGCCCCCTGGCGACCGAAATCGATGCCGTGGCCCTGCTTTTCCGGCTGGTCAAGGAGAGCGGCCTGCCCGGCGGGGCCGGGGGGAACACCTCCCTGGACGCTTTCATGCCCTGGGGGTACAAGCTGTTCTCGGATTTCGAGGAGCTGACCCTGGAAGGGGTCACGCCCAGGAGCCTGAGGCGGTACGAGGTGCTGATCGGGATGGGGGCCGGGGGGGCCGGGGGGCAATACCCCGGAATGGAGCGGGTGCTCTCGGACCTGAGCAGGCTTTACGAGCGCTTCTACCAGAGCCTGGGAGAGGAGGGGCTCTTCACGCGTTCCCTCGCCTACCGCCGGGTGGCGGTGGCCGGGCCGGGCCTCGCCGGGTTTCAAAGGATCCTGCTCGCGGGGTTCTTCGCCATGAGCGGGGCCGAGGAGATGATCTTCAAGAAGACGCTCGCTTCGGAGAAGGCCCTGCTGCTCCTTCAGGACGGCCCGGGGATCGAGGATTTCATCAAACGGCTTGGCGCCTCTTTTGAGCGGTTGGAGGGAAAGGCTTCCCAGCCTGAAATCCACTACTGGAAAGCTCCCGACGTGCACGGGGAGGTGGTGAAGCTCTCTCAGGTGCTGGAAAACCAGGCGGGGATCCGGACCGCGGTGGTGCTGCCTTCGCCGGGAACGCTTTTTCCGGTGCTCCAGGTCACCCTGTCCGGATTGGACGCGGAATGGAACGTGTCCATGGGCTATCCCCTGCACCGGACCCCGGTCTGGTCCCTTCTGGCGACCCTGGGCCGGGCCCTGGAGAGCTCGGAGGAACGGGACCGGGGGGGCCGGGGGACGCTTTACTTCGTCCCGGACTACCTCCGTCTCCTGCTTCATCCCTATGTCAAAAACCTGTTCTGGGGCCGGGCCAGCTCGCCCACCCGCATCCTCCTGCACACCGTGGAGGAGACTTTGAGCGGCCGGCAGGCCCGGTTCGCGCGCCTGGAGGACATCGAGCAGAGGCTCTCCGGCTCCGGGGTGGAGAAGCTCTCCCCGGGGGCCGTCACCGAACAACTGACGGGAATCCACGACATCCTCCTCCGGCCGTTCGAAAGCGTCCTGAACGTGGGCGACTTTTCCGGCCATCTGCTGGCCCTGGTCTCCCACCTCTCCCTGGAGAGCCAGGTTCACCAGCATCCTTATTCCGGGGACTTCTTCCTCTGCCTCATCGAGGCCCTGCACGAGCTCAAGTCCTCGCGCCTGGCCGGGGAAACGTTCCGGGACGCGCGGGGCTACTTCGAGCTCCTGGAAAGCCACATCCAGGGACGACGGGTTCCCTTCCCGGGGACTCCCCTGCATGGCTTGCAGGTGCTGGGTGCCCTGGAGACCCGGAACCTCAACTTCGATCACGTCTACCTTCTGGACGCGAACGAGGGCATCCTGCCGGCCACGGGCAAGGAGGATACCCTCCTCCCCTACGCCGTCCGGCTGAAGTTAGGGCTTTCCACCCACGAGCACCGGGAGGCCATTTCCCGGTATTACTTCGAGAACCTCCTGGCCGGGGCCAGGGAGGTCCACCTGTTCTACGTGGAAAGTGGGGACCTGGAGAAGAGCCGGTTTGTCGAGCACCTCCTGTGGGAGGAGCAGAAGAGAGCCGGGTCGTTGGATGTCCCGGAGCAGGGCGTCGTCTTCTTCCAAAGCAAGTTCAGCAAGCAGGACCCTGAGCCGATTCCCAAGAGCCCGGAGATCCTAAGCAAACTGAAGGGAATGGCCTTCTCCCCCTCCAACCTGGATGTCTATCTCGCCTGCCCGCTGAGGTTTTACTACCAGAAGGTTCTGGGACTGGAGGAAAAGGGGGAGCTGGGCGAGGAATTGGAAGCCCCGGAGATAGGAACCTACCTGCACAACGTCCTGAAGGAGGTCTTCCAGGGCAAGACGAACCATCCCCTCAGGTTCACGAAGACGGATTACGAGAAAGCCGCCGGAATTGCGGAGCGGATCTTCCAGGAGACCTTCGGAGGGCACCGGGAAGGGAGGCTCTACCTCATCCACTCCCAGGTCCAGACCCGGCTCCGGGAGATCCTGCTTTATCACTCCGGGAAGCTGGCGGGCACCATGATCCAAGCCTGCGAACAGGACCTGACCGGAAGCCTGGAGGTGCCGGGCCTGGGGAGGGTCGCCATCAAGGGACGTCTGGACCGCATCGACCTGAGAGGCAAAGAGACGGTCATCCTGGACTACAAGTCCGGGAGCACGGCGAAGACCCCGACCGCGAAATTCTCACCCCTAGAAAGGGAGACCTGGCACAAAACCTTAAAGTCCGTTCAACTGCCGCTTTATCTCCTCTTGTACAAGGCCTCAAACCCCGATATCAAGCTCGAACACTTGAACAGCGGGCTGCTGCTCCTCAAGACCCGGCCCATCGAGGAGAAGTTCCTGTTCCGGGAAAAGGACGACCGGGAGGTGCTTTTCAAGGGATATTGCGAGGCTATCGCAGGACTCATCCGGGAGATCCTGGACCCCGGGATACCCTTTGGCGACACTCCGGATCCCGCCCAGACCTGCCCGAACTGCGCTTGCCGGGTGATGTGCGGGAGACAGTGGGCGGTGAAGAATTGGTAGGAGTTGTTTCTTAAATTTACGCTAACGGCTTTTTAAACGAATACGAGGCAAGGCGAAACAGGGCTTAGAGTCAAGCCCTGTTTTTATAAACCCTATCTTATTGAAAAAACCCTACCAGGCGACGAGCCTTTTCACCACCTCGTCCTGCAGGTCGCGGATCTCCGAGGCCGGGACCGCGTGTCCGTTCACTAAGACGGCAAAGGCCTGGACCTCTCCCCGCTTGTTGACCGCGTATCCCGCCAGGCTCGACACCCCCTTTAGGGTTCCCGTCTTGGCCCGGGAGAGGCGCGAGGCCTGGTCCAGGCGCCGGGTGAGGGTGCCGTCCTCCCCGGCCACGGGAAGGGTGGAGACGAACTCCGGGGACAGCTTGAACTGGTTGTACATCCAGGCCAGCACCTTCACCAGGACCTCGGGGCTCAGGGCGTTGGCTCGTGAAAGCCCTGAGCCATCCGCCAAGCGGTATCCCTCCGGCTTCACCCCCAGCGTATCCAGAAACATCTTCACGGCCTGGATGCCCTTCTCCGCGGACCCTGGAGGCCCCATCCTCTCCGCCCCCAGGGCCTTGAGCACCTGCTCGGCGTAAAGATTGTCGCTCTCCTTGTTCATCGTGCGCAGGAGGTCGGCCAGGGCCTGGGAGCGATGGACGGCCAGCGTCTTTGCATCCGGTGGAGATGCTCCCTTCACGACCTTGCCTTTTATCCGGAGGCCCTCGGCTTGCAGAGCCTCCCGGAACAGGTTTCCGGTGAACCAGGCGGGGTCGGCGATATTGCGTGTGAACGTCTCGTCTTTATTCCCCGCTACGATTTCACCGCTGAGCTCGAAAAGAACCCCGGAAGGAGTGTTTTTCTGCTCGATTTGAATGCGGGTGGTTCCCTCCCCGACCACCGCGACCTGGCTCCGGACTTTGACCGCCCTGGATTTGGGCTCCGCCTCCACTTTCGCCAATCCGCCTGGCTTCCTGGGCCTGACGGTAAGGGTTACGAAGTTGTGGCGGCAGACGAAGGCCGAGAGCGTGGGGTGGTAGGGATAAGGGGCATCGTCCGGAGACCATCCCGCACCGTAGAGCAGGGTATCCTGGTAGGTGGCGTCCAGGACGAGGTGACGTATCCTTCCCGGCTCGTCCCTTCTCACCTCCCGGGCCAGATCCCGGAGGTCTTCCAGGGTAAGGGAGGGGTCTCCTCCTCCCGCCAGATACAGGTCCCGGCCATCCCAGCGGGCCTCGGTCCCGAACTGGAACTGCGGGGAGAGCCAGTAAAGGGCCGCGGCAGAGGTCAGCAGTTTCTGCACCGAGGCCGGGGTGAGGAGCTGGCCGGGGTTCGTGGCATAAAGCGTCTTCCCGTCCGTCAGGGAGACGACCTGAATGGCGATGGTCGCCCCGGTGAGCGATGACGAGGTGAGCAGGGTGTCCAGCGATGCCGAAGGAAACGCATGCGCCTCGGGTTTACTGACCCGCGAGGTATCCGGGTGGAGGGGAAGGCCCGGTGGCGGCAAGGCTGCGCGCTGGTGCGCGCAGCCCGCGAGCAGGACAAATAGGGAAACGCCTAAGGGCGTGAGGCGAAAGGCTTTGAACACCTGAACCTTTATTTGACCAGCTTCTTGAACTCCGGCTCCTTGCGGAGGGGATCCAGGTCCGTGTCCGTCTTGGCCATGCTTACGGACTTGGGTGTTAGCACCAGGGCTTTCTTCAATGCGGCCAGGGCCTCGACCTTGTTTCCGGACAGGGAGAGGTAGCAGGCATAGTCGTACCAGGCGTCCCCGCTCTTGGGGCTGCGTTCCACGGCCTTTTCCATCGCGGCAACGGCCTGGTCCAGCTTGCCCTTCATCCGCAGGCCCGAGGCCCGGTTGAGCGCTGCCATGGTGAGCCCGGTCTCGATCATCCGCCGGAGCTCCCTGATGGGCTGGGGATCGTCGTCCACCCGGATGTCCAGGTAGCGGTCGTCCCATCCCCCGTAGCCCCCTCCGGAGCGGACTACCAGGATGGCCGCGGACTGCCTGCCTCTCGAATCTCCGCCGGCGGCGTCCCCGGCTTCCAACGCTGCCATGAGCCTTTCGGCCAGTTCCCCCCTGCCGGTTTCAAACGCCTTGGCCATGGCCTTTACGACCTTCTCCCCGGCCAGGATGTTCCCCTGGCAGACGAAGTTCACTCCCTCCACACCCCCGGCCCAGGCATTGCATTTCTCTCCGGTGTAAGTCGCGCCGTTGCCCTTGGCATCCACGATCCCTACCTGGCGCTGGGCCCTTCCGGAGTCGCTGGAGGCGAGGACCTTGAGTGCTGCCTCGGCATCCGCCCCCTGCTCCAGGAGGAGGAGCCCTCTCGGCCCGAAGCTGGTGTTGGCGAAGGCCTGGGTGGCGACAGCCCCCACCCCCGCCTTGGCCCAGGGCACGACCGAGCCCACAGCGAAGAACTTGGAGGCCACGGCCACGCCCCAGTCCTGGTTCACCGGATCGTAGGCCACGATGGAGAACGTGCCCCCCTTGGGGGCTTCGGCCCAGGCGCACACGGCCGATAGAGTGAGCGCCAGGGCCAGGACGAACAGGTTCTTTCTCATCACAAACCTCCTTAAAGGGATGAAGGTTATGTTTCCTCGACAACGCCCACGGGAACGTATTTCGAACCGTTCAGACTCGGGGAGAGCCGGGTCCCGAACCAGAGGTATCCGAGCATGGCCACCACGGCGAGGCTGGAGATCGCGCTCCACATGACGACGGGCCGGCCGATCAGGGCGTCCAGGATCAACCCGCCCACCAAGGGACCCATGGCATGACCGAAGGTTCCGAACAGGCCGAACAGGCCCATGTAGCGTCCGCGCCTGGCCTCCGGGGAGAGGTTGGCCACCAGGGCCTGGGAGGAGGGGGATACGATGACCTCCCCGGCCGTGATCACCCACATCGCCAGCCACAAGAGCAAGAACGAATCCGCGAACCCCAGAGAGAAATACCCCAGGGCGTAGAGCAGGGCCCCCAGGGCCAGGGCCGTGGTCGTGCGCAGGCGCCGGATGAGCCGGGCCGCCGGGAACTGGAACAGGACCACGAACAGCCCGTTCGTGGTGTAAAGGTAACCCACCTGAAGCCTGGTGATGTGGGCGTGGGCCGTGCCGAAGATGGAGAGGGTGGTCATGAGCTGGGCCATGACCACGAACAGAAAGAGGCAGATGAAGCAAAAAGTGGTGAACTGGCGGTCACGGAAGATCTCCAGGAGCTCCTTGGCCCCATAGCGCTCCTCGGAGGAACCCCGGTGGGACTCCCGGATCTGGGTCAGGATCAGGAGTCCGGAGAAGAGGCTCGTGGCCGCGGTCAGGAGGAAGAGGGAGGAATAGGAGAAGCTCGCCAGGAGACCGCCCAGGGCCGGGCCCAGAGCCCAGCCGAAGTTCACGCCCACGCGCAGGATGCCGTAAGCCTCCACCCGCTTTTCGGGCGGGACCACGTCCGCGATCATGGCCTGGGAGGAGGGCTCGATCAGGCTCCCGGCAAAGGAGGAGAGCAGGAAAATACAGGCCAGGACCCAGAGGTTAGCGCCCCAGCCCACGGCCATGGCCAGGAGCAGGAAGGTCAGGACCCGGCCGAACATGCCGAAGACCATGATGCCCTTGCGCCCGAAGCGGTCCGACCAGTTCCCGCCCACGATCTGGGAGAGCGAGCCGGAGATAGCCGAGGTCGTGTACAGGGCCCCGATCAGGGCCATCGGCACCTTGCGCTCGTGGTAGAGGTAAAGGCCCAGGAAGGGCATGACCACCGAGAAGCCCACCGCCGAGGCCAGGCGCCCGAAGAACAGCACCCAGAGCCGCCGGTCGTAGCTCGTTAAAAGTTTCCGGAGTTTCTCAAACACCCGAATCGAATTCCTCTCCTGAATAATTTAACTGATAATGATACCCCAATGAACAAGGAGAGTCAAGGGCTTAAGCCCGGACCGGAGACTGTGGACTGTGGACTGTAGACTAAAGGGCCGGACCAAGCGGTCTCTTTGAAATGGTTTAAGGGGCCTGTAAAGGACAAGGAGAGAGGGGAAGGGGGAGACAAGGAGAAAGGAAACCGAAAGGCCGCGGAATTGTAATTTAAGGCTATTCCAGCTAACCAGCAGGGCCTTACGCATCCACCACGTTCTTGTTAAACAAGGTCAACCCATTACAATTTAAAGACTTGCCGACAGACTATAAAAGGCCATGCTTATTATGTCTACTCCCTATTTGACCATAACCCACGATATCGCAACGGACTAAAGGAGAGCCTCCCGCCATATTCCCACTATGTTCTCGCTATGTTCCCGCTATGTTCTCGCTATCTTCTCGCTATGTTCACGCTATCTTCCCGCTATTTATTGCCACCCCATTGGAGCAAGATTCTTTCGTCTGCCTACTTGACAAAGATATGGTAAACACGAGTATAATTGCGGAGTTAAAGGTAAAAGGTGAAATGTAAATGGTAGAAAGGAGTAAGAGATGGCTAAAGTCATAGCCCCTCTGCACAGCATCGGCCTGAGGGGGAGGATGGCGGACGGGGTCGTGTTCGGGGAGTGGAGGGGAATCCCCTGGATGAGAACCTTCGTGATGCCGGCACAGCCCAGGACCCAGCGCCGGGAGCAAATCTGGAAGATCATCCCCAGGATCACCCGATCCTGGGCGACCCTCACGGCTGTGGAGCGGGCCAACTGGGAAGACTTCGCGGCCACGGTCAAGCCCCTGGACCCGGTCCTGGGAAGATCCGGCAACTGGTCCGGGTGCGACGCCTACGTGTCCGCCAACCAGGCCCTGGCCGATTCCGGGCTCCCGCTCGCCACAATCCCCCCGGCGATCCCCTTCCCCAACCCGCCGGAAAGGTTCCGACTCAGGAACCCGGCCCCGGGGGTCGTGCGCATCCGCTGGGAGCCCCTGCCCGCAGGCACCTTAATAGACCTCTGGCTCATTCAGACCAAACCCTCGCGCAAAGCCTACCCCTTCAAGTTCCGGCATTTGGTCTACGCCGACGGAACCACTGGGCTCCATGTCCTGACCGGAATCCCAGCCGGAGCCAAGGTCGCGGTGAAAGCACGGACCTTGAGGCCGGACGGGGGGAAGTCGTACTTTACGCAGGCGGAGATCGTGGTTTAAAGGCGGGAAGCAAGAAAATATGTTATGCTATAAACTCGGAAAGGGTTTGCCGTTGCGTTTCTACCGCTTCCGGCGCCAGTGGAGCGGTGACCTACAGCGTCCCCCTCCGCCATTGGACGAGCCATAGCGGCTCCCCGTTCAAAACCAAATCAAATATCTGGTTGGGCCCTGGCCGGCCCTGGAACTGGTCGGGTGGACTCCCCATCGGCCCGGGAGGTCCCTGAAATTCGCCTTCAGCTTCTCCGGGGGGTCCAAAGCCGCCGGACATCCGGGCGCTTTGCGTCTCACCGGCTGTCAGCTCGATGCGCTCCACCGTGACGAGAGTATCCGTTAAGGGCAAATTCGTCTTGAAGCCGGCGATCTGGTCTTCGTTGGCAACCAGGTAGACCTTTCGTTTTGTACCTGCCCAGGTCCACACCTCGTCGGTTACGGCAGCAAAGAAATCCTCGCCGGAAAGACGTCCAAAGCGTCTCTGCAGGGCGGCATCCCTTTGCGGACCTCTCGGTGCCGAAGAGTCAGCGGACGGGGCCTGCTCATGAAAGGGCTGGGGGCGCAGTGCGGGCAGACTGACCAGCCGCCAGGAGCCAAGGAAATCCAAGTGCTGACAGAGTCCCTCCGGGGCAATGATGAGACTCCCTTTCTCCACGTGCCTTTCGATAATCCCGGTCGCGTTCGCCAGGGCCCTGTTCCGGGTCTTGAGGGATATAAGTCGCTGGTGAGATTGGGGGAGCCCCCACCAGAGGGTCAGAAGGAGCAGCGTCAAGGCACAAGCCCAGGCAGAGCGTTTAGGGCGATTGTGGATGAGGAAGGCGAGGAGCCATACCGCGGCTATCGTATAGAGGTAAAACGTGGGCAACAGAAACCTCATGCTCTGGAGATCCGGGGTCCAGTACCACGACATATAAAGGACCGTGATCGGGACGATCAGGATGGTCAAAAGCAGGCCTTTGCTCCTCTCCTTTGGATACGCGCAGAGGAACGCTAAACCCATCACGCCCAGGCCGAAGGTGATAGCACCTCCATCCCCCAGCATCATCCGCAGGTAGGTAGGAGAGTTCTGGAGGAAATAGCCCAGACCGAAGGCCGACTGCTCCTGCGTGAGCGCATACCCCGTTTTCCAGAACACCCCGTAAGCCGCCTGATTCCGAATAAGCAGCGCTCCCAACGGCAGGGCAGCGCCCAGGGCAAAGGCCGCCAGTGTGCGCCAAGACGCATGCTGCTTCAAGACCGAGATGACGAGGAAGACCCCGGCGGCCAAAAGGTATACGCTCTCAGCATAACGAATCGCAGGCAGGAGGCCGAAGCAGAAACCCGCAATCAGGGCCCACCAGGTGGAATGGGTTTTGAGCCCTCGGGCAAGGAAAAACAAACCCCAGACCAGGAAGAATGCGACCGCGGCATGGGAAAACCCAAACAAGGCGTGCTCGTTTGTCACCGGGTTAACGGCCATCAGGCCCGCAGCGAGCAAGGCCCACCCCTCGCTGATCCACAGTCGGGCCAGGAGGAATAACCCCAACAGGGTCAGGGACGAAAGCAGGGGATTAACCCAGAGTGCGGCGTAGGGCCCGAAGAGCCGGTAGAAGAGTGCCAGGATAGCGGGCAGCCCCGGGGGATGGGTACAATAAAAGCGACCGGGGCGGGTTTCGCACCAGTGCGGCCCCACATACTGCAGCACGGATTCCAGTGCGACATAGGTCTTAGCGGTTAAGGCGAGCTGTTTTGCCTGTACAAAATAGCTTTGGGCATCCGGCGTGGATATGGCGGGCTGAAAATACAGCATCAAGAACGTGAAATGACCGGCCACCAGCAGTAAGGAGAGCGGAAGGTAAAAGGTCCTTTTCATGGATTTCCTGGATTTGACGGTTCGCCTGAGAGGCTGGGACTAAGCATCCGTCCTTTCGACCCATTGAGAGCCTAAAAGGTTTAATCCGCTTCTTTGTTTCAGCCTCACCCTCTCCCTCTATCCTGTCGGAGCAAAGCGAAGGTCCCGATCATCGGGACCCTTTCTCCATCCCCATTCTTGCAGATAGCGAGAAGTTAGAGAGAAATTAGAGTGAACAAAGTGGGAAAATAGCGGGAACGAGGGTGGCGGTGAAGGGAAGGGTTGTGAGACCGGACGGGGGGGGATCGGGCTATGCGCAGGCGGAATTAATAACCTCGTAAGGCGTGAGGCGTAAGGCGTAAGGAGAAAAAGACAAAAGACGGGAGAGGAAGAGACAAGGGGAAAGAGCAAGAAAGGAGGATCACATCATTTAACCCCACCCACCCACCCCTTAAAGGAAAAGGGCGAAAACCTACTGCCCACGGCCCCGACGACCTCACCCCGGGCCCCTCTTCCCGAATCGCAGTCCGGGACAGGCCCAAGGCGTTGGGAGAGGGGAGATCCCCTACTTTCAGCCCTTCCCCCACCCCCTCCCGAGCACCCCTAAAAGAAAGAGGACAGCCCCCTTGACAACCGCCTCGCGCTTCTGCTATATTTAACCTGCAACGAGGCGGCCAAGATATGGAGTTTGGGAAACCTGGTTGAGGAGGAAGCCTAAAATGAATCAGACGCTGGAAGAGGCCCCGGAAACGGGGCGGGTGAAGGAACGCATCCATCACCCTACAACCCAGCGTCCTTTGCTTTGTCCCCCGGCCACCTGCGGTTAGACAGTTGGATGGTTAGACGGTAACGGCAAAGGCAAACCAAAACAACAAACAATGGAACGAGGGGGGGGGGGGTGGGCCCCCCCCCCCGTCGAAGCCAGA
>Ga0315296_10004996_pt1 | contig 10715 bp, 9 predicted proteins | sample YL17G14_18_MG_FD_203921 | JGI IMG/M metagenome (GOLD analysis project Ga0315296, IMG submission 203921) | Sediment microbial communities from Yellowstone Lake, YNP, Wyoming, USA - YL17G14_18 | ecosystem: Environmental > Aquatic > Freshwater > Lake > Sediment | place: USA: Wyoming | collected...
AGCTACAGCTGTGTCTTCGTTCTTGGATCCGCATTTCGTGCAATAGACCAATCTTGTCATCCTCTTGGTTCACATTTCGGTTCCGCTTTGTTCTTAAGGCTTTTGGAGCCTCGGGCGGGATTTGGACCCGCGACCACCGCCTTACCAAAAATTGGCATTGTTGTGGATTGGCAAGCGTTTGAGAAATGGGCGTTCAAGGAGTATCGGCCTAAGGTTGCTCGGTGCCGATTGGCTTATGCGAGGAAGTTTGCGCATTGTCTTGGGGCTCGGGATTTTGGTGAGTTGAGGGTTCTCTCTAATGGGAGGCGGCTGCATGCTATGAAGGGTTTGTGTGCCTTGGCTAAGTTCACGGGAGTCTATAATGAGTTCAAGGGTCTTGTCAGCAATTATGGGTTGAAGTGGGTTGACAAGAGCGTGGATGACATGGTCATTGAACGGTTGACCAAAGTGGCTGATCCGGACGAGTTGTTCGATTGGATTCGTACGGTTAAGCAGGCGGTTTCGGGGTACAGTGGTTTCATGGATTTGATGGCTGCGACGGGTTTGCGGTTTGAAGAGGCGGTGAACGCGTGGAATTTGGTTATTGATCTCAGTGAGAAGCGCAGGCTGGGGGATTACTACAAGGATTCTGAGCAGGCTCTTGAGCACTTTAGGTTCAGGCAGACTTTCATTCGTAGAACCAAGAAGGCGTTCATCAGTTTCGTTTCGAGGGATCTTGTGAAGCAAATACAGGGAGCGGATCACTTGACGACTAACGCTATTCTTAAGCGGCTTGGCAGAAGGCATTTGAAGCGAAGATTTGGTGACATTCGCGAGTTGCATGGCAGCCTATTGACGCGGTCTCACAGCGAGTGTGAAATCAACTTTCTGCATGGCCGCGTCTCAAGCGGAGTCTTCATGGCGAATTACTTTAACCCAGCGTGGATTAGCGACCTACGGGCAAGGACCCTAACTGCGGCCAATGAGATCTTGGCAAAAATCAGTTGAGGCAGAAAACACTCAACTAACCTTTTTTCTGGTAGCGCGCGCGTTAAGCGACAGTGCCGTTTCTCATTATTTCCTTTGTTGTTCCGTCCGTGTAGGTCACAGTGATTGTCGGTTTATTGATTAACATGTCTACGTGGCATCGGATGTTGCCTGGAGCCAGATGGCAAGTTCCTCTTATCTTCTCATCTTCCAACATGTTCCCAGTTATCCTTGCCTTTTCGTTTAGGCCTATCCCTACTTCTTCCAGAACCGTTGGCAGACCATATTTCTTCTGAGACATCAATATGTCTTCGCGAATGCAGTTGAGCGCTGGGTCTTCGCTTCGGATATCTGTTAAGACTCCATTCTCGAATTGAGCAATTATCGGTTTCTCAGGATTTATCCTACGCATATAGCCGCCTGCTGTAACGTCACAGACCATTTTTCCGTCTGCAATTTGCTTCAAAGGATAATGGTGGCTTTCTTCTTTCCCGGTTTCTTTGTTCAAAACCCGAATGGTTTCGCCTTTGTCCGACCACACTTCGCCCACAGGCAGATTGCCAATTTTCCCGGGCTTGCCGTAAACATTGGGCGGCACAATGATGCAATCCGTCTCGAATTTTACTTGCTTGGGTACTTTTATTTTGACGTCTGTTCCTTGAGGCGCGGTTATGCGAATTTCCTTTATGTTTTGCAGTTGGCGAAGCATCTGCTCTGCCTCGTTCGCCATTTTTCTGTAGTTACACTGCAAAGGACCGTTTACTGCCATGTCCAACGTTATGCCTGGCGAATGCGCCCAGCTTATAGGCACTTCTTCGATGACCTGGCGGAGCAACTCTATTCTTGCCCCTGTTTCCTTAAGGTTCCAATCTGGATTCTTGCTGTAGTCGAAAAGACCCATTCCAGCCTTAGGAGTTTCTTGGCGAAGCAGTTCTATGAGTTTTCTTGGAAAGTGTTTATAGGGCTCGTTTGCTGAAAGGTCGAACACTTTGACGTCCAATCGAAGGCTTTCTGCGGCTTTCATTGCCGCTTCTGCCAGTATCGGTGAGTTTCTGTTGACGATGATGTACGTGTCTCGGGCTTTCAGCCTCTGGCAGTACCGCATGAACTCCTCAAGCTTGCTCACAACTCTACCAAGGTCTCTTACTTCTGTATCTGGCATAATGAACACCCAAGAGTGAGTCAATTCCTGAATATTTAACAGTAGCCACCAGCCGTAGAGCGCGCGCTAACGAGCGGTCTTATATGTGAAGCAATGCTTTGTCTGCAGATGGTAGGGCAGGCCATTCAGTTTGGAGATATTGCGCGCAATCTGGGCTTGTTATCAAATGTCGTCGGCGCAAAATCTGGGGAAACGACGACATTTAAGCAGGGGACCTCTCTGGGCTGAACAGCAGTTCAAATGTTGTTGTACCAGTTCCCAAGGTTCCGACAACATTTGAGCCGAGCAGTGCGTCTTCTTTGGATTCTTTCTGCTGAAACATGGTCTTTTTAAGGCTCAATTGCCATATTGACCTTAGGAATCGCCTAATTGATCTTTAAACCTTCAAACAGAAGCCTTTGCATGGATTGTGTTCATTTTCGCGGCGTCTTGAGCCAAGAAGAAATGGGGTTAGTGAATAAAATGCTTCAGCATTACAAGGCTGAGGTGATATTAGAGAGCTGGGTCAAAAAGAGTCGGCTCAAAATTCCAGGCGGTCACAGAATAGACCAAGAAAAAGCCAAAGTATCTGAGACTCTGAGGAGACAGGCTTTCTGCCAGCATGAGGATGCCTTGGTTTCAGCGATAGATGTTGCATGCTACGCTTTCAAGCCAAAATTGCATTCACTCTAATGCATGGGTGCACTACCCTTGCAGTAAAAAAAGCTTATTTTAGAGCTTATATGACGGGTGGAACAAGAAAAACAAGTATTTTTGCTAATACTGCATGGATACAGCACGGTTGCCACAAAAGCCTTTTATTTGCGGTTATTTCAATTCACTTCTGTGGCTAAAAACGTGGCAAAAAGTGAAAACACATGGGTCTGGCAACACGAAGAAAAGTCACAGCGAGAGGCGCCAGAGGCGCAAGCAAAAGCATAGTGATACCATCTAAGCTCAAGACTGGACAAACCGCAACGATGGCCGCCAACAGACTGATGATTGTTGATCCTCGTGGCGAAATAAGCGAAGACGACCTGTTGCAGTTCTTAGAGAAGTTTGTGGAGCCCCAATTCTGGCCATGGCTGAAAAGCAAGGAGAGTCAACGACGTGAGTCTGGATGACAAGCCTCAGAAACTTGGCGAAGCACTGGCACGTCTGCGAGACGGACTCCAAGGACTCCAACCAGCCATTGAGGCCATCGACAGCTTCCTTACCTCCTTAGGCACGCCGCTGGAGACTGACCACCCAGAAGAATACGGCAAGCTCAACTGGGAAACCAGAACAGGCGACAAAGGCCCCTTCCAAATGCTTCGCAAAGACAACTGCAACGACACACAACTGTTCAGCCACCTCGAAGCCATCCTAAAACAAAACGAGAACCACATCACCATTGGCGACTACCACTACTGGGCAGGCGACCCAGGCTACATCTTCAGACGAAAAAAGAAGCGAGAGAAGCCGAGAGCTGAAAAATAAGTGACTGAGCCCGAAGGCCCAGCCCCAAGACAAGAAACATGGCAGACAACAGATAAAGATTATTCTCAAGCATTCACAACTGAGCCTGAGACTCACCGGCATCTCTACGGCTTGACTGTGACCAGGAAACGCGCAGCTCTTCTTATGGAGCTCCTCTTTCAGAATGGCTTTGTCAGTGTGGCGCCGTACGGCCTCGTGAAAGAGTTTGTTGAGAAAAACGCTTGGTTCATCGGCATGGATCCACAGGAAAGGACCATCACAGGTTACATCGGCAGACCCGCGACCATTGTGAGCTCAAATCAGCTGCCGGAAACTCACGTGACTATCACGTATGACAAGACCAAAACGCCAGTGTATAAGACATATTCAGCTTGGAGGAAACTTCGCGAGAAACTTGGCCTCTGTCATAAGCTGGGTTGGATGAAGTTCGATTACCATTTCAAAACTGAGGAATACGATGAACACGATATACTCAGGAAGCTCAGGATTCCCATAGTGACAGTCCTCGTCGTCTTCAATCATAAGGAAGTCCCCTTGCCCTACCACCTGGAGCAGAAGCCGCTTTTCAATTCCGAGAAGAGTGAAGCAGTAAGTAATGGGGTCAAAGATGATTTCTCTCTCGCATCTCCAGAAATCGGCAGGATGGGTACGAGTAAGAGTGAAGTGTGTGTTGAGGCGTCCAAAGATGATTTGTGTGTGTGTCCAATAGCGAGGTTTGCGGAGAGTAGAGAGGCTAACGGAGAGACTATAGAACGACAGAGGAGAGAGAGAAGAGTCTCTAAGCAGCACACACAAATCAGCTCCAATCCTGAAAGTGAAAGTATTCCTGTCGTGGTCGCACTTCCCGAAAAAGCGTTTCTCAAGCCGGCAGAACGGGCGGCAGTTGAAGAGCGTGATCGCAAAAGGCTCGAGATCTTAGACGAAGAGTTGCTGCAGCACCTGGAGAAGTCGACGAAAAAGTAGCCTTGCGACTGGACCATTCTCGTTCTTGACGGGTTTTAGGCTGCGGGGAAGCACAGTCAGGTCCTGAGGTCCCAGGTTCAAACCCTGGCCCGCATCCACTCATTGATTTCTTCATGAGGAGGTCCTCGTAGTAAAAGGTTTTCTGGCGCTGCAGCGCACAAAAAAAGAATTCTTTTTTTCTTCAGGCGAACTGGGTCTCCAGGCGCTTTCTTCAGCCAAAAAAAGTAGGGGGGTAGGGGTAGGTCCGTATTGACGAAGATTTCCCGCAATAGGGCGATCATCCAACGAGTCCAGAGCTGTTTCTCGCGTTTTACTACGAGGATTAAGGGACCCTGCTGTAGGTCGGATGATCTGATGCCAGAAAAGCGGCTGGAGACTCGAAAAAACATAGTGGGGTAGGTCGTATTGACGAAAAATTCTCGCAATAGAATGATGCTTGTCCGAAAAAAGGTAGGGGGGTAGGGGTTACTTCAGGGTAGGGTTCGGCAAGTTTTTTTCCAGAAACCCTTGAACTGAAGCTCTGGCGCCGGCGCTGGATTCGGTTACTACGAGTATCCCAAGACCCGTTTTCAGAATAGGGTCCTACGACGTGCATGGACCCTCAGGGGATGTACGTAGTCGACGTGCATAAAAAGAAGGAAGTATCCTCGTAGTAAGTGCGGCGCCCCAAAAAAAGGGTCTGTGAAGCCTTGGGCATTCAAGTCTCATGGAGGGGATCCACGTCAGCTATGAGGGGGGCGCCTTCCTCTCTCTTCATATCTTACGTGGTCCTGACTGCTTAATCGGCTTGTGGATGATTGTTCTGGAGGAATCTTCTATGGACCCATGCCACATTGATGAAAAAATAAAAAGAATTCTTTTTTCTTGTATGCTGCAGCCGCTGCGTCATGTCTCAACTCAAACACTTGACGGAATCTGAGTTATCTGTGGTTAGGCAAGCTTTCACAAAGAATGCTCACCTTCGATATCTCAAGGAGTTCTTCTATCATCAACCGTACGGAAAACGTCAATTATACCAACAAGAAGTGCAAGCAGCAGGCTTGGAAAAACTCGCAAAACTCGTTCATGTCACAGCACTGCTATTACAGACCAAAGTCTATCTTTTTTGGCAAAATCATCTTCTTGAAGCTTAGACTTCTGATTTGTCGAAAGAGGTTTCCCGATCTCTCACAAACTACCGAATTTCTCTGGCCTAATGCTATAGAAGATTTCTCCATAAATCGTTAATGCAGCTTGGCATGCAATAATGAATATGCTGCCAGACATTGCGATTGAGGTAGGGCAGGATCAGGAGAGATGGAGAATTGGGGAAGAAGCAAGTTGCGGGCATAGCTTTGATGGTGCTTTTGTCTATGTCCATGCTCTTACCTACAGTTGTGGTGCCAGCCCGCGGCTACGACGACTATGAAGAATGGTACGTTGACTCGCAAAATCCTGAAGTTCAAAGGATGATTAGAGATTTTTGCACCTTTCCGTTGGAAAACAATTTGATGCATAATGCGTACAAGCTGTTCATTGCTTTGAGCAGTCATTTTTATTATGACCACACCTTTGTACATGCTTGGCAAACGATTCCGGAAATCTTTAGGGAAAAAAAGGGAGTATGCTGTGACTTCGCTCGTCTTTACTATTCTCTTCTAAGAGGAATAGGCTGGCCAAAACATCGAATACAGATAGTTCATGGGCCCGTCTATGACATTTTTGGCAACCCCATACTTGACCCCATCAGAGGTCTCCCAGTTTACCACGCTTGGGTTGAAATCAAGACTCCTTCGCCATACGGAACTCCCCTATATTTGTCAGCTAACGAATCAATAGAAACGCTGAAAGGAGAGCAACTGGTGATGGGTCTCAACAACACAGTTGTGACTTCACCAGTAATTACAGATGAGCGTATACAGGAAGTCCGAACCCTTGGATGGGGCGAAAGAGATGGTTGGATTCCAATAGACCCCACCATGGGAGTTAGCTGCCAAGAAATGCCTGTTTTTGGTTGGGTGTTCGTGCCAATTGTCTGGGGTTCGTTTCTGACTTTTGGATACAACACATTTCTCTTGGGACTGATGACCATTCATCTGGATGAAGTCTACCCGTACTATGGTCCATGGTATAGCCCACCATATGGGGATAAGCCCAGGAGAGAGAACCCAGCATGGGAAAGCTTTACAGTGACCGTTCAACCTTATCAGTCATTCAACATATCATATGTGCACGATGTCGAGCTAAACACCATTAGAGGCAATATAGTCGGCTCGGTCAATTCCACTGTCCCAATAGACTTCCAAGCAAGAAACCCCCGACTGCAGATTATTGACACAGCCTCAGGGGTCACCTCTCATGACGTCTACGTATTACTGGGTTCTTCTGTGTCTCCCCCTTTCCCAAAGAACCTCGGGATATATTGGTTCAGCGTTTACAATCCTCAATCGTCTCCTGCAACGGTGACATTCGGTCCGTTCGGTCCTTCTGTTCGAATGGGCTGGCTTGGTGGAGAGGAAACAATCAACCAGACACTATATAACGGGTATTCGGCGCCTTCCCAGTCGGCAGCAATCGTTCCTTGCGGTCAATCAGGGGACTCCAAAAAGGAATTCTTCGCCAGTGAGGACACGCACGCGAAGGGCATTGGATTTCCGGCCAGCACACAGGTAGCTATTTACATCTTGCCCGACGGCTATGCCCCCATACCAGCCAACGCCAAAACAGTTACTTACAAGACCACAGGGACCACAGGAGTCATAACTGCTACTTTGTTGTGGCTGCATACCTTGGACTTGGGAAACTACGACATATGGGTCGACGCAAATAGAAACAACGTATTTGACACAGGCGATGTTTTCAACAACCAAACAAGTGGAGTTTTCGCACTTAACGTACTAATCCCAGGCGATGTTGATGGTGATGGTCATGTCAATCAAACCGATCTATCTCACCTGAAACTGTCTTACGGGTCCACGAAGGAAAATCAAAGGTGGAATCAATACTGCGACTTCAACGCAGACCTAATAGTCGACGTAAAGGACCTGTACATCCAAGCAAAGCAATGGACTCCTTGACTCTCTACTGCTTTGAATAATATGGGGACTCCGCGGTTGGGAACATCGCTAATAGACTGGCGTACGCCGATTCTATTTATTCTTTTGACATCTATGAATGTCGGAAGCAAGATACCTCTGTCCGCACTTTGGGCAGGTAGCAAATGTGAAGTATTCGTTGATTTCGTTTCTTGACTTGTCATTGCTCATTTCTGTTCGTCACCATGACGCCATTTCTCCGTATATCTATCAAAAAAGAAATAGTTTACTATTGATGCAACAGACAGAATAATGACCAGAACAATGAAAGACACTGTTGAGCCGTCATACAAGGAAAAGACGCTTGCGAAGAAAGCAAGAAATCCGCAACCTATGGATAGCAGACCAAGATTCAAGAGTACATCTGAAAGATACAAAAGGAGATTCAGAAATCTCAACCTTACAAGAACAAAAGACAAGACCAAAACCGCAAAGGCTGTGGAAAAAAACACCAAAATTGTGGAAGGCGTGACCAACCCGTCAGATTTCATACCCAGCAAGAGGGCAAGTGCGGTGAGCGAGAAACCAGCAAAAGTCAATGTTATTCTTTCGTTACTTAGATAATACTCTTTTCCGACTCTCTCATCGGGGGAACGCCTAAGATATCTCCATCCTCTTTTCAGTCCGATGGCAATCGCCAGCAAAACGTAGACTGCGAGCAGAATGATCAATCCCAATTCAATTGAAACACTCAAGATGAAAGCTCACCTGATTTTAACAACTTCTTTTGGTTCGGCTATAACATTTCTGTACGTTAGCATTCATGTCAAGTCAACAGATGATTAACGCGTGACCTATAGGCAGAAGACTAAAATCCCGTCGAGCATCTTAGCGCGCGCTACTGCAAACCAAAGTCTACCTATTTTGGCGGAATTAAGTGAAGTGCTTGTTGTCGGTGTGAGCCTTTACAAAGGTGGGAATATTTTTACACTGTTTGCATTACCGTGTTTGTCCTTAGCTATTTTAGCCATTTTCTTGTATTCTGATTTCAACTTGCGTTTACCATCAAAAAGACGAGCAAAGTGGCCATAGGAGCCCGTTGGATGAGGAACTCCAATAATGAACCTATCAGGAAACATATAACTGAGAGCTTCAAAAGCCTGATTTCCGACTGCGATTAAGGTAGGTTTGGGAAATAGCCTCAGTTCCTCCAGAAGAAACTTCTTAACACATATCCTAAAAGTCTGAAGCGGTGGTGATTTCCCCTTTATTCTGTTTTCACATTTACATAGATCAGTCCAAAGTATCGCATCCCAAAAACCGATTTCTTTTGCGAAATTTCTTAGCTCCTCGTAATATTTCGTCCTGTAAATTTTCGCGTCATCAAAAAAGTATCTTTTCAAAGAAACATAGGAAGGCCCATTCTTCAGAAAGTATTCTCTTTCACGTTTTCCAGAAGACCCAGGGTTAATTCCAACAATGATGCAATCAGGTCCCATCGAACTATCAGGGTCTAAGATGATGCCTCTTGGCATAATGCCATTCTGTGGTTCATTCCGTATGCCATCACAATTCAGCCCGCATGAGACCAAGCGTTGCCTTAAGTCCTCAATTCTCGTACAATTCTTCTCTCCCGTATTGCCAATAGGTTTCATATAGTGGTATTGGGGGAGCCCCGTTTTAAAGGAAATCAGCCAATTCCGAGACTTCAATCAGCGCGTGCACAAGAGACCTGTAAACGAGCGATATCGATTAAGACCCTGATTTCATTCTTGGCAGAGCGCGCGCGGCGTTGAGAATAGAAGATTTCTCCACAAATTGCTAATACAGGCAAGAGTCTAAGATTACTTTCACAATCATACACAAGAGAGTTGAGGAATGTGAATATGATAAGAAATTCCAAAGGAATATCATACGCAATGTTCGCTGGTGGACTGATGGGGGCTGTGCTGATATCAAGTGTCATCTCAGTGGGAGTGGTAACGCTATTGGGCATAAAGGGTCCAAAGGGCGACACAGGAAACACTGGAGCAACTGGTCCGCAAGGACCGCCTGGGGCTTCTGGCGTATCAAAGATACCTTTCGCTAAAGTTGAATGGGCTGATATAGCAGGTTACTCGGGCGACTATACCAATTCCACGGAATACACTGACATTGAAGGAATGTCGCTGAGTATAACCACGGAGAAAAGCAGCAACTTGCTAATCATTTTCAGCGCTCATCTAATGCTTCAAACTCCCGATGCTTGGTCAGGCAGCGCTTCGATAAGAGCGCTTGTCGACAACGGTGGAACCAGCCCAATGGATGCCCTGGCCATTACCATAGAGGCAGAGGACAACGGTCAAACGGATGATAGAAACACTTTTGTCTTCAACAGAGCGGTCTCACCGGGAACCCATGTTGTGAAAATGCAGTGGAAGGTGCCGTTGTCGGACTGGCGTATATTTTTGACTTTCATAGGCCCAGAAGCGCACTTACAGGTTTACGCTTTGCCTATGGGGTAGAACTCAACCTAACTCGGATCGTTCGCACGTGTTATCGTAAAGGGTGACGTTGTCTTCTGCGAGAGATGTAGGAGAAAAATAGGGTAATAGATAGAGCGCGCGAGCCAGGACACAGTCATGCTGGGCTCCAGACGCGCTTTGAGAACAATGTTGATTGAAAACAGCACTAACGCGGGCAAAGTGACTCGCACTCAGATACTCTGAAGACCATCAGAGTGTTCATAGGCAGATATTAAATTGCCCAAGCAACCTAACTCTTTTACGAGGAGTCAAAAATGCCCAAGCCAGGAATGACAGGCTTATGCCTCAAACAAGAAGTTGCCGATCTGGTGCGCAAACGAGCCCAGGACGCAGGCCAAGGACTCAACGACTACCTCAGCAGCCTACTCTTAGGACCGTCCCTACAATGTACTCAGGACCGTCCTGGGACCGTCCCAATAGCCACACTTAACCAGCAACAAAGCCCGATCCTAACCCTGAACGGCACAAGCAGCCAAATTCAAACCCAGAACAACAGAACGCCGTTTTTTGGTGAAGCTTTTTGCGAACAAAAAGGTTCTGTGGAGCCTCGGGCGGGATTTGGACCCGCGACCACCGCCTTACCAAGGCGATGCCCCACCAGGCTAGGCTACCGAGGCACAACCGTGC
>Ga0315296_10004997_pt1 | contig 10713 bp, 12 predicted proteins | sample YL17G14_18_MG_FD_203921 | JGI IMG/M metagenome (GOLD analysis project Ga0315296, IMG submission 203921) | Sediment microbial communities from Yellowstone Lake, YNP, Wyoming, USA - YL17G14_18 | ecosystem: Environmental > Aquatic > Freshwater > Lake > Sediment | place: USA: Wyoming | collected...
AAGTCATCTCATGTATGGGCTACTTCGATCTTAAGCATTGCTTTTCAGGAATCGATAGTGAAACGGCTAGCTGTAAGTCTAAGGTACCTCTTGGGCTTTTGACCAGAGAGAGTTAGAAGTGGCAGTTATCTGAAGCATTTCGCAGCTTCGAATTAAATGCCTTGAAAGCATGATGTCTAGACTCCTAGTAACTCCAAGTCCTCTGGAACTCCATGCCTGCTTACGCTATTTTGGCATTCTTCTATGAGAAATCTCACGAAGAGTACGCGACTGCTTAATTCTTGACCTGATTGTCTACTTCGGACAGGATTTCGCCTAGAGTATCGAGGGCAACGTCGCATTCCTTCTTGGTTATTGTCAAGGGTGGGCAAAGAAGTACGTTGTCGTAGGAGCCCTTGCCTACTATTAGTCTCTTCTCACGCGCCATTCTCCTTAGAGAACGAGCGCCAATGTTCCTTGTGTCTCCCGTGCCAGTAGTGAATGGGCTTCTTGTCTTCCTGTCCTTTACTAACTCGATTGCCAGAAGCAGGCCTCTTCCTCGAACTTCTCCAACACACGGATGGCCAATCTGCATTTCTTGGAGCCTTTTCTTCAGATAAATCCCCAATTTCTCAGCGTTTTCGACGATTTTGTGATTTTCGAGACATTTCAATGTGGCCAGCGCTGTTGCGCATGAAAGGGGGTTGCCCCCATAGGTCAAGCCATACTCAAGCGGAACATTTTCATAGAATGCAGCTATTTCCTTGCTCAGCACAGCGGCGGAAAGAGGAGCGTAACCTGAAGTCAAGGATTTTCCCAGAAGCAACATGTCTGGCAAGATGTTAGAATGCTCTAGGCAGAACATCTTACCTGTTCTGCCTAGTCCTGTCATTATTTCGTCCAAAACGAAAAGAATGTTATGTCGCTGGCACAGCTCTTCAATAAACTTCAGGTACTCAATCGGCGGGTCATTCACAACACTTCCAAGCATCGGTTCAATAATGACAGCAGCTATCTGATTTGCCCCGGCCCACTTTACGGTGTTCTCAAGAAAGTGTGCGCATTCAAGGCTGCACTCCGGATAACTAAGCTTAGAGCAGAAACATCGATAGCAGTAGCATGGAGGAACATGAACATGGCTTGCCACATCGAATCTGTGTCGGTCTCCAGCCCAGCCTCCGATGCAAAATGCTTCCCTTGAGGAGCCATGATAAGAGAGCCATTGGCTGATTATGCACTTCCTTTCTGAGACCTGACGAACAATCATCGCCGCCAATTCAACAGCGTCTGTTCCGTTGCATTGGAAAGACACCTTTCCGTATTGTGGCAGTTTTTCCAATAATCTCTGACCCAGCAACGCCTGCGGGACGTAGGCGAACTGCAATGAATAAGACACCATTTTTGTGATTTGCTCACACATTGAAGCGAGTATCTCGCCATTCTGGTGACCAAGAGCAACGTTGTACTCTCCAGATATAAAGTCAAGATACTTTTCCCCCGTTATGTCTTCAAGATAACAGCCTTTCCCCCCTGTGATGAAGATCGGCTGACGCACCGATTGCCGTATCCAGAAATGCATCAATCTGCTTTTGTCCATCGAGCCAAGATGCTCCAAGTGTTCAAAACCGATTTTCTTAGACAACGTAACCCACCGATTCCTTATGAGTTAGGTTCGAGCTTAAATTTTGTGGCTAGGCCAATGTTATGCAGTGGTTAATTGGTGATGGGCTGTTGAGTAACGCTGCTGCATGTATCGTGTTGTAAGGCGCAAATTCTCAACTCATACGAATTCTATCGACCATTAGAGAGTCAGTTGTCTAGCATTTGTCTTTCGAAATGCGCAGGTGAACTGGAGTCTCAGATCTGCTTGTTGAACGTGATATTGATGCTGGAAGGAAATCAAAGATCAGATGTTTCTGATAAATCAGAGAGGACTAGAGCATCAAAGTCAAAAGATTTATGCATGAAATCGTGCCATTTACTACTGTTGTTCGAAGGCCGATCTGGTGATAGAAACAATAGACTTGACAAAGATCTTCAACATTGGCAGAAAGAGAGTTTTGAGTCGCCAGTCTTATGCAGCCATACAGTCAGTGAAGGCTTTGGATCATGTCAATCTGGAAGTGCAGCAAGGAGAGCTTTTTGGTCTGCTCGGTCCCAATGGGGCCGGAAAAACTACTCTGATAAAGGTGTTATCCACTCTGCTGATCCCTGATGAAGGAACAGCACGCGTAAATGGGTTCGATATAATGAAAGACCCTTCAAGCGTAAGAAACTCTATTGGAACGCTGTTCAGTGTAGGGGACAAGAGTTTTTTTTGGCGCTTGAACGGACGTAGGAATTTGGAGTTCTACGCTTCAATGTACAACGTGCCTAGGAACAAGAGAAGAGAAAGAATTCAGCAAGTTCTTGAGATCGTGGGACTTTCGCAAGAGAGCTCGCTTGTATATCAAAGATATTCCCTAGGAATGAAGAGAAAACTGATGTTTGCTCGCACTCTCCTATCAGACCCGCCGATCTTGTTCCTTGACGAACCCACAGCCAATTTGGATCCGATATCTGCACGATCTATGAGAAGCTACATCAAGAGCAAACTGAACCGGGAACTGGGAAGAACTATAATCTTCACGACCCATAACCTGGAAGAAGCATCCGAACTATGTGACAGAATATGCGTGCTTCATAAGGGTCACGTTTTGGTCTGCGACAAGCCAGACGCCATAAAGGGCATTATAAAAGAAAGGAGATCTTTTGAAATAACTGTTAAGAACGTTACAGCATCCCGAATAGAGCAACTCAAGCAACTCATAACAGAGGCAGCAAATATCACGTGTGAGATTGACAGGAATAATTGTGACAGACATGTGGTTCAACTGCGTGTGGATGATCTTGACTCTCTAAGAGCGATATTTGGATTCTTGTCTCAAGATGCTTTCGAAATCGTCGATCTTAGCTACAAAAGACCCACGCTGGAAGAGGCCTTCATTTACCTTATTCAAAAAGAGGATTAGGATGTTTAAGGAATTAGACAAGATATATTGTTTCATCAAGAAAGATATTGCTTCATGGTCATCTTATAAAACGAATGTCATACTGATAGTGCTTAATACCGTATTTGGCGCGTTATCATATGCTTTTTGGGGCGCGAATGCCGAAATGTCAATTGTCACACAGTTGTATCGCATGCCAGTATTGGGCTATTTGCTTATTGGGATGGCATTCAGCACGTACATAAGCCAAAGCTTGAACGTAGTTCAGAAGGCGTCTAGCCCGTGGTGGCTTGAAGAAGTACTTGTTTCGCCTACACGGCTTATTACCTTCATAATTGGAAGTGCTGCTTGGCCCTTGATCTTCAATTCTATCGTCGTGTTGACATATCTTGGCATAGGCATTTTGTTTTTCGGGCTCGTTTTGAACGTCAATATTCTGGCGACACTGATAGTTCTAATATTGGGTGTAGCATCATCTGTCGGTTTTAGTATGATTGGTGCCGGTATCCTAATAATAGTCAAACAGGGCGATCCGGTCAGCTGGTTCATGCAGATCTTCACGCAGCTTTTTGGCAATGTCTTGTTTCCACCAGAAGTAATGCCATACCCATTGCGAATAATCCCCTATTTTCTCCCGCAATTCTATTTTTTCAAATGCATTCGTCTTGCTCTCACGGGGTTTGGCATTGAGTCTATGATTCAGGACTTAGCAATACTTCTATTGTCGTGCATTGTCATACTTCCGGTCGGCTACAAAGTGTATGAATCATGTCTAGCTTCAGCAAAGAAGAAAGGAACTTTATCATGGTTCTAGCGAGACTCTGCTGATTTTTGGAGGTATTCAGCTACCACTAGAGTTCGTGAACAGAACGCCGTGTAAAGAGAACACACCGTGTCAATCCTTTACCCATTGAGCGAGTCCACAATCCTCATAGCAGATCTTCTGACGTGATGATCTGAATCATGAGCAAGGCGGGTGAGAGCATCCAGCACCAATCGCTGCTTTGGACCAGCCACGTGACAAGCCCTTTTTAGATTGTCCACCAAGAGATCTCTAACCGCCGAACTCGTATCGCTCACCCTTGCAAGAATGGCATCTAGTAGTATTTGCAGATCTGAGCTTTTTACCTCGAACAATATACGACAGGTTGTCTCCATGGCAGTGGTTCTTACACTATCATTTTCATCAGTGACAAGTTTGGCGAGTGCTTGTACTAGCATGCTTTTCTGGGGCTCATTGGCATGGAAGAATATCTCTTTGATAAGAGTGGCGGACCAGAATCGCACGGTCTCATCAGGATCGCCGATAGATTCAAGGAATGCCTTTACAACGGTGTCTCTTTCTCCACTGCCAAGTCTGTAATAGGATTTGCCCAAGATGATCGTTGCTTCCCTCCTCAATCTGCGATTCTTCGCTCTTAGGTTCACTAGTATTTCCGTAATGTCACGTTTCATAATGGAGCCTCGCTTCGCTCGTCGCAGGATTTATCCAGTGGTGTAAGTCCCACTGATTCTTGAGTGGTTTAACAGAATTTAAGTTTTTCTTGCCTCACGATCAGACAAGAAGGATCCTACGGAGTTGAAACGTGTCCGACTCAAGCAGACCTTGAACGTTTTGGGCGCTCTCTCGAAATATCAATCATTGGCTTTCGATTGGAACCTGGCCGAATACTCATTCTTTCCCGAAAGTCAATTCTCCAAGCAGGCAATAGTAGTTGTCCGTGTCCACCAAGAGGTTTAGAATCCTAAAGTTTCTGAACTCCTTTCTCAGCAATTCCTTGTTAAAAAGATAGTGAACTAATCCTTTCTCTTCGCCTTCCGCGGGGATATAGGTTCTGGAATCAAGTTCGACAAATTTCAGTCTTCTTTTCTTGGCTATTCTTTTGCGAACTGTTACGAAAACCAGACCACGGGGTTTCAACACTCTTTCTATTTCTTTGATAGCCTTTCTGATGTCTTCAATCTTTCCATGATGGATTACACGAATGCTTATCACGGCATCGAAGAAGTTGTCTTTATATGGCAAAGTCTCATAGATGGATCCAGATCTCAGATCAGCATGTAAGTCTTTTCCAGTCAGCCAATCGTTTGCGATTCTCATGCCTGTTTCGGCAACATCGATTCCATAGACTTGGAAACCCAGTTCTGCCAAGTACACCAAATGCCGTCCTGATCCACATCCCAGATCCAAGACTTTCTTGACGTCGCTCTTCTTGAAGATCTCTGCAATGTCTGCCATTCCTTCTTGTGGATTGACCACGAACTTGCCGTGTTCTTTGTATATGTTATCCCACTGGTTCATACGCGATAATATGCTTTCGAGCTTTAATTAAAATATCGCTTGCTCGAAGTGCTCATAGTTGTTTCTTGTCTGAGCCCACTCTTACCGATGATTTCATGAATAGGATAGGACTATGAAAGATGTTTACTACTGGCGTCATTTCTGATCACTGCCAGCCTTTTTTGTGCCTCGGCTCTCTGCGAATTTCTGTGAGGCTTAGTATCAGTTGTGTCTTTGAGCCACTCCTGGAACCTTCTCTTGATCTCTACTAATTCCAGAACCCTCGGCGAGTTTCTTGAGCCATCTTTCTCGATTTTCGCCAGTATGAAAGCGGGACCTTTGTTGGTGGAATCTGTAAGGCTTTGCCGAAGCTCATTTCGAGAGCCAACTTTTCTCACAAAACGGTATCCTGCCGCTCTTGCCACTTCCTCCAGCCTTGTGGTTTTTGAAGTTGTCGGTTGTCCGCCGCTTGAGTCGTACGCTTCATTGTCCAGTACGAGATGTAACAGATTTCTCGGACAAGAATGTGCAATCGTTGACATTGAGCCCATATTCATAAGAATGCTTCCATCTCCTTCGATTATCACCACGCGTCTGTTATTTTGACAGACGGCGAGTCCTAGTCCAATTGAGGATGCCAAGCCCATAGAACCGACCATGTAGAAATTTTGAGGAGAATCTTTGATGGCGAGCAAATCCCTGCTTATTAAACCCGTTGAAGAAACCACTGCGTCATTCTTTCCTATAGACTGGCAGATAGTCTCGATAGCTTTGTATCTTCTCATTCAAATGTTCCTCTTCTTATTAGCATAACAACGGGTACATGTTGCTCTTGCATTAGATGGGTAGAATTTGATATTGTAGTCTCGACGTTCTCCATAGAAAGCACTGAGAATGGGACTCCAAGTACTTCAAGTAGTCCGGTGGTCGCTCTGCCCATCACAAAATGTTGCGGAGCATCTTCGCCGGGACAACCTCTCCACGTAACCAAGAACAGAAGGGGAATTCTGTAGGGCAAGAGCAAAGAGGCAAAAGCGTTCATGCAATTGGCTAGACCAGAATTCTGCATCAGGATAATGGGTTTTTTCCCAGCGAGATACGCGCCTACTCCGATACCTATAGCGTCTTCCTCCCTTGCAGCTTGTACGTAGGGAATCTCTGCGTCTTTCACCAAGCGGTCTATAATGTATTTTTGGACGGCGCAAGGTACGCCAGATGCAAGATTAACACCATTCCTCTTGAGGCTTGTACAGAATGTGTCAGCTGCCATGATCATCTTTTGTTCAGACGATTTCTCTTTGGATCCTTTAAATCCTGATGTCATCGATGATCTCATCCCCAAAAGCTAGATACCAAAGTGGTCTATAGTTTTCCCATGGTCTTGGTCTAAGCGGCGTTGGAGAGAACAGCTTCTCTAGATCTTTCCTTAGCTTCAGATAGTACTCAATATGCTCTGCTTCAGCTTGCCTTAGACCCTTGAGTTTGCTTGTATATGGCTGGAAAATGTTTATGACAGGAAATCTGTCGAATACCGGTAGAAAATTCGCGAATTCTCTAATGATTGTTTCCGAGGGATCAAGACCCATGATATAGAGTATGTTCGTGTGGAATCCTTTCTCCCGTGCATACTTTAGAATCCCCTTTGCATCCTCAAGAGTGATTCTGGACTTTACGTTGCTTAGCATAGTTCTTCTTTCTGTAAAACATTCCACGGTGAGTGACAGCGAAAAAGGACTTGCACATTCTTCAAGAACATCTATGCTCTTCTGAGAAGCGATTTCTGACCCTATGTAGCGAAGCTCTCCACTGAACCCAAGGCGGCCCAGAACCCTCCTTACCAAGATTATATGTTCGAGGGCTTTCTCTTCGTCATTAAAGCATCCTGTGCAAATAGTGACATCAACCAAATGAGATAAATCCTTTAGATGGTTGTCTTTTAGAACATCTTTCAAATGGCAAAGCAGCTGATCTTCGGTATTCAGCCTGTATCTATCATCTGGCTCCATAATAGCCGTTTCACAAAACGCACATCCTTTGCATAGGCTTCGCGCATTCGAATTTAGTGTCAGTTCGGTTTTGTTCCTCCTGAAATACGTAGAATCACAAGTGTCGTTCTCCAACTCCAAAACTGATCCTATCGGACAGCCACTAAGAAAGAGTATGGATTCTCTCTTCGACAAGTAGAAAGGCGAATCATTCCTGAGAATAGGAACAGTTATGTAGAATTCTGCAGATGAATCACTGTTGAGTTTTAGCTTGAACCTGACTCTATTGTAGTTCACATCTAAATCCACCCCACAGCAGTTGAGTGCAATCAGAAGTATATCTTCCGCAGGGATTCCGAACTCGGTGGAGAGACCTTTGGCTTCCGACAGATTTCGTATCATATATTCATACTAAGAACGGCAAAATTTAAATTTTGCTCGTATTCTTAATTTCATTTTGACTTAAATGACCGCCCATTCGGTGCTGACAAGGAATTTTCAGTGGCTGATAAAGGAGTTGCTGAGAGGAGCCATTCAAAAGAAAGATGATTTTTCAGGCATAGGAATAGTTGTTTATGACTGTAGACTTCTTGACAAGATTCAGCATTCTAGTCTGAGACCTTCAACGAAATGTCCTCAAGGGTTTCGGATGGATGAGGATTCGACCGTGAAGTTCTTATTGGGAATTTCCTCTTCAGTTCACTCTCTTCATGACGGCTTTCACTTTTTCAATGAAAAAGGCTTTTTGACGCATCTGTCCCAATATTTCGTGCCTCCTGTAATTCCCGAAATAGAATCAAACGAATCCTATGGAACAAGGTATCACAGCGCTTTCTACGGTTCTTACGTCAGAGGAGTTGTCCTAACAGGAGTTGTACTTCACTGTACGGAGGCCTTCATTTTCAACAAAGGCAAAGCCTGCAGAATACAAGACGAACTATCGGCTTGTCACCAGCCGAAGTAGCAGTTATTTCGGTTTCCCGCAGAAATAGACTTCGTGGACTCGAGAAATACCGTTTTGAACTGAAGCATGGTGGGGCTGCCCGTCCCCATACCCAAACGGGTTCAAGTACTGTTAATAACCATGTTTGGGACAGGTTTTGGATGATGTGTTAAGATAACGAGTTCATACGAAATTGTATATAGAAATCGCTTAGTATTGTAGATTCGAGGTCTTGACATGTCTAAAAGTCCAACCGGAAAGAAGAAAAAGGAAGTAAGAAGAAAACTAAATAGAAAGCTAACAACGATAGGTTACTCTCCTTTTTTCTCACATTTTCGGGACGCCTTTAAATTGAAGGAGACGATAGTTTAGTGAAGCAGCTGAAAGTCTCCGTGTCGTATAGTTAGGTTTGGCTGTCACAGTTGTGTTTTTAGAATGCGCGCGAAAATATCCTCATTATGCTCGGTTGTTTTGTCGCCTTATAAGGAAGCTTGCGTAATATGGGGCAGTAGCGTTCTAATGTTGAAGACGAGAAGAACACAGCAACGTTACACGTTAAAATAAATGATGAAAGGAGTGATGGAAAATGGCGGAAAAATCGGGAATTGTTTTCATTGGAAGTAAACCAGTAATGAACTATGTTCTAGCGATTATCACAAGCCTATCGGCATCCAATGCTAAGGAAATAACCTTGAAAGCCCGAGGACAAGCGATCACCACGGCAGTTGACGTAGCTGAAATAACCAGAAATCGCTTCCTAAAAGACTTAAAAGTAAGCAAAGTCGCGATAGGAACAGAGGAGATGCCACCGAGAGAAGGCGAAAACAGAGCACGGATGGTTTCGACAATGGAAATAACCCTTACAAAAGAGTAGGAAAACCCTGCCGAACAAAGCATCAACCGGTAATATCCTCCTTTCTAGCGCGCGCTGCGGACTAACAATTAAATCACTCAAATCCTGATACGCAATATGAGGAATTGCGTTTTGTGAAGGTTATCCTCTTATGACCATACTCCATATGATAGAGACAGAAAAGATGGAAAAAAGAAAGAAAGTGGCACGGTCTCAGCAAACATTGCGAGATAAGTGTCCAGAATGCGGTAGTGTAAACCTTATCCATGATTATGATACTGGTGAGACTGTCTGCGGCGACTGCGGACTCGTCTTATACGGGCAAATGATGGACAAGGGACCAGAATGGCGCGCCTTCACCCAAGAAGAGAAAGCCTCAAGAAGCCGCGTTGGGATGCCAACATCTTATTCTGTCCATGACAAAGGCTTGTCAACGACCATAAGCCAGGTTGACCGGGACGCCTTCGGAAGAAAACTTCCATTATCAACGCGCCTGCAGATGTGGCGCTTGAGGAAATGGCAGATCCGTTCTAGAGCGCATTCTTCAGTTGACAGAAACCTAGCCCAGGCAATGGCTGAGCTTGACCGCCTATCAGACAAGGTCTACATCCCACGGCCAATCAAAGAGAAGGCTGCGGTCATTTACCGTAAAGCTTTAGATAAGAACATGGTCCGCGGCAGGTCTATCGCAGCCATAACGGCTGCTGCTGTTTATGCGGCTTGCCGCGGAAGTGGAACCCCAAGAGCACTTCATGAAATCGCAGAGGCAAGCCTAGTCGACAAAAAGGACGTTGCCCGTTGCTACCGGCTTTTGCTACATGAACTTGATATGCACATGCCCATCGCTGATCCCCTTACGTACGTTTCAAAGATCGCTGAAAGAACAGGAATTTCGGGCAAGACGCAGGGAATTGCTATACAGATTCTTCGAGAAGCCAGAAAGAAGCGGGCTGCTGCCGGAAAGGACCCTATGGGATTGGCTGCTGCAGCACTGTACATTGCTTGTTTGCAGAACAACGAGAAGAAGACACAGAAGGACATCGCCGAAGCCGCAGGCGTCACTGAGGTCACGGTGAGAAACCGCTATAAGACCCTGAAAAGTCAGCTGAAGTTAGAATTACCGGACTAATCATCTTTGCTTTCTTCTCAAATTTTCAGGATGCCTTTGGGTTGGAGCAGGTGATGCTTTGGTGAAGCCGCTGAAAGCCCAAAGGGGTTCTGCGGGAAACCTCCACCTCTTGAATCTAAGGCTTCATAATAGGTGTCCAAAGGCTTCACTACAAGAAGTGGTGTTTCATGCGCGCGCTTTATTCCATAAATTGAAAGAAGTGTTTTAGAAACAGATGAACTAGAACTTCTGAAAAGATTAGAAGAGATTGAAAAATGGGAGAATGAGGGGGGTGCAAAATTGATGCCTTGTACCCTCTCCATCCACATCGGCTTTACTTGCGACTTCTTTTGCCTTTTTGGGCCGTATTCGGTGTGTGCCTAAATAATCTTCTTGCTTAGTACTTCTCGGAAGGGCTTCTTGCACTTTGGACAGTCGAAAAGGCCGATTTCTAACTGAGTTCTTTTTCCAGCTTTGGATGGGCGTCCAGCCATCGTCCACTTCTTCTTAGGCGATGAAACAACTGTTCCACATTTTTTACATTTAGCCTTTTAATTTCCTCCAATATATCTTG
>Ga0315296_10004998_pt1 | contig 10712 bp, 7 predicted proteins | sample YL17G14_18_MG_FD_203921 | JGI IMG/M metagenome (GOLD analysis project Ga0315296, IMG submission 203921) | Sediment microbial communities from Yellowstone Lake, YNP, Wyoming, USA - YL17G14_18 | ecosystem: Environmental > Aquatic > Freshwater > Lake > Sediment | place: USA: Wyoming | collected...
CGGTCCAGGCCGTTCGTGTCCTCGGCGAAGATCGAAAGGATGATCCCTTCCTTGAAGAGGGAGTAGCCGAGCATGCCCGGTTCCAGGGCTTTCTGGGCCGTCAGGGCCAAGATTGCGTCGCATCCCTCTTTAGAGACCGTCGCGTCCAAGGCGTCGAGAAGGAGTTCTAGAGACCCGAGAGAATCCTCAGACGACCAGCCGTCGAATCCACCGATGATGAAGCGGATGCCGAAAAGCCGTTCGAACTCTCCGGAGACAGCATTCATGAGGGAGGAGATGCGGCCTTGCCACCCTTCGGCCGCCCTGACCTCCTCGTCGGCTAGAACCCTGACGCTGACCTCGCGTAAGTCCCCTTCGCCCGCATCCCCGCCGGAAACGGGAAGGCATGTCAGCAGAATGAGGAGCGCGGAGATGACCCTCAGGACATCCTCCTTTTGGGCTTATTCTAGCTCAGGCGAACAGGGAAAGGGAAGAGGAGGGGTCGCCGGACGATCCGGGCTCTTCTTCGTCGAGCCCCGATCCTTCCGCCGGCCGGCGCGTCCGCCGGAGCAGGCGGCAGAAGATCGCGTAGTCGAAGAGGCCCAATACGGCGACGATGATCATGAAGGCGGCCCACTGGAAGGAACGGGCGCGGACGGCCCGCCCCTCCCGCGGATGGGATTTCATCGACAAGTAGTGGGGAAGGAAGACGTAGGAATTCCTCGGATGGGTCGTCCGGATGACGACCTGGGAATAAGGGTCGGTACGAAGCGATGAGGTCGTCGTCGTGCAGGGGACAAAGAGAAGGGCCATCAGGAAGAGGTAGCCGAACAGGGCGAGCACGAATTTGGCACAACGCCCTGGACGGAGCCTAGGCTCTTCTAAGTTCAAATTGTCCTCTCCACGTTTCCGGCCTCATCAAAGAATACTCCGGGAGCGGCAGGGGCGTTTATTTTGCCAGGCTCACCGCTGGCCTGTCTTCCAGGATCCAGAGACGGTGGCCGATGATGAAGTAGGGTGGAGAGCATCCCCCGAATTCATTGAGATCATTTATCGAATCGTCCGATACAATTGCTGTCGTCGTGTAGCCGGCGGTGAGGCTGCCCTGCAGGACGGAGATGGCCGCGCCCCTGACATGGTAGCTTCCGGCGGCCGTACCGTCGTCCGCGATGGCGATCAGCCGGGCATCGGCCTGGAAAACCCCGGCGGCCTGGGGGGAAGCCGGATCGGTGAGGTCGAGTCTTCTATAGGCCGTGTTTTCGCCGATGAATTCCAGCTTGGGAATCAGGATGTACTGCGTTCCATAGAGGAAGCCGGTCCAGTATTCCGGCTCGGCGCCGTCATACACGAGCACGGGGTTCGCCGGCTCACTCAGGTCATAGATCTTGGGATGAGAATTATAAAAATTGGTGACGACGAGATAACCTTCGACGAAGGCGATCGAGGAGACATGGAAGTCGCCGAATCGCGCAAGCTCCTGATAGCCACCGTCCGGCTCGAAGACGTAGACACCGAGCGAATCCTCCTCGTTGTAATTGCCTACCACGATGAGGTGATCTCTCAAGGCGAAGGTCGGGCAGTTCCCGGGAATGGCCAGATGCAACAGCGCTTGCGGGTGAAAGGGGTCGGCAAGGGAGTAGGCGTACACCCCGTCGTCGTGTGTCGAGAGCCAGAGCGTATCGCCGATGACTTGCGTTTGCTTAATGGTCGGAGGCACCTCCGCGGAAGCGATTTCCGAAACGCCTTCGGCGTCATAAGCGTACAGATGATAGCCCCCATGGTAGTCAACGGTGGCCAGGCGGCCGGAATCGAAGCGCACGGCCAATCCCGTGACGCTCCCCAGGGCTCTAAGCTTCTTGGGAGTAGGCGTCAACCGATACACATACGGCCACCTCAAGGTCACCCCCCGGGGAAAATAATTGTCGATATGGACGATGGCCTCCTCGCCTTTGGCATAGGAGGGGAGGGTGGCAATGCCGCGGGAGTCCGTTACGACCTCGAAGCTCTCCCAGTCGATCCCGCCTTCGATCACGGCCCCTGACAGCGGGCTCCCGGAGTTCGTCGAGACTCTCACCGTAAATGAATCCTTGTCGGGATCCTCTCCAGAGGAGGTGATGTTGCACCCCGCCGAAATTAACGAAAAGACGGCGATCAGCAGCCAGATTTTTTTCGTCATGCCTGCCCCCGTTCGCAAAACAATCTCCCTTCTATATATAGTTGTCGCCGGGCGATTTGTCAAGTTTCCGGGGCAAAGACCCCAAGGAACGTGCTCAGCGGACCTGGCGCTCGAGCTTTTCGTGTTGCTCGCGGATTTCGGCGGGGAGCCGGCCGCGGTAGGGTTTGAGGAAGGCGCGGACCTCGTCGACCTCGGTCCTCCACTCCTTGATGTTGACGGCGAATAGCCGTTCGAGCTTGTCCTTGGGGAGGTCGAGCCCGGTCATGTCGAGGTCTGCTTTTCTTCTCCAGGGATCCAGCCGTAGCTTACATTGTCCGGCTGAGCTCGCAATTTCCTTGCGGAGGGTTGATTATAGTTTTAATTTTCTGTCTCTACGGTGTTACGACATATTAGCGGCTTGAGTCTATATCCTCACTTGCTGGCCTTGACACGATATCGAACCAGATTTAAGCTGTCACTAAGAGGTATGATGAAAAAAATGAAGCGAAGTTGCTGCTACGGGCACGTGACGCCGAAAAATTATCTCCAATTACCTTACATTGACGCATTGGGGGGCTGACGATTCATTTGCTTGCTGATAGCGTCGGTCAGGAGATTGCTGATTTCCACAGACATGGCGTTGGACTTTTAAGAGGCTAGCGGTGCGGCCCATCAGTTGGCTACATATTTCCGACATCCATATGATTGCTGGCGAGAAATGGTCACACGATGTGGTACTAAAAGCCATGTTCGATGATATGGACCGCCTGTGGAGTGAGGGGACGTCGGCAGACTTCATCCTAGTAACTGGCGATCTCGCCTTTTCAGGCAAAACGGATGAGTATAAGTTGGTAGCTAGGTTCTTCGATGATCTTAGCGCAGCGTCCAGTGTCCCAAAGGGCCGAATCTTCTGCATACCGGGAAATCACGACGTTGATCGGGACCGGCAGATAATGTGCCTTCAGGGCGCTCGTCATGAGCTGAAGGGCACGAGTCATGTTGATTCGTTACTGAAGCCGGGAGAGGATTTCGAAACGCTGCTGAAGCGGCAGGAGAACTATAGAAACTTCATAGAATCGAATCTTCCCGACCAGAATAGGGCCTGGACGCCCGGAGAGCTCGGCTATGTTGCGTGCGTCCTTGTCGACGATGTCCGGCTTGCTATCGTAGGCCTGAACTCGGCCTGGCTCGCAGAAGGCGGTCCTTCGGATAACGGTAGACTAATTCTGGGCGAGCGTCAAACGATTGATGCATTGGCGCTCGCTAAGAAATCCGAGTCCCATGTCATCATCGCCATGGCCCATCACCCCTTCCATATGCTACAGGAATTCGACCGGGCTCCAGTCCAATATCGTATCGAGTCTGCCTGTCATTTTTTTCACTGCGGCCACCTCCATGAGCCTGAAATAAGGCTTATTGGCCATGCGGGGCCTGATTGTCTAACCATTGCCGCTGGCGCGTCATTTGAGACACGCCAGTCGCGCAATAGCTATTCGTTTATTACTCTCGACCTGCTCAGTGCAAAACGAACGATAAGAACGATTCAATACAATCCCCGTAGCGGCGTGTTCTTGCCTTCGACGATGGAAGAATTTCCGATAAGTATCGCGCCTGCCGACGAGTGCGAGGTTCGCGACCTTGCTGAGGCAATAAGAGCATATCGACCGTCCCTCTCGCAGGCTGTGCATTATCTTGCAGCTTTGGTACTGGGAGCTAAGTCGGAAATACCCATCCCTGCTCAGAACGGTTACACCTTCGGGACGTTTGCAGTCATGCAAACTCAAGCAGATAGCGAATTGAAGAACAAAACAATCGCCTTCAGAGCGTTCAATAACGTACTTCGGGTTTTTTTTGGACGGATGTCTCTCGCGGATCTCATCGCCAAGTACGGAGAACCGGTTGCTCAGTACGGGGCCATCCTGCAGAAGATTGGCGAATTGCAGCCAAAGCTGAAAGCACGCTTAGCCGAGCAGGAGAAGGACGCGAGGTCGCTCACCGAAGTCAGACCAAAAATGGGTTATTCGTATACAAGTGCATTGCTGGAAGAGCTTGCCACCGCTCACGACTGGAGCATGTTGCGCGAACAGGCGGCACGACATCTCGAAGCTGCTGACCAGCGAGTGGCCATCCAGGCGAGACGGATGCTGGCGCTTGGACTCGCGCATTCGGAGAAAGCCGAAGATATTGAGGCCGGAATAGAGCTTTACCGCTCACTTGCCACGGCAGGCCTGGCAGAGGCAATCGATGTTTTTCATCTGGCTACACTCCTTGTTAATGCTAGGAACTTCGACGAAGCCAAACTAATCCTCCTTGATGGCATAAAAATGCTCGGTGGCGGCGCGCCAGCTGCGTACCTTGAGATTGGCTAAAAAATCGTCGAGGCGACAGGAGACAGGGAATTCCGTAAACAACTAAAGGCTGCCATTGAAGAGAGAGGAAGACTTGACTGAGGCTAGCACAACATTCAAGGTAGGCATCGATTTCGAGAGTGTCCTGAGGGCGATTTCTAAGCAGATTTATGAAACCCCTCTCGCCTTTATCCGGGAGAACGTCCAGAATGCGGTGGACGCTGTCAGGATTCAGGCTCACAGGGAGAGCGTTGACCCGAGCAGCGACCGCTACCGGATTGATATCAACGTTAATAACCAGAAGATTGTTGTACGCGACAACGGAACCGGCATGTCTGCCAGGGACCTCGAGGACTATTTCTGGACTATTGGTGCGAGTGGCAAGCGGACTGCGGAAGCACGGGCCGCCGGCTGTGTCGGCATGTTCGGGATTGGCGGATTCGCCAATTTTGGCGTCTGCGATACACTGGTAGTAGTTTCCCAACTGAATGACGCGACGCCTGGGACCCTCACCCGGCTCTCGCAAGCCGACATCCAGGCAGCCGGAGCGGCGCTTCCATCCGTGACCATAGAACTATCAGACGCCGCAACGCCAAGAGGCACCATCGTGATCGGTCACCTGCGAGAGGCTCCAAATATTGAGGAACTCCGTCTTTATCTGCGGGATTTCGTACGGTTCGTGCCAACCGCGATTTACTTTAACGAGCTGAGGATTTCTCAGGACCAGTTTCTCGATATAGAAAGCAGGGAGAACCTGGTTGAGATTAGTGTTAGCACACAGGAATGGCGCGAAGGGGACCTTGTGATTTCGGGGCGGCTGTACGAGGATCGAGGGCACGCGCTTGTTGCGTCGATTGAAAGCCTAAGCATCAGCGGCGAGCAAGTGAAACTCGTAGGGCATATCAGGTTCGAGAATGGTCCAATTGATGTCTTCAAACGCGGATTCAAACTCTGTGCAACGCAGGTTGGAAGTACGATTGGCGTATCTGGGAGGTTGGATTGTGACCGATTTGTTCCAACTGCCGGCCGGGATTCCCTTGACGCCTCCACGACAAGCCTGCTCAGCAGGATAATCCTCAGGCTCGAGAAGTTCGCGGTGGAAACGGTCCTCGAAACGCCAGAGCGGATTGCACAGCATACGCGGATCTTCCGCTATGTCATCAAGCACGGCCTCTTCAACAGGCTTGGCAACGTAAAAGTCCGTCTTGCAGACGGATCCGAAAGCGCTTTAGGCGATATCCGCAGAAAGGCAGAGCAGGGTGGTGTAGGAGTCTTTTTCGGCGTCGCACAGAAGCAGGCCTTGAACCAGATCATGCAGGCTAGGGGACATTTGGTCGTCCTTTTATCCGCTGATTCTAACCGCCAAAATGCAGAACGCCGCTACCTTGAAGAATATTGTGCTGCAAAGCCCTTCGATGGGCTGATTGACTGCATCGAATACTACAAAGATTCCACTAGATTTGAGCGGGTTTTTCTAAGTGAACTTGAAATGAATGTAGCGAAGTCCTATGAGGTTAAAAACTTCCGTCTAATTCCTGGAAAGCTGACAGAGGATATTCCTGTATTTATCAAAGAAGACGGCAAGAATCAGACACTAGACATCTTTGTCGATACCAGACATCAGGAAATCGCTAAGCTGGAGAGCGTTGGTTATACGCAACTTCTTTATTCGCTGATTGCGGCGTTTTGCAGAGAATATCTAGGACCTTCGCTTAAGAAATGGAGTCCTCGGTTTTTCGGAAATGGCGCGCTAAATCTCGAGCTTCTCGCTAACCGACGATCTGAGCTCTGGATCTTGCTGAAGGACGATATAGGCGTCGTGCGTAAAGGAGGGCAACGCCAGGTCGTGACGCGTTCTGACGTGCAGGTAGTGAATGTCGGAGGGGGACATGCCCAGCCGGAACTCCAGCCGGGGAAATCACATCCGCGCATTCTCCAGATAGTTGATGAGCAGGGGACGACTGGGCTAGGGGGCTATTATATTAGGCTCCTCGAAACTGCGTTCAAGGCATATGGGGATCTGCTTCCACAGTGCGATAGCCGCGGAGTGGTTTGGGCGGGCAACAAGATTCTATACGTGGTTTCCGACGCGGTTAGTGCTTCATTTCAGTACGAGATTCGCTTAGATGAGGTTGTGGCGGCCGCTGTCGATGGAATCGTGCGCCCGGAAGGTGCGATTCAGCTTGATCGCCGGCTACAGGAGTTGTACGGTGGAATTTACTTCCCGATACCGGATCCCCTGGGGCCATTTCTCGTTCCTCAAGGGGACGCCGAAATTCGGCTCGAATTGCATTGCGACTGGTTCGACATTCGTACGGCTAGGCACTGGACGCCACGGGAATCAGGCGCCGATTAGCGGAGAGGAAAGTGGTTCAGTCGGCCGAAGCCTACATTGGGCTATGCATCTCATGATACGAGTTAGTTTCCTGACATCGAATACTCTTGACCGTGGACGTTGCATGAAAGAGAGGTCCATTGCGACAAGATACTATTTATATACTGGGGCGAGCAAAATAACATAATTCATACAATAATCCCAATGATCATCTATGAGGAGCCCTCGATGAATATCGCTGTGCTGGGATGGGGTTCTTTAGTTTGGTGTCCAGGGAGCCTCAGAATCAGGACTCGTTGGAGGGCCGATGGCCCGATGATGCCGATTGAGTTTGCTAGGATTTCGCAAGACGGGCGGCTAACGCTAGTAATCCACCCAGGTTCACCGGATCAGACGACTTACTGGGCCGGGAGCGAACTCCGAAAAATGGGAGAAGCCCGCAAAAACCTTTGTGAACGAGAAAATTCGAGACTCGACGACATCCATTACGCACTTCGTGATGGTAGGGTTGCGGACGGAGTTTCGCGAGAGATAGCACTTAGAGTATGCGAATGGATGGCTCGACAATCGGATATCCAGGGCGCAGTCTGGACTGGCCTGCCGAGCAACTGGATGGAAAAGAGAAGGCGCGATTTCACGCCAGAGGACGCCGTCAACTATTTATTGGAGATGAAGGCTTGTGGAGATCCGGACAAAGCGAGATACATACGTGCGCGAGAATATGTAACGAATACGCCGCCGCTCATTAATACTGTAGTGCGGCAAACGCTTCGTACGCGAGGCTGGGACGATGCTCGTCTTCCAACAATTCTGTTTCAAGACGCACCTTCGCTGGCGAACGCAAAGGAGAAATGAGGGAACACATACAGATCTACCTTGAGTTAATAACGCGGGTGACCTCGCTCGACCCGGACAAGGGCCAGGTCAATATTCATTAATTTCGTCCATGCCCTTATGAAGTGGAGATGCGGAAGTCGGAGCGAGGCCTGAGTCTGCTAGCACTTGGAGGGACCAAGGAAATATGCGCTCTAACTCGCTGTTCCTTCTTGTTATTATCGGGGTAAGTGAGAATTAGCGGACCTGGCGTTCGAGCTTTTCGTGTTGCTCGCGGATCTCGGCGGGGAGCCGGCCTTTATAGGGTTTGAGGAAAGACCAAACGTCGTCGACTTCGCTTTTCCATTCCTTCATGTTTACGGCGAAGAGCCGTTCGAGCTTGTCCTTGGGGAGGTCGAGCCCGGTCATGTCGAGGTCTTCGACGCGGGGCACGAGGCCGGCCGGGGTTTCCCTCGCCGGGACGGCGCCCGTCACCCTGTCGATGACCCACTTGAGGACGCGCATGTTGTCGCCGAACCCCGGCCAGATGAATTTCCCGCTGTCGTCCGTCCGGAACCAGTTGACCGAGAAGATCTGGGGCGGCCGGGACAGACGGTTGCCGACGTTCAGGTAGTGGCGCCAGTAGTCGGCCATGTTGTAGCCGCAGAAAGGAAGCATGGCCATGGGGTCGCGGCGGACGACGCCGACCTGCCCCGTGGCTGCAGCCGTCGTCTCCGAGCCCATCCGCGCGCCCATGAACACGCCGTGGGACCAGTTGAAGCTCTCGACGACGAGGGGGATGAGCCGGGTGCGGCGGCCGCCGAAGATGATGGCCGAAATGGGCACACCCTGGGGGTTTTCGGCCTCCTTCGAGAGCATGGGCGAGTTGACGATGGAGGCCGTGAACCGGGAGTTGGGGTGGGCCCCCATGGCCCCGCTCGCCGGCGTCCACGGGTGGCCCTGCCAGTCGAGGAGGTGCTCGGGGACGTGGCCGTCGAGCCCTTCCCACCAAGGCTCGTTCCGGTCGGTGTCCAAGGCGACGTTGGTGAACAGGGTCGGGTTGAAGGCCCCCCGGCGGATCGTCTTCATCATGTTCGGGTTCGTCTTCATCGACGTCCCCGGGGCGACGCCGAAGTAGCCGGCCTCGGGGTTGATGGCCCAGAGCCGGCCGTCGGGACCGACGTTGAGCCAGGCGATGTCGTCGCCGAGGGTCCAGACGCGGTAGCCGGGCAGGGCCGATTCCATCATGGCCAGGTTCGTCTTGCCGCAGGCGCTGGGGAGGGCCGCCGTGACATAGGTGATCTTCCCCCGGTGGTCCTCGATGCCCATGATGACCATGTGTTCGGCCAGCCAGCCCTGCTTGTAGCCGAGGTAGGAGGCGATCCGGAGCGCGACGCATTTCTTGCCGAGGAGGGCGTTGCCGCCGTAGCCCGAGCCGACGCTCCAGACAAGGCTCTCGTGGGGGAAGTGCATGATGTACCGGCGGTTGGGGTCGAGGGTGCCGACCGAGTGGAAACCCTTGATGAAGTCCTCGCGGTTGCGCAGTTTCTCCAGGATGGGCGTGCCGATGCGGGTCATGATGCGCATGCTGACCGCGACATAGGAAGAATCCGTGACCATGAGGCAGGCCTTGGCGTAGGGCGACTCGGGATGGCCCATCATGTAGGGAATGACATACATCGTCCGTCCGGCCATGCAGCCGTCGGAGAGCTTGGCCATGACCTTCTTGGCCTTCGCCGGCTCCATCCAGTTGTTGTTCGGCCCGGCGGCTTCTTTCGTGGGGTGGCAGACGAAGGTCAGGTGCTCGGTCCGGGCGACGTCGGTCGGGGAGGAGCGGTGAAGATAGGCCGTCGGCCACGTTTTGTGGTTCAGCTTCTGGAAGACGGGGCCGTTGAGCCGCTCTTCGTTGAGGCCGACCTCGATGAGGCGCCAGGCCTCGCCGTCGGAGCCGTCGCACCAGTAGACGCGGGCCGGTTTGGCCAGCTTCTCCTGGTCTTCGACCCAGCGTTCGGCGGCGGAAACCATGGTCGTCAGTCCGCCTCTTTTTTATCAGGTCAAAACCGGGATGTCAAACCGCATGCCAGGAAGGTTTACGCCGCAAAAACGCATCCCGTTGGCAGTCTGGGGTCGATCTCCCGGCCTTGACATGGTCTGAACCGTGTTTTATGCTCCAACGCGGAGGAGAGTTCGGAAAATCGACGTGCCGCCGGGCAGGCCCAGCCGAAAACGAATTACCTTAAGCCGGATAGAGGGCGCGGCCCAAGGCCAAATTCTATGGAAGTCAAAGAGAAAAAACGACTCGCGGTAACCGTTGACAAGCGGCACATCGTCTCGATCGGGGAACGGCTCTATGCGGAGAGCGTCGACCTTCTCCGGGAGCTCGTCAACAATGCCTACGACGCCGACGCCACCGAAGTGCGGGTCGAGGTCGGGCCCGAGAAAATCGTGGTCAGCGACAACGGCACGGGCATGGACCTGGCCGGCCTCGAGCAATATTTTATCATAGGGTCGAACGAAAAGGTCGTTCATGCCCGCTCGCCCCGCTTCGGCCGCGTCCGGATCGGGCAATTCGGCATCGGAAAATTTGCCTCCCTGGCCGCCGCCTCACGTTTCGAACTCATCACCCGGCACAAAGATTTTGGCGCCCGGGTTGTCTTTGACAAGAAGGCCTGGGAGGAAGCCAAGGACGAGTGGCATCTCCCTTGCGAAATCCTCGCCCCCAACCCTCGAGACCCTCAAGAGGGCGACGGCACGACGGTCATCCTCTCCGAGCTTTCCAAATCTTTCCGCGTAGAGGACGTGGAAAGGAAGCTCCTGGAGAGCGTGCCTCTTAAAGCCCCGGATTTTGCCGTCTACCTCAACGGCCACCGCCTCTACCCGCGAAGCCTTGTCGGCCGGAGAATCCCGATCCTCGAGGGCACCAAATACGGCCTCGTAACCGGAGAGGTCGTCATTACTCCGAAGTCGGCCGCCGATTTCAAGGACTTGGGCATCGAAGTGAAGGTCAAGGCCGTGACCGTGAAAAAAGACCTCTTCGGCATGGAAACGTGGGGAAAAGCCGTGGCCCGAGTCAAGGGCGAAA
>Ga0315296_10004999_pt1 | contig 10712 bp, 11 predicted proteins | sample YL17G14_18_MG_FD_203921 | JGI IMG/M metagenome (GOLD analysis project Ga0315296, IMG submission 203921) | Sediment microbial communities from Yellowstone Lake, YNP, Wyoming, USA - YL17G14_18 | ecosystem: Environmental > Aquatic > Freshwater > Lake > Sediment | place: USA: Wyoming | collected...
CGCCGAGAGCAGCCGCGACGCGTCCTGTCCAGGGTGGTTCTCTGGGCCGGCACCGGCTTCGGCGCCCTGCTCCTTCTCGGCGGCCAACTGACGGCCCTCTTCGTCTTCTTCTCGCAGCCGCTGGCCCGGGATAGCGAGTCGACCACCCTGGAGATCGCAGCGAGCCTCGCGACCTTGGCCTTCCTCATGGCCGTGCCGGGCGCCGCCCTGACGTATCACGGGGTCTCTGAGCTGATGGGCGAGACCTCAGGCGCCTCCTGGCTGCCGCCGGCGCTGCTGGTGGTGCCGGCTTTCGCCCTGGTGGTGGCGGCCGGAGGGCTGGTAATGGCCATGGGGAAGCCGCTGGCGGCGGCCATGCCGCCCCTGCACCTCCTGGCGGCCGTCCTGCCCGGCGCCGCCCTGGCAGGACTGGCCGCCCGCGGCGGGCTCGGCTGGCGGGGGCCGGGCTGCCGGCCCACCTGGCGACAGGTACTCCTCGCCATCGGCTTTACGATGGCCATAGCTACCATGCTCGCATCGCTGGCCGAAACCCTTCTGGATGGCGGCATCCTCGTCGCCTTCCTGGCCAGCAAGGGTGCCTTCGAGGGAGCAGCCACCTCCACCGAGGTGACCGACGTGCTCAGGGACTTCGAGGACTTCCTCAACAACCGTGAGGAGCTGGCTCTGGCCCTGCTCACGGTGGCGGTCGTACCGCCCCTGGTGGAGGAAGCCGCCAAGGGCCTGGGCGTGCGTCTGCTGATCTCGCCCCGCTCTTCGAAGACCACGGCCTTCGTCCTGGGAGTGGTGGCAGGGGTCTCCTTCGGCACCGTCGAGGCCCTTCTCTACGGGCTCGGCGGCTTCGGTGACGCCGACACCGACTGGTGGTCCCTGATGCTGATGAGAGCGGGCTCCACCGCCACCCATGCCCTCGCCAGCGGGCTGGTCGGCCTGGGCTGGTACCAGGTCCTGGCGCTGGGCAGGCCCCTCACCGGCTTTCTCCACTACGCGGCGGCAGTCGCCCTCCACGGGCTCTGGAACGCCCTCATAGTGCTGGTGGGCTCGCGCCTCGTCATCCCCTGGGAGGGGCTGAGCGACTCCGACCTGGTGCTGGTGGTCTATGCCACCATGGCGCCGGTGGCCCTCGTCTTCCTGGCGGCGCTGTTCGTGGCCAGCCGGCGCCTGCGAGAGCGGGCGCCCGTCTCAGCGCGGGTCTAGTGTCCTGAATCAGAAATCCGCACCCAAATGTCATTCTGAGTCCGCCAGAGGCGGACGAAGAATCCGTTGTGGCAGGCGTGGTCCGACGGATGCTTCACTTCGTTCAGCATGACAAAGACAAAGCACTGAATCTGTTACCGAATCTCTCACTCAGGACACTAGCAGTCTGCTGAAGAAGTCGGCGCCCGCCCTTCGACAGGCTCAGGACGAGCGGTTCTTGGATTCCGCTCGTGGTGAGCCTGCCTGCCCTGAGCACAGCCGAAGGGTCGAACCACGAGCGGCCCACCTGGATTCATCAGCTCCCTGCTAGGTCGCGCCGAAAAGGGGATTCGGTTCATCGGGCACCAGAACCTGGAGGGCGCCGGGCACGACCCGTAGCCTCAGGGGCGTGCAGCCGACGAACTCGCCATCGGCCTGGACCGGAATCGAGGAGGGGCCGGCCACCTCTATTTCCGCCGCCTGCCGGTAGGTCACGCCGGGTGCGCCGTGCTGCCGGCCGGCCAGGGTGACCAGGCCGTAGCCGGTCGCCCGCAGCAGGTTATAGCCGGAGAAGATGAGGAGTTCCAGCAGGCCATCGTCGGCCAGCGCCCGGCTGGCGATGTGCGCAACACCGCCGTAGCAGCGGGTGTTGCCGGCGAGCATCCACCCCAGGCGCAGGCTCAGCCGCTCCCGGCCGTCCAGCTCCAGCTCGACGAGCTGGCTGCGATAGACAAGCGCCTCGCGGGCCGCTGTCAGGACGTAGGCGGCAGCCCCCAGGCGGCGCTTCCATCCCTGAGAGACCCGAGCCACCACGTGGGCGTCCAGACCAACGCCGACCATGAGCAGGAAGTGACGCCTCTCGGCCTTGCGGCCGCTGCGCCCCTCCCACTCGATGAGACCGAGGTCAACACGCCGGCAGCGCCCGCCATCGATGATGCGGGCCGCCTCCAGAGGCGCGCGGGGCAGGCGGGCGTCTTTAGCCCAGACGTTGGCGGTGCCGCCGGGGATGACCCCCAGCACCGCCTCGCTGCCAGCCAGGCCGTTGACAACCTCGTGGATGGTGCCGTCGCCGCCGCAGGCCACCACCACAGAGCAACTGCGGGAAGCGGCGCGGTGGGCGAGGCGAGTGGCCTCCCCGGGGGCGGACGTCGTCTCCAGGGTCACGTCCCAGCCACGTGTCCGCAGCCAGTCAGCCGCCTCCTGGACCCGCCGCAGGGGCGGCAACCCACGTGCCGATGGATTAACGACGAGCAGGGCGCGTCGGGTCATGGAGAGTTGGCTAGACGCCCGTCGCTCCCCCGCGCCCGACGGCAGGGGCCTCCGCCTCGACGCCGGCTTCCTCGAGTGTCGGCAGGCGGCGACTCAGGCGCTCCAATTCCTCCTCCTCACCAAAGACCATCAGGCGGTCCCCCACCACCAGCACCTCGTCGGGCCGGGGCGTGACGATGAGGCGTCCATCCTCCTTCTGGACACCCAGGATGGTGGCGGAGGGACAGAGGCTGTGGACTTCCCTCACCGGCACGGCGGCCAGGCAGGAGTCCTCCGTCACCTCCAGCTCCGCCAGCATCTGCTCGCCGTGGCGGCCTCGGGCCAGAGTATCCACGAAGTCCAGCATCAAAGGCTGAAGGGCTGAGAGCACCATGCGGCGGCCCGCGAGCAGGTAGGGAGAGATAACGCGGTCGGCGCCCGCCCTCTTTAGCTTGGACTCGTCGGCAGGTTGGCCGACGCGGGCGACGATGAAGATCTCGGGGTTGAGGGCTCTGGCAGTGAGGGTGATATACGTGTTGCCGGAGTCAGAGTCCGCGGCGGCCAGGAGACAGGCGGCGCGGCCGATGCCCGCTTCCTGAAGGGTGACGTCCGAGGTAGCGTCGCCCTCGACCAGGAGGTAGCTATAGCGGCGAGCCCGCTCCAGGGCCTCAGGGTTGGAGTCGACGATGACGAACGGCGTACCGCGCGCCTTGAGCTCCCGCGCGATCTCCTCGCCCACACGCCCGAACCCGCAGAGGATGTAGTGGCCTTTGAGACCGCCGATTCTTGCCTTCATCCGCGTTACCCCCAGCAGCCTTCCTACCTCGCCTTCCACCGCGATCCGCACAACGGCGGTGAAGGCATAGAAGAACACTCCCACTCCAAACACGATGAGGAACAAGGTGAAGATCTGACCCCCCGTCGACAGAGGCTTCACCTCGCGGAAGCCCACAGTGGACACCGTGGTGACGGTCATGTAGAGGGCGTCCAGGAAAGACCAGCCCTCGATAAGAGCGTAGCCCACCACCCCAAACGCCAGCAACGCAAGGAAAAGGGCTCCTGCCGTCGCGATGCGCTGCACGAGCCCACTTTCAAGCGTCTTCATGCTTCCGTGCCGTCCCGCGGCCCCACTGGCAGGACCGGGCGGGCCGCGTGCCCATTGTACACCACAGCCTCAGGCTGAGCGCTGACCGCAGCGACCACGAAACCAGGCCCCGGCTCTCCGGCGGTCGAGGTACACCGCGCCCTCTTCCTAGGAACTGTCGCGGCGGCCCCGGCCCGCCGAGCGGGTCCGGGCGGGCCCCTCTCTAGGAGCACCCTCTCCCTGGACCAGGGTCAGGAAGGGCTCGGCCTCCTCCGCCTCCTCTTCAGCCTGCGGTTCGCCCTCCAGGGCCTCCTCAAGGGCCTTCACCTCCTGCCGCAGGCTCTCCTGACGCCGGGCGATGCTGTACAGGTAGACGAGGAGGACCACCCAGATGACCCCATAGGCCAGGGCCAGATACCACAGGTCACCCATTGTCCCCCTCCTACCCCCTAGTAGAAGCCGATGGCCCGCTTCGCCGCCTCCACCTCCAGACGCCGCCTTTCCAGGGACGTGCGTACTAGAAGGAGGTACGCATAGAGAAGGGTGCAGGCCAGCAGAGCGACAAGGAGGGCGTGCACCATCTCCGGCGCCATCTCGAAGCCCTCGGACTTTACCAGCACCGGGTGGATGGTCCGCCAGAGGCGGATAGACAGGAACACGATGGGCACGTCCACGAAGCCCACGATGCCCACTACGGCAGCGAAGCGAGCCCGCCGCTCCGGCTCATCGATGGTGCTGCGCAAGATCAGGTAGGAGACGTAGATGAGCCACAGAACGGTGGTCGTGGTCAGGCGGGGGTCCCAGGTCCACCAGGCGCCCCAGGCCGGCTTGGCCCAGATGGAGCCCGTAGCCAGGGTGATGGTCGTGAAGACCACCCCGATCTCGGCCGAGGAGAGGGCCAGAGCATCCCAGCGCCGGTCGCGCGTGCGCAGGTAGGCCAGCCCGCCCAGGAGCACCACGAAGAAAGCCAAAAGGGCCGTCCAGGCCGCTCCCACGTGGAAGTAGAAGATGCGCTGGACATCGCCCATGGTGGCCTCCTTGGGCGCATAGACGAAGGCCATGTACAGGGCCAGCAGCCCCGCTGCCAGCGTCGCCCCCAGGAGCGCCCGGTGGAGGCGATTGCCGGCGCCGGTAAGGCTCAGATTCGAGGGGCCAGCTACCACTCGCATTCCCACCCTCTTACTCGGGTCCAAGCTCCTGCGCCACCTGTTCGAAGAGCCAGGGGCTGAGCACCAGATAGATGGCATCGAAGGCGGCCAGGATGCCCAGCCAGGGAGCCAGCTCCGACCACGGCTTGCCGTCGAAGCTGAGGCCGGTAGCGTTCACTGCGGACACGAGGACTGGCGTGGCGACGGGCAGGAGCAGGATCGGCAGCAGCACCTCGCGGGTCCTGGCGTTGGCGGCGATGGCCGCGAAGAGCGTCCCCACAGCCACGAAGCCCACGGTGCCCAGGAGCAGCACCAGCAGGGGCCCCGGCGTGAAGACGGGCAGGTTCGTGAAGACGGCGAAGACGGGGAGCACCGCCACCTCTAGGGCCAGGGTGAAGATGAGGGCTCCCGCCAGCTTGCCGAAGTAGATGGCGCTCCGGTCGACCGGGCAAAGGAGCAGCCCCTCCAGGCAGGACTGTTCCCTCTCCTTGGCGAAGACGTGGTTCAGCCCCAGCATGCCGGCCAGCACAATGGCGACCCACAGCATCCCCGGCCCGGCAGGGCCCATCTCCTCCCGCTCCAAGTCGAAGGCGAAGTTGAAGACGACCAGCACCAGCAGCGCGAAGACCCAGGTGGCGCCAGCCACCTCCTTGCTGCGCAGCTCGGCCCGTACATCCTTGCTGGCGATGGCCCAGACCTGACCCAGGAAGGCCCGCAGGCTACGCCCGTCTGGGCCCCCTGCGCGCGTCTGCGCCTCAGGACGCGGCGCCGATATGGCGACGGTAGGCTTCTTCAAAGTCTCCAGCATTCAGTTGTTCCCTCGGCGCCTGAAAGACGATGCGCCCCTTCGACAGGACAGCTACCCGGCTGGCCATGTTCAGTCCCCGCTGCAGGTTGTGACTCGTGAAGAGGATGGCGCAGCCCGACCCGGCGGCGTCTCTCAACATCCCGTCCAGCACCGCCACGCCTTGCTGGTCGAGGCCGGCGTCCGGCTCGTCCAGGAGCAGGACCGGCGGCCGGTGAAGGACGACCCTGGCCAGAGCCAGCCGCTGCTGCATGCCACGGGAGAGGGTGCGCGTCTGCTTATCGGCCCGGTCCGAGAGGCCCACCAGCGAAAGCAGCTCGCGGCAGCGGTCGCCGTCCTCAACGCCGTACATCCGGGCATAGAAGGCCAGGTTCTCGGCCACCGTGAGCTCCCCGTACAGGAACGTCTGGTGGCTCACGAGCCCCACGCAGCGCCGCACCATATCCGCCTGCCGTACCGGGTCGAAGCCGGCCACTCGCGCATAGCCGGCCGTGGGACGCAGGAGGGTAGCCAGGATCTTGATGAGGGTGGTCTTGCCAGCACCGTTCGGCCCCACCAGCAGGACCCGCTCCCCGGGCAGGACCTCCAGGTCGACTCCGCGCAGCACGGAGAGCGGCCCGAACGACTTGCGCAGCCCGACGATTTCGATGCCACTCTGAGGGCTGTCAGATGACATGGCCCTTTCGGCCAGGGCTGCCTGCGAACTGTCGATCCTCACCGGATGGCCTCCAGCTCTCGGAGGATATCCTCTGCGTGCTGGCGGTAGCGGGCCGTCAGCTCCTCGTAGTCCCGCTGTGACAGGTTGCCCAGGTGGAACTCGAACTCCAGCTCCTCGATGGCGGCATAGACCTCGTCACGGCGGGCAAGGAGGTCCTCCGCTCCGCGGTTGTCGGCGGACACGAGGTCCCCTTTGCCACGGCCCGGCCGGAGCAACGGATAGCCCACCAGGGCAAAGACGGCCGCCGTCATCAAAAGGGCAACGAAGACAACCACCTACGTCTCCCTACCCGAACTCGGCCTCGTCAGGATACACCCCCGTAGAGGGTGACGAAATGGCCCAGCACCTCATCCCAGCTCTTCCCCAGCGCCATCAGGGACGTCCCGACCAGGCCCCACCTAAGCACCGCTCGTCTCCAGGGCACGGAGCTCCATCTCAGGCAAGTGAAGGGCAACTCGCCGCTCCCGACGGTCGGGCCAGAAGGCGACGGTGGTGCCCACCAGCATCACGCCGCCGCCGATCCAGATCCAGGTGACCAGTGGGTTCACGAACGCCTGGATGCTGACCCGCCCGTCCTCGCCGACGCTGTTCAGAATGACGTAGAGGTCCTCTCGCAGGCCGCTACGCAGTCCAATGTCAGCCATCACGCTCTGCTGGTTGCGAAAGAGAACCATCTCCGGGGCGATGGTGCCGTCCGGCTCGCCGTCCCTGGTGACAGCCAGGTTGGCGGCTATGATCTCCTTGGTTCCCGTCGAGTGCTGCTGGATGCCATCGAAGGTAAGTTCGTACCTGCCGACGGAGAGCGACTCGCCCGGCGCCAGGACGCCGGCGGCGTCGGCGGAGTACATGAAGTAGGACGCCACCCCCATGGCGATGAGGATGAGGCCCAGGTGGACGATCTGGCCGCCGTAGCGGGGCTTGTTGGACCACACCAGCCGCGGCAGCGCCCAGAGCAGGCTATCGCCGTGGCCGCGAACTCGCACCCGCACGCCCCGGTAGAACTCCTGGAGGCCAGCCGCCGCCACGAAAGCCATCGCAGGGAAAGCCAGCAAGGCCGGCGGCGACCGTACGCCCTGCCCGTAGAGAAGAGCGGCCGCCGCCAGGGCCGCGGCCACAGGTATGAGGGCGTTACGCACCAGGTTCTCAAGCGATGCCTTCCGCCAGCCGACGAGGGGGCAAAGACCCATGAGCATGATCATGGCCAGGAAGATGGGGCCTGTCACTCGGTTGTAGAAGGCGGGCTCGACGGTGATGCTGCCGGCCTGCGCTGCCTTCGAGAGCCAGGGGAAGATAGTGCCCCAGAAGATGGCGAAGGCAGCGCCCACCAGGATCAAGTTGTTGAAGAGGAAGCCGCTCTCCCTGGAGACGAGGGAGTCCAGTTCGTGCTCGCTGCGCAGCGCGGGCATCCGCTTCCAGAGGAGCCACAGCGAGGCCAGAAGCACGGCCCCTATCAGGCCGACGAGCGCCCAGCCCAGGGGGCCGGTCGAGAAGGCGTGCACCGAGGAGAGAATGCCACCCCTGGTCACCGCCGTCCCGAAGAGACAGAGGCTGAAGGTGGCGATGATGAGAACCAGGTTCCAGACCTTCAGCATTCCCCGCCTCTGCTGCATCATGGCCGAGTGCAGGAAGGCGGTGCCCGTCAGCCAGGGCATCAGGCTAGTGTTCTCCACCGGGTCCCAGCCCCAGAAGCCGCCCCAGCCCAGGACCGTGTAGGCCCACTGGGCGCCCAGGAGGTTGCCCGCCCCCAGAAAGAGCCAGGCGAAGAGGGTCCAGCGCCGGCTGGCGTAGATCCACTCATTGCCCAGGCGTCCGCTCATGAGGGCAGCCATGGCGTAGGCATAGGGGACCGCGAACCCGACGTAGCCCAGGTAGAGCGTCGGCGGGTGATAGAGCATGCCCTTGTTCTGGAGCAGGGGGTTCAGGCCCAGGCCATCGGCCGGCGTGGCGGGCAGCTTCTCGAACGGGTTGGCGGCGAAGATGACGATCCCCAGGAAGAAGGCCAGGACAGCCATAATCACGGCGATCGTGTACGGAGTCAGTTCCTTGTTCCGACGCCGGTTCTGAATGAGCACGACGCCAGCGAAGACGGCCAGGAGCCAGGACCAGAGGAGCAGCGAGCCGGCCTGCCCGGCCCACCAGGCAGAGAGGGTGAGTGGTATCGAGAGGTCGCGGCTGGTGTACTCGGCGACGTAGCGGAGGCTGAAGTCGCGCGTGACCAGGGAGTAGACGAGGGCTGCCGAGGCCACGCTGGTCAGGGCGACGGCGGCCCAGACGGCGTTGCGAGCGCTCAGCCACAGGTCGCCCTGGCCGCTCCTGACCGCAACCAGGGAGATGATCGCTGCGTAAACAGCCAGGACAAACGCGATGCTCAGGGCTACATAGCCGACGTCAGCCACGTCGCGCTCTTTCCCGGGCCCCGGCTACTCGCCGGGCTCGTACTTGCTGGGACACCTGGCGAGCAGAGACGAGGCCTCGAAGGTGCCGGACGATGTCAGCTTGCCCTGGAGGACAACGCCGGCGCCGTCCTGAAAGGTGCTGGGTAGGCCGCCTCCGTACGACACCGGCAGAGTGTTGGTGCCGTCGGTCACGACGAAGCGCGTGACGCCGTCCGCGCCCGACTGGATGGAGCCATCCACCACTGTCGCCCCCAGCCGTATCTTATCGCCGTAGACGGTATCGCCCTTGGCCTTCAACTCGGCGAGCGTCATGTAGTACACGGAGCCGCCGCGTACGCCGATGTAGATGAGGGCGCCGACGGCCGCCAAGACGATGAGGGCGGCGATGGAAAAGCGCCTCCGCCGGAAGAAGGCAGTTTGGGGTAGCGCAGGAGTCATCTCAAACGGCGGCCTCCACGACGGTCGCCGCCGGGCTGGCAGCGCCGCGAAGCGTGGACTCTTTCGCCATCGTTATCCTCTCCGGCGGGGTTGCGCGTCAAGAGCACATCGGCTATCGCCGAAAGTAACTAGTTGAGAAGCCGAAGGTCGCGGTCCTGACCTATGATCGGGGCAGACTCGCTCACCGGGTCACGCTAGGTTTCCGTATGCGCAAAGTCGCCGCCTCTGAACGCCGATAATGACGGGGGGACTGAGAGGATCATGTTCTTCCGCGGCCGCTCCAAGGACGTCAAGGAGCCCGGCCACGAAGCCAGGGACAGCCCAGAGGCCGTTCTCCTCGACGAGGCCACCGGGCTCTACAAGACCTGGTACTTCGAGCGCCAGGTGCACGAGGAGGTGCAGAGGTGCGCCCGATACGGGCGTGCCTTCGCCGTGATCTTCTGGGAGCCGCGCCTCCTGCCCGGCGAGGTGCTCACCGACGAGACCATCGCCCGCATAGGGGTCGTCATCAAGGACGGTCTGCGCCAGACGGACCTGGCAGCCCAGCTCGAGCGCACCCGTTTCGCCGCCCTGCTAATAGAATCCGAGCACAATACGGCGCGGACGGTGGCCTACCGAATGAAAGGTTCGCTTAGCTCGCGCGTGCGCGGCGGCCCGGGCACCTGGCGCACGGGCGTGGCCGTCTTCCCCGACGACGGCGTAGACGTGGCCAGTCTCTTCCAGGTGGCCACCCGCAAGCTCTCCGAAGACGTAAGCATGGCGGTGTAGCATCGACCGCCGTGCTACCGCCGGCGGTGGGCGCTAGCGGAAGGGGTAGAGGGGAAGGCCTCGTACATCCAGGTCGAGGGCGAGGACGCGCCCGCCAGCGGAGTCCGTCACAAAGAGCGTTTTGCCCTGGGGCCCGCCGAAGCAGCAGTTGGTGGGCATCGAACCCTCGCCGCAGGGGTAGCTCCCCACACGGCGCCCATCGCCATCGAACACATGAACCTCGTGGGCCAGCGTGGCGGCCACGTAGAGCCGGCCCTGCTCGTCGAAGCAGAGGCCGTCGGGAAGGCCGGGCTCAGTGCGACAGAACTCCTGGGGCTCGCTCAGGGCGCCGCCCCGCACTCGGTACAGCAGCACCCGCTGGCGGAAGGTCTCGGCCACGTACAGCTCACGGCGGTCCGGCCCGAAGGCGAGTCCGTTGATGAAGGCGGGGCCCTCTGCCAGGAGCTGCGGTGTACCCCCTATCTCCATGGCGTAGAGGCGACCAGGCCTCGTATTCTCGCCGGTGGCGGGGCCGCGGGGGTCCGTGAAGTACAGCCGGCCGTCCGGCCCGAAGCACAGGTCGTTGGGCGCATCGAGACCCTCTGCGATGTGGGTCACCTCTCCACCCACGACGCGCTGAATCCCAGGCACGGCCGGCGCCGGAGATCGCTCCCCCATCCCGAAGACGCCACCGTTCTGCGCTACGTAGAAAACGCCGCCTTCGCCCTCCGTGAGGCCGTTGGGGCCGCCTCCCGTCTGGGCTGCGACTTTCGCACCGTCGGCCCCGACGTCATAGATGCGGCCATGACTGATGGAGGTCACCAGGAGACGGCCGTCGCTGGTCCATACTGGCCCTTCGGTGAAGCCGAGCTTAGTGCCGATGACGCGAGGCTCCATCACGGAGGCCATTGTAGCCCCCTGCGCGCTAGCCGGCGAGCCTCAGTAGCCTTGAACC
>Ga0315296_10005000_pt1 | contig 10709 bp, 8 predicted proteins | sample YL17G14_18_MG_FD_203921 | JGI IMG/M metagenome (GOLD analysis project Ga0315296, IMG submission 203921) | Sediment microbial communities from Yellowstone Lake, YNP, Wyoming, USA - YL17G14_18 | ecosystem: Environmental > Aquatic > Freshwater > Lake > Sediment | place: USA: Wyoming | collected...
GATTCCCTGCCCCAAAGTCAGGTTCTAGCCAACGCCCCCCGAAAGGATGGGGAATACTTCAGAGTGAGAGCAGTACTAGAGTGATAGCGCATCAGTTAACCATTCACGAGGCGCACGGGCTACTTAAGGCTAAGCAACTATCCTCAGTTGAATTGACCAAAGCCTGCCTGGAGCGCATCCAAGAGGTAGAGCCAAAGGTACATGCCCTGGTTACCATTACCAATGAGCTGGCGCTAAGCCAAGCCAAGAAGGCTGACCAGCTTATTGCCGGCGGTGACATCCACCCCCTCACCGGCATCCCGGTGGTAATCAAGGACAATATGTGCACCAAAGGAATACCGACCACCTGCTCGTCACGGATGCTACAGAATTTTATACCGCCTTATGATGCCACGGTGGTGGAAAAACTAAACAATTGTGGCGCAGTAATTATTGGCAAGGGCAATATGGACGAATTTGCCATGGGTTCATCAACCGAGCATTCTGCTTTCTTCCCCACTCATAACCCCTGGGACCCGAGCCGAGTCCCCGGGGGCAGTAGCGGGGGGTCAGCCGTCGCGGTAGCTACTGGCGAGACTGTTTACGCTTTAGGCTCAGACACCGGGGGGAGTATCCGCCAGCCGGCTGGCTTCTGTAGCGTCACCGGGCTAAAGCCCACCTACGGCAGGGTGAGCCGCTATGGCTTGGTCGCCTTCGCTAGCTCCCTCGACCAGATAGGTCCCCTGACCAAGGATGTTACTGATTGCGCCATAGTGTTAAATGCCATCGCTGGCTACGATAATAGAGACTCTACCTCGGTGCCCTACCCCACACCCGATTACACCCAGTGTCTAACCACTGACCTCAGCAGGCTTTCCATTGGCGTCCCTAAGGAGTACTTCGTCGAGGGAATGCAAGCCGAGGTGGAAGAAGCAATGCGAGCCGCTATCAGCAAACTTGAACAGCTCGGAGCCAGGGTGGAATGGGAGGTATCACTACCCCACACCCGCTATGCCCTGGCAGCATACTACATCATTGCCCCGTCGGAGGCTTCGGCTAATCTGGCCCGCTATGACGGGGTGAAGTATGGCTTCTCCTATCAGGACACCGACAGTATTTGGGAGGCTTTAGAGAAGACAAGGCAATTTGGCTTCGGCGATGAGGTAAAGCGTCGCATCATGCTGGGCACCTACGCCCTTTCCGCCGGTTATTATGACGCCTACTACCTTAAAGCCCAGAAGGTTCGTACCTTGATACGGCAGGAGTTTGACCAGGCGTTTGAGAAATATGACGCATTAGTTACCCCAACCTCCCCCACCGTCCCGTTCAAAATCGGGGAGAAGGTCGACGACCCGCTGCAGATGTATCTATCTGATGTCTGCACCCTGCCGATAAACATTGCTGGCCTGCCGGCGATTTCCATTCCCGCCGGCTTTGCCGACGGCTTGCCCATAGGCATGCAGCTCATCGGCAAGCCCTTTGGCGAGGAAACCATCTTAAAAGTTGCCTACGCCTACGAGCAGGCAACGGATTGGCATAAGAGGAGACCACAGATTTAAGAAATAGGGAGGTGGGCAAAATGATATTTGGCGATGAAACTCCTAGAAGGCGGGATTTCCCGATTTCAGTAAAGAAAATAGAATGGATGAGTGCTGCTGGCAAAGATGTCATACAATATCTTCGCGATAAGAAGTTTGTAAAGACATCATATTGCAGAAACCCCAGGTGTCATAGACAATTGGTGTGGGGAGACGGGACTTACAATTTTGACCATAAGGATAATAACCCAGCCAATAACAGTCAGCGGAATTGCTATCTGGTTTGTAGAATTTGCCATGGGAAAGCGACAAAAATTGAGAAACGAGCAATAAGGGGAATATTTGGTGAGGTCGAAGGTTATGAAACAATCAAGAGGAAAGTAAGTTATAAAAAGCCTAAGTCCACTACGACAAAGAGGAAGGTAACGAAGAGAGCGCCTAAAAAAGTAGCAAGTAAGGCTAAGAAGAGCACGTCAGTTAAAAGAGCAAGAGCCAAGCGGAGTAGAAAATAGTTTTTATTGGGAAGTCTAAGAGGGGCGAAGCCCCTCTTCAATAAATTCTTCCCCTTCCCCTTGGTAAGGGGAAGGGGATACAGGGGATGGGGTTACCTAGATGAAGGAGCAATAAAATGGTTGAAATTGAGTGCTTAGTTTGTGGCAAGACTATTGAGATACCAAAGTTTATTGATACTAACAATTATGATGGTCAGGTAACTTGCCCAGAATGTGCGTCACTGTTGCATGTAAAATTAGTCGGGGCTAAAGTAAGGAAATACATGGTTGTAGAAAGGAAGCCTACGAGTTTAACTGTAGCCGAGAGCAGCCTCAGCCGGCAAACTGCAGGGGAGAAGACAGATGTAGAGAGCATTGCCAAATACAATCCACTAAGGGACTTCTTGGCAACATATAGAGCCACCCAGCTACAGCTAGCCTTCGAGCAAATTGAAAGCATTATCGGCTCTAAGCTGGAAACGGCAGCATATACCTTTAAATCGTGGTGGGAAAACGATAGGAGAAACCCCCAGGCTATTGCCTGGTTAGAATCCGGATGGGAAGTCATTGATGTTATCCTTCAGCAGCGGAAAATCATCCTCAGACGGGTTGAATAACCTTAAAGTCAAGTGCTACTCAGGTCAGACCTACGCTGAGAGACCAAGGTCTTTCCTGTGGGAAGGCGTAGAGTATGAGGTGGCAGAGGTAGAAAAAGAATGGCTTGAGCCCGGGGAGAGGCACTTTCAGGTCAGAACCAGAGATAACAAACGGTTCCAACTCTGCTATAATGAGACACAAAAGCAGTGGTCGCTAATCCAGCTAATAAGGAGTTAAATATGATTAAGGAAATTCTTAAGATACTGGAAAATGATGCCCGAACCACCACCAAGCAAATATCCACCATGACCGGCACCCCCAGCGAGGAAGTAGCCAAAATAATCAAGCAGGCTGAGAAAGACCAAACCATACTGAAATATAAAACCATAATTAACTGGGACAAGGTGGGTGAGGAGCAGGTAGGGGCGTTTATCGAGGTCAGGGTTACTCCACAGAGGGACGTTGGCTTTGATGCTATTGCCGAGCGTATCTACCGCTTCCCCCAGGCTCGCTCGGTCTACCTGCTCTCCGGAACCTATGACCTGCTGGTTCTGGTAACCGGCAAAACCATGCATGAGGTAGCTGATTTCGTATCCCAAAAGCTTGCCCCCATTGAAGGGGTGCAGGGGACGGTTACCCACTTTATGCTTAAGCGATATAAAGAGGATGGCGAAATCATGGAGGGCAAGGAAGGACTCAGGCGCCAGCCAGTAATGCTATAAGACTCTTCTATAGAGGGAGAATTCTATGTCAATAAAAGTGCCAAGTGTTACCTCACGGCGATTAAACCAGATTCCCCCTTCCGGGATAAGGAAGTTCTTTGACCTTATAGTTTCTATGGAGGGGGTCATTTCACTGGGGGTAGGCGAGCCTGATTTTGCCACCCCATGGCATATCCGTGAGGCAGCCATCTACTCCCTGGAGAAGGGCTATACTATGTATACCTCAAACCTGGGGATGCTGGAGCTACGCCGGGAACTGTCAAGATACCTGAAGGATACCTACAATCTCGACTATAACCCTGAGAGTGAACTTCTGATTACCGTTGGTGTTAGCGAAGGGTTAGACCTGGCAACAAGAGCCATCCTCGACCCCGGGGATGAGGTCATTATGCCTGACCCGTGCTATTCTGCCTATAACCCTTGTGTTATTCTGGCTGGAGGCACACCAATTATGGTGCCAACCAATGAGGAGAATAATTTTGAACTCGCCGCCGCCGATGTTGAGGCACGGGTTACCAACAAAACTAAAGCCATTCTCATCGGCTATCCGGCTAACCCTACCGGAGCGGTGATGAGCCGAGACAAGCTGGCACAAATAGCCGAAGTAGCCCGGCGTCACCGGCTAGTGGTAATCTCCGACGAGATTTATGCCAGGCTGGTCTATGGTGTGGAGCACACCTGCTTTGCCACCCTGCCCCAGATAAAGGAGAGCACTATTCTTCTCGGTGGCTTCTCCAAGGCTTATGCCATGACCGGTTGGCGTATTGGTTATGCTGCCGCCAATAAAGAGATTATCGCCGCAATGACCAAGATTCACCAGTATACCATGCTCTGTGCTTCCATAATGGGGCAGGTAGCCGCTATTGAGGCACTGAAATCGGGCGAAGCCAGTACCGCCGAGATGGCTGAGGAATATAACCGGCGACGCCTGGTAATAGTCCAGGGGCTAAATGATATCGGTCTTCCCTGCTTTGAGCCTCGGGGGGCATTCTACACCTTCCCGTCAATAAAGGGCACCGGCATGACCTCAGAGGAATTTGCTGAAAAACTCCTGATGGAGGAAAAGGTAGCCGTAGTCCCCGGCATTGCCTTTGGGCAGTGCGGTGAGGGATATATCCGCTGCTGTTATGCCACCTCTCTGGCTGAGATTGAGGAGGCACTGTCCAGGATGGGGCGGTTTGTAAGCAAGCATAAGAAGTAGACTTTTTATTAACCCCATCCCCATTAGGATTTTTATTAGGTGACCCTCCCCCTTTATCCCCCTCCCTTTGATAAGGGAGGGGGAAGTTTTATATAAGAGGGGCTGCGCCCCTCTATGACTCCCCGTGTGGTATAATAAAGATGAGATAATCCAAAGGAGGTTAGTATTCCCTTTGGAGGTGCCGCTATGGAAAAGATTGACTTACCATTGTTTTACAAGCTAGGTGCTATGCTTAGGCCATTGACTGAAAAGGAAGTCAAGAATTCAACGAGAGTGGACAACTGGCTTGCAGCACTTCCTGTCGAAGCAAGTGTGGGTTACCTATTAAAGTTATTCCCTACGCTGACTGTTTGCCGTAGTACTGGGGAGGAACTTATCAGGGCTATCGAAGAGGCGGGGAACTGGATGCGTGAGACACCTGCTAAAGAATGGGAAAAGCAAGATTATTCGGTAGACCTAAAATTTCAACAGATTGTTAATAAGGCTAAAGAATTCGAGACTGTTCTTTCTGCTGAACTACAGACTTTGGCGTCATATCACGTTACGCAGAAAGGCATCTATTCGACAACTGATTTAATTGAGCGAGCAGAGAATACTTTGCCAGCATCAGTCTTGCCTAAAATAAGCCAGAGGGTAAAAGAGGAGATAAGACAGAGCGGAAGATGCTTGGCGTTTGATAGCGGGACTGCTTGCGCTTTCCATATCATGAGAGCAGTAGAGGCAGTTATGCATGAATATTATATTGCCATGTGTAAACCGACACCGAGACCATCCAAGAGGTTAGAAAATTGGGGGGCATATATTGCCGAGCTTCAGAAGTCACCCAAATCTGAGGTTAAAGAAGTAGTAGCTATGCTTCAACAGATTAAAGACCGACACCGAAACCTTATCATGCATCCCGAAGTAGTGCTTACTCCAGATGAGGCATTTACTTTATTCGAAATTGCCCAAGGCGCCATTATTGCAATGGCTGATAAACTGCCGACACCCAAGACAAAGAAACAAAGAAAGGATAAGAAAGTTTAAGGGGGCGAAGCCCCCTCTTTTTAATAACTTCCCCCTCTCCTTTGAAGGAGAGGGGGATACAGGGGGTGAGGTAGAAACTATATTAGCCCCATCTTCTGCTTGACTTCTTTAAGTGTTTTTCTGGCGATAACGCTGGCTCGCTTGGCACCATCAGCCAGAACCTCTTTTATGTATTTGGGTTTAGCGGCAAAGGCAGCCCGCCGTTCCCGGAAGGGCCCAAGGGCGGAATTAATCTTCTCGGCTAGAAGCATCTTACAATCAACACAGCCAATCTTGGCTGAGCGACACTGTTTAGCTATATCATCTAACTGCGAGGGATTAAAATATCCCTGGAGGCAGTAAATATTACATACCTCGGGGTGTCCGGGGTCACTGCGGTATTGGCGGGCGGGGTCGGTAACCGCCGTCATCACACGGTCTACCGTCGCCTTATCCGAAAGGGCTATCTCAACATCGTTGCCCAGTTGTTTACTCATCTTCTCTTTCCCGTCTAGCCCCAATATCAGTGGGAAAGAAGTAAGCTTGGCTACTGGTTCGGGAAAGGTATCGCCAAACAGGTTGTTAAAGCGGCGAGCAATCTCCCTGGCTAACTCCAGATGAGGAAGCTGGTCTTCGCCAACGGGTACAACCTCGGCTTTATACAGCACAATATCAGCCGTCATGAGCACCGGATAGCCCACCAGCCCATAGTTGACATTATGGGGCTGGAGTTTTACCTTCTCCTTAAAGGTGGGCACACGCAATAACCAGCCCAGGGGGGTAACCATACTAAGTAAAGTGTGTAGCTGCATCACCTCAGGGACATGGGACTGAACAAAAAGGATGCTTTCTTGAGGGCCAAGCCCAGCCGCCAGCCAGTCCAGCATCATCTCGTGGATATTACTCTGCAGGCTACTGGTATCTTCTAACGAGGTTAGAGCATGGACATCAACCACGCAATAAACGCAGTCATACTCTTCCTGCAGGCTGACATAATTTTGTATCGCTCCCAGGTAGTTCCCCAAATGCTGCCTGCCGGTGGGACGAGCCCCAGAAAAAACACGACGCTTCATCAGCCCTCCTTCTTTTACATTCTCTCCGGGGCGGTCATCCCCATAAGGTGGAGGGTTCTAGCCAGCACAATCTTGGCTGCCTGCACCAGCTTGAGCCGAGCCTTGGTCAATGCCTCATTCTGAGAGATGACGCGGCACTGCTTATAAAAGCTATGAAATACGGTAGCCACATCCATAGCATAATAGGTAAGATGGTGGGACTCCAGGGTGCCGGCTACCACCTCAACCATCTCGGGCAAAAGTAGCATCTTACGGATTAGGGTCAACTCAGGCTCGGAGGTAAGCAAAGAAACATCGCCATCGGCATAGTCAATCCCCTTCTGCCCAGCCAGGCGAAGGATGCTGGCAATACGGGCATGAGCGTACTGAACATAGTAGACAGGGTTATCGGCTGACTGCTTCTTGGCTAATTCCAAATCAAAGTCCATCTGACTATCGGCGGAGCGAGAGGCAAAGAAGAAGCGGCAGGCATCGACTCCCACCTCGTCTACCACCTCACGCAGGGTAATAATATCACCGCTGCGCTTGGAAACCCTGACCAACTCACCACTACGAGATAAGGTAACCATCTGAGAGATTATTACCTTGAGCCGTTCCGGGGCGATACCTAAGGCAGCCACCACCGCCTTCATTCTAGATATATGCCCCTGATGGTCAGCCCCCCAGATATTGATTACCTTATCAAAGTTGCGCTCCAGAAACTTGTTATAGTGATAGGCAATATCGGAGGCAAAATAGGTGGGAGAACCATCGCTACGCACTACTACATTGTCCTTATCCTCGCCCAGGGCAGTAGAGACAAACCAGGTAGCGCCTTCCTTCTCCCGAATATAACCCCCTTGACGCAGGAGCGACATCACCCTATCATATTGGCCATTTTCATACAGGCTCTGCTCACTGAACCAGACATCAAAGCTCACCCCTAATCGCTCAAGGTCAGCCTTAATTAATTCTATTATCTTAACCAGACCTATCTGCCCCAGTTGCGATATTGCCTCTTTCTCTGGCAGAGACAGAAACCTGTCCCCCTCCTCAGCAATAATCTCCTTAGCCAGGTCAATCATATAGCTACCGAAGTAACCATTAGCGGGCATTTCAGCATCAATGCCCAAGCCCTGCTGATAACGCACATAGAGCGAGCGATAAAAGGCATCTATCTGGCTGCCAGCGTCATTAATGTAGTACTCCGTCTCCACCCTGTAGCCGGCAGCGGTAAGGACATTAGCCAAGGTGCTGCCCAAAATAGCACCACGACCGTGCCCAACATGGAGCGGGCCGGTGGGGTTGACGCTGACAAACTCTAATTGCACCCGGCTGCCCTGCCCCAAGTCAATATTGCCATAGGACTCACCAGCCAGCAGAATGGCATCCACCTGCCTGGTCAACCAATCGCTCTTAAGGGTGAAGTTGATAAACCCCGGTGGCGCCACCGTGATACTATCAATCTCGGGACCGGGAGCAATAAGCCCGACCAACTTCTCAGCTATGGTCAACGGGCTAACTCCGGTTGCCCGGGCTAATTTCAAGGGTAAACTTGAGGCATAGTCTCCGTGCTCCGGGTCTTGGGGGCGCTCTATAGTAACCTCAGGTAAGGTAACCGAAGGCAACTTACCCAACTCCTGGGCTTTGTTTGCCGCCTGCGTTAGCAGTTCTATAAGCCTTTGTCTAACCATTTATGACCAAATTATAGCACAAAGCTAATTGTAAAGGACAACCTTTGGCGCTTTCTATGAACCTCACCCCCTTAATCCCCCTCTCCTTAACAAGGAGAGGGGGAAAGAGACTAGAAGAGGGGCTAACGCCCCTCTTAAACTCCTGTGAAGAATGAACTTGGCTCCTTTGCTTGTCAGGATTTGCCCGATGCTTCATCGCGCGGTCTATCTGCCTCTATATAGGGAAGTGCCAACTCTAATGTCTTTGTTGTGTCATAAGCGATGCCTTGGAGTGCTTGCTCAACTGCTTCTAAGGTACGGTCAATCAGATTGTGACCATGCTCACGAAACTTCTCATTTGTCCAGTTCTGAAGAGGAGGACCTGCCAGTGACCAAGTTGTCAACCTGAGATAACTAGGATGACACGACTCACAAAGGAAGGCATAGGTCTCCTCAGCCTGAGGATAGGCGTCAGCAAGTGACCTGACGAAATCCATCACATGGATCGATGTTTCATCGGAGATGCCACCCCAAGGGAACTGAACTTCAGACCGTACCCCGAGCAGTAAACGCCTAGTTTTTGCTAGAGGTGTGTGCACCTCGCCAGAATTATGCATCTCCTCAATCGTGTGTCGGGCGTGGTGGGTAGCGCCCCAGAGTTCATACATAAGACGGGCAGGAAGTGAGATAGTAGCAAACAACCCGTTCCCCCACAGTTTGAGAAACGCTGTGATAGCTTGGTCAGCAAAGTTTGTGCACCCTAAAACAAACATAGAGAGTAGAATAGCCACATTTCCGTGAGGGCTAGGGTCATAGCTTAGGGGAATATCAGGCAATCTTTCAACAAGATTGGAGAGGTCAGGTCGCCACTCCGCAACATGCGCTAGTCTCTCGATATATCGGGAGGTCTCTTCCTTCCAAAGTTCCATAGGTTTACCCTCCTTCCCTTTTCCCCATGCCGTTCCTATGGCAAACTTTTAACCTAGCTCCACTCGCCGCCCTTCTGCCAGACCCGGGCTAGCTCCTTAGCCAGAAGACGATGTTCGGGCTTCTCTAAGCCGGGAGCTTGTTCAAACAGCCTTATTGCTTCACTGCGAGCCAGCTCCAGCAGAGCCACATCGGAGAGCTTAGCCAGGCGCAGGTCAGGAAGTCCACTCTGCCGAGTGCCAAAGAACTCCCCCGGACCCCGCAGCCTCAAATCCTCCTCAGCCAGTTGAAAGCCATTCTGAATCTTCTCAATTAAGTCCAGGCGCTCCCTGCCTATCTCTGAAGGGTTTTGCGCCAGCAGCATGCAGTAGCTCTGCTCCTGCCCCCGCCCTACCCGACCGCGAAACTGGTGCAGTTGCGATAAGCCAAAACGGTCGGCGTTCTCCACCAGCATCACCGTAGCATTGGGCACATCTATGCCAACCTCTACCACCGGGGTTGACACCAGGATACCCAGCTCGCCGGAGCGAAAGCGATGCATTACCTCATCCTTTTCCACCGCCGACATACGTCCGTGAATCAAGCCTAACCTCAGCTCAGGAAAGACCTCCCGGGATAGACGCTCATATTCAGCCACCGCCGCCTTAGCCTCAATAGCCTCTGATTCCTCAACTAAGGGACAGATAATAAATGCCTGACGACCTTCACCTACCTGACGCCGCACAAAGGCGTAGGCGCTATCCCTCTGCGACGGCTTGAGCCACTTTGTCTTCACCACCTGTCTCCCCGGAGGAAGCTGGTCGATGACTGAGAGGTCAAGGTCGCCATACAGGGTTAAGGCTAGGGTTCGGGGGATGGGTGTCGCCGTCATTACCAGCACATGGGGGTTAAACCCCTTCTGTCGCAGGGCTGAACGCTGGGTAACGCCAAATCGGTGCTGTTCATCGACCACAGCCAAGCCCAAGCGGCGGAACTCCACCTCCTTCTGAATAAGGGCATGAGTTCCGATAACAATATCAATATCTCCGCTCATGATACGCTGCTGGATTTCCTGCTTCCTAGCCTGGCTCAGGTCGCCGATAAGCAGCGCCACAGTAAGCGGATGAGATAGAAGCCCGGAGTAACTACGCAGGTTGTCTTCCCCTACCAGTTGATGACCGGTTCTGGAGAGGAACTCGCAGACATTGGTGAAATGCTGCTCAGCCAGGATTTCAGTGGGCGCCATGAATGCCCCCTGGTAGCCACTGGCAGCGGCAACGAGCAGGGCTGCCGTAGCCACTACCGTTTTACCACTGCCTACCTCCCCCTGCAACAGCCTGGACATCGGCCTTGGTTTCGCCAAATCGGCTAACAGCTCGCCAAGCACTCTGCGCTGAGCGGCAGTTAGTTCAAAGGGCAAAGAGCGTAGAAAGATATCTAGCACCGGTGTGCTGACCGTGAAAGGGGTGCCCGGCTGGCTCTCCTGCCAGTCGCGCTTTCTACTCAGCACTCCCAGTTGAAGAAGGAAAAGTTCGTCAAAAGCCA
>Ga0315296_10005001_pt1 | contig 10709 bp, 9 predicted proteins | sample YL17G14_18_MG_FD_203921 | JGI IMG/M metagenome (GOLD analysis project Ga0315296, IMG submission 203921) | Sediment microbial communities from Yellowstone Lake, YNP, Wyoming, USA - YL17G14_18 | ecosystem: Environmental > Aquatic > Freshwater > Lake > Sediment | place: USA: Wyoming | collected...
GATGGCCCGGGCGAGGTCCGCGAAATCATCGGGGTCGTTCACGAAATCGATGTCCTGCACATTCACCACCAGGAGCGGAGACTCGTTGTAGTGGAAGAAGTAGTAGTTGTAAGCCTCGTTTAGGGTGTTCAGGTACTCCGGGGACAGGTGGGTCTCGTAGGGGCGCGCCCGCTCCCGGATGCGCTTCAGGAGGAGCGAGGTCGGCGCCTGGAGATAGACCACCAGGTCCGGGCGGATGATCTCACCCTCGATGAGCGAGAGGACCTTCTCGTAGAGCTTGAGTTCGTTCTCATCCAGGTTCACGTAGGCGAAGATCTTGTCCTTGGCGAAGAGGTAATCCGCCACGATCCCGCCCCCGAAGAGGTCGAGTTGGGAGAGCTCCTGCTGCTGGCGGTAGCGGGAGAGCAGAAAGAAGAGCTGGGTGGAGAAGGCGTAGGACCGGGGCTCGGCATAAAACTTCGCCAGGAAGGGGTTCTCGTCCACCTCCTCCAGGAACGGCCGGGCCGCGAGGTGCTCGGCCAGCCGGGTCGCCAAGCTGGTCTTGCCCACCCCGATGACCCCCTCGATCACGAGGTAGCGGGCTTCAGGCATCCAAACCTCCCAGGCGAACGCACTTTTGCACAGGACACTCCTTCAGCAGAACCTCCACCGATTTCCCGGATACAGGGTGAACCCATTCGGGAGCGATTTCGTTGAGGGGCTCAAGCACGAACCGGCGCCTCTCCATTTCGGGATGCGGGATGGTCAGACCTTCCTCCGTCAAAATCTGGTCATCAAAGGAGAGGATGTCCAGGTCCATGACCCTGGGTCCCCAACGGATTCCCCCAGGGGACCGCCCGAGTTCCCTCTCGATCCTTTTCAGCTCCCCGAGCAATGCCCGAGGGTCGAGGGATGTTTCGATCTGGGCCACGGCGTTCAGGAATCCGGGCTGGTTTTGAACCCTCAAAGGCTCGGTCTCGTAAAGGCTTGAAACTTTTTTGACCTCACCTGCCCGATGAAGGGAGGTCAGAGCCCTTCTCAGATTCTCTGCCCGCTCCCCAAGGTTCGAACCCAGGCCAAGGTAGGCCCTATGAAACATCGTTATATCATATCAAATTTCAAAGATTTAGTCAAGGGAAAGATGGGTTCAATAGGCCATGAACATCCGGCCGATGAAAAGGATGGAGAACGCTCTGCCGAGAACATAATATGGCCATAAAAAGAGCCCTGAGAGGGCTCAGGGCTCGTAAGGCGTTGCCTGATCTTATTCCAGGCCTTCTGGCGGTTCCGGGGCGTCCGGCATCGGAGGCAGGGAACTGCCGAAGTCCGGACCGGGGCCCATCATCTCCGGGCCCATGCCAAATATCATGCAGTCCGGCGGGAGGCCGGCGTCCGAACGCGGCTGAAGCATGGCATCCCGTAGTTTCTGCTCCTGCTCCGGAGTGATCAGCTTCTTCATGGTCAGGCCCTGCTCCACGCCCTGCATATACACTTTCTCGCGCAGGGCGGAGATCTCCTTGGCCTTGGCCCGAATCTTTCCCTCGTCCGGCTTGTCCGAATCCATAAGCTCGGCCATCTCCAGGTTCTTGAGCCGCATCTCCGAAGACAGCTTGATCCCATCCCTCTGGTTCTGGAAGTGAAGGTCGCGGATCTTATTGGCCTGCTCCTCTGAGATTCCGGCTTTCTTCAAGAGTTCCTTGTCCTTCCAGATCGGCCCCGGGCCGGGACCGCCTCTACGGGCCATTCCCTGGCCAGGGCCAAGGCCCATGCCGGGACCGGAACCCATGCCAGGACCCAATCCCATGCCACAGGGGCCTAAACCAGGACCGGTTCCTCTTCCACCTCCCCTACCTCTTCCCTGCCCTTGGCCCATCCCAGGTTGAGCAAAGGCCACCCCAACGAGCAGGAGGCTGGCGAAGAGGGTTAAAGCGACCTTTTTAAACATTTCTTTCATTCTCCTTTCAGGTTTCTGTTTCGTCCGTGGAGGCCCCGCGAGTGCGGGGCCTCCACGGTTGTCTGGTTTCTCAATCAGGATACGGCTCGTTTGGATTCTTCACGATATAGAGGAAGCCCCAGGCATGCGCATTGTACTGCTCGCGGTCGTCCCCGAACAGAGCCTTCATGCCGATGAGGTCCACCGCGGAATGGCGGATGGCCGGGGTCGCTAAGACGCTGTCCGAGACAATCGTCCAGGTGCGCTCAAAGGTGTTTGGGGAAGTCTTATAGAAAGGCTCGCGAATATGCTTCCAGGGAAAGGGCTTCGCCCAGCGGTGCAGGAACGCCCAGGAGGAATCGCCCTGGACCGAGACCGTGACCTTCACCGTGACCGAGTCCCCGGGTTGAAAGGTCGGCAGCTCGCTCTTGGCTAAGAGCGTGTCCGGCCTGGTGAAGACGTAGTGCGCGCCAGAGGGAACAGCGCTGGCCTCCAAGGACACGATGGTGATGGGATAAGGGGAGCCCACGGTCTGGACATCCACGGGCGAAAGCTTGACCACGCGCCACACGTTCACGTCGTTTTTCTCTAAGTAGACGTGGCGGACCCACTTGTCGTCGTCGATCGGGCGGATAAAGAGAGAGTAGGGATCTCCGGGATGGGCGTTCACATAGAACTTCCCGGAGAGGTCGTGGGTAACTGTGACCCAGGCCTTGGTCTTGTTCGCGTTCAGGCTGTCAACCTTCACGGTGCGCAGGTTGCGAGTGATGTGACGCGCAAACTTCACCGGCGGAAGCGTGTCCCAGGAATTGAATCCCAGCCCGCCAGGGCCCCAGACGATCCCCTGGGGAGTCGTGGTGCCGTCGTTAGTGCCCCCGAAGGCGTCGGAGCCGGCATATCCGGACTGAGCCATCACGGCGAGGATCTGAGCCGTATCGCCGCTGGCCTGAAGCGGGCTTTCCTTCTTGCCGCACCCGGAGAGGGCCACCATCCCGATGATGGTGAATGCCCCGATCAGATACAACCACTTGCCTTTCATTTTACTTGCCTCCTTTGGATGTTTCAAATTCAGAACCGCTTGAATGCTGCCCGGACACTGGTTAGTTCTACTTCTGCTCGCCAAATCACCCCCTATCGGAATATTTTACCAGGTTCTGAGACTTAGAGTCAAATAGGGGCCTAAAGGTTTAATGCAAATCGGCTGGATGGCTCTATGGTCAGGATGGTTTAAAGCTAACATAAGTAATATAAATGACTTACACAATACATTCCGGCCACCGATCCAAAGCCAAGGGAGGGCTGAAGGAAGGCTTCCCGCCAAGTTCTCACTAAGTTATGTCTAATTTAACACTAATTTCACTCTAATTTAACACTAATTTAAGTCTAACTTAACTCTAATTTAACTCTAACTTAACTCTAACTTCACACTAATTGAACGGGCAGGTAAAGGGAGGGTGTAGGGTGTTGGGGGTCCCGATAGATCGGGATTTCCGCTACGCTCCAATAGGGGGTAGAGAAGAATAAGTAACTGCCTCAACGACACTTACCAAACAACGACCAGCAAACGGGCAAAAATAGGCCTTTTTAACCACCCCCTTTAATCGCCAAATTTCCACCCACTAGACCTAACTATAGCAAACAAAGCACAGTTACGCATCCTGAACCAAAAACCCTCCCCGAGGAGGGAGGGCCGGAAAAGCTCCGAAAACCGGGAGGGGTTTCCGACTACTTCACGACTACATCACGACTACTTCACGCCATCCCCACCCGATCCCCCGTTTTTCGAACCGAAGATTTTTGAAAATTCCCGGCAGGCCACAATAAGTAGTGGCTCCTCCCGAAACCCCTACAAGGCAAAAAGGGAGCCGAAAGCAGTTCCTTTTATGCAACCAAATGTGGAAAGAAAAGCGACCCCTCCCTTTCTCCCTCCCCAGCGGGAAGGGTCCCCACCCACCCGCCCTTTTTAAAGACAAAAGCTATAGGAATCCCGAAATAAGTTCCCCGAAAGTCCCCCGAAAGTCCGAGGGCAGGCGAGGGCAAGCAGGACAGGCTCCTCCCCCAAAGCGTTGGGAGAGGGGAAAACAAAAAGGCGATCCATAGATCGCCCTGAACCAATGAAGACTTAACAAATCCGCCGATGGAATCCATAGATTCCGTCTACCCGGCACCGGACATCGGCAAAACGCCCCAAAACCAAGAGGCGGCACGGAGAGGCCGCCTAAATATATCTTTCACACACAAAAGTTCGCTCTTTAACCGTGGAAGCTTGCGAGTTCTCGTTTATATTCTTTACTTATCTCCTCTGCTTTTTTCTTGTGGCGGGGCAGGACATGCCTACGCTTTTGTTCCTCGCCTCTTAATTTTCTTTTTTGGTTTGGGTCAAAAATCTTATCCAATTCGTATGCAATCTCATCTGGACCTTCATCTACTTTGTACCAGTATATATCGAGGGTACATGTTGAATGTTTAGGTTTAAATTTATACCAGTCTGTCTGATTGGCTTCACCCTCACACATGATGTTTGAGAAACCACGACCCCATCTATGGAAAGCAGAGCGTTTCCTCGTATTACCGATTCGAATAAGACCATTAAGACCATGTTTTCTATTTCTACATGTAATCAGGTATACGATCCCTATGGTCTTTTTCCTGACTCCCGGCTCGATATTTCTTACAACAGGCATATCGTAAGTAACCTCCCTTCAAGGAAACAATCTACGGATCGAGCGAGGGGTCGTATTCCTCCACGACCGAGAGCGGATTGGTGCCATTCCAACCGCCGATGGCGTAAATCTTGCTGTTCAAGGGCACGGTACAAACTGACAAACCAGTTCGCGCTGTCGGCATGGATGTTTTTGTCGTCCAAGAATTTGTAGACGGGTCATAGGCCTCAACCTCTGTATGAACGCCCACACCCCCCTCACCACCAAATGCATAAACTTTATTGTTTACAGCATCAGCCCCCAATCCCCCTCTTGCAGTAGGCTTGGATGCTTTAGCAGTCCAACTGTTCGAAGCGGGATCATACATCTCTACCGTAGACAGATAGACACCCGTGGCTCGCCAGCCACCAATTGCATAGAGTTGGTTGGCCACTACACCAACACCAAGCCATGCTCTCGGAGTTGGCATAGGGGATTTGGCCGTCCAAGAATCTGTGGATGGGTTATACTCCTCCACAGTGGTAAGTGCGCCACCGGCATTCTCGCCACCAATGGCATATATTTTACTGTTCACTACTCCAGCCGCCAATCTCCATCGCCCGGTCGGCATAGGAGACTTGGTAGTCCAGGTGTCAGTAGATGGGTCATATTCTTCCACGGTAGTGAGGTAACCCGCATTATATCCCCCGATGGCGTAAATCTTGTTGTTTACAACACCAACCGCCAGACCATTTCTTCCCGTCGGCATCGGGGCCTTGGTGGCCCATTGATTTGTAGATGGGTCGTACTCCTCAACCGTAGGAAGAGCCGCAGAGTTACCACCGATGGCGTAAATCTTACTGTTCACGACGGCTGCCCCAAAGTCTGTTCTCGCTGTCGGCATGGGTGCCTTTGTAGCCCACGGATTCTGCCTGGTAGTAAACCTCCAAATCGGCCCTTGAGTCTGCGCACCCCGGTTATCCTTCGCGACCACCTTCCAATAATAATTCCTAAAGTAGCTAAGGCTGCTACGAGGCAGGGACGTGCCCAGCTGGTTGCCTGAAACAAGCTGTTGGGGCGGACTCAGCGTATCAAAATAAATGTCGTAGCGAACCGTATCCCCAGAGTTCGGATCCCCACCGGTCCAGCTCAATGTCAAACTGATCGGCTGGTTAACGGCTCCATCTGTGGGGGAAGGATTGCTGGGAAGATTGGGAGGGTCGTTGGGCACCTGGCCCGTGACAAACCGCCAGACAGGACCGGAAGTCGCGGCCCCATGATTATCCCTGGCCACAATCCGCCAAAAGTAAGTGGTGTTAAAATTCAAGCTGCTTGGGGTAAAACTCTGCGCCGCTTGGTTGCTGGCGACGGCCGTTACAGGAGGATTGCTTGTGCCCAAATAAACGTCATACATCAACGTATCCCCAAGGTTCGGGTCGGAACAACTCCAACCCAAGGTCACATTAACCCCCTGGTTGGTCGCCCCGTCCGCAGGGTACGGATTTGAAGAAGCACTGGGGGAAAGATTGAGAGCCGGATCCTCAGGGTTCTTGAACCGATGCGAACAGGAAAGCAAAAGGCCGGAGGCGAACAGGAAGAGCAAAAACCATGCGAGCCGCAAGCCGAACGAACGAATTGGGTTCTTCACGTTCATCGAAACCTCAGTACCAGCGCAAAACCAGGCTGACCCATATTTACAAGACCCAAGTTTACGCCAGCCTTGCTTTCAGACGCCTCTCCACCCCGGGAGGTCAGAAACAATAGACCGGAGCCACCCAGGAAAACGGCCGAGGAACCAAGCAGCACGTCGGTCCTCAAATCCGCATCCTTCACTTTTTGTCTGTACGACAGGATCGAGGCATCATCAAGGGCAGAATTATACTTTTTGTAGGCATCATCGGATGTTTTCCACTCATAGGCAGCTCCGAGGCTCGTCACACACCCCAGGGTTAAAGTCACCCACGCCCAGCGCTTCCTGAGCTTCCTTCCGTGCTCGGCCCGAAGAGCATCAGCTTCCTTCCTTTTTTGCTCCGCGATCCGGGCCTGTTCGGCTTCCTTCTTACGTTTTTCCTCCTGCTCCTTGGTCAGACGAGCCTCCTTTGCCCTCCTCAACTGCTCGTTTTTCGCCTGTTCGATAGCCGCCAAGGAATCAGCCTCATGCTTCTTCTTCGTCTCTATGATCCTCAACGACTCCGCTTCGGCGGCAGCCTTTTGAACAACAGCCAGGGAGTCTGCAGCCCTTCGAGCAGCCAGGCGCTCCGCCTCTTTCTGCTTACGCGCCAGTTCTTCCTGCTCTCTCTTTGAGAGCCCTCCCCGGGCCAATTGCCAGGCCACATCTTTCATCGCCGTGGTCAACAAGTAGTCAATGTTCCCCGGATAATCCTTCACGGCAGTCTGCTCGATCCGCCCGGTCTCCACATCCACCATCCTCAGGTTCACGGAATAGGTCTTGCCGATCTTCCCAACGCTACCGCCCACCATTTTCTGAACCCTGAGGTACTTGCCGATCTGGGCTAAACAGCTGGCCTCGTCGCAGGCCCCGGATTGTTGAAAGCCCACTTCTTTTAGGATTTCGTCTCTTCTGGCTCGCTCCGTTACCTCGTATCGAGTGGTTCGAACCAATTCAACCAAGAGACGATCCGTCAAGGTGAGCGCTTCCCCCTCGCTGATGCTACTGCCAGGCTTTAAGTTCATGACAGAGATGGTTAGTTTGGAGGGAGGCTGACCAGAAGCGGGGCTTAAGAAAACGCCCAAGGCAAGCAGGGAAAACAGGACTGTTCTGCGGCTACGCATGATTCCTCTGTAAGGGGCTAAAAAGAGATGGTTAATTATTGCACAAATAGAGCGGGGAAGTCAAGGGGCCGAAACATCAAATCCCCCCTTCCCCCCTTTTTCAAAGGGGGGACCCACAGCCCCGCCCCTCCCTGAACAACCGCTGGATCGCTACGCTACGGTGGAGACGGTGGAAACGGTTGAACGCTGCGCTACGACAGGCGAGCCCTGAAAGAGCGAGATTGCCGCGTCGCTTACGCTCCTCGCAATGACCCCGACAGACACTGGATTCCGGGTCAAGCCCGGAATGACGTGCAGAACGACGAGATTGCCGCGCTTCGCTCGCAATGACGCCCTCTAATGACCCGGGATTCCAGCCCCCGGCCTAATACCTGCCGGGGCAGGCTCCGTCCCGATAGATCGGGATTTACGCTACGCTCCAACGGGAATGACGACCCTTCTCAATGCGGAGTGCGGAATGCGGAGTGCGGAATGAACGACAAGGAACACACACCCCCTACCCCCTCTTCTTAGAGGGGAGGTAGAAACGGCTGAGCGCTAAGCTACGGTAGAGACGGCGGAAACGGTTGAACGCTACCCGCTCAAGGATGACAGTCTTTAAACCCTGGATTCCCGCCCCCGGCCTAATACCTGCCGGGGCAGGCTCCACGGGAATGACAGCCTTATAAATAATTCGCCCCGCCGAAGTACAAGGGCGGGGCGAAAAGGGAGTCCCGATTGGATCGGGACTCAGGGGGCTTTGGAACCCGGGCCGGGCGGCGGACCCATCCCAGGCTGAAGGCCTCCCTGCTTGATGCCGCGGATAAGCTCCCGGATCTCGCGCTCGAAGTTCTCCTGAAACACGAAGAAACGGGCTTGCTGCTCCACCGACAGCTGGCCGAGCATCTCCCTGCGGCTCTCGCGCTCCTTGGACTGGAAGTCGTTCTCCAGTCGCTCCATCTCGGAGAGCTTGGCCTGGAGGTCCTTCTCCGAAGATTTGCCGTTCAGCAGGTCGTCCAGATCCTTGATCAGCCCCATCCGCTTCTGCTGGAACTCCTTGCGGGCGGCCTGGGTCTCACGAAACCTGGGCAGGAGCTTGGCCAGCTGCTGGTCGGTCAGGTTCAGCTCCTTGGTCAGGCGCACGATGCGCAGATCCTCGATCATGTCCCGGGTGTCCTTGAGCCGGTCCATGCGCTGCTGCCTCATCGCCTCGCGCTTCATCCCCGGGTTGCCCCTCCGCGTCTGGGCCTGAACGAGGGAGGGGAGCATCAATCCCGCAGCAAGCATGATGAGTAAAACTTTTTTCCTCGTCATCTCACGCCTCCTTGACATTAGCTTTCTGTTCCAATACCTTTATTTTCTGATCCAGGGCCTTCTTCTGCTCCGGGGTGAGTCCCTCGAGGAGGTTATCCAAATCCTCATCGTCGCCCTGTTGAACCTGTGAGCCTTTGCCTTGCTCCCCCTGGGGGGAGAGCTTTTCGAAGACCTTCTGGTTGGTCTCGGCCTGGTCCTTGCTGGTTTCCACCACCTGGGCCAGGTGCTCATCCAAGGGATAGCCGGTCTCGTAGGAGAGGTAGTCCGCGGTCGCCTTGGAGTACGAGGGAGCCCCCTCCCGAATCGGGGCCATCCGCCAGACCAGAATCCCTGCGAGAAGCATGAGGGTGGCCAGACTGAGGCTTCCCCATCCCACCGCGGGCTTGAACAGGGTCACAAACCAGGGCTCCGGACGCAGGGCGATCTTCCCCCTCACCTCTGGAAGGAAGTTAATCCAGAAGAGTTCGTTGGGTTCGGGAAGCGGAGTCCGGGCCTCGCTCAGGACCGCCAAGAGGACATCCTCTTCCTTCCGGCAGGCAGGACAGCCGGCCAGATGAGCTTGAATGGGCTGCGCCTCCTCTTGGGGGAGGATGCCGTCGATGTACTCGATCAATTTATCCTGACAGTCTCTGCATTTCATCTTGTTAAAACCGTTCGACGCTTCGTTTGTTTAGACCATTTGACGGCAGAAAAGGTTTATCGGTTACCAGGTTCACGGGGTCTCAAAAATCCTTTATTTCCTGCAAACTCTCCCTCAGCTTGCGCACCGCCTGGAAGTAGGTCGCTTTAACAGCGCCCACGGAACGATTGATGGTCCTGGCGATCTCTTCGTGGGACAAGCCTTCGTTGGTGCGCAGGATGAAGACCGCTTTCTGTCTCGGAGGCAGGACCTCCACGGCCCTGGCAATAGCCTCTCCGATCTGGGTCCGGACCAAGGCCTCCTCGGGACCATCCTGCTCTGGGGCCTCTGCCTCCCGGGCCTCCTCGTCGTCCAGGGATAGGCTCCTGGGCTTCTTCACCTGGTTAAGGCAGAGGTTCACGGCAATGCGGTAGAGCCAGGTGTAGAGCCCGGAGCGCCCGTCGAACTTCCTCAAGGCCCCGTAGGCGCGAATGAACGTCTCCTGAGAAAGATCCGCGGCGTCCTCGTGGGTCTTGAGCATCCGGAAGCAGAGGAAGTATATCTTCTTCTGGTTGCTCCGGACGATCTCGTTGAAGGCTCCCTCGTCCCCGGCCTTGAACCGCTCAACGAGGGCCAAGTCCGCCTGCCACGAAGGACTTACGCCTTTCATCTCCATACCCTTAGACAAAAAAGGGGCTCAAAGGTTTAGCGCTTTTCTTAGAAAAAGCCTGGAAATGATAACCTGGTTTGCTTTGGGAAAAGGATAATCCCTGAGCCGGCCGAGAGTGACCCACTTTAAGTCGTCACACCCCAAAGGCTTAGGCATTCCCCTCATGAAATCACAAAGGAAGGCATGGAGCTCGACCCGGAAATGGGAATAGGCATGTTTTACAACCATAAGAGGTTTCCGGACTGAGACTTTTATTCCGGTCTCCTCCCGGACTTCCCGTTTGAGGGCTTCTTGGAGGGACTCCCCGGGCCTGGGCTTCCCTCCCGGAAACTCCCAAAGCCCGCCGAGAAGACCCCTGGCCGGACGCCTGGCAATCAAAACCCTCCCGTTCTTTCTGATGACTCCGATGACCGCCAGAACGCTCGGTATCGGTTTCCTCTCGCTCCGGACCGGAAGCCTGTTCTGAATCCCCTTCTTATAGCCTGTGCAGTTTCTCCGCACCGGGCATTCCCCGCAGCGCGGAGCCCTTGGAAGACAGACCGTCGCGCCCAGATCCATCAGGGCCAGGTTGACCCTGCGTCCTTGCCCGAAAGGAATGAGCCGTTGGGCTGTATTCCTCAGTTTCTTCTTAACCGAGCTTGTCGCAGGGTCCCGCTCGATTCCGAAAAGCCGAGTTATAACCCGGATGGTGTTCCCATCAAGAGCAGGCACATCCTGCCCGAAGGCGAAACTGGCCATGGCCCCGGCGGTGTAGTCTCCGATGCCGGGCAACCGCCTCCA
>Ga0315296_10005002_pt1 | contig 10702 bp, 8 predicted proteins | sample YL17G14_18_MG_FD_203921 | JGI IMG/M metagenome (GOLD analysis project Ga0315296, IMG submission 203921) | Sediment microbial communities from Yellowstone Lake, YNP, Wyoming, USA - YL17G14_18 | ecosystem: Environmental > Aquatic > Freshwater > Lake > Sediment | place: USA: Wyoming | collected...
AGGGGAGCGGGGGAGCAGGGGAGCGAGGAAGCAAGGGGACAAGGGGGCAAGGAGACAAGGGGAGGGGGAGAGGGGGAGACGAGGGGCGGGAGGAGAATAAGTGGGTGTATGCGCGGAGGGTGGCGGGGGCGCTGGGGTACGTCGCGCTCATGTCCGGCGACCGCCTCACCGTCGTCAGTCTCCAGCCTCCAGTCTCCAATCTCCAGTCTCCAGTCTCCAGTCTCCAATTCGGGCCAACGCGAGGGCGTGGTAATGCGCTGCGGCTGTTCGAGTGGCTTGAGGCTCTTCCCGCGGGCGGGACGACCGACCTGAACGGTAGCCTGCGCGCGTATGCAGTCGCCGGCGGGCGAGCGGGGCTGGCGGTGCTGATCTCCGATTTGTTTTCGCCAGCCGGGTATGCGGAGGGACTGACGGCGTTGGCGGCGCGGGGGCACGAGGTCGCCCTCATCCACGTGCTGGCGCCCGAAGAGGCCGAGCCGCCGCTGGGGGGTGACGTGCGGCTCTTGGACGTCGAGACAGGAGATGTCCAAGAGGTGACGATTGACGCAGGGATGCGGGCGCTCTACCGCCGCCGGCTGGCGGCCTGGCGGGAGGAGATTCGAGTGATGTGCCGTGCCCGCGACGTGCGGTACGTGCCGGTCGAGACGGACATGCCCTTCGAGCGGGTGGTGCTGTATGAGTTGCGGAGGGTGGGGGTGGTGAGGTAGGTTGGAGGTTGGAGGTTGGAGGTATGAACGAAGTCCTGGTTCCTGACAACGCTCGCTGCGAAAGCCTGCGTTGCATAACAGGTGCTCTCAGCCCCCGTCTCGGGGGCGTCCCATGTGAGGGTGCTATCGTTGGCAGGAAGGGACTCAACCAGGCTGCCCCCCGGGGACGGGGGGCCAGAGCGCTCGCTGCGAAGGCCCGCGTTACATAACAAGTGCTCTCAGCCCCTGTCCCGGTGGCGGCCCATGCAATAGCACTTACCATATTCTGAGGAAGGCAAACTATGGCTATCAAACCCTACTATGACCCCACCCATCTCTATTTTGTTACCGCTACCATCATGGGCTGGAAGCATCTCTTCGTCGAGCCAGCCTATGCCAACGTCGTTCTCCAGTCGCTCGACTGGCACCGTCGCCACGGCCGCTGGTCGCTGTTTGTCTTTGTGGTTATGCCGACGCATACCCACTTTATCGTCCGTCCGCTCGGCGAGCACACGATCTCCACGGTATTGCAATCCTTCGGCTTCTATACCGCACACACGATCCTGAATCAATTGCAACGGGATGGACGAATGGACCTGTTGGAGTTCTTTGCCCAGCGGCAGGACCGCGATGCCAGCAAGGAGCATCAGGTCTGGCTGCCCATCGAGGCCAAGAACGTCTACTCGGTTGAGTTTTTGTGTCAGAAGGTGGAGTACACGCACAACAATCCGGTGGCCAAGCATTGGCATCTGGTTGACGATCGGGCTGACTATCTCTATTCGAGTGCGCGTTTCTACGATCGAGGTGATCTGCCAATTGTGGAGGTAGACGATATTCGTGAGTGGATGTAGCATGGGAATGGGCATCGTGTGTGGATAGCGGTCTTGCATGGGCCGCCCCCGGGACGGGGGCTGGGAGCGTGAGGTAGTGACCAGGAGGGAGGCGACGATGGGCGAAGACAAGACGGGCAGGACGTTCGAGCGGCAGGTGGCTGATTGCTACCGCGCCATGGGAGCGTGGAAGGTCGAGTGCGACGTGTGGCTATTGGGCCACCAGATTGACGTGTACGTGGAAATGGCCGGGCCTGATCGCTCCATGCACCACATCGCTGTGGAGGCCAAAGACTGGCAGTCTCCGGTGGGCATTGACGTGGTCAGCAAGTGGGTGCTTGTGGTGGACGACCTGCGGCGCGCCGGGCTGGTTGACGAGGGGGTCATCGTGTCGCCCGCGGGATTCACCAAACAAGCCCGTGAGGAAGTGGCCGAACGTGGTCACCGTGGCCTGCCGCTGCGGCTGCTGGAGTGGGCCGACCTGCAGGCGGGAGTCCCTGTTGGTCCAGACCTCGACCGCCTGCGTCAGGAGTACCTGGCCTTCCTGGCTCACTCCTACCGCCGCCTCAATTTCCGCGGCATCGTACAGACCAAGAACCCGGTGGAACTGCCACTGGCTGAGATATATGTCTCGTTGAACGTGATCCCTTCCGCCGATGGGCGCGCGGAGCCGTGCGAGGTGATGGACGAGGCGGCATTGCGTGAGCGGGCGGAGCGGGCAGAGCGGCTGGGAATCGAAGACGTGTTGCGCACAGAGCCGCGCCTGGTTGTATTGGGCGATCCCGGTGCAGGTAAAACCACCTTCCTGCACTACGTCGTACTGGCGCTGGCCGAGGGGGCAGAGACTGCACGCGAGCGGCTGGGACTTTCGGCGGAATGGTTGCCCATCTACCTGCCACTGGCTGCGTACAACGAGGCATTGCAGAAGGAGCGCATCTCGCTGGAAGACTACGTGCTGCACTACTGGGACACGCGCAGTTTCGACCGGCCGGGGATGAGTCAGTTGGTCATGCAGGGATTGGAGAAAGGGCAGGTGCTGCTCCTGCTGGATGGGCTGGATGAAGTGGGCAGCCGTGCCGGGCGGTTGGCTGTGGCGCGCCAGGTGGAAGCCTGGGCCAATAGTTACGGCCCGCGTGGTAACCGCGTCGTCGTCACCAGCCGCATTGTAGGCTACAACGAGGCCCCATTGGCGTGCGACTTTCATGCCCATACCTTCAACCCGTTCGGCCCGGAGGAGATTGAGCGGTTTGCCAACCAATGGTGTGTAGCCTACCAGTGTTGGGCCAACCCCGACCAGCCAGAAGAGATGGCGGTCGAGAAAGGTCTGGCCGAGGCAGCCCGCCTGGTGACCGAGATTCGCGCCGATTCTAAAGTGGAGAGCCTGGCCAGCAACCCGTTGCTCGTCACGATCATTGCGCTGATTCACTACAAGGGCACGCGGTTGCCCGATCACCGTGTGGAACTGTACGACCTGTGCATCCAGACGCTGGTGGAGACCTGGCGCGAGGCGCGCAGCGAGGCCGGGCCGGTGGGGAAGCCGCTGCGGATGGCCAACGAGATCAAGGTGCTCGCGCCTTTCGCGCTGTGGTTGCAGGAGCAGGCTCCTGGGCCGGGTGGGGCGGCGCGGCGGGACGCTGTGCGAGCGCAGTTGGTGGACCTGCTGGCCCGCCAGTTCAAGGGCGACCGCGAGGCGGCAGAGAACGAAGCGGATCTGTTCCTGGAGCTGGGCCAGAAGCAGACCGGGTTGCTGGTCGAACGGGGCGAGGGCTGGTTCGGCTTCTTCCATCCCACGTTCAAGGAGTACCTGGCTGCGCGTGCCTGCGTGCTGGAGGGGCAGATGGAAGGAGTAACCGGTACATGGGAGGTGCTGTACCCCCATCTGCGTGATCCACTGTGGCATGAGGTGGTCTTGCTTACAGTGGGTTATAAGGCGATCATCGAGTCCCAAGATGAGGCAACGGCCTACCTGGTGCAGCAAATCGCCGCCACGCCCGACGAACACGGTGAGAACGTCGTGTTGGCCGGGCGTTGCCTGGCAGATGTCGGCCGCGGCCTGGTGCCTGACGATTGTTGGGAAGAAATCGTCGAGAAACTGATCCCCATTATGCAGGACGTGACTCCTGATGGCTGTCCCAACGAACCGCCCTGCACTCCTATCCCCACTCGCTATGCCGCCGCCGAGACGCTTGACCGGCTGGGGTGGCTGCCGGAGGACCTGAATACGTGGGTGGAGGTGCAAATCGCAAATCGCAAATCGCAAATCGGGTCTACGTGGGGCGGTATCCGGTGACCAATGCCCAGTTCGCGCTGTTCATCGCTGCCGGTGGCTATGAGGAACCAGGAAGACATTGGTGGTCAAACGAGGGCTGGGAGTGGCGCCAGAAAGGGCAGCGTCGCTGGTCGGATAGGGTTACTAATCAGTCCGAGTACTGGGACGACTCGCGCTTCGGCAAGTCCCGCCGTGGCTACCCGGTTGTGGGTATCTCGTGGTACGAGGCCAATGCCTACTGTGCCTGGTTGACCGAATTACTGCTGCGGCGACACCGGGCAGAAAAGGAACTAGAGCCCGCTTGCCATGATCTCATCGCTGGTCTACCTGAGGATGCTACTGAGGTGCGGTTGCCCACGGAGGAGGAGTGGGTGGCTGCTGCTGGTGGCGAGGAGGGGGAGCTCTATCCCTGGGAGCCGGAGTGGGGTGAGAGCCGTGCCAACACGTCGGAGGGTCGCATCGGCGGTACCACGCCGGTGGGGATGTACCCTTCCGGACAGGGTCATGGCGTATGGGATATGGCAGGCAACGTCTGGGAGTGGATGGCTTCCGAAGGGGATGTGAAGCCCTTGCGCGGCGGGTCGTGGCGCGACGATCCTGAGGTCGCCCGCGTGGGTGCGCGCTTCGGGTTCGATCCCGACTGCTCGGACCTCGACGTCGGGTTGCGGGTGGTGGGGTCCCCCGCTAGTTCTGGTTCCTGAATCGGGAGTCTGTCAACGGATTCGGGGAACGGATTGAACGGATTGTGGTTTTGCCTGACGGTCTCCGTACAATCCGTTCCGGAAATCCGTTGACAGCGGTCTGCAAGCGGTGGCTTGTCAGCATCGCCGGGCGAATATAGAATAGCCCTGTCCCTCGTGGTAGGCGGCAGTACTGCCGCCGAAGCCCGGGGCAGGGCAGCGTGATGCACCGGAGTCCCAAACTTGTTTGGGCCAGTGTGGCATACTCCAACAAGTTGGGGACTCTGATACGATTTGGAGGTGAGAAGATGAGCGAGGAACTGCATATGTTCTGGACGCCGATCTATAACGCGTTTAATCGCTCTAACGTAAAAACCGCACTTTAAGAACTATCTGGGGGCGCTATCCCCCAGGCTGCTTCGAGTTCTGACAAAACGTTGGCACGCTGATGACGCCAACGGTGACGTTGCCGGAACTGTTCCTGACGCGCCAGCCAGCGGGTGCGTTCGGCTTGGTAGGCTTCCGCGGAGACCTGGGCCAGGCGAGCGTGTAACGCGGTCGCGGATTCGTCTTGGCTGCGATAGACCAGCCAAGCTCCGTGGCGTTGGAGAGGCTGGCGGACTTGGCGGAGTCCTGACAGCCGACGAGCGTTGCGTTTGGTCTGTCCATAGAGTCCTTCCAGATCATTGTTGGTGCGTGGAAGGCCCACGATGTCGTAGCACGGGAACAGGCCGGGCCAGTAGCGTTCACTCAAGGCCAGCAGGTGCTGCCGGAACTCGATCAGCCAGGGGTCTGTCACCGATTCGTCGGCAATGCGCCCCAGGGCAAACGCCAGATTGCGTGCTGCGGCATCACCGCCTGGGCCGGGAGCGTCTGGTGTGGGTAGGGGTATCTCATCCAAGACGCGCCGGATGGCCTCCACCCAGGTTTGTCCCCGGCGAATGGTGTCGGAATCGGGGGCATGCCGCTCCAGGTTGGCAGCCAGCGCCGCGTGCCAGAGTTGCAGGCGCGGGTCAGGACGTTTCGCCAGACAGCGAGCCATAGATTCAGCGATGGCCTGCAAGTCGGCGTAGAGCGTCAATCCCGCAAGAAACCAAGGAGCACGTCCGTCGCGCGCTAGGGTGTGTTGCAACACCTGGGCATAGCCTCGAATCACCGGGTGGGCAGTGGGCGTGTCCGGCAGGGCTGAGACAGTTGCCTCGGTGTCCGCTTTCGTAGACATGGGGACGTTGGGCGCGGATGGCGCTTCTGTGAGCACCAGGCCGGTTACCATCTGCGGAGCATAAGCGCCGCTCCGAGCTTGCGCTGCTACCTCGCTCATCGAGCGCCGAATGACTCGCCGGACGTCGCGCCGCAGATCGGTCTTGAACGCCTGATCCCGGTCATACAGCGGGTCTACTGCATTGCGCAGGTAGTGGCTGTGACACCAGTGTTGGAGCGCGCCAGGCCAGACGTGCTTGAGTGCGTTCACCAGCACCCCCTGCTTGTCGCTCAAAGTGGCCAGTACTGGCCAGCCTTGAGTCGCCAGGTAGTCCCGCACTGGTGTCAAGAACTGAGTCAATGCAGGTTCGTTCACGCGGGGCAGCCAACCGGCGATCAGGATACGCTCAGAGAACAGTTCCCGCACGATCCAGAGTTGTTCTCGAGCGCCTTCGGGCTCCAGACCATCCAGATGCAGGATCAGGCCGCCGTGCTCCATCACAGCCTGAACCAACCGCTCCGGTTGTTGCGACTCGGCGCAGGCTAGCAAGAGCCGGTACTGATGCACCAGCAAGTCCACGGTCCGCCGACCGATCTGGATGTGGGGACACAGTCGCCGGTAAATATCATCTCCGTTGAGATGATCCCGGTCGTGCCACCAACCTGCTTGGGCTACCACGTCCAACCCGTAGGTCGAGTGTGGCAACGCGACCATCTGAGCGCGCACCGACGGCCAGTGATGACCGTGCTGCGAGCACTGGTCATCCACGCAGTGCTTGGGCCGGCTCGCAACAAAGATGACTCTATCCAACTGCTGGATCACCCGCCGCGAGTCGTAGTGCCCGCTGAGTTGCAACGGCTCACTACACGCCGGACAGGATTCCAGTTCAGCGTAGTAGATGCAACGCTCTTGCACTACCAGTTCCTTTGGAATACGGCGCAGATGGGACACTGGGCAACCTCCTGGTTGTGTGTTGCCCTACTGTACCTCATTTTCGCTTTTCAAGGTGCGGTTTTTACGTTAGAGCCTTATTTCATTTCGCACGTGGGCGTGTCTATTCTGTCTGAGCGATGAGGAGAGAGACGATTGATGAGCGCACTTGATCGCATTGAATTAAAGGGCTTCAAGTCCATTCGGGATATGGATTTGGAGCTTGGGCCTTTGAACATTCTGATCGGTGCCAATGGCGCTGGAAAGACAAATCTCATCTTGGCCTTTAGGCTTCTGAATCAGTTTGTAGAAAGCAACCTGCAACTATCCGTTGCGACGTGGGGTGGAGCAGATTCGCTATTGCACTTTGGGCGAAAGGTCACCGACGAAATCGTCTTACGACTCCACTTTGGTAGGAATGGATACGAGGCTAGACTGACCGCCTCAGTTGCTGACACCCTGATATTCGCCGATGAAAATTGCTGGTACCTTGGAAGGGGATGCTCACAGCCGTATGTGGTCAATCTTGGCAGTGGCCACAAAGAGACTCAACTCTACGAAGAAGCCCGCAGGTATCCAGGCAGGATTGCAGCGCACGTAATTCGTGACTTAAAAAGTTGGAAAGTCTATCACTTTCATGACACGAGCGATGGCGCGAAAGTGAAACAAACCGGTGATATCAACGATAATGCTGTGCTGAAACCAGATGCTTCAAACCTGGCCGCGTTTCTGTATCTGCTGCGAGAGACAGAGCGAGAACATTACGATAGAATCGTCAAGACCATACGCCTGGCCGCACCTTTCTTTGACGACTTTGTCCTGCGACCTTCTCCGTTCAATCCGAGCAAGATTCAACTGGAATGGCGCGAGAAAGGCTCTGATGCCTACTTTAACGCCTTCGCTCTTTCGGATGGGACACTACGCTTCATCTGCCTTGCCACGCTTTTACTTCAGCCAACTCTTCCCTCTACCATTTTGATTGATGAACCGGAACTGGGGCTTCACCCTTATGCAATCACGCTGCTTGCGAGCCTGTTGCTCTGCCTCTTCCCGCAGCACCGGCTTGAGGGCTTGTTCGATGAAATCATCCACCAACGTTTCCTGCGCGGTGAAGACCTCCAGTTTCAGTTGGGTCAGAATGGACTCGCGTGTCAGGTCCAGTTCAGCTACTGGCTCCCCCTCCGGGCGCAGGCTCTTACCATCTGCCCAGTTCAGCAAATCACCCAGTTCTTCCAGCCGTCCTGTGGATCGGCGGATGCGGCGCTTCAGTTCCTTGGCCAACTTCTTCAAGTCCCGGATACCCAATCTCAACCCGTTGGTGGACGGCTCTCCTTGACGCAATTGGTCCAATTCTTGTTCCACCTCTCTCAGTCTGGCCTGGTCATTGGCCCGGCGCGTGGCTACCTGACGCCGGTTCTTCAGCAGCTTTTGGCTTTCCTTCTCGTCCGGCTTCTGGAGCACACTGGGTCGCCGATGGGCCTCTCCGCCGCCAAAGGCAGGCCAGCCGACCCGGCGTTGCAACTGTTTCAGCAGAATCTCCACCCGCTGCCGGAAGCGCAGCCCATCGACCACCGCTTCCTCGTCCATCTCGTCCTGCCCAACCCCAATCACCAGCCGCGCCCGTTTCTTGCTCCCGGCCTCACCATCCCATTCCACCACACACCGCACCGGCTTCTCCAGTTCGTAGATGGACAACTCGGTGTCGAGACGGTAGCCCACCACCTGTTCCACCGTCTGCCTGCTCGCCTCGTCCTGCACCTCGACCGTGACCGGGTGTTGTTCGAGCTCCACTTCACTCACTCCCGCCAGGGCTTCCTGAATCGTCTTGACCTCCTTGCCCCAGGTCAGCAGCTTCAGCCCTGTCGCCAGTACGCGGCAGATCACCGTTTTGGCGCTCCACCAGCGGTCGGCAACGACCAGTTCCAACCGCCAGCCGGGGCAGACGCGATCCAGTCCGCCGTTGATCAACGTGACGACTTGCTGCAGCACTACCAACGGGGTGACATCCGATGGCCCCAGCGGACAGGTCACGGCGTGACCGGTATCCACATCCTGGGCCAGGTGGCGACGGAAGGCTTTGCAGACCATGTAGCGGGTACCGTGCTTCGCTCGGGCAATCGGCTCCCTGCGGAAGACGGCATTGACGTAGTCGTCCAAGTAGATGGCTCGCCCCTGGATCAACCCGCTCCGTACACGCTGGGCCACTGCTTCTTCCTGGTAGTCCTGCAGGCGGGTGACGGTCTCCTCCCGCCCGTCCGAGCGGCGCACGATCACTTTCTCCTTCGCCCGCTGCGCCACCGCCACCAGCCAGTTGCGCAGACTGGTGGCCGACAACCCTCTACAGCCGCTCAACAGTCCTTGCACCTGGTGCCAGGCAAAGTGCTTGGCCCGACTCAAACGTGCCCCACCACTCGCCAGCAGATAGACCAGCAGGACCTGCCACACACGCAGCGCCGGCCAATTGCTCAACACCCCCAGGGGAGCATCTATCAGCCGCTTCAGACTCTCGTAGACGCCGTTGAGGGCCAGGTGGGCCACACCCAGGGCGGCTCCCACCACCCCGCGCTGCGGGGGCTGCCACTCGCGCGGGCTGCTGCCGGTCAGCACCGTCTCCAACGGCTTTCCCTCTACGCCAGCCCAGTAGGCCCGCCGCCGCTCCGCATCCAGATAGGCCGTCACCTCTTCTCTCAGCCCGGCCTTCTCTGCCGCCCGCCAGCCCACGTCGTCGAGGTGCCGATCCACGGTGCGATCGTCCACCACGTCGCTCAACTGCTCGGCCAGACGCCGCCCGCTGTTCCGTTGGCCTTGCAGCAGGTTCAGCGTGGCCTGGCGTACCAGGCGTGGCTTGTGGGGCCCCATACGATAGGCCGTTTGCTGCCCCGCATTGAAGTGCCGCCGGTCCACCAAATCGGCACTATTCCCCGTTGTGGCGTATGTAGCCTGATACGCCTCAACGGTTTGTGGCGTTGCACCTCGCACCGCCGCTGCCTCTTCGGTGCAGACCACCTGACTGTCCACCAGCCAGGTCGTGGCAACCTTCAGCCCCTCCTGATCGCCGATGCGCAAGGGCACCAGCCTTTGCCCGTCCACGGTGAGCCAGACGTGCTCGCTATCGCCATCCGCTTGCAGTGTAAGTTGTGGCATCGATGCCTTCCCCTGGAGTTAGATGAAGATGGAGAAAGTTATGCCACCAAACTGCCAATTTGTTAAGGACCTACCGACAAGAGTCTGCGTGATTCAAATGACGCACTTGCTTCTCCCCATGGGGGCGGAAAATCATTTATGGGTATCGGCTCTCTGGGATTTCGCGGGGTAACAGTCCAGTTCGCAGCGTTTTGCCGCCACATCTTGGGTAAGATCACCGCAGAATGGCCAGATATGGCGTCGAACAAGTGTTCACCCTGCAAAGTCCCAAAGACCCTGGGTATCGTATCTTATGGTAAATTCAGGAATGATGTCGTCCGACTTCTGGGCGACACAAGTGCCGCGATAGTCGCGACGATGATTGACTTCTATGGGCTTCCAACAGACTTTCCGGGGCGAAGGACTATGCCGGCAGGCTCATGCTATGACCAGGTTGCCTACCTGGAACAAGAAATTGGCAAAGATATTGGTCATCCTAGGTTGCTTCCGTACCTGGCCCTGCATGAGTTCGAGGCAATGCTATTTGTGGCCCCCGAAAAGATCGCTCAGACATTTCCTGGGACCGACAAAGGCGATGATCTGACCGCAATCAGGAGGCAGTTCAATTCTCCTGAAGAAATTGACAATAGTCCCCACACAGCCCCGTCCAGGCGCCTTAAAGCTCTTTTCCCTGGATACGAGAAACCACTACACGGACCTTTGGTGATCCTTGAGATCGGCATTGAGCAAATTCGTGGAGAATGTGCCCATTTTAATGGCTGGCTCGTAAAGCTGGAGAAGCTTGGTACAGGAGTATGATAGCGTTTGGGATGGAGCAGAGTGCCTGCGCTGGATGATGTTCGCTCAGCAGTGCAGCGGCTGAGCGAACTGGCCCGACAACGTGAACAACAGCACTCTGGGACCGTGCGTGAGGCCGCTCCGAACCCGTGGCAACGGCTTGCCGGTATGTTCCACGTGGATCG
>Ga0315296_10005003_pt1 | contig 10702 bp, 10 predicted proteins | sample YL17G14_18_MG_FD_203921 | JGI IMG/M metagenome (GOLD analysis project Ga0315296, IMG submission 203921) | Sediment microbial communities from Yellowstone Lake, YNP, Wyoming, USA - YL17G14_18 | ecosystem: Environmental > Aquatic > Freshwater > Lake > Sediment | place: USA: Wyoming | collected...
GATTCCTTTATCACAGGGTGCAGCAGTTCGGGCTTGAGCTGGCAGAGGCCTTTGAGGACAAACGAGCGCAAGTGCATTTGTGGGTGTGGAACGGTTAAATCAGGTTCATTTATGACATGGTCACCAAATAGTAAAAGGTCCAGGTCAATGTTCCTCGGTGACCATTTTTCACTTCGTACTCTGCCGAGTGAAGATTCAATTTCGAGCAGCTTTTTGTGCAAATCTTCAGCACCGAGAGTTGTTTTTATCTCGGCGACGGTGTTTAGATATTTCGGCTGGTCAGCGCTCCCCAACGGGGCGGTCTCGATTATGTCACTTATACGCGTGACTTCGATGCGCGCATTGGTTTTGAGGAGTTTGAGGGCGCTATTGATATATTTTTCTCTGTCACCTAAGTTGCTGCCCAGGCCAATATATGCGGTCTTTTCTTCCATCAGGATATATCTTTGATACGCTCAAGCGCCTCTTTTACACTTTCCGGCTGGCCGAATGCTGTAAGCCTGACGTAGCCTTCACCGGCTGCACCAAAGCCAGCACCCGGAGTACATACGATGTGAGCCTTTTTCAGCAGTCGGTCAAAAAAATCCCATGAGCTCAGGCCATCCGGCGTCTTCATCCAGATATACGGTGCATTTACTCCGCCATAAACCTGATAGCCGAGCTTGGTGAGTGATTGGCGGATTAAGGCAGCGTTGTTCATATAAATATCAATAATTTGCCTGATTTGCTTTTTGCCCTCGGCTGTGTAGACGGCTGCCGCACCGACCTGTGAGATATACGAGGCACCGTTAAATTTGGTAGTATGCCGTCTGCTCCATAGCGGATTAACCTCCACCGCCCTGCCATCGCAAGTCGCAGCTTTGAGCTGCTTCGGCACAACAGTAAAAGCACATCGCACGCCGGTAAAGCCAGCGGTTTTGGAAAAACTACGAAACTCGATGGCAATATCCTTTGCACCTTCGATTTTATAAATTGAGTGCGGGATATCAGGGTCAGTGATAAAGGCCTCATAAGCAGCATCAAACAGGATTACCGCCTTGTTATCACGAGCAAAATCGACCCACTCGGCTAAAATTTCTTTGGTAGCTACCGCTCCGGTAGGATTGTTTGGAAAGCATAGGTAAATAATGTCCACAGGAGTACTCGGCAGCTCAGGCACAAAATTGTTCTCAGCGGTGCAAGGCATATAGACTATTTTTTCATATTGGCCGTTTTTGTTAGCCTGGCCGGTCCTGCCGGCCATTACGTTGCTATCGACATATACCGGATATACCGGATCGGTTACTGCAACGATGTTATCCAGGCCGAATATCTCCTGGATATTAGCTGTATCACATTTGGCACCGTCGCTGATAAAAATTTCGCTCGGTTCTAAATCAACGCCGCGAGGCCTGAAGTCATTTTCGATTATAGCGTTGATAAGAAAATCGTAGCCCTGCTCCGGGCCGTAGCCGTGAAAAGTGGCAGCGTTTCCCATTTCATCAACCGCCTTTTTCATCGCGCTGATTACCGCTGGCGGCAAGGGCTGGGTAACATCGCCGATGCCTAAGCTAATTATCTTTGCACCAGGATTTTTGGCCTTGTAAGCGCGGACCCGCCTGCCGACTTCAGGAAACAAATACCCAGCCTGCAGTTTTAAAAAATTCTCGTTGACCAATGTCATACTCGTACCTCGATTCTGTTAATTGGTTAAATGATAACTGGAAACCGCGGATTAACACAGATTACGTTGATTAAAATCCGTTAAATCTGTGAAATCCGTGGTTACAATTACCAACCAACAACAGAGTGAACAATTGTATTATCGGATATGGATTGCGTCAACCCCGTGTTTAGCCGTCGCCGGAACAGCAACGGTTAATATTATAATGGCGTGGATTATCAAGAAAATCGTGGCAGGAAAGTCAACATCTCCAATACCTCAATAATAACGATGTCCGCGTGAGATACGTAAAAGAAGGATTACGAGAAGGATACCCTTGACAAGGCCGTCTGTAAAATCACCAAATACAACCCAGAAAACACCGGTACGATGATCCGGTTCTACACCAGTGAAGAGGACAATTATACCAACGAGAGTAACGAGTACAGTTCCAACACCTAGGATCCAAACCAGGGGGCGGTAACGTCTTATGTCAGCAGCGAAGATAAAACACTGTAGCCCTACAAAAGCATACATGAGCATCAGTATCCGGGCCAGGTACGTCACCAGAATTCCTGTTGACATCCCAGGTTCTGCCTTATGGATCAAGAAGGCAACCCAGGATTGAGGCATCACAGCCGCAATGAAAGCGGGTATTGTTGTGACCCCGATAAAACGCAACAGCCATTTCAATCCGGATTCTGCCGTCATAATACAACCTTTTTGCTGAACCTAATAATATCCAACACAATTCGGCCTGTGAGATAGGCAAAGCCGCCCTCTCACGGGTTAAACTGATTTTATGTTAGCGTTATACTAATATCAAGTCTGTAGTGAGTCTCGATTCATCGAGATTCTCTCATAATTGGCGCGATTCATCACACCTTAACTCTAAAGCAAATTGCACGGTTTTTTAAGGTGAAAATGGAGCATGTAGTGTTAATATGCAATGATTGGACAAAACAAATAAGAAAATTGTGTCAAAAAAGCTTTCTTAAACGTTTGAAAATATTCGACGTTTTATTGGCCACGATGGGGCAAAGTAAGTTTTGACAAAAAAGTAAGAATGGTAGAAAATGGACACGGAGACATAGATAAGTACAAAGGTTGTAAATAGGAGAAAATAACTATGTCCAGTAAGTCATTTAATGTTTCAGTAGAACCGGCTGTACTTATATGGGCAAGAGACGGGGTAGGTATAGATGAAGTCGTCAAGAAGATAAAAGGGATAACGATAAATACTATAGAAGAGTGGGAGAAAAAAGATAGCGCTGTAAAACTTACCTTTGCTCAGATTGAAACGTTATCGAAGATCTACAAGAGACCACTAAGTGCATTTTTACTACCTGCTCCACCCAAGGAAACCCCTTTCCCTAAGGATTTCCGGACACTTCCATCTGAGGAAAAACGATTGCTCAAGCCTAAAACACATTTAGCTATCCGAAAAGCCAGGCGTTTTCAATACTCTGCCATTGAGTTAATTAAGGAATTAGGTGAAGAGAGTAAAAAACTATCCATAAAGGCAAATCCATCAGACAATCCGGAAACGCTGGCAGAAAAGGTGAGAATACAGTTTGGAGTTAAGGAATTTCCCCGCTCCACCTCTTTTACTAAAGAAATCGCTTTAGAGGAGTGGATGAGAATATTAGAAAACAACGGGATATTAGTATTTCAGATTAGCATTACAATGAATAAGGAAATAAGAGGATTTTCTCTGATTGATGAAAATGTCCCGGTGATTGTACTGAGAAGGTCTGATGAAACATCAGCCAAGATTTTTACGCTTTTCCATGAGTTGGCTCATTTACTCTTACGAGAGGGCGGCATCTGTGATTTGGAGGAATCTAATATATCACACGAAAAATTCTGCAACCACTTTGCCGGGGCATTTCTGGTACCGAAAGATAGATTATTAAATCACCCTGTTGTAAAAGCAAATACGAAAACGAGAGAATGGCCTGAAAGTTTTCTGAATGATATTGCATTGGATTTTAAGGTCAGCCAAGAAGTTATCTTAAGGCGATTACGGATTTTAGGTTTAACCACTAAGGAATATTATGACAAAAAACACAAAGAATGGAAAAGTAAATATAAAGAATTTCGTAGAGGCAAAAAAGACGAAATCAAGATATGCCTCCAGGAGAGGGGTAAAAAGTATACTTCTATGGTTTTTGATGCTTATGAACGTAGGAAGATTGATGAGATGAGGGCTGCGGATTATCTGGGTGTAACATCCGATAAAATATCCAAAGTTAAAGAGGCAATATAAATTATGAAACTGCCCTTTCGGGATTATAACTATGCTGTTGATACTAATGTTTTGATAACCCTGCTAACATTTTATCCTAAGGATAAACCCACCTTCAAAGCACTCTGGGACGAGATAGAAAATCTTATTCAACATAAGTTAATGTTCTCAACAGATATTGTATATGAAGAGATAAACAAATACCGTGGAAAAAATGACATAGTAAAGAAATGGGCAAAGTCTCATAAAAAAATCTTTTTTATCCCACCTGACGAAGAAACATGGCGACTCGCACAAGATATTGTAAAAAGGTTTCCTAATTTGGTTGACAAGAAGAAATTACAAACAGGCGAACCTCAAGCTGACCCTTTCCTGATTGCTTTAGCTCAATCAGAAGGCAATGCCACTATTATTACTCAAGAAAGCAAGGACACTCCTAATGGAATACCGAAGGTTGCTTTGCATTATGGAATTAAATCCAAAGACCTTTATGAGTTTTTTGAAGAGCGTAAATTAAAATTTGTTAAAGAACAATAAATAGGGTGCGAAATTTCGCACCATTTTAATTATATCGATTCATTCTCCTCTAGTGCGATATTTCGCACCACTGAGTATTGCGTTGCCCTTCAGTCGGACGAGGCAGATAAGCGGCTGCCTTTAGACCTTCCGAGTGAAGCCGCATGTTAGGATATTCATTCTTAGTCATCTTGTATTGTGACGCAAAACATGAAAGCTTCCCAAAACAATAGAGAAATAATGTGATGCCTATTGAATGGAAAATACTTATACGAAAAAACTTTGGGATACGAACTTTCAATTGATGCCGCTTTCCAAGAGAGCTGATACATTTCCGGGACTTCTGATTCTTGTTCACAGAGCCTCATATCAACAATATTTGACTCTGGAAAGAATGTTTGTTTTGATAGGAACAGGACACCCCGTGCTATTTTGCCCGCAATTCGTTGAATTCTAGCGAGATCAACATTAATCTCCACCTTGTTTGATGGAAGAATAATACCGCCTTTTGTTGTTCTGGAAGCATTCGAGAAAATACTACGAATCATAGAAGGGGTTTGTGGATTATGATATCTACGTGCAAAATCTTTGAAAATCACTTGTGCCATATTTGGATTACTATTCGCAACCAGAGGATATAAGGAATGGTAAAAATAATCCTCGTCATCTTTATACTCATTATTACACTTTTTATGTGAAGGCACCTTTCCAAGGTTTAGCTTCTCGTCAATGCGTATTTGTTTTGGAAAGAACTGTTTTGGAGGGACATGATCCATAGAAAGCCTCATCTGATCATCAGTTGTGTCATGCTCAACTGCATTTCCACATAAATAGCAGATTGGATCAGGTTTCTTTGACATAGTATTGCTTTATCCTAACGCACTGGCTAAGCGGCGGCCTTTAGGCCGTCCGACTTGAGCCGCTTATTAAATTATTTCATTTAGGTTATTCCATATAACTTCTGAACACGATCTGTAGAACTATTGAGTTGATCATCTATTACTTGAGTTACTTCATCAATGAAGGAATACATTTCATCAATCACTTTTGGTAAATCAGAAGGATTTGAGTTAGAGTTCTTTAGACCATAATGCGCTGCTCTGGCATTGGCGATGGTGTTCCTTATTAGCTTATTTTTAGATAATAGAGCTTCACGTCTGTTTGCTGGAAGGAAATGGCCGCCCTTGTAGATGATTCTTGAACATGCATTAAAGGTATCCTCCAATGCTGCGGCAACTTCGGCAGCAACATTCTCTTTTACTTTTGCAATAGAATGTTTTTTGGTCCCAAATTCGATAAGATCATACTTTAGTTTCTCTAAGACATCGATTTTGTGTCGAAGGAAGTCTGCCGCTGCGTGACGAGATTTAACACGTTCTGTCCTGGTGGAAAGGATGTAGGAAATAGCTGATGAAACCGATACACCAAGAAGTGACGAACCCGCCGCAATAAGTGCTATAAGTAATTTGTCATTCATTTGATCTTGATCTCATATAACATAATAAAACCTGTGGCGGAGCTATACAACACGATTCAGCCCGTGAGATAGGTAAAACCACCATCTCATGGGTTAAACACTGATTTTATGCTACCATTATACACATTCCCGTTGCGAAGCAAAGTCCGTTCTATATCACCGAACTGATTAAAAATTTATCCGCCTCAGGCGGACAAACAACGGATGATAACGATTAACTTTCCGTACGCGGGGCTTCCCTGTGGTCCGGAGAAGCGATTGGTTAGGCAAAATTTAATCAGCTTGTTGCATAGTATTTACGCAGTAAATCCCACGAAAAATCCTCTTCGAATGTTGACCTAACTCGTTCAAGCCAAGTTTTCTCTATCTTAGCTTGATCTGAGAAGCGTGAGAATGCTTTCTGCTTTGTTTCAATTTCTACTTGAAATCCATGCACCCAAAGTGAAGGTGTTTTTTCCGGTAACGAGAGAAAATTACGGATTTTCTGCCCAACTAGTCCAATAGCTACCTCAAACCTGCTGCCAGCAACGTCCATGATGCGAACCTTAATAGTTGAATGCTTCGTATTAATAGTAAAGCCGATACCTGTGTGATTTGGTTTGTTTCTTGATAGAGTGGAACCTTTCGGTAAATTTAATGTAATGTCTCTAGCACGCAAGAACGAATTCCATTCATTTTTGTCATGACTTACTTTGACAGGAACAACATTGGTGGGTAAAGAGCCACTACCCCCAATTCCCTGTAATAGATAGATGGTGCCATGATCTTGGTACCCAGGAATAATTTCCGGTCGTGAGAACCAATCTAAAACGGCATATTCAAGTAAGCTTCTTAACGTTGACTCATTACCGTGAGGTTCCTCACTATATTCATTCTTTAAATACTTCCATACATCCATGTCTTTAAATTCGTTGTAGAATTTATAAGTGTCAATCTTATCTAGGCCTCTAAATTTATTAGACATCTCTAAAGTATCTGAAGCAGTACGAAAACGCATTGAATAAATATTACCTCTATCCCAGTCATGTAAAATCGCAATATTGACATGTTTTATTTGTGGTTCTGGGGCATCAATCCGGACGGATTTAAAGCCGAGATATATAGACAATAGGATTGCGCCAACTGCAGGAAAAATGACTGGAAGAGTTTCACTGTTGAAATCATTTGCGTACAAATAGATTATTGCTAGTACTGCGAAAGACACTATTATCAATAGAAACGTAACCGCCATAATTTTACCTCGTATACTCTTGAGCTTGTACATTGCATCACTTTTTATTATATGCCGAACTACTGATTATATGGTTTCCGTATTAAACATTTCTCAGACACATTTGCCGTGGCCTTCAGCCTAATCCGTATGCCTTAACCACGAATCTAAAGTTTACTCCGCTTGTTGGCAGATAATTTACACAGCCGGCAGGGAATTTTCAAGGAAAAAAGTTGTAAGGGATAAGGTACGTTTGCCGCTCCCTCACCCATTCGACTACGCTCAGGGCAGGCTTTCGCGGCTCTGCTTTCAACGCGGATAGGCTAAAGGGAATGACTCTTCACGAGGGTGAGCGGATACATGTCCATCTACAAATGCACAGTTGCCACGTCCATCCACGGGGTTGCCTGAGGGGGCATTATGGAATCCGGCTATGACATCCGTGAACTCGCCCATACCCTCTGGCGGAGGGCCAGGCCTGACGTTCCAGGGACTGCCTCCAGCTTTTACGAGCCAGCTTGGCACCGCACTCACCGGATGAACTGGATACAAAGCCGTGTCATTAAGTCCCTGCGTGTTGTAACCCGGCTTTATCAAGCAGCTCTCATCGGCAAACGTAAATGTTGTGCCCGGGTTCTTAACCTTCGTGACCTTAAGCACGACTACATTCTTATCGCCGGAGCGCAGGCCAAGATAGGCATTCATAGTATAATTGTGCCAGGGCAAGTAGTTGACAACATTTTCACGGCCGGTATCGAAGTCTTTATGGCCACGGGTACTTTTAGCCAGGGTTTTGAAAGTCGGACAGATAAGCGCCTTTGTCTCGGATAGATACTTAAAAAACTCGCTCGCATATTCCGGGTGTGCTCTGAGATATACATTACCATTACACCAGCGATCCCATCGGTCGCCGCCCTCCCCAGGATACGGATCTAGCGAAGTAAAATAGCAGCTCTGTGGGTCGCAGAACGCATCATCATTGTCCTGTGCGTACATATGAACGGCATACGTATAGGTTTTCAGGTTTGCCTTACACACTGCGCCCTGGGCCTGCTCTTTGGCTTTTTTGAGCGCCGGCATGATAATCGCCATTAATATAGCGATAACAGCGATGACCACAAGCAGTTCTATTAGCGTGAATGCTCGCAATTTACACATGACTTATTTCCCAAAACGCTCATATTTCTGAATCGCAAATCCAATGCGCGCTACACTTTTCAATAGTTAATGTACATTACTGGCAAGTAATTTTCAAGGAAAAAATAGGCAGCAGCCAAGCAGGTTCAGCCGCGTTTTAGACTTCGTGGCTCGAATCAGTGCAACTCTCTATCCCTTCGGCTGCCCCCTTCGACTTCGATCAGAGCTTGCCCTGAGCCTGCCGAAGGGACAGGTCAGTGTTAATCTCTGTCAAAAAAGACAAGAACCCTGCCATAAATGGCAGGGCTAAACAATATAAATCTCTGCGGTCTCTGTGTTTCTCCTTCGACTTTGCTCAGGGCTGCGGCTAATTCAGGACAGGCCCGGCAATAGAAGAATGGACCGAATCTTTCTCCGCTGACATCGCATCAGATAGGCGATGAAGTCACCGGTAATTCGGTCCGGCGTGTTCTTACCTTTGGTGACAATCCTCGCCATGAGCGTTTTGGTCGCGGGATCCCATTCTAAGTTGATTGCCCCAGGGACTTCCGGCTCGGTGCTATGGAGCTTGGCCCAGCCAGGGTTGCGCCCGGACGTCTTCTGACGCGAGACCGCGAGATGGTACTTTTCCAAACGCTTGTCGTTACTGATGGCTTCGCGGAGGCTACCACCACGATAGCACGTTATTTGTATTACGCTCTGCATTTTCTGAAATCCTTTCGTTTTGCGTTATCGCAAAGTGTGCTCGCTTCTCGCTACGTAATTTACGCTATTGCGTGGCACTTTTCAAGGAAAAAAGGCTGGCTGGGAGAATTGTGTCTACACTTTTGCTTTTTTCGGCTGTGGATTAGGGTTATAATGCTTAGGCGAACAGAAATTAACATTTAAAAGAGCCACAGAGGACACAGAGAAAATAGTCAATTATCAACAATCATTAATCAATTAAGAAAAGGGGTTTTGCCATGGATAGTAATCTGAATCGACGCGATTTCTTGAAATTTGCTGGCAGGGTTAGCGCAACGATCGGACTTGGGCCTTTCGCCAGCAGAGCAAGCGAGCCCTCGGATAAGCCGAATTTTGTGTTCATCCTTGTCGACGACCTCGGCTGGTCAGACATAGGCTGTTTCGGCAGCGATTTGCACCAGACGCCTAACATCGACCAGTTTGCGCTACAAGGTATGCGATTTACAGATGCTTATGCGGCGGCACCGGTCTGCACGCCGACGCGGGCCTCGATTATGACCGGCAAGTACCCAGCACGTCTTGGTATGACTATATGGTACGAGGCATCGGCGAATCCACCACAGAATCGAAAACTGATTCCGCCAGTTGCCAAAGGCAATCTGCCACATGAGGAAGTGACCATCGCCGAGGTGCTTAAGCAGGCCGGCTACCTGACGGCTCACGTGGGTAAGTGGCACCTGGGTGATGCTGCTCACTACCCGGAGACGCAGGGCTTCGACATCAACATCGGCGGAACCTTTTGGGGCGCCCCGACCACATTTTTCTATCCGTACAGGGGAACAGGCACATTCGGCAAGGAGTTCCGATATGTCCCGCATCTGGAATTTGGTAAGGAAGGTGAGTATTTGCCCGATCGGCTAACGGAGGAAGCGCTTAGGGTCCTCGAGAAAGCAAAAGGCAAACCCTTTTTCTTATACCTTTGTTATCACATCGTGCATACGCCGATCGAAGGCAAGCCGGAGCTGGTTGCTCACTACCGCAAGCGGTTGAAACCAGAGATGCACCACCAGAATTGTGAATACGCAGCGATGGTCCATAGCCTCGATGAGAATGTTGGCCGTGTCCTTGCCAAAATTGATGAGCTTGGTATCGGTGAGCGAACCATCGTGTTTTTTTTCTCCGACAACGGCGGCTATATCAACCAATACAAGGGAAAGACCGTCACCAACAACTATCCACTGCGGTCTGGTAAAGGGTCACTATACGAAGGAGGAGTCCGGGTGCCCATGATTATTCGCTGGCCCGGCGTTGCAAAAAGCGGCAGCGTTTGTAGCGAGCCGGTTAGCTCCATCGATTTCTACCCGACTATTCTGGATATTACGGCTCTGCAGGGTGATCAAAGACATAACGCCAACATAGATGGGCTTAGCCTTGTTCCGTTGCTAAGAAACCCTGGTGCCAAGCTGAAACGCGGTGCTCTTTATTGGCACTACCCTCACTATTACCCTACTACCAGCCCGGTCAGTTCAATTCGCCAAAACGGCTGGAAGCTGATAGAATATCTTGAGGATAGCCGGCTGGAACTATACAATCTGAGAGAAGATATTAGCGAAAAGAATAATCTTGTGGAAAAAGCAAGCGACAGAGCTGAGCAGCTTCGCAAACGTCTTGAAGCCTGGCGTAAGGCTGTAGGTGCTCAGATACCCACACCAAATCCGCAATTTGGCCGGTCGGCTCAGTGATAGATGCGCAAAACATAAAGCTAAGAAAGGAGTTTTGACAATGGAC
>Ga0315296_10005004_pt1 | contig 10701 bp, 4 predicted proteins | sample YL17G14_18_MG_FD_203921 | JGI IMG/M metagenome (GOLD analysis project Ga0315296, IMG submission 203921) | Sediment microbial communities from Yellowstone Lake, YNP, Wyoming, USA - YL17G14_18 | ecosystem: Environmental > Aquatic > Freshwater > Lake > Sediment | place: USA: Wyoming | collected...
TACTGGTCGCCGTAGTTGCCGGTGATGGTAAGTGCTTGAGTGACTGTTAATGGCACAGCCAGGGGTGTTCCGCCAGCGGTCACTGCGGTGACGTCGTTCAGGGCGAATTGATGAACCGAGGGATAGTCGTCACTTAAGAGAGAAGTTTCATAGCTGAAGTCAAGGCTGGCCCCCTCATCTTTCCAGCCGGTGGTGAAGGGGAGTTGACTGACGTTCTTGTTGGCGGTAAAGAAGGTGCCGATTTGGTCAGTTTCATCGACTGTGCTGTCCAACCCTGACTTGTCGAAGGTGACCTTGTACTGGTCGCCGTAGTTGCCGGTGATGGTGTAATCATCGTCGACATTGAAGTCTGTTGCGTGTCCGGTGACAGTGTCCAGGGCGAACTGATGAAGGAGGGGATAGTCCGTGCTGGCTATCGGGGTGTAATAATCGTACTCGAGGTAGTCGTTGTTATTGACCGCAATGATGATACTGAGCGCACTGAGTGTTATGACGGTCCACGAGCCGCTGTTAAGCCGATACTGGACTACGGATGCCCCATCCGAAGGCTTACCGGGATTTTCCAAGCCTGTCTGCTGGAACGTTATGTTCCACGTGGTAACGGCAGACTCAAAGCAGACGCAGGTCTTTGCCGTATCATAGCCGTGCCCAACTCCTATTGGAGGTTCATCTGCGATAGCACCAGTGTAATTCGGTGCTTTCGCCTTTACTGTGGCGTGTCCCGCAGTATTGCTGGACAGGGTATCCGAGGCAACGCCGTTGAGGGTAGGGACAGTGGACGAGGCGCTGCCGCTGCTCCCAAAGAAACCGAAACCCACTGGAGGTTTTGAGCCTGGCACGGTGGAGGTGAAGATGATGGCCGTGCCATCGGGAATGTGTTGGTCGCCGTCACCCGCCGTCGGATCTAGCCATTCATCATCGCTATTATAGGTCATATCAGCGGTAATGGTGGAGGAGCTGATGCCGTCAGCTGGGACACAGTCTGGGCACTCCGGGTCTGCGCTGATGCGAAGTACAATCCAGGGGTCATAATTCACAAGTTCATAGTATGTGCCGTGCAGGCTGTCACCGTATCCAGGATCGCCGCCGGAGAGGCCGGGGTGTTTAGGCCCAATGATAGACCCCCACCAGTTGTTTTGCGCGTTAATTTCCGGGCCATCTTCATCACAGTTGGGCCAAATCCCCTTGTTGTTGCCGGCAATCACGTTGAAGTGGATCTCCGGGATACCAACCGAGTAGCCAGGCACCCAGACCCAATCATGAACCGGGTGGCCCATGTAGACCCAATCGCCATCCACGGAGTATCCGGAGTCAGTGGAGTAAATCGCCGTATCATTGCCGGTGAAGTAGTTGCTGGTGATAACGGTGAAGTCGGCATATGCCATGTCGACTCCTCTGTTGAAACCCTCGATGTAGTTGCGCCGGATGTCAGTGTTGGTAACATGCTTGCTGCTGGAGCTCTCGCCAGCGAGGCGTATGGCGCTATTCGCTCCTGGGCCCGAGTACCTGTAGAAAATGTTGTTCTCGATGGTAGTCCCGTCAACGCCCTTGTCTACCTTGATGCAAGCCTCGTTTTTCTGGCCCTGATCGAATGTGAAGCCAGCAATGGTTACGTCATCAGCCTTGACTTGGAACCAGTTGTTAATGTTAACATCGCTACTAATTATTGATTCTGCTCCTCTGTTTGCGGTGTCAGTGCCACACACCAGGTAGTTGCCGGCCAATGGGCTGACAAAGCCGCCCAACAGGCTCAAACCGCTGTTGACAATGACAGCTCCTGAGTATATGCCCGGCAGCACATAGACCGTGCTGCCAGTCACGGCATTAACGCCGCTCTGGATGGCATTGAAGGCATCGATGTTCCAGGTCAAGCTGGTACTGTGCGCCGAATTATACGCATCCACATCTCCTTGGCTTGCCCAGCTATCGTCTACGTATGCTGTGGTGATTGATTCAAATGCCCCAATGTCGGGGGCACTTCCCTTCGGCCGGGCAACGCCGCGCTGGTCGAATGCCTCGGTGCCAGAGGCGGCGTCAATGGCCGGGCTCCCGGCCAGCAGTGCGTGGGTCATGGTGGGTCCGCCGTTATTCGCCAGAGTTGAATTCAGGATGTTCGTTGCATTGCTGATAATGTTGTTCGAACCGCTGTCGGCAGCCCGGTTCATGTTGGAGTCATCTTTATTGTAGCTGTCGTCCCTCTTGTTGCGAGCCACGATACTGTTATTCAGGCTGGTGGTAGCTCCAGAGTCTGAATACCACCCGCCGCCAGAATCGTCGGCGTTGTTCTCGGTTATGGTGACGTGGGTCAAATTCGTAGTGCCGCTGGGCGAATAGATGCCGCCGCCGTCATCGTCTGCATAGTTGCCGCTGACGGTGGAGTTTTTGAGTGTGGCGGTGCCGGTGTTATAGATGCCGCCGCCGTCATCATCGTGCGCTTCGTTCCCGCTGACGGTGGAGTTGTTCACTGTGGCGGTGCCGGTGTTATAGATGCCGCCGCCATCGTCGTGCGCTTCGTTCCCGCTGACGGTGGAGTTGTTCAGCGTCAGCGTGCCGGTGTTATAGATGCCGCCGCCATCGTCGCTTGCGTAGTTGTCTTTGACGGTGCAGTTGTCGAGCGTCAGCGTGCCCTGATTATAGATGCCACCACCATCATCTGCACTGCCGCCCGTGATGGTCAGGCCGGTGAGGGTAACAACCATGCCGGGGCCTATAGTATATACCCTACTGCCGCCCTCAACGAAAGTGCTGCCCGCACCCTGGCCCATCAGAGTCACGGTGGTAAAAAGGGTGGAGTAGATTGTGACCGACTCGAACGTGCCCGCTGACAGGTCCAGCGTCCAGTTGTTACTTGTAACCAGGCCAAGAGCGGTGTTAATGCTTCCAACCTCGCCGCCGACCGGATTACCATCAGCGTCGTACACCTGTACAGACGCGTCTGTAAAGGTGGTGGCGGCCGTGGTGGCTCCGTCGGTGGCAATCACTGTGTACTCGCCTCTACCAAGTGGACCTTCATAGGTGCCACTGAACTGGCCCTCGGAATCGGTCGTGGTGGTGAAAGTGGTGACAGTGCCGTCAGGAGTGGTTACGGTGACGGTAACCGCCGTATCTGCTGGAAACCCACCGCCGGTGATGACTGGGGTCTCCTCGGGGGCGTAGTCAGCCTGGTCGCTGTGCACAGTCGGGCCGCCGGTCTCAGCGACAGCTTCATCACTGGTAGTTTCATCTGTGGTAGTTTCTACAGTGACTGCTTCATCACTGGTAGTTTCATCGGTGGTGGTCTCTTCAGTGACTGCTTCATCACTGGTAGTTTCATCGGTGGTGGCTGTCTCTTCGGTGACAGCTTCACCGCTGACTGTCTCATCGGTGGTGGTCTCTTCAGTGACTGCTTCATCACTGGTAGTTTCATCGGTGGTGGCTGTCTCTTCAGTGACAGCCTCATCACTGGTAGTTTCATCGGTGGTGGTCTCTTCGGTGACAGCTTCATCACTGGTAGTTTCATCGGTAGTGGCTGTCTCTTCGGTGACAGCCTCATCGGTGGTAGTTTGTTCGGTGATGGTTTCTTCAGTGACAGCTTCAGCCGCCGGAGCATCAGCAGCCGGAGCGTCAGCCACTGGAGCATCAGCAGCTGGAGCGTCAACAGCCGGGGCTGAGGCATCTACTGCCGGAGCATCAGCCACCGGAGTATCTGCCGCCGGAGCATCAACTGCTGGAGCATCAGCCACCGGAGCATCTGCCGCCGGAGCCGAGGCGTCTGCAGCCGGAGCTGAGGCATCTACTGCCGGAGCTGAGGCGCCGCCGTCGTCGGCGTAGGTTGGGAAGCTGGCAAGCACTGGCACAGCACAGAGTGCCAGAATAACCAGAGCTGCCACTGTCTTCCATAGAAATGCTTTTTTACCTTTCATTATCTTCATTTATGCCTCCTTAGTTATGTTATGGATTTTGCTTGCTAATCTCATGGGCTTTTGCCCTAAACTGTCTTTTATTGCTACCCCCATATCGCATCACTCCCTAAAAAAAGAAACCGACCTGTTTTTAGGTCGGTTTCACTATTGGCTCCACACCAGCCAAGTGACCAAATTACGACTGGCGCTTCATAGCCCCCCCAGCTACAAAACACTTACATAAGCATAGTTACCTATGCCTTGTGTAATCTTTCAAATTAACTTTACCGCATTCAGCAATCGTTGTCAAGTATCTTATCCTACATTTACCTCACCATCCCAGGACTTTTTTCCTAATCCAGCACAAGACCAATTTCTTATGCCAAAGCAGGACGTTTGTGTGATGTCTGGTAAGGTTTGGCATGTTAGAGTAGCTACAGTATTGTTAGAATACTTTTTGTGAGGTGAAGAGAAGATGGCACAGATGAATCGAACAGATTACTATCTGACGTCTAGGGAGTTGGCTCGTCTGCTCAATGTTCACATCAACACTGTGAGGCGCTGGAGTGACCGGGGCGTGCTCAAAGCGTACCGATTTGGTCCTCGAGGCGACCGCCGTTTCAGCAAGGAAAGCGTCGCCCGCTTTCTTGCCGAAAGCGAGCCAGTTGCCCAGAAGCCGGAAGAGGAACGCTTGCCAGTGCTCTTGCCAGTGATGCGGTAGTGAGAGCCCGCTTCGCGCTGCTCACTGGTTTGAGCGTGTGGGAATGACTTACCCTTTTACTAGGGTAAGATAAACGGGGACAGACCTTCAGGCCTGTCCCCGTAATGTTTTGGTTGGTGTAGCCTGATTTGGATAAAAACATGCTGTTGCGGGGCTTTAGCCCCGCAACGGGCGACCTTAAAAGGTTGTGGCTACATTGGTCATGAGATTGCCACGCTTCGCTCGCAATGACAAAAAAGGATAGCCTCGCCGAGGGTTGGGGGGATAAAAAGGGGGTGGCATTTGCCACCCCCTTCGACTTTTTCAACAGTTAGGCTTACACCTAGCGTTTCTTCCCATATGGCTTGCGTATCACCTTGGAGATGGCAAGCATTACTAGAAGCCACATGATAAATAGGACAACGCAAACAGGGATTACCACCCATGCCCATGGAAGCAGTGGTGCCACTGGTATCAGGTGGAAGTTGAGGGTAGCGACCCGAGCGCGGATGTAGTTGATGGGTGCCGCCAGCTGTTCCCAAATTCGGGTTGTTGGTGCTCCAGGTGATGCTATTATTGCTCTCGGTGCCGCTTCAGTCATGAAGCTGAAGGTAGCAGACCAGTCGCTCGGCACTGGTGTAAGAGCCATCACTCGCCAGAAGTAGTTGGAGCTGTATTCCAGCGTGCCATCGTACTCGAAGGCGGTGGTGGTCACCTGGGCCTCTTTGACCACCTGGGTCATAGCCGCATCCGTAGCCAGTACGAACTTGTACTTCGTGGTCTCCTTGAACGGTGACCAGGAGAAGGATGCTGGCTTCGCCGGGCAGCCGCGGCCGCCGTTGTTCGGAGACAGTAGCTGCACGCCGTAGTACGGAGTGCTTACTGGCAGGCCGGCCTTGACGGTGAAGCTTCTGACCTCAGACCACGGGCTGCGGACAACCTGAGTAGTGGCGCACTCACGAACTTGGATACGCCAGTAGTAGGTGTGGCCGCATTCCAGGTTGCCCCACAGGGCAACGGCTGAGGGGGATATAGCTTGGCCGCCAGCCGGGAAGTAGGCGCACGGCGTGGTAACCTCAGCCGGAGTCAGGAAAAGTGTAGCCCAGGCTGGCTGTACTGCACCGGTAGGCACGCCTTCTATCACCCAGTCAATTATCCTGATGGCGAAGTCTTCCTTCTTGGCGATCTCGATGTCATAGGCATCGGCGACGCAGAGCTGCTCCCAGCACAGGTTAACTTCCTGAGACCTGCCCGATACCGGGTCGCAGCCGATGAGTTCCTTATCTTTGTTTAACAGCTTTGGGCCCTTCTTAGCCATACAATCGGTGAATGCCCACAGCATGCCTATGCCGTTTTGTCCCAGCGCCGGCGCGTAAGGTCGACTGTCGATGGCGTATAGAGTGGTGTCGGTGTCCATTGTGCAGCAGCCGCAAAGCTTAAGCGCAGACGGCTCACATGTGAAGTCAACAGCATTTGCAGCCGGGATACCGACATTGAGGCAGTCCCAGACAATGCCTGGCTTGGGCATGCCATCAAGCGGCCATAGCGTGCGGCAAGCACCGGGGGCAACTATAAGTGCTGGAGGGACTGCTCCTGGAGGAGTTCGTTGGTGAATCGAGTACAGAGCGCACTGTCCGTCAGCGCCGGTGAAGGCAAGCGCCAGGCCAAACTGGCCAACCTGGTGAGGTGCCAGCGAGCCTGTAGCGCCGTTGACGGCTGCCATCATGTCGCCGTCATCCCACCTGATCGAACCTGTTGAAGTGTTGCGATACACGGAGCCGGCATTTGCGGCGTTGTTGTCAGCGATGAATATGGTGTTGTTGTCCTTGAAATTGGTGTCAAAGGCAACATGGACATTGCCGGCGAAACTTGTCCTGCCGGCCAGAGACAGCACGCTGAATTTCGGGCTGTCGGTGTTGAAGTTACCGGCGTAGGACGCAGCGTAAAGGAGCCCGTGTATGACTGCAGTTGTGCCAACCAGCACCTTCCCCTCGGGATAAGCGGCGATGGTATGGGCCTGTGGCAGTGAGGAGGTCACGCTTTCCAGAGTGTTGGCCCAGGCGGTGCCGGTATATGGCATCTTCTGCACATTGCCCTGGGGGCTTAAGAAGTACATAACGGTGGCTGATTCGAAGCAGAAGTCCTGAACCGGGTCCCTTGGCGTTACTGTCGCCCAGTAATCGCCGTAGTCAGGCGACCACATGGCTACGCCAGTGTTGTAGGCCATAGTTGGGTCATAAACTGCCCAGGCAAGAATCTGGCCGCTTGGGTCAGCGCAGTAAGGCACCAGCCGCAGCAGAGCCGCGTCTGTCTGAGCCTGGCTGCAGTCGGGGGCGGTCACATGGCACAGGACTCTCTCCCAGAAGGAGCCGAGGGCAGCCGTTCGAAACGGTGAATCGACTTCAGGGTTGATGGTGGAGCGCCAGACGCTGTCAAAGCCGCTGCATAGGCTGACAACGTTGGTGTTGACTGAAGCCAGATAGATGGTCTTGCAGTCTGGCGTGGGTGCCACATCGGTGAGCTGGGTTATAGTGGTATCGATAAGCGCGAGCTGGTTCCAGGTCTCGCCGTTGTTGCGACTTATAGCAAAGGCTGATTCGTCGTTGGGAAACGAGGCTGCTAGCCAGGGAAAGAACCATGGCGCGCCAGTGAGCATTGGCCGTGAGCCGGTGCCAGCGTAGGCGAGCACGCCGTCAACTCTCCAGCCGACGTCGGCACCGCCGTTGCCGGTCTGTGTGGCGGCACAGGCAGCCTGGTTAGCCGCGCCGGTGGTCGGCTTAAGTGCCGGATACCAGCAGGGGATGGGGCAGGTGGTTGGCGAATCGGTGAACCATGTCGGCACGGTTGCCGTGCACGGAAAGCCCCTGCGCTCGCCAGCCAGTAGCTTGCCTGAAGCATAGGTGCCAAAATAGGCGATGCTATAGATAGACTTGTTGGTAATCTGAGAGGTATCCATCAGCATATACTGGGTGGTGTCGTCGATGCGGAAAATGCCATCACGGTTAGTGGCAGCCTTTGCGGCGCCGGTCCAGGCGTCAAGGCTGATGTAGGCGCGGCGTAAGCTGGCTGCCTGACCGGAGAAGTCAGATGGCAGCTTCAAATCAGCCTTGTTTAAGGTAAGGAGGTTAGGTGAAGCGCCAGCCGGCGCATTTGGATCCCTGACCTCAATGCCAGGAGGGGTGGCGGCGAAAGCCCAGTTGGTCGTCGTGTTGGTAGCAATGTCGCGCAGCCAGATGTTGTACCAAGTGCTAGTAACATTGTCGGCAAATACTGCCGCCAGTGAAGCATCGCTCGCGTAGGTCGGCGAGAAATTGAGGTCGAAGAAATCGTAGCCAAGCCCTGCAACAACGGGCTGAGCCTGGGCAAGCCAGCTGGCGAAGCCACTGGAGTTGAGTGTCCAGATTTGGCCGGCGCCAGTGCCGGTGACGGTGCCAACGGCGATGTCATGCTCTCCCCCGTATTTTGGGGAGACATCGATGGTGCGGATGGTTTCAGCAGGGGCTAGTAACCCTGCTAGCCTTGTGTTCCTCCAGGTGGTGCCAGCATCCGGGGTGATCCATACCTCTATCGGACGGTTTCCAAGACCAGCGGGGGTAATAGAGATGACGATAGCCCAGAAACTGCCGTCGTCGGGGGCAACAGCCGCATCCCAAACGTTCGTCCCTGCCCCCAATTCACTGAGCATTGTCCGAACAAGCTCTGCAGATGTACCCCATGACCTGCCACTGTCGCCTGATGAGTACAGCAGTAACGGTGGCACTACTGTGCTTCTCTGTACGATGGCCAGTAATCTTGAGTTGGGGCCAGTTACTAACCTGTTAATCTCGGAGTTTAATATGATATCACCGGTGGGAAGGCCCGAACCAGGGGTGGTAACAAAGTCCCACTTGCAGATGCCTGGAGCGGCGGTCGTTGGGGATGGAATGGGTAGATTAGCCAATACCGCTAAGCTTGCAACTAGTATGAAAATAGCCGAGAGCCTAAACATGCCTGTATATCTGGTTTTCATTGTTGCCTCCTGAGTTTATTAACAACCAGAGCGAATTCAATCGGTTTACTGGCTGGCATCAAACCTGAAGAGGGATTTTTTCCCTTTTTCAGTGGGATAGTCTGCCCATTCCTCAATATTTGGTGGGCATCAAATAAATCCTGCTCTTGGGTGAGCCATCTATTCTGAACCACCAGGTTGAAATTCATCCTAACCCTTTTTACTATTTTGCCTGCGATATGTTTTTACGTCAACCCATCAGGTGTAGTTCCCGTACAGAGCTTTAGTTTTATAAATCATTTTAGCATATATCTCGCATATGTCAATACGTTTCGTTATAGAAATTACTGAAATTTGAAACTTCTTTCGTTTTCGAAGTTTCTTGACGTAACAGGGGGTTAATTTATAGAATGTTGCGTGGACTTGTAGCAGAATAAGGAAAGGAGAAAGTTTTTCGTAATGGAGCTAGTTGGAGAGATGCTGGCCGGAGACGTGTTATCTTTAGCGCGGTTGATTACAAGAGTGGAGAGAGACGGTGTTGATGTACCACAAATAATGAAGCAGGTCTATCCTTATTTGGGTAAGGCTCATTGCATAGGTATAACCGGACCACCGGGGGCAGGTAAGAGCACCGTGGTAGACCGATTGACAGCAGTGATGCGGCAGCGTGGTTTCACGGTGGGTATAATTGCCGCTGACCCAACAAGCCCATTTACCGGTGGTGCTGTTCTTGGGGATAGGATAAGGATGCAGCAGCATTATCTTGATGAGGGGGTTTTCATACGAAGTATGGCAACACGTGGTAGCCATGGGGGTCTGCCGCGCACTACTGGTGGTGTGATTAAATTGATGGGTGCCTTCGGAAAAGACTTCATTTTGGTGGAGACAGTGGGGGTGGGGCAAACTGAGCTTGATATTATGCAAAACGTAGACACAACAGTAGTAGTCTTGGTTCCTGAGGCAGGTGATGCCATTCAGACAATGAAGGCAGGCTTGTTTGAGATTGCTGACATCTTTGCGGTAAATAAGGCTGACCGCCCGGGGGCTGATAATCTGGTGGTTGAACTGGGGATGATGGTCCACCTTCGTTCTGGGGAAACTTGGTGGCAGGTGCCAGTGATAGCCACCGAGGCTATCAATAATGTTGGCATTGAGGAACTTTACGGGCAGATTGAAAAGCATCGCCAAGCATTAGAGGAAACCGGGCGATTGTCACAGCGGCGGCAGGAACAGCGCCGGCGGGAATTTTTGGAAATCGTGGAGCGTAGAGTTTCTGAGGAGCTTCTGAAGTTGGTGGAACGAGATGAGGAGTTGGCCCGACACATGGCTATGGTGGAAGCTGGTGAGGTTGACCCCTATTCAGCGGCTGACGAAATTCTCCGGCCGAGGACTTTGTTAGCTAGCTGGTCACGGCAACTGGCTGAAAGGCGGTCCAGCGATTAGGGCAAGATGAAGTGGTTATAGGATGCGGTGAGAAGTGGACAGACCTAAACATCTGTCCCTGCATTTGTTGCCCCACTGCCGAGATTGCCACGGCTGTTCCCTCGTTTCACTCAGGACGCCTCGCAATGACAATGAACACAGCCCGAAGTAAAACGAGAACGCCATGAAATCCACGATTTCACGCAGACCTCAAAAGTATGACGTCATAATCGTTGGTGGTGGCCCGGCGGGTATCTTTGCTGCCTTAGAGCTATGTCAAGCCACCGACGTTAAAGTCCTGCTTCTGGAAAAAGGCAAAGACATTGACGCTCGCAAGTGCCCTCTACAAGAGACAGGCAAGAGCTGCGCGTCCTGCTCGCCGTGTCACCTGGTTAGCGGACTAGGCGGTGCTGGAGCCTTCAGCGACGGTAAGTTGACTTTGTCCTCGGCAGTGGGCGGTCGATTAGGTGAATTGTTGGGCAGTGACCGGACGCAGGAGCTTATTGACTATGTGGATAGCCTTTACCTCAAGTTTGGTGCTACCGATAGGATTTACGGTGTTGGTGAAAAGGTGGATGAGCTAGGACGCCGGGCAATTTTGGCGGAATTAAGGCTGGTTCCAGTGAAGCTGCGCCATATTGGGACGGAACGGTCCCGACAGGTGCTTAAGGCTATGCGGGACTTCATTGTCCGTGGGGTTGAGGTGAGGC
>Ga0315296_10005005_pt1 | contig 10698 bp, 8 predicted proteins | sample YL17G14_18_MG_FD_203921 | JGI IMG/M metagenome (GOLD analysis project Ga0315296, IMG submission 203921) | Sediment microbial communities from Yellowstone Lake, YNP, Wyoming, USA - YL17G14_18 | ecosystem: Environmental > Aquatic > Freshwater > Lake > Sediment | place: USA: Wyoming | collected...
AATACTAAGCAAAAGCAGACCCACAAGAACAACAGGCCAGACATACAAAAGTTGCTCAGTAATGCCAGGCGAATAGCCATAAAAGATATGGTAGAAAAGGAGCAGGCCAGCAACAACAGCTCCAAGGCCAAGGATGAATTTAAAAATGTCCGGGGGCTTCATACTGTTATTTTCTCCTTAAAGTAAGATTCTTAAAAGTGTAATATCCTTTGATTAAAATAACTAGAGAGTATTAATTTAGAATTATTCTATACTTGAAGCCCTTTCTTGACCTGACCCAGCCTTTATACTACCCTGCACTTTATTAAAGTCATGCTGCTTCAGCTACCTGAGGACTTGTAGTCCAAGCCCCGCGGGCAACGGTCCGAACGCCTCGTTACCTAACCTTCACCACCCTAAAAGGCTTGCTGTCCTGCCCAGGAGGGCGAAGGAAATACACCCCAGGGGGCAGCCCTTCCCCGATCCGTTCGCCTTTGTAAACCCCGACCAGTCTGCCGGAGATGTCGTATAGACTGAAGCGCTCGGAGGAGTGGCCGGGGAGGATGGTGAAAGAGACGAAGGGATTGGGAACGACAGAGAGATAGAGGTTAGAGGTTAGAGGTTGGAAACTGCCAGAAGACTCCTCCACTCCGGAGTTCCCGGTGGGGTTACGCTTGTAGTAAATCTCCCAATTTCCGTCCCGCTGGTCGGACCAGAGAACATGCACCCGGGATAACGCAACGGCCACTGTCGGATACTGGGAAGTCCAAAGGGCGTTGGTCAGTTGGAAATCCGAAGACCAGCTATTCCCTCCGTTCAGAGACCGCTTGTAAAACAACTCCGCAGGGCCGCCGGTCCGGGTGTCCTGCCAGACGACGTGAATCAGGGAACCCGAGACTGCTACCGAGGGGAAGCTTGAGCCCGCAGGGTCATAGGTGAGGCGAGTGTCCGGACCCCAGGACTCTCCCCAGTTCGAGGAACGCTTAAAGTAGATCTCGGGATTCCCATCGCGATAGTCATTCCAGACCAGGTATACCGCAGAATCCGAAGCGGTCAGCGAAGGAATCTGGGGCGACCCGTATTCATAGGTCAGAAGGGTCTCCGGCTGCCAGGTCGCCCCACCATCCGATGACCGCGTGTAATAAATATCCCCGGGACTCCCCTGCCGGTCATCCCACCAGGCGACATGAACTCCAGGACCCGCTACGGCGATCGTAGCGAAACCCGACTGGTTAGGGGCGTGACTTAAGCGGACATCGGCGCCCCAGGTCGTTCCTCCATCCGTAGATCGTTTATAGTAAACCTCTATGTTTCCGTCCCGGCAATCCCACCAAACCACATGGACTGAGGAGTCAAAGGCCGCCACGGAAGGGCCGCAGGAGCAAGAGGAGTCCAAGGTCAAGCGGGTGTCCGGACTCCATATCCACCTGCCGGAAGAGCGCTTGTAATAAATCTCTTTATTCCGATCCCGACCTTCCTCCCAAACGACGTGAGCCAACGGCCCCGAAACCGCCACGGAAGGGTAAGTTGACCATGATGGATCGTTGGTCAGGCGGTAGGCCGGCCACCAAGTCACCCCGCCGTCCTCCGAGCGAAGATAGTAAATTTCATTGTTGCGATGCCGGGTATCATACCAGACCGCATGGACCGTATCATCGCACACTGCAAGGCTCCGGGCGTATGAGTAGTAAGTTAGGGAAGAGCTGTCATCGGAGGTGAGCCGAAAGTCGGGCTGCCATTGAGCGTGAACATGAGACGGAGAGACGAGGAGGAGGGAAGAAAGGGAGAAGAGCGTAAGGAGGAAGCGGCAAAGGCGCTTTTGGCTGTTGGCTATTGGCTTTTGGCTCTGAAACGTGGCGTCCTCCTTTCTATCTAACCTTAACCACTCTCAAAGGCCTGCTGTTCTGGCCCGAAGGACGAAGGAAATAGACCCCGGCAGAAAGCCCCTCCCCGATCCGGTCGCCCTTGTAGACCCCAACCCTCCGACCGGAGATGTCGTAAAGGGAAAAGGACTCCTGCTCGTGTCTGGGAATCGTGGTGTAGGTGAGAAAGGGATTAGGTATGGCTGTCCATTTTTCCCCTGCAGAGACGCCCCTTTGAACCCGCACTTCGACCCCGCTAAAGTAAAGCCAGTCCGTTCCTGCATAGTAAATTTCCCAGTTGTTCTCTCCACCCATGTCCCGGGAATCAGTCCAAGTGGCATGGACTCCCTCGACCGACGAGGAAATGGAGGGGTCGCGGGTGAAATTAGGTTCGGACGTAAGAGCGATCTTCGGAAGCCAGCTCACCCCCTCATTGAGGGAGGCCATGTAAAAGGTCCCCTCATCGTAGGGCGGACTGGAAGAATACGCATCCCAGACCAGATGAACTATCTGACCACAGGCCGAAAGTCGGGGGCATTCGCATTCATCCCAGCTTTGGAACGTAAGCCGGGTATCCGGGAGCCAAGTCGTTCCGTTATCCGTAGAGCGCTTGTAGTAAATGTTGGGGGCCCCGTCGCGAGATTCTTCCCATGCCAGATGCACGGTCGAATTCGAGGCCGCCACTGAGACATTCCCTGAGTAGGCGGAATCAAAGGTCTGCCGAGTATCCAGACCCCATGTCGCACCCCCATCGGTCGAACGTTTGTAGTATACCTCGCCGTAAGAGCCTCCGGTGGAATCATCGTTCCAAGCGACGTGCACCAGGGAATCGACAGCGGCCACGGAGGGAAAAACGCAGATATCGGTCCGAATGGTACTTAAAGCCGTATCCCGCGACCAGGTTACCCCGTGATCGGTTGAGCGCTTGTAGTAGAGCTGAAAACCGCCATCCCGTTGGTCTATCCATACGATGTGGACCCCGGCGTTTAAGGCAAAGATGCAAGGGGTGACTGAGCACCCCATATCGGAAGTCAGCCGGACATCCGGAGACCAGGTATACCCGTTGTCGGTGGAGCGTTTATAGTAGATCTCCTGGTTTCCGTCACGTTCATCCATCCAAGCCAAATGCACCTCCCGTCCAAATGCCGAAACCACAGGTTGCCAGGATTGTGGAGAACCCGAAATCAGCTGGGTATCAGCGGACCAGGTATTTCCTCCGTCCGTGGAACTCTTGTAGAAAACCTGCCCGGATCCGGGCCGGTAATCCTCCCAAACCACATGGACGTGTCGGTTGGAACCAGCCGCGACGCAGCGGGCATTGTAGGCCGTATAAGAAATGTGATTGTCGTAGGTGAGACGGCGGTCCAGGCACGGGTCTGCAGAAAGGACCGTGGGGTACAGGAGGAAACAAAACGCTGCGGAGAGCACTCCAAGGAGGGTTAGCTTTAAGGCTTGGGTTGGGGGGAAATGAATCGCCTTTCGCATGGCAATCCTCCTTCTTTAAAAAGAACGGGTTTCAGTTCCGGCCAATAGAAACAGCAAGGCGGGGTTCAAGATAAAAAGTAAATAACGCATCGTTTCTTCCTTCCCTTACCTAACCTTTACCAACCTCACTGGCTTAGCCTCTCTCCTTTCCGCTTTCAGGAAGTACACCCCCGGCACCAGCCCCTCTCCGATCCGGTCGCCCTTGTAGACCCCAACCCTTCGACCGGAGATGTCATAGAGCGCAAAGCGCTCGGAGGAGTGGCCGGGGACCGAGGTGAAAGAGACAAAGGGGTTCGGGGAAACCGTAAGGCGTGAGGCATTTGGCGAAAGGCGGGAAGGAGCAGGCTCATTCGAAACCCCGGAGCCGCCATCCGTGGTGTGGAGGATGACGCCGCTGTCCCCCACGGCCCAACCCTGCCTTTCATCCACAAACCATATTTTTCGAAGCTGAACCCGGGCCCCGCTCACCTGAGCCGTCCAATTCATTCCCCCCGTCCGTGGAGGCGACGATCGTTCCGCTATCCCCACAAGCCCAGGCGTTCAGAGGCCCGACATCTCGGCCGCAGCCAGGGAACGGGTCGTCGGGCAAGGCCTTTCGGTCCAGGAGACTCCCCCGTCGCTCGTCCTGATGATCGAAGACTGATAACTGCTTACCGAAATCCCAAGATTCGTATCGCTGAAAGCGATCCCGTAGAAGTACCTAGATGGAAAAGAAAAGGGTCGGCTCTGCCAGGAATTCCCGGCATCGTTCGTGCGGAACAACGTGTCGTACCTGCCCAAACTCCAGGCCCAACGGGGTCCGCAAACGTCAAGGGCAAAAAGCCATTGTCCGTACTTGTAATGCCCAAACCAACTCCAATTAGTGCCGGCGTTCGTGGACCGGAAAAGGACAGACCCCTCCATTATCCCCCCGAAAAAATCACCTCCCACCAGGTAACCTAGCGTGTCGTTCACAAACCGCAGGGCGAAGGCAGAAAAGTAAGTCCCGACCTGAGGAAGGACTGTCCAGGTAGCCCCGCCATCGGTGGTGGTGAGCGAAAAGGAGGAATCACCCATCATCCAGCCGCGGGAACGGTTCGCGAAGGATACGGACAACATCATGCTCCGCCCGGTGGTGTCATAGACCGTCGTCCAGGTATCACCGCCATCAGTTGTCCGAAGACAGATCCCGAGAGTGGTATCTGATCGAAAGGGACTGCTCCTCCCGCCCACGGCCCAGCCGCTGAGGGAGTCCACGAAGCAAATATCCCAAAGTCCAAGCGTCGTATTGCTGGTCTGGCGGACCCAACCGGCGCCTGCGGCAGAGACAAAAAGGAACGTAAGGAGTAAGGCGTAAGGCGTGAGGCGAAAAGGATGCGATTTCATGGTAATCCCCTTTCTACCGAACCTTAACCACTCTCATTGGCTTGACCCCCTGTCCATCACGACGAAGGAAATATACCCCAGCAGGAAGCCCCTCCCCGATCCGGTCACCTTTGTAAATACCCATCTTCCGGCCGGATATATTGAAGAGGGCGAAGCGCTCGGAGGAGTGGCCGGGGATGGAGGTGAAAGAGACAAAGGGATTGGGGACGACAGAGAAAGAGAGGTTAGAGGTCAGAGGTTGGAAACTGCCCTGAGGATTCTCCCAGACCCCGGAGCCGCCGTCCGTTGTGTGGAGGATGAGGCCGTTATAGCCAACGATCCAGCCGTTCAGGGAGTCCGTGAAAAATAAATCATTGAGGTAGCTCCCTGGAAGAATCTGCCAGGACCAAGTCGCTCCGGCATCCCGGGTTTTGAACAGGGTGTCTTGAGCACCTAAAATCCACCCCTTGAGAGAATCCGGGATGGCGAAGGCAGAATAGCCGTTCCAGATGCTGGACCATGACCCGCCGCGATCGGTGGTTTTATGTACCCCATAATAATGCGATCCGCCGGGGATAAAGGTATGCCAGCTTCGCCAAGCGTAGTTGGGGCCACCGAAGCGGAGCTTGCCATAACCAGAACCGTTATTTACGGTATCCCAAGTCGCCCCGCCATTGGTGGTGCGTTTCATATACCCCCGGGCTATGAGGTTGAATACGGCGTGATTGTCCGTCGTCACCATGCCGAAGAGGGTGTCCGCGAAGGCGATGTCGCAGTACATGAAGCTCGAGGAGCTGTCCTTGAGCGCCCAGGTCTGGCCCCCATCGGTCGTTTGATAGAGAAAGCCCATGCCCCCATCCCCGGCAGCGATCATGGAGCAGACCAGCCAGCCCTTCTGCGAGGTAGTGAGGACGAGGTTGAAGAGCGTGTAACCCAACAACGTCTGCGGCAGGAGCTGCCAGGTGGCCCCTCCGTCCGAGGAACGGTACAGCCGATCCCCGGCCCCGGCAAAGCCGAGAAGCGCGTCCCGGAAACGGATCGGATAGTACGCGCGGACCGCGGGATCCACCACCCGCCGCTCCCAGTTCGCGCCGCCATCTGTGGTCCGGAGGATGAAGTTGGTATCTCCAGCTACCCATCCGGTCTGGGCGTTGATGAAGCACAGGCTGCGCAGGTTCGCCGTGGTCCCGCTCGGTTGCTGAACCCAGCCAGCGCCAGCGGCGGAGACCAAAAGGAGCGTAAGGAGTAAGGTCCCGATGAATCGGTATCTCCGCTTCGCTCCGACGTGAGGCGTGAGGCGAAAAGAACCCTTTTTCATGATAACCTCCTTTCTACCTAACCTTAACCACTCTCAAAGGGCTGCCGCCCTGGCCAACGGGACGGATGAAATACACCCCGGGGGGCACATCGGCGCCAATTCTATCTCCTTTGTAAACGCCCACCTTGCGGCCGGAGACGTCGTAGAGGGCGAAGGGTTCTCTCTTATGCCCGACGACCCTCGTAAAGAAAACAAAGGGGTTCGGGTTTGCCGTCATTCCGGCTTCCTGCATCCAGCCTCCGGTATTCGTTTTTCCCTCGCTCTCAATGCCCGAGAACACATACTCGTAGGCCCCGATGTCGCTCCGGGCCCCCTGGGGCCTTGCGGTGCCCTTGAAGTCGAAGGCCGGGGCCAGGGAGTCCAGCCCGGCGTCAATGCACGGGCTCCCGGCCTGAAGCGAGAGGTCGGCCGCAGGGTCCACGAACCTGGGATTGGCATTGAAATTGTTTCCCTGGCCCGAGGCCGCTTCCCAGGCCGCCAGACTGCTGTACTGCACCCCGTTCCACCAGTATTTGTTCGTGGTGTCGTCGGCGTAGAAATCATTGTAGCGGATGAAGTGCCCGCTGTCCTGGACAGCCGCTGGGAAGACCGCGATGCAGGAAACTCCCCAGACGACGCGCACCGCATTGTTGACCACTGTGCTCCTCCGACCGTCCCCTAAGGTGATCCCGCCCATCCCGCCGGAGCGTCCCAGCCCGAAATCGGTAAAGTTGTTGTCCCGGATCAGGGTGTAGTTCCCGTTGACCACCACGAATCCAAGGTTGGTGTAATTCGAGCCGGCAGCGAACGCGACGTTGTTCTCGATCACGGTGCTGTCGCAAAGGGAGGACAGGGGTCCGATGAAGAAGTGGCACCCGTTGCCGCCGTAGCCGTCCCCCAGGTCCCGGCGCAGGAACGTATTCCCCGAGACCAGGTTCCTGTGCGAGCCGGCCAGCTCGATCCCGCCGTGGCCGTTGTCCCAGAACTCGCATCTCCGGATGATGTTTTTGTCCGACCCGGAGGTGAGATAGATCCCGGTGATGAAGCTCGAGTACAGGCTCAAGCGGTCGAAGGCGCAGGAGTCTGAGTCAATGGAGTGGATCGCGTTGTCGTTGGCCCCTCTTAATTTCAATCCTTCCACGCGGAGGTAGTCTTCTCCGCCGTCCAGGTCGAAGAGTTTCCTCTGCCTGCCGATCTCCATCCGGTAGTTGTTCGGATCGTAGCCCGACCCCAGGTCCCGGACCACGACATACAGAGTATAGGGCGGACTCAGGCTGTCGTTCATGTAGTATTCCCCTGAGGAGTCCACGGCACTGGCGCTCGGGGACATGCGGTACCGCATCTTGGCCCCGTTCTGGAGCACTAAGCCCCCGAGGTTGCCAGAGGGGTCCCGGGAGCTCGTGAAGCGCGGCGAGGGCGTGAAGTTGACCGTGGCTCGGTAGCGGTTCCCGGTCCCGTCGTAGGTCCAGTTAGTGATCTCCTCGCACCCGTCCACGGTTACGGTCTCGGTATCGTAGGCGGCGTACACGATCGGCGCGCCCGGGAGCCCGGAGTTCGCCGGGTTCACGCTCTCCTTATAGGTCCCGCCCCGGATCAGGACCGTATCCCCTGCGACGAGCGCTCCCGCGGCCCGGCCGATCGTGAGCCAGGGCCGATCGAAGGTCCCGGGGTCGGAGTTATTCCCCCAGGGAGCTACATAATAGGTCGCCGCCAGGGATACGTGCACCATCGCCAGCAGGGAAAAAACCGTTATCAATGTAATCTTGCTCATCGCCCTTTCCTCCCGCCGTTAAATTTAAAATGGTTCGTTATCTCACCTTCACGATCCTCGCCAACGGGGACCCCCCGCCCGTCTCCCTCAGAAAGTAAACGCCCGGTGGAAGCCCCTGCCCGATCCGGTCGCCTTGGTAAGTTCCCACCTTCCGACCTGAGATGTCGTAGAGGGCGAAGCGCTCTGAGGAGCGGCCGGGGACCGAAGTAAAAGAGACAACGGGATTGGGAGAAACCGTAAGGCGTGAGGCGTAAGGCGAAAGGCGGGAAGGGGAAGGCTCCTCCCAGACCCCGGAGCCGGAGGCCGTAACCCGCTGGGCGTAGATGTCGTTGTTCCCGTTCCGGGTGTCCTGCCAGGCGATCACCGCGCCCCCGGAGCCGTCCGGGCACATCACCGGAACCGTCTGCTCCCCATTCCAGACGCAAATCTCGACCCCCAGCGTGTCCCACAACCTCTGGCCACTCGGATTCAAGCGCTGGGCGTAGATGTCACTGTTTCCGTTACGATTATCCTTCCAGGCCACGATGACCCCTCCGGCATCATCCGAGACCACCTGAATCCCGGTCTGGTCCCCCGTAGAGCGAATCACAGGCACCCCCAGCGTATCCCAGAGCCGGGCTCCGGTTGAATCTAACCGCTGGGCGTAAATGTCCCGCAACCCGCTCGCCCCATCCTCCCACACGACAATCGCCCCGCCAGCCCCGTCGGGAACGGCCTTGGGATTCGCCTGGGTACCCGGTGCTACACGCACCGGGATACCGTTTGTTTGCCAGCGGACAGAACCATCGCCCGCAACCCGCTGAGCGTAGATGTCCCAGGTTCCGTTGCGACCATCGCTCCAGGTAAAGATGGCACCGTTCGTAGCATCCAGAACGAATGTAGAGATATCTATGCGTCCGAAGTTGATTCCGCCTCGAATCCAAACTTCCTGTCCGGTGGGGGAAAACCGCTGGGCAAAGGTTGTATCCATCCATCTCCAAGAAGCAATCACACCGGTAACGCCATCGGAGATGATGCGTGGATTGAGTGACAACCCGACAGTGCTCCGCGAGAGGACCTTACGCCAGAGTCCTATTCCACTGCTATCCACGCGAGTGAGTACGGCAATTTGGTAATCATAGGGAGTCACCCCGGTCTGAAGCTCCGCATGAAAAACCCCACCCGCTCCGTCCGGAATCAGCACCGCCGAATAAGAACCGCCATCATCGTTGAACAGAATTCCGTTCGGAGTCCATATCCCCCTGCCATCTGGCCCTAAACGTTGTCCATAAAGGAAGGGATGGCGAAATTCGGTCAGGTAGCGGTAGTCCTCCCAGAGGAATATCGCACTCCCGTTGAACCCTGAGACCACGAGCAATGTGTTTTGCGTACTCTCCTGTTCGCAGACCACGACGCCATCCAAGGTCCAGAGGGAACGCCCTTCGGCATCCAGCTTCTGGGCATAGATGTCAGTAAAGGCACCCGCCCGGGCATCCGTCCAGCAGATGACGAAGCCGTCCGTTGTCTTCGTGTTACAGGGGCTGCCCTGGCCAGCAAGGTCCGTGCAGATCGGAACGCCGCCGGGCTGCCAGGCATGTGCGAAGAGGGGGAGGGTGAGAAGAACAGCGAGAAACGATAGCCTGTGGAGCATGAAAACCTCCTTTCCGGTGAAGAAGACCATGTGTTGTCCCTGCTACAGGGACGAGGGAGAGAGCACCTTCGGAACCGAAGGAGAGTTCCTTCCCTACCCCTTCCCCTTCACTTCGATCAGGGTCAGGGTTGAAGGCTCAGGATAACCTCCTAAAAGCCTATCATAAAAACCCGGTTTTGTTAAATAAAAAGAGAGGCGCCCTGAAAAATACCTTCGGGACGCCTCTTCGACATGAGTCCCTCCCCCATGGGACGGGGGAGCTGGAAAAGGAGATTACTTCGCCTTGCCCTGGAGCTTATGACTCTTAATGTACTTCCACACGTATTTAGTGATCTCCAGACCGGAGATTTTCGTGCCCACCCTCAATCCCATGACCTTGGACAGCGCCTCATCCACCGTGATGTTCTTCGGCATCGCCATTGTTAGATCACCTCCCTTCGGGGTATGGATATCGCCCATTAAATCCCGGATGGCTGCTGGTAGCGATTATACTGGATTTGAGAGGCAAAAATCAAGAGAAATCTTTGAAAAACCAAAGAAAGTGCAGGGGGAAAGCACAGAATCCCGATTTTCGGGCATCGGGATTCCGCTTCGCGCCGGGGAAATGGCTTTCGTTCAGGGCTCAGTCGGGAAGCATCACGATCTTCCCGGCGTAGCCCTTCTCCTCGCCCAGACCCATCATCCGCTGGGCACGGCGCACCAGATCCTCCTTGCTCCGGGCGTCCTTGGGATACCCCAGGACCCCCAGCCAGAGCCGCTCGGCCTCGTCCTCGTAGTCCTGCTCCACCAGGAGCTCGCTGACCCGGGCCTTGAGGCGCTGGGCCACGAACAGGGCGCCCTCCTTGGCCGTCTCCGGGAGGATGAGCACGATCCGGCCGTCGGCGTTGTAGGCCAGGATGTCCGTGTCGCGGAGCGCGGAGCGGATGCAGTCCCCCACCTTACGGACCAGGGCCACCTTGGGGGAGGCCTTCTTGCCCTTGGCCTTGTTGTTGCGCTTGAGGAACCCGATCTGCACCAGGACGAACGCCAGGGGCCTGCCGTAACGGTCCGAGCGGCTGACCTCCTGGTCGAAGCGGCTCTTGAAGTGCTCGTTGTCGTAGGGCTTGCTGGAGAGCTCGGCGAAGACCGCGCCCTCCTCCAGGCTGCTCTTACCGTCCAACTCCTCCAGCTCCAGGAAGCTCACCCCGCTGGCCTCGGCCTCCGCGACGCCCTCCACGTGGGGGCCGGGGGGCCTGGGGCCCTCCTCTTCGGCTGGAACGGCCACCTCGGCCTCCAGCTTGATCGTCTCCTGCACGGGCCGCTCCGCGGGCGCTGGCTTGGATGGGGCCCT
>Ga0315296_10005006_pt1 | contig 10697 bp, 13 predicted proteins | sample YL17G14_18_MG_FD_203921 | JGI IMG/M metagenome (GOLD analysis project Ga0315296, IMG submission 203921) | Sediment microbial communities from Yellowstone Lake, YNP, Wyoming, USA - YL17G14_18 | ecosystem: Environmental > Aquatic > Freshwater > Lake > Sediment | place: USA: Wyoming | collected...
TTTATGAACTGATACTATACATTCGCGAGACGCATGCCCAGAATGCTGTTATGCAGCGTACCACGTGGTTTTTCTCAAACATTCATTCCGACTTATGCTAACCGGAGCCAACACTTCTCGCCGAAGCACTCGTGAGCAAAGAGAAATACTCAGGGCACCGGTATTTTCAATGGTTAGGCAGGGTTCCTGCGTTTCCTCATGGCACTGTGGATGATCGAGAGGGGGACTTTATTATTCGGTTATTTTTATCGCCTGAGTTGGGCACTGCACTTCGCATGCTCGACAGAATATACACTGAGTCTCGTTCACAGGATCAGACTTCTTTTCAGATGTAGAATGTCCGGGTGAGTCTACCCAGTCAAAGACGCTGACGGGACATACAGATATGCAGATGCCGTCTCCGTTGCAGGTGTCTTGGTCAACCGCGACTTGAGTGCCGTGGATTCCACATTTTTCCGGTGGCTTGACTTCGCCTCTGACCTTGTGTCCAGCGTGTTCTCCCGTCACAGGCTTGTTCTTCACGAAATCCGGATCAATTGGCAAGTTGGTTTTCACCCTTCATTTTGCAGAATACGGATTTGCACCGTATTTATGTTTTGCCCAGATGACCCAAGACCTCAGCAATTCTTAAATAAGTTGTCAGCGATTGCTCTCGCCATGGATTTCGCTCCTCTGCTAGCTTCATTCGGCATAATCATGTTAGCAGAGCTCGGAGACAAAACCCAGCTCGCCATCATCAGCCTCAGCTCGAAACGCAAGTCCAAATCCGTGTTCATAGGCGCACTTCTGGCTTTCGCAGTCGTCGACGGCGTTAGCGCGCTTGTGGGAGGCGCGATTGCAGCAGTTATTCCAACATTCTGGATTGGCATAGGCGCGGGAGTAGCCTTCATTGCTTTCGCGGTGTACACGCTTGCTTTTGATAAAACTGAGAAGCCTGAGATCAACGATCGCCCACTCGCCGTAGCTTCGACCTTCTCGCTGGTCGCTCTGATGGAGCTGGGAGACAAAACGCAGTTGGCATCTATTTCGCTGGCGGCTGAGTACAATGCGCCCATCATGGTTTTCGTTGGAGTGACGTTGGCGTTTACGGTTTTGGCAGGACTCGGCGTGGTTTTGGGCACGGCTATCTCAAGGTTGGTGCCGTTGCGATCTGTGAGAATCGGTTCAGGCTTGCTCTTCATCGTGTTCGGCGTTCTGTTCATCTGGAGCGCTGTAAGCGGAATCAAGTTGTTCTAGGAGTAGCAACTCGTTTTCGAGTGGCTTATATACACAGTCACCTTTTTCCTCAACTGGAAGGCGAGCATTCACAATGACCGCGCCCAGCGCCACTGCATCATCATGGAAATACCTATATGCATTGTATAAGCTTGCTGAGCTTGGCGCTTCGCGTCGAACGGTTAAGGTTTCAACAGAATACTTCGCCGACAAAATGAGCCTATCCCAGCAAACAGCATCGCGGTATCTGATTCAACTCGAGAAGAAAGGCTGGCTGAAAAGAAACATCACACCCGAAGGCTGCTTGGTCAAGGTCACAGACACAGGACAACAGGAACTGAAGCAATTGTACTCTAACCTGCGTCTCATTTTCGAAGCTGCCTACCCCCTGTCAGTTACCTTGGAAGGTGTCTTGTTCTCCGGCTTGGGCGAAGGCGCTTACTACGTGTCCAAAGAAGGCTACCGAAAACAGTTCATAGAAAAACTGGGCTTCGACCCCTATCCGGGAACATTAAACATCAAACTCACAACAGACTATGACATCAAAACCAGAACGGAACTTGAAGCCTACCCAGCCGTTGAGCTACAAGGTTTTCAGAACGAGACGAGATCATTTGGCGCCGCCAAATGCTACCCCGCCATAATCAACAACAAAGTGAAAGGCGCCATCCTAACTGCCATGAGAACCCACTACGACTCATCAGTCCTCGAGATCGTCGCGCCCATCTGCATCAGAACACACTTAAAACTCAAAGACGGACAGAAGGTCAAAGTTGAAGCCTTAACTCTGCCCTAGCGAGCAGATTTTCCCAAAAAGCCAGTTTTATTCGTATTTGCCCTTGTACAACTCCATGATTTTTCTCTTAATCTTCAAAGAGCTGTTCAATTCAGGCTTCCCAAATCTGCCGATTCTCACAACTTGGATGTCTAGGCCTTTTTCTTCAACAGCCTTACGCGCTTGAACTTCAATGTCGGTCTGGTCGTGGCCCACTGCGATTATGTCGGGTTTTATTGCTTCAATAACGTTGCCCATGTCAAAGTCTTCGTAGCCTAGTATGGCTTCGTCAACCACCTTCAATGATTCAACCAAAGCCCTTCGCTGATCCTCGGGCATCACCGTTCTCCTGCCCTTTCTATTCTCAACCGTGCTGTCTCGCGCAACGATGACCACGAGTTTAGCGTTCTTGCCTCCGGCTTGTTTTGCTTCTTCCAAGTATTTGACGTGACCTAGGTGTAGCAGGTCGAAGGTGCCAGATGCCAGAACGACTTTTCCTTTCCTCTTTACTTCTTTTCCTTTGCTTCTGACCATGTGAAATCAACCAGCTTCAGCAATCTTAACGCGTCGAGCAACCCCTCGCAGTACGCGACTGACACCAGCCCTGTTTCATACTGCTGTTTTTCTCCATAATACTCTGCGTCGCTCAAATATCGCTTTGCATATTCGACGACTCCAATGACTTGCTCTTGGCTCAGAGTCTCAGCGTCTTGTCTGATCTTGATTTCAGCGAAAACTTTCTTGGAATTCTGAATGTACTTGAACAGAAGTGCCTGAGCGCTCATTTGGCCATCTCCAAAATTCCTTGCGGCGCCTTTGCCAACGTGACAAGCGCTTCTGCTTCCATGAAATGCAGGTTGCCTGGGAGAATCAGTGAGTGAGGCGGCTTTCCAAAGTCGAATTTGTGAAGCTGCTTGACGAAGTCTGCCTTGACTGCCGGGTTGTCTGAGCCTGCTCTCGCTATGCCAACCGCTAACGTGCTGCCCGTGACCACGCGTTGTTGCTTCTTTCTTTCCAGAGTCGAAAGCACATCTAACGCGTCTTCTATGGTCATGTACCGTTTTTCTTCAGCTCGAATATCCAAGAAGCACAGCGTGTGAAGGCCCATCTTCTGGTTTTCACCAATTACATTGTAGGGAGTTGCATCCAAAGAGTCCATGTCACTGAAAGGTATGGTCACGCCTCTGCCAAACTTGTAGCTCTGCAGACCCGACAAACCAATGACCGCGGAAACAATCGAAGCTCCATGCACAATTCTGGTCTTTATGCCCTGCTTCTCGGCGCGGATTCGCAGGTCAACATGCGTTGTAGCCATCAGAGGATCGCCTGGAACCAACAATACCGTTTTGCCATTGTCTGCGGATTGAAGAATTCTTTTTCCAGAGTTTTCTTCTAGGTCGCGTCGAAGAATTACGTGGACATGCTTTCCAACGAGCTTCTCAAGTCTGCTGAGGTCTAGTTCTGGCATGAGGCTGGTGTATAGCTCCACGAACACGGTTACAGCTTTCTTAGCCTCTTCTAAACCCAGCAGCGACACGTTCTTTTCGCTGTTTAAACCCAAGCCGACAAACGTTAGTTCACCCAAGCGTCTCATTCCATCCACAGCTGTCAACCTAGGACTGCAGCCTAAGCTATTTAAAGTGTCTAAACTCCAGTAGGAATCATGAAAATCGTTTTCATTCAAGCCGGAGGCACAATCGACAAGGACTATCCCCGAACGCAGAAGGGATACGCCTTCGAGATTGGAGAACCCGCTGTAAAGAGAATCTTAGGAAAGGTTCATCCGAGCTTTGACTTCGAGGTAATCTCGCTTTTGAAGAAAGACAGTTTGGACATGACAGAAAAAGATCGAGAGAAAATACTTGAAGCCTGTCAGAAAACGGACGCAGACAAAATAGTGATCACACACGGAACTGACACTATGGCTGAAACTGCCAAGAAACTGAGCAGAATCAAAAACAAGGCCATAATCTTGACAGGAGCCATGAAGCCTGAGAAATTCTCCGATTCCGACGCGTCGTTTAACGTTGGAGTAGCAGTAGGCGCCATAAACGTTCTGAGCAGCGGCGTCTACATCGCTATGAACGGCCACATTCTTCTTTGGAACAAGATGAAAAGGGATGAGCAAACAGGGCGATTTGTCGAGACCTTATCTATCCGGTCTAAGTAAGCTTAATAAACCCATCTAAAATGTGCAATATGGCTAGTAGTGGAGAGGGGCCCGTAGCTCAGCAAGGTTAGAGCGGCGGACTCTTAATCCGTAGGTCAGGGGTTCAATTCCCCTCGGGCCCGCCATCTTTCAGTTTCAAAGTGTTTATATTCTCTTCAATAGCCTAGTGGGACCTATGATTGTTAGTCGTGGTCTTCACGTCGCGTATAGGTGGCGGCAAGAGCCAGTCTTGAAGGGAGTCGACGGCGAATTTGAAGGCAAATTCCCCATTTTAGATCTTAATGGCTCTGGTAAAACCACGTTCTTCAGAGCGATCTGTGATTTGGCGGACACCACTTCTGGCGAGATTCCTCCAGCTGGCAACTTCGCGCGTGTCGGTCAGACTCTGGTTGATGTGAATTTGGCTTCGGCTTCTTTGATAGCTTGGACTCTAGCCTTGATAATAGTTGATGCAGTGTTGCTTACGAAGATGAGAGGCGTTGGAGTAGAGGAGATTAGAACAGCCTAAACGCGTAGTGCACTATATAGTGAACCTAGTAGGAGTAGTGCCCAGAAGCATTCCATATTTGGTGGTTTTCTCTTGCCTGAATCTGCAAGCTTGAGAGTTCCAGAAACATCTGCGGAAAAAGCCTTAGCGTTATTGAGACAACTGGCTCTACTGAACACTGAACTGAGACTGCAGTCGGAGAACGGTTACATTCATATTCCTTTGTTGCGCGAGCCCTTTGCGTCGGAACTAGAAAAACTCCGAAACGATTTGCCGGATGTTAGAATCTCTAAATGCGAGTTCCTTGAGCGCCAAGAGAAGATAATCAGACTGGTGGACTTGTTGAGCGGCAAGCTGCCGCCTCACGTATTAGCAGGCTTGCCACACGCGGTTGATTTTGTTGGCGACATTGCTGTTGTTGAGATTCCGCCTGAATTGGAGCCTCACAAACTAGCCATCGGCGTAGCGATATTAAGAGCCCACAAAAGAGTGAGAACCGTTCTGTCCAAGTGGAGTCCTGTGAGCGGCGTGTACCGCCTGAGAACCTATGAACTCATAGGGGGAGAAGCCCGGACCCGGACTGTACATAAGGAACATGGTTGTATCTATCATGTTGACTTGGCGAAAGCCTATTTCTCTTCGCGGCTGTCCTATGAGCATTTACGTGTTGCCTCGTTGGTTAGAGAAAGCGAAACCGTCGTTGACATGTTTGCGGGCATAGGACCTTTTTCCATCTTGACAGCAAAAATGCATGCCAATGTTCGTGTCTACGGTGTTGACATGAATCCCGATGCCTATGAGTTGCTTCGGAAAAACGTACTTGCCAATCGCGTGATGGGCAAGGTCACACCTATACTTGGGGACGCTAGGCAAGTCGTCAACGAAAGGTTAACTGGAGTTGCTGATCGCGTGATCATGAATTTGCCTGAGAAAGCCGTCGAGTACGTTGACGTTGCCTGCAAAGCTCTCAAACCTGAAGGTGGGGTTATGCACTATTATCAGTTCGTCGACACGCCTGAACCCTTGGACACTGCGAGGAACCGGTTTGCTGAAGCCGTGAGGAATTCCGATCGACGCTTACTTAGAATATTTGAGACGAGAATCGTGCGGGGCATTGCGCCGTTCAAGTATCAGGTTGTTGTTGACGCAGAAATCAAATAGCACATTCAACGGTCAATGTGACTTTGACTCTTTGTTTCGGGTTCTGAAGCTTTTTGACCAGTGTTTTTGGAAGGTCTTTGGCAGCTTTGTCAGCGTGAATAGCTAAGGTTCGACTGCACGTGTAATCGCTTTTTCTTGCAACCAGATCTGTTGGATGAGTAAACGACAGCTGTGGGCTTCCGTAGGCGTTTACGACTTCAACTTCGTCGTTGGCTTCAATGATGATTGTGATTTTGGCTTTCTCGTTTTGTGCCAGTTTCTTGAATTCGGGGGTAAGGTCGCTTGCGGCTTTGTTGGCTTCTAAGGCGATTATGCAGTCGCCTTGTTTGGTAAGGTGGGTTTCTTTGGTGATTTCAAGTGTTGTTTTGTTGCGGGATGTTATGTTCTCGTGCCCACGTGCGAAGATGGTTTCGGAGGCTTTCAACTGGGGTTCTCTCTTTATTCTAAGGCTTCTACTGCGTCGACTTTTCCGTCTCCGTCGAGGTCGAAGCCTTGGATGACTGCGGCAAAATCGTCTGCTGCTGTGAAGCTTCTGAGGGCTTCCTTCCAGAATTTGGTTAGCGCCAGTACGCAGGCTTTTGTGCCCACTGCTTTGTTGCCTGCGATGACTATGATTCGTTTGGTTTTGTCCCATGGGTTCGCTATTCTCGCTATTAAGCCGATGTTGTCGCTTGTGTAGACGCTTCCTGTTTTCTCCGAGGCTAGTCCGCCGAACAGGAATCCTTGCTCAGTGGATTTGACGCTGAAGCGCGTGGGCAGGAACTCGTTAATTTCCTGAGTTAGCAGGTTTGTGCCGGGACCGCCTACGAGTATGAGGTTGTTTTTCTCTTCTTTCTCAACTTTGACGTCTACGTCGAGTTTGATTGTGAAGTCGTCTGGCAGTTCCACGTATCGTCCGAGGAAGAGGCTGAGGTAAGCTGCGTAGTGTCCGTCTCTGGCTCTTGCTTTGAATGGTCCGTGTGGGTCTGGGCTGCCGACAATGATTTTGCCGTCAAAGACTCTGTTGCCAAGAAAAGGCGAGTAGAATTCTTTGAGTTTTTCGTCCATTTCAGGCGCGTTTAACGTTGTGATCTTTCGGTTTCCGAAGGGTAGTTCAACGCCGAACGCTGGATAGGTAACCTTGTAGAATCTTGCTGTGGCGCCTTTCTTTTCTTCTTCTCTGACGATTTTTATGAAGCCTGCTTCGGCGAGTTTCCGTACGTGGTAATAGATCTTCTGTTCGTGTACACCTAGTTTCTTGGCGATTTCTATGGGGTACATTTCGCTTTGACCCAGTAGTCGAAGTATCTGCCAACTGAGCTTGTTAGCTATGGTTTTGAAGCGTTCTGGGCGGTCTAGTATGGCTATGTCTTTGATTTCGTAGTTGCCTGTTTCGCCGCCAACCAGGAGTTTCTTGTTCATGGTTTGCTAGGTAGGCTGGTGTTTCCCTTATAAACATTTTATTAATGGTCTTATTCTGAACAGCTTAATTAGCCGCAGTTTGTCTGTGTTGTCTTTCTGAGCTGAATGTGGATGCAGACGGGGAGAAAGATGGCTGGAACAAGGACATCATTGCTTGGGATTAGGCGTGATGCTTTGAAGCCTTTCGGCGCAGTTTGGCTAAGCCATCTGTTGGTCGAGGTTTTTCTGCTGATGCATCCTGCTCTTGTGCCTGTTTTCATGAAGGAGTTTGGTTTGTCGATTTTTCAAGCGGGTTTGTTGATATCTGTTCCAAGCATCTGTCGTTTGGTAATCGTTATACCCACCGGAATCTTGGCAGACAGGTACGGTTCGTTTCCTTTTGTCGTTTTGAGTTTGTTGGTGGGCGGTTTGTCTGCGCTTGTGCTGAGCCAGACAGCTAGCGTTTTCGTTCTCACTCTTTCGATCGCGTTGATTATGATCTCTGTGACTCTTTATCATCCGCCGGGAATGAGTGTGGTTAGCGCGTTGTTTCCTAATCAGACGGAGCGTAGCAAGGCGATGGGGTGGCATGGAGCTTCGGGATGCATCGGTCAGTCTGTGGGCACGATTTCTCTTGGCCTTCTGCTTGCGCAGTTTGGGTGGAGATTCAGCTATCTGCTTTTTTCATTTCCGGTTTTGTTTTGGGGATTTGCTCTGGCTAAGGTTGGGATTCCACGGTATGGTGGAAAAGCTGGAAGCTTGAAGGCAGCAGATCCGGTTGTGCTTGAGACCGCTAAGGCTTCTTCTCAGAAAGGTTCAGTCAAAAAGTGGGGTTTCTTCGTGTTCTTGTCGGTGATGGGGTTGAATGCGTTGGCTAACGGCGGCATTACGGCGTTTATGACGACTTATTTGACTTCGGCGCAGAATCTGTCGGTTGAGGTGGCGAGCGTGATCTTTGGTTTTGGTCCGCTCATAGGCATTTTTGGTTCCGTAGCAGCTGGGTACGTGAGTGCGAGATTTGGGGACAAGAATTCGTTGGCTTTGATCTTTCTTGGGCAGTTTGCCTTCCTTTTGGGCTTGATAGCGATTCCGTTTCTAGCTCTTGCCATGTTTTCGTTCTTGATGTATCAACTGTTTAATCATGCTGTTTGGACGCCTTCTACGTCGATGGTTGCGAGTCTGATGGGTGAGACAGGCGGAGGCACGGCCTACTCCTTGTTTTATTTTGCTCATGACTTGTTGGGGTCAGCGTCGCCGCTACTAGCTGCCATTCTTATTGAAAACCTTGGCTTTGGACTGATTGCTCCGTTCGTGTTTGCACTAGGTTTGCTCATTGTCTGCACATTGATGGTTCGGTTCATCAAGTAAGGCATGCGTTGCTTCTTAGAGCTACGTTGGTTATAGGTCTAGATGAGACCCTTTATAATCTTTTTTTTAGTGGTTGTCTGTCCAAGCCAGTTTCTCATCCATCAGCCATTTCGAAATTCGTTTTAGTAATACTGCGCATTTCTTAAGAATGCTTATAGACCGCCCTTCGGTATTGTATGGGCTTGAAACTACCTAGAGAATAGCAAAAGTCGCTTTATTTGAAGTTCAAAGAGGTCATCGTGAATGTGCGGAATATTTGGCAGCATAATGAAGAATGGCGCAGCTGCACCTGTTATCCATGCCGGCTTGAAACGGCTCGAGTATCGAGGCTACGATTCCGTGGGTCAGGCCACGATTGATGATGGCAAGCTGTTCATCAAGAAGGATGCGGGCAAGATCGACGACGTTCACCGGCTGTTGGATCTTGACGCTATGCCCGGCAGGATCGGCGTTGGGCATACGCGTTGGGCTACGCATGGTGCGCCGTATAAGGTGAATGCGCATCCCCACACTGACTGTGCAGATGAGATTGCGGTTGTGCATAATGGAATAATCGAGAATTTTGCTGATTTGAAGACGGAGTTGGAAACCCGGGGCCATGTTTTCAAGTCTAAGACGGATACTGAGGTGGTTTCGCATTTGGTTGAGGAAGGCATGAAGAGTGGGCTTTCTTTGGCTGAGGCTGTGCGCGAAGCGGCTAAACGCTTGGACGGTTCCTATGCGGTTGCGGTTGTCTCAACGCGTGAGCCTGATAAGATTGTTTGCGCTCGGAAGGAAAGCCCCTTGGTTGTGGGCATCAATGAGGGCGAAGTGTATTGCGCATCTGATATTCCGGCGTTTTTGCCTTTGACTAAGAAGGCTTTGATCATTGAGAACGGTGAGTTGGTGGTTCTTAACGGCGGCAGCAGTTATGAGATTCGCAGGCTCAGTGACTGGAGCGTTGTGTCCCGTGAACCTGAAGTGGTTGACTGGAATCCCGAGATGGCTGAGAAGCAGGGTTATCCGCATTTCATGCTCAAGGAGATTTATGAGCAGCCGGACACGTTGCGGAATACTTTACGGTTGCAGAACCAGTTCTTGGATTTGATGACTGAGTTCCTGGACAGGGCTGGCGAAGTTTTCCTTGTAGCCTGTGGCACCAGCTACCACGCTTGCTTAGCAGCTTCGTACATGTTTAGTAAGTTGGCGTTTTTGGCTACTCATCCGATCATCGCCTCGGAGTTTATTGAGCAGCATGGCAGAAGCGTGAACATTGACAGCACGATTTTGTTTGTCAGTCAAAGCGGTGAGACAGCTGACACATTGGCGGCTTTAGATCACGCTCGCCTGCGAGCTGCAACCGTGCTCGGGTTAACCAACGTGATTGCTTCAACTTTGACTCGTTTAGCTCGGGTCTACGTGTGTCAGCAGAGCGGGCCTGAAATTGGCGTGGCTGCTACAAAAACATTCACTAGTCAGCTTAGCGTTTTGGCTCAGTTGGCTTTGAGGCTGGCTAAGAAGCGAGGCAAAGTGTCACATGTGGAGATCGAATTTCTGGAGGAAAGGCTGGAGCAGATCCCTGATTTTGCTGAGACGATTCTGAAGACGCAGAGCGACAAGATCAAGGCTTTGGCTCAGAAGTACAGCAAGAGCCAGTGTTTCTTCTATTTGGGCAGAGGCATCAGCTCAGCAACGGCCAGTGAAGGCAGGCTAAAATTGATGGAAATATCGTATGTGCCGTCAATTGCCTTTCCTGCTGGCGAAAGCAAGCACGGTCCCATTAGCCTCATTGAGCCAGGCTTCCCAGTGGTCTTTATCTGTCCGAAGGATGAGACGCATCGGGCTGTGATCAGCAATATTATGGAGATGAAGGCACGAGGCGCCAGCATAATCGTGCTGTGCGAGGAAGGAGATGAGGAGATCAAGCGGTATGCCGATGACTTCATTGAGGTGCCGAAGGGCATTCCAGAGATTCTGTCGCCTATTTTGTATGTGATTCCCATGCAGCTGTTTGCATACTATGTGGCTTTGGAACGAGGATTAAACCCAGACATGCCACGCAACCTAGCAAAATCAGTAACAGTGAAATAACTGGGCAGGTTCATGACGCTTTTCTCTGAACACGGCAAAGAACAGGTTGCGGTTGTTTGAACAGAATTTCT
>Ga0315296_10005008_pt1 | contig 10696 bp, 6 predicted proteins | sample YL17G14_18_MG_FD_203921 | JGI IMG/M metagenome (GOLD analysis project Ga0315296, IMG submission 203921) | Sediment microbial communities from Yellowstone Lake, YNP, Wyoming, USA - YL17G14_18 | ecosystem: Environmental > Aquatic > Freshwater > Lake > Sediment | place: USA: Wyoming | collected...
AAACATAAACAGTTGAAAGAGACTTGTCACCCGGTAACCTAGACACTAGATTAATACGCTCGGCGAAACAAAAAATGGGGATTCTTGCGGGAGACGTCTCCACCACTGTCAGATGCGAAATAATCCCATGAATATTGAGGCAAACATCTTGGCACGTTGAATGCGAAGAGGCTGCATAGCCCATTCCAAGGAACATACGCATTGGCAAATTGAGTAAGACTTTGTATGTAGCCGCCAAACACATACATAAGTAGGGTCAATGGCAAAATCTTAATGCGATCTTTACGTAGTTCTATGTTTGGTGATTCAAATGTCAGTGACATTGCGTGATGCGCAGCACCTTTGCTGGAAGAACTTCAGAAAAATCAATGACAAGCTTGACCCTGAGAGGGGAAAAGGTTGGACGCCTTTTGTCATGGTTGCCGATTTGCTTGAAGAAGCCGGCGAAGTGGCCTCAGCAGTGAAAGGGCTGGAAGGGTTCAAGCCGCCTGAGAAGCCTAAGACGAAGGAGATGTTGGCCACGGAGCTTTCAGATTTGCTTTACATGGTCTTCGTGTTGGCGGAGCACTATGGCATTGAGTTGGAAGAGTCGTTTCTCCAAACAGTGAACGATCGGGTCATCTCCATGCTTCGTTAGAAGCTCACTCAAAGAACGACCGAAATTCTCCCGCACAATCCCCTTCTTTTTTGTATTGGCCAGCGCGCTCTTGAATCCTCGCAAACAAACATCAATCTACAAGCAGACGATGCAGGAATCAAGCGACGTTTCCCATTTGGCTTTAAAAAACACGCATAAACTATAGTGTTAATAAATTTAATGTTTCACTATCCCATTTAACCTCACACTGTTGATTTTAACAAGAGAACACGCGCGCGTGGCGACGTCTCCCGATGTGGGACTTTTAAGGTCTGTTTTCTCCAAACACATTTGGCGTTCAGCACTTCATGATGCTACGCTTCAGAACAGCTGGCACTACATTTCAGAACAGCTAAGAAAACCAAGAGTTTGAAGAGGCAAGCTCGGCGAGCTCGGAAAGCTTGCTAATGATTCTGAAAGAGACGGAAAAGAGGGAGGATCATTACCAGTGTTCGCCGAAGTTCTTTATGGTTATCACTATGTCGCCTATGGTGACTTTGTCGTTGCCGTCTATGTCCATGTTCGGGTTCCATTCTGGACTGCTCGGCAACGTGGCGAACTTTCCGATGACAAGCACGATGTCGGCAATCGATGTCTTCTTGTCGCCGTTAACGTCGCCCACACACGAAACCAGAACCCAGCCGCCCTCATACGTGTTGTCGCTTGTTTCTGTTTCGCCTGGAACTTGGTTTGCAACAACCTTTATGGTGTAGTTGCCCTTAACAAAGCCAGTGGTGTTCCATGTGAAAGTGATGGTTGTGGAGTTTCCGCTTGTAAGTGTGATGTTGGTGACTGTTGCAATCGCCGTTGTGTTGGCGTAGAGTGTGACGTTGAGAGTTTCTGCCAGGTTTCCCTGATTTTGGACGGTGGCGTTGATGAATAAGGAGTGACCTTGTCCCACAACACCTTTGGACAACGTGACGTTAGTGGTGGCTATGTTAATGTTTCTAAGCATTATTGTCGTACCATTGCTTGTGATGATGTAAGGATCCGTTGGAATCTCGCTGATTTGGGCATGATCAGCCAGAAGTATTGTTGTACCGTTTGCTGAACCCTCGAGTGTGAAGTTACCTGTAGGGGGAGCACCCGGTTCAGGTATGACAGTTACCAGATAGTTTCCAGCTTTTGGTTCCCACACTTCAACTTTGTCATCAAGATCCCCATCTCCGTCCAAGTCAAACTCCGTGTAAGACATACCTGCAACTTCGCCAACCTCTTTGGTAATGACGATTCCGTCCGGATCAGTAACAATCAGATCTATCGGCGATCCAGTTGTGAAACTAAACATATTGCGTGCGATTCTGTAACTTATCTGGTGTACTGGTCTGCCATAATAATCGACCACCAACTCTTGAGGCTTCCCTCCAATTGGATTCGCTGTTGTAAGATTTCCCGTGGAGGCGTTATACAAAGCGGGTGCAACCTTCCCTGCGAAGCCACTTGCATGAGTGACGTTGTACTCCTGTCCTTCATAGAGAAAATTCCCAACGTACATTGCTACATGGTCAGGGTTTCCAGCATCACCAGTATCAAAGAAGAGACAATCACCTGGCTGAAGCTGATTTTTTACGTTGATAGGTATGAAAGTACTGTCGATTTCACAATTGTGCCAGTACTGGCCTTGCGCGCCTTCTTCGTTAATGGGATTGGTATTCTCTTTCGTGCTCTCTTGTGTTAGCGGGGTGAGCATTCTCTCAGGTTTAGCTCCCCATGCCTTGTTGTAAGCCCAGAAAACTAGCCCAGAGCAATCAATCCCATGGCTATATACTATCTCGTCTTTGTTTGTGTCACGGTTATGAAATACATACCAATATCCATTCTTTATTTCGTCTGGTTCAAGAAACCTTCCGCCCCCCCAGCCAATGATGACTGGCTCACCATCACTTTCAGCTATTGTCCAGTTCCAGCCATCTCCTCCCCATGAGTAGTCTGCCCCTATCAAATCTATGGCGAGTTCCCATGGTGTTCGAGAAGGGGGTGGAGGTTCTGACAGACACGATTCGGTTACTACTTTGTGGGAGTTCATTGTGATTGTGGTTGGATTGGCGTTGTCGTTGTCGGTGCCAATCCAGCGTTGGAACCAAGGATGTAAAGCAATAAGACTCAGTACAGTCTTGAAGGTAAGTGTGTAGACCGAAGTGGAACTGGCAGCGGCGAGAGCCCCTCCTCCTTCAGTGTTAATGGTCAGATCGTAGCTTGGCGGGGTTTCCTTGTTCAGATTGTAATAGTCGATGAAGGCTGAAGGTGGGCACCAAGAACCGACGATGTCTATTGGTCCGTAGCCTCTGTAGCGCCATTTTCCGTCAAAGTCAAGCTCTTCGCTGTAAGTTCCTTTTCTGATTCCAAAGTGAAGGTGAATGATGCCGCCGTTCTCGTCTGGAACGCTGGAGAGATATCCCACTATCTGCCCCTTAGTTACTCTTGCGCCGACCGGTATGCGACCCGCCTCTCTCAAATGGCCGAGAACGCTGCAGACAAAGGTTCCATCCATGAGCTGATGTTCTATTATCACTACGTAGCCATAACCTGTACGTTTTGCATTATGTTTGACAACGCCGTCTGCAGGAGCAAAAACAGGAGCCTCAAAGCTTCTAAGCACATCCTCGCCAAGATGATAACCATCCCAATCGTAGTTGTACCCGCCAAAACGTTGACGAACCGTCCAAAGCCCATCAAGCGGAAAACGAAGACTATCGACAGTCGAGCGCGCGCGCGCTTCACCATCAATTGTATCAAACCAAGTTTCAGCACCATATGTTAAAATTCTAAATCCTTCTACTCCGCTAATCAAACTTTGGTTTAAATAATCAAAAAAATCTAACCAACTACTCCAACTACCGTCATCTAGTTTTAGTCTATACTTCCAATTAGGTTCATTAAATTCTGCCTGAATTGAATGCCAAGTTTGGTTTGAAACGTCATCTACTAAAGTAATTATATTATAAGGGTCTGAACCATTTTGATAGATAAATTCCCATTTTGAAGCGCTATTATTGTATCTAAAACCGTAAGTGTTAAGAAGAGACCCACCTTGTCCAGCATCACCTCGTAAATAAAGCAAAATTTCATTAGTTAGACCAATCCTAACATCGCTAAAATATATGTAAATTGATTGAAGACCAGTTTGTTTTTTAGTTCCATATTTTGAAATACCATAAAAAGTATCATAAGCCTGACTATATCCAGATTTTGTTCCATCTTGAGCTAAAGTATTTACTACCTGAAAACCCCAAGCATCTGACCAATTCCCCTGACCACTTAAGGTGCCTAAATCATAAATTTCAAAATCATCATCAAAAATTCCACGCGCCCGTGCTCGCCATGGATTCGTAAGCGGATAACGGTCCTGATTATCTGCATCTATTATGTATGGATGGTCCCATATGCCATCATTGTTGAAGTCTACGTCAGTATAGTCGCTCCAGTAGTTGCCGCCAGAAGGATAACCATCATCCCAAACATTGATCGATGGATCGACGTATCGATATTCCACATAGACTTGGTCACTATTGTTAGAGAAGCTGTTATGGTAAATGGAATTGTATGATGTCTCTTCGAGATAGATACCTTGATATGTGCTGTTTGTAACGCTGTTTCTGGAGAGGCTGTTATTGTTTGAATAAGCTAACTGGATACCACGCCTGCAATTTGATATGCTGTTTCCACAGATACTGTTGTTTGAAGACCAATGGAGCACGATGCCCTCGCCATTCATTAGGTTTCCTACCATGACATTTTCAGAAATGCTATTGCTCGAAGATTCATAGAGAATGAAGACTGCATTGAAATATGAGCTTGTTGTTATGTTGTTTCTGCTGAGGACGTTATTAGAGGAATAATCAAGATCTACGATATACTGACTCTGGTTTACCATATTGTTTCCAGAGACGATGTTGTTTGAAGAATGCCAGAGGTCGACGGCGTGACCACCGTCTGTTATGTTGTTTGTAGATATTTCATTTTCTAAGGAATACCAAAGTTGAATACCTTGGAAAAATCCTTTGATTTCTGTATTCTTGATTGTGACATTGCTGCTATATGATATGACGATTCCTTTGCTAACTCCATAAGCTGTCCCAGTTCCATCAAGGATATGACCCGCGCCATCAATGATTATGTGGCTTCTTTGCACAACAATTCCGATTTGGGAATCCGAGATGTACACGTTATCGGTCAAGGTGTAGATGTCTCCGTTTCTTTGTATTGGTGCTGTTGATGGGTATATGGAGCCGTCAGCTTGGATGTAGATGGTTCCTATTGCCATGACTGGTTGAATGTTAAACGCCAACGTCAACATGCTCGTTAACAGCAACGTAAGCATTATTGCTGGAACAATCTTTCTTTTCATAAACAGCATCCTCCCTTCTCCTGCACAACCATAAAGTATACTCTTCAAACAATTTAGGTTTTATGGAGAAAACTTTGCACGTTCATAGAAACAGTACACAATACATCATAGAATGTTCCGAGTCCCTACATAGTGTATTTTTCTATTAAAAGGCTAGGCGTGGCATTCTTTGTTATAGCGCGCGCGCTAGAGACCAACGTTAGATATATAATTGCTTGCCTGCAACGTTAGACTCATGAAACGCAACTGTGATTCAGATTTGCCAAGAGAGCTAATCGAAGTCTTTGCTAATACTGGAATAAAGAAAACAGATGCTAGAGAACCTGTCATACATCTGGATAAACACACAGAATTGAAGAAATGGTCAGAAGAACCAAATGCGAATCTGAATGAGACATATTTCATTAGTGATTTGCATTTAGACCACGCCAATATCATCACGTACAACAATAGACCATTTGACACGATTCGTGAAATGAACAGCACTATCGTGAAGAATTGGAACAGCACTGTGAAGAAACATGATTTGGTGTTCTTTTTGGGGGATATGGCTTTTGGCAGAGGCAGTCGAACAATAGACTACTGGGCAAGAAAACTCAAAGGGAACAAGATTTTCATCAAAGGCAGTCATGACAAATCCAAGACAAGAAAATTCCACGACAAAATAGTTCTGAGAGTCTGTGGCCTAAAATTCCTGTTATTGCATGACCCTGTTCAAAAACCTCATGATTGGAACGATTGGGTTATTCATGGCCATTTGCACAATCGAGACCCTAAGTATTCGTTGGTTAAAAAGGAAAACAGAACAATCAACGTGAGTGCAGAAATGATTGGCTATAAGCCCATTTCGCTAGAAAGATTATTGGAACTATGTTGCTAGCGCACCATGAAAGAAAAGCGTGCGAAGAAGAGAGAAAGCCTAGCGCGCGCTGGTGGCAGCTATTTGGAACACCTCAACGTAGCCTTTAACCTGTCTTTTTTCAAGCTTGTTTTGGTCGCTTTGTTGGGTCTTAAAACAAGGTATCCTTCGTCTCCATCATCGTGCACTATTATATCAGTTGGTTCCAACGGGGTCTCCGCAACGCATTCAAGCATTTCTTCTTCTTCACATGTTAACGGCTGGGTCTCGTCGTTTAAGTGATCCCATCTTTCAGCGAGAGCAACGTATCGCAGTGCCTTTCTGGGGGTTAAGCAGATCCACATTGCAAGTGTGTCTGGCGGGTAATCTAGTTTGGGAAAGTAGTTGCCACGCTCAACTTCTTCACATCTTATTTCTTCGAGGGTTGACCAAGCACCGTGCGAGTTGTATCCAACCCTGATTTTTGATGGGTCTAATTGAGCTTTTCTATTTTTTGCCATGTTTGAACCTCCCATTAACTTTCTAGCGCGTATGCCTGTTCCTAAATTCGTTTGGGACACATTCCATACTCCTCTCTACAACTCATTCCCTTGCTAATGAATACAACCGTCCTTGGCTGTTGTCAAGCGCGCGCTAGTGTACGCCTACACAATGTGGGAATCTCTTGAAGTCATTGGAATACGTCATTGTGTCTGTGCATGTGTGTGGGTGTTTGAGAATAGTATTCTTCCTTAACTAGACAGAGATTGCTTTCACACTGCGTTTTCTTCTGTAGATCAAGACTGCTAGCAGTGTCACCACCATAAATAGTGGCAGACTGAGGAATGATGGAAACTCTGGAAGGATTACGTCAGTAATGTGGTTGGTTCCTTCCACATCAAACCATACAAAATGATGCGTAGCATTTGTAGAATGCTCGAAATATGTTGAAGAACCGTCTACAAGAACTTCTAGCTGTCCAGTGACTAATTCATTTGGGATGGTAACGTTAAGAAAACTGATGGGTCCTGATTGTGTCAGAAGCATGGTTACGTTAAATTCAAGTGCGTTTATTGTGGCATTAACATGGAAATTAACAAATGCTGAATTCGAAAAGATGGTTACATTGTATGACCCTACTTGAAGAACACGAGAGAGAGCAACTACCTTTCCTATTACATGGTCTTCGGGGATATTCCAAGCGTCTATGAGCTGGTTGTTATCTCCTTTCGCTTTGAAATACCAAGTGCTGTCTTGTTGAAATTTTTCTACAGCTCTGTGGAAAATAAACTCCTCAGCATAAAGACTACGAAATAGTATTATGTCTCCGTCATCGTACGAAGCATGAACCTCAGCCTGCCCAGTTACATTTTTCACGTAAACGAAATCAAAGATTTCCAAAGTCGGAAGCATTGAACCTGACATTATTTGCCAACGAGAGTCATATTCAACTACATAAGCATAGACAGCGGGAACAACGTTTCCACACAGCAAAAGAGACCACAATGTAAAGAAACTTGGAATAAGCATGAATTTTCTATCAATACCACATCGCCCATTTTATATTCTGGTTTCAGTTTTTATGACTTGTGGAAGAATCCTAGATTAACTCCAGACCATAAACGGAGATGCCTCCCGATATGGGACTTTTAAGGTCTGTTTTCTCCAAACACGTTTGGCGTTCAGTACTTCATAATGCTACGCTTCAGAACAGCTAGCACTACATTTCAGAACAGCTAAGAAAACCAAGAGTTTGAAGAGGCAGGCTCGGTGAGCTTGGAGACCTCGCTAATGATTCTGAAAAAGACGGAAAAGAGGGAGGATCATTACCAGTGTTCGCCGAAGTGCACGTCAAGGATAACGGCGTCTTTCACGTTTACGGAGGTGCGCTTTCTCCAAAATGGCTGATTGTTAACACTATGTCGCTTATGGTGACCTTGTTGTCGCCGTTAATGTCTGCGTTTGGATTCCAGTTTGGGCTGCTTGGAAGTGTACCAAAGTAGCTAATGACTTGCACTATGTCTCCAATCTTGACATAGCCGTCACCGTTTAAGTCGCCTGGAATGCCCACGTAAACCCAACCGTCAATGAGCGTGTTGTCTTCTGTATCTGTTTCGCCTGGAACGGTGTCTGCCACAGCGCTTATGGTGTAGTTGCCCTTTGCAAAGCCCGTAGTGTTCCACTTGAAGGTTAGGGTTGTGAAGCTTTGGCTTGTTAGGGTGAGGGTCTCTGTTTGGATAGCTGTGGTGTTGGCGTAGACTGTGACGTTGAAGTTCTCAGTGAAGTCACCCTGATTTTCAACCGTTGCGTTGATAGATAGGGAGTGTCCTTGCCCTACTACGGTTTTGGAAGGCGTGACGCTTGTGATGGCTACATCATGTCCGGCGGCAATGGTGAAGTTGCCATTTGATACGTCTTCGCCTGTGTTGACTCCGTCGGTTGCCATGACCTTCACTAAGTAGGTGCTCCCTGAAGGGAGAGTTGTGATGTTCCACACGTAGGTTTTCTCCCGGAGACCGACCGTCAATGGAATCCAGTTTTGGCCTCCATCCATGCTGTATAATACTGAGTACGCTAGTGTATCTGCATCTAGGTCATAGGCGTCCCAAGTTATTGTATGGCTTGTCGCTGGAGTCAAGACTTCACCGCCATCGGGGTGCGTGACTGTGACTGTTGGAGGATTCGCGCTAACAACTCGCTCAGCGACAACCGCAGCATTGGATACTATCTGAACTCTGGCAGTGTCAGATGGATAGGGAACCTTGAAGGCGAAACCTGTCGGATCAATTTCGCCTAGGTTATCCTTGTTAGTAAATGAGGCGTTAAAGCCTACTTGGCTGACCACTTGTCCAATAGCATTTAGAAATACTACAGTGTAGTTTCCTGTTGCCCCGGCTGGAACATCTGGTGTGCCAAGGGCTAGGTGATACCAATTGCCGAGTTCAACGGTCCCATTCAGCCATATTAACCCGCTTATGAAAAGCACACCAGGATCTGACGTAACGTTAAATCTATTGGTTAGGAGCCATCTATACTCAGGTTTTTCTAACCAATTATCAAAGCTTTTATGAGGGTTTGTTCCCATGAAGCAAATGGTGGTCGTAGGCTTGTCCACCTTTTCATTTACCCAGTAGCCAGGCGCTGCATTGCCAGGCAACTTCTGGATATACTCCTCATCATCCATTGGGTAGTCAATCCACAGCCCAAAAGTGTGCCCTATTTCATGTGCCGTTGTAGTCCACCATCCATCTACAACTGTAACTGCGCGTATATTCTGGGTCATTATGCCTGGCCAACTGGCAGGCCATATATGTGTCGCATTTTCTTCCCAATGGTATATTGCCGGCCAGTAAGGGGGGTAGGAATCAGGAACTAAACCAACAACTCTTACATGTCCGGTGACGGTGATAGACCCTATAATTTCGGCTAATTTTGTGTGGAACTTAGCCATACTTACACGTGGAGGGGGCAAGGGGGCAAACTGTGCGTCTGGGGCGCGAACTTCAGTAAGGTTGATATAAAATGGTGGCATTTCTATTGCGAGGATCTCATCCTCCGCCACCGGGTATGTACCCCTTGTAAATTTTAGTGATTGCTCGATATGTTCTCTAACATTCACAGCTGCATGGAGCGGAGCTCCAGTTGCTCCATCGGTCAGCACTACAGGGACGTAAACGATAGTTAGCCTTTCTGTGTCCTTCACTGTTACGTGGCAAATGGCCTCATTAACTGATGGTGTTACTGTGGTTCTTGCTCTGATTCTGTGAGACCCCACCGTAGAAAACAGGAAACCTTTCGCTGGAATGGGAGCAGGAATCTGGATCTCCAGACGTCCGGGCATATTCTGCGGGTCACTAGGCGTTCCGGCAGGCACCTCGTACTCATCCGATAGATATATCGCAGTGTCGTCAACCAAAAACTGGCAACTAACATTTTTCGGCTCCGTATAAAAATTGGAAACAATCACATATATTATTTCTCTACTGTAGTAGGGCCATCCGAAAAGAGACGTATTCTTACCTAAGACCATCGGGAGCGTTACGTTCCATTCAGTGCGCGACAACCACTCAATGTCGTCGCCATAAACAGGATCAGACGGCCACACAACCTGCACTGGTTGAAAGGCGGTGTAGTTTATGGAAATCACATCTTTGTCGGCTTTAACAGTGGGTATGCTAAGAGGCGATATGTTAACAAAGGATGTGCAATGAAACATGCTTATCAAGAGCAGACATACAAGCATAATTCTCTTCAAACTCACATCATTCACCCTTCTGCATGCGCGCGCGCTCCATAAACACTGTTCTCCCTTCTCCTGTACAACCGTAAGTATACTCTTCAGACAATTTAGGTTTTATGGAGAAATCTTCTATGCATATTCAACCAGTTTCTTTAATCATTTGATAATTGAGTAAGCATTTTGTTTAAGCCCGCAAATACTCTGCTTAACATTCCATTTCCAACAATGCAGTGTTGACCAACAGCAAGACGAGTGTAAGCTGCTCCTAAAGCAACAAGTAAACCTATTCCTAAGGACTGCGGAGTCCCAAAGCGAAATCAATGGCTGAGATAAGAGACTTCTAACGTCTCAAATCCCCCGCATTTCCCCCTTTTTTCTCATCAGCTTCTTTCTCGATGCAGGTTTCGGCATGTGCAGAGTCAGGCGCGCGCGCTAAAACCGCAAATTTTATCTGTTTAATCTTCCGTATCACCATAATTGGTATTTACTTTAGAAGTAGGGGGGATTTTAATTCGCCTGCTCCACACATCGGATCTGCATCTTAGTAGAAAGAATGAAAGAACAATTGAGGCTTTGCAGGAAGTACTGAACGTCGCAACACAAAACAAAGTGAATGTACTTACAATCAGTGGC
>Ga0315296_10005009_pt1 | contig 10694 bp, 12 predicted proteins | sample YL17G14_18_MG_FD_203921 | JGI IMG/M metagenome (GOLD analysis project Ga0315296, IMG submission 203921) | Sediment microbial communities from Yellowstone Lake, YNP, Wyoming, USA - YL17G14_18 | ecosystem: Environmental > Aquatic > Freshwater > Lake > Sediment | place: USA: Wyoming | collected...
TGATCTCAACCTTCTTTTTGCACTTCATGCAATATGCCTGCATTTTCACCTCCTCGTTTGTAAGATTCTGAGCAGAGAGTATCATGTAGCGCATTACTAGTCAATAGGTTTTCTAAACATTTCATCGGTTTGTTGGATCCTGGCCCTGCTTGGTATGAAGAAACACTGGGCGGTAGCCTGACCCTGCCGGCAGTGAAGAGCACGTTGCCCTTTTGACATACTACCGATATAATATCTTAGTAGACCAGCGCAAAGGTCTTTTCAAAAGTTTTACCTTTTATATGGTATGCGCTACCATGCCAGATTCGAGCAAATTTAGCTAACAAATAGCTAACGGACGGAAGGAAACAGGATAATACCAAACGATACTTTACGCACAAATTGAGTTATTTAGGAAAAACAGAAAAACACCAAAATGAGCGTAAAGGGACTACTGAGGACATCGTCTTACAGACTTTTAATCAGGTGGTCGCAGGTTCGAGACCTGCACGGCCTACTAAACTAGCAATTCATAGCTAAATTTCCATCAAAACCACTCGAAACATCCGGGTGGTTCTTCTTTTTCCCAAAAAGTGACACCCTGATTCGTCTGGACTTTTTGCCCGGTAAGTGTTAATATTATTATGAGCATATGCTCATTACTTAGGAGGGAATATGCCTAGACCGCCAAAGTGTCGCCGGGTTGCGTTCATACCCAATGTAACCTACTTTAAGCCAGCGGGCATACCTCTAAGGGCTCTTGAGGAAATTTGCCTTTCTATAGAGGAAGCTGAGGCAATACGCCTCAAGGATCTGGAAGGGCTGGAGCAGGAACAGGGTGCTGAGAAAATGAACATTTCCCGCCCAACCTTCCAGAGAGTGTTAGCATCGGCACGTGAGAAAATAGCTGACGCCTTGCTTCACGGCAAAGCAATAAGGATTGAAGGGGGCAATTTCGAAATGACTTCTCGCCGATTCAGGTGTCTGACGGGCCACGAATGGGACGTCCCCTTTGAAGTAATGATGAGCACGCCTCCCCAGCTTTGCCCAACCTGCGGCACGCCGACCTGGCCGGTGCTTTGAAGTATGGCCAGGACGATATCAGGAATATCTCGGAGAGGGCCAGCGGCAGAGAGACAGTAGGCAGAGTTATGGCGGGAGCAGTCGTCAGGCGACTGCTGCTGGAATTTGGTATCAGGATAGCCAGTCACACCGTCCAGATAGGCTCGATAAGGCTGACTCGCCGTCCCTCTGGTTTTGAAGAGGTAGCCTCAGTCTTTGAAACCGACCCTGATATAAGGTGTATTGACCGGCAAATATCCCGGAAAATGAAACGGATAATCCTTGAAGCTCGTGCCAAAAAAGATACTCTTGGTGGGGTGGTTGAGGTTATTGCCACCGGCGTCCCCGTCGGGATGGGGAGTGTTATGCACTATGACCGCCGGCTTGATGGCAGGCTCGCCCAAGCCCTGATGAGCATCCCGTCGGTGAAGGCGGTGGAAATAGGTAATGCCATCGCCGGGGCGGCTATGTTCGGTTCCGAGTTCCAGGACCAGATTGCCTACAAGGGTCGTCGCTTCACCCGTAAGACTAATAATATGGGCGGGATAGAAGGCGGCATGAGTAATGGTGAGGACATCGTTTGCCGTGTTTACCATAAGCCGCTCTCAACCCTTGGGGTTCCGGCAAAGACCGTAGACATTGCTACTCACCGCCCGGTGCCAGCTACAGTGGAGAGGTCGGACATCTGCGCTGTCCCCAGAGCTGGTGTTATCTCGGAAGCAATGCTGGCTCTGGTCTTGGGACAGGCAATGATGGAGAAGTTTGGCGGCGACCATATAGACGAGATAAAACGTAATTTCGGTTCTTATATTAAATAAGGACTGACTCAGATACGCGCCTAGAGGGATTCGAACCCACGACCCCCGGTTCCGAAGACCGATGCTCTATCCGCTGAGCTATAGGCGCCACTCAAATTCTAGTGCCACTGCTCTTTCTTGTCAATTAAAGTCCGCTCATTTATCTGCGGACATTGATTCTTGGGCGGGTCACACTTATAATATTAACAATAATTATTAACAAGGGGGGTTAATATGGATTACGATAGCTTTCTGGAACTGGTCAAAAACAGGCGGAGCATCCGCCGGTTTAAGCCAGACCCTATACCTGATGAATATGTGGACAAGATTATTGAAGCGGCGCGCTGGGCTCCTTCGGGCTTTAACTTGCAGCCATGGGAATTTGTCGTAGTTAAGGACAAGAAATTAAAGGACGCCATCGTACAGTTCTGCCGCTCCAGCATGGAGAACATGGGCCGGATGGAAGCCACTAGGGAAGCCTGGCAGGGAACTATGAAGCCACCGCCCTCGCCGACACCCGGGCCGGGAGGTGATTTTAGTGTGGCTCCGGTATTTATATTGTTATTTGGCGACACACGAACAAACGCTGGCTTGCCTATGTATCGCCGGTTTGATACTGCTCTTAAACAGGAAGCCTTCAAAGGCGGACTGGCAAGCGCCTTTCTCTATATGCACCTGGCCGCCGCCTCTCTAGGTTTGGGTAGCCAATGGGTGTCGGCGGTAACTACGCCGTTTGCCCACTGTATGATAAAAAATTTGCTTGGCATCCCAGAAGAACTGGAGATTTATGACATGATGGCGCTCGGGTATCCTGCCTCCCCACCCATCCCCAGACTGGTGAGAGATAGAAAAGAAATGATTCACTACGACCACTGTGGCGAGGGAGCCTTTAGAATGGACGAAGCCGTCAGGGACTTTATTGTCAAAATCAGAAATCCGTAATTGGTATGCCGCCTGGCGAAATCGAGAAACACGGACCCTAAAAGTGGGGTGAGTGGAGGGATTTGAACCCTCGGTCTCCAGGGCCACAACCTGGCGCCTTAGGCCTCTGGGCTACACTCACCACGAAGAAGTATAGCTATTATAGCTAAACCCCCTTATCCTTTCAATGGTTACCTTTGAGCTAGCTCAACTATGGTAACCCCCCCGCCACCCTCCCCATAACCGCCTAATCGGTATGAGCTGACCAGTGGATGTTGGGCAAGTTTTTCCCGGACTACCTGGCGTAGGGTTCCGGTCCCTTTACCGTGAATTATCCTTACCTGGGATAGGCCGGCCATAAAAGCGTCATTCAGGTATCGGTCAAGCCTTATTAGAGCCTCATCTACGGTGAGTCGGCGGAGGTGTAACTCGTTGGTTAGTTCGGTTTTGTCCACTTAGGGGGATTTCCTCAGGAAAATCTCCAGGCTTTTGATTTTTTTTACTCCCTTCAGGGAGGAGGCGAGGGCGAGAAGAGTATTGCTGATAATCTGCTTCGGGAAGATGCTTAAAGATATGGGGGTATTGTTTACATAAAGTGAGAGCCGCTCCATCTGCGGCTTGATAAAACCTTGCTCCAGAAGGTCAGCTAAACCTTTAATGTCTTCCCGGGAGAACTGCCGGGTCTTGGTCGGGAGGGGTTCATCGGTAGCTATGGCGATGCGCTTCTTGGTGGTAGTGAGGGGTGGGCCGGCTTCCTTGCGGTGAACCTCTATTTTAGGCGCATTGCCCCGGGTAAAGCCTTCAGTTAGAATAATGTCGTAGTCTTCGCCCACGAGACGGGCTATCTCCTCAAGGCTGGTATCCCGGGCAATAGGCTTGGTTAACACCACCTTGTCCGGGGAACAAATCATCGTAACCTCGCTCCCAGCCTGGGTATGGCGCCAGCTATCCTTGCCCGGCTCGTCAAAGGTCAATTTTTGGCTGGTGTGCTTTATGGTCGCAACTCGGTAGCCCCTTGATTTTAGCTCCCGAATCAGCTTTTCGATAAGGGTCGTCTTTCCCGACTTTGATTTCCCGATAATAGAGACTATGGGTGGCATAATCACGGTTAGGATAACACACCACCAATATACTGTCAAAGAGCGCTATCTAAGATTATTTATCAACCTATCCCCCTGCCCCCTTCCCTTACTAGGGAAGGGGGAACGTAAGTAAGAGAGGGGGTTTAAGGGGGTGAGGTTAATAAATAACTCCGCTGTCAAAGCATTGACGGTAAGCTTAAAATGGCTTAAGATTTGGGGGCAGGGGTATTTCTCTGGGCTCGTAGCTCAGCGGCAGAGCGGCCGGCTCATAACCGGTTGGTCCCAGGTTCGAATCCTGGCGAGCCCACTTAATCTGCATGGGGCGGGTCTAAAGACCCGCTTTTCGTTTTGTAGTATAAAAAGCTAGTTGACATAATGTTTTTCCAGCAGAAGGACTGATTATGGTATATAATTTCTTGGGGGCATAAAATCTGAACAAAGGAGTCATTAAGATGGCAGAGCAGCCGAAACCGACGCAAGAGGTAAAAATTAGATTACCGGATGAAATTAAGCGCGGCGCTTATTGCAACCTGATGATTGTTACCCATACCAAAGAGGAATTTATCATGGATTTTATTCTGGCGACTCCGCCGGAAGCGGTGGTCACATCGCGGGTAATAATGAGCCCGGGCCACATGAAAAGAACCGTAGCGGCGCTGCAGGAGAACCTGGGAAAATACGAGCAGCAGTTCGGCAAGATTGAGGCGGCACCAGAGCCGGGTACTAGAGGCAAAATCGGGTTCGTTAAGTCTTAAGCTATGGGAAACAGCACTGAACCAGGTATTCCAAGCCTATTTTGCTTACATAACATCTATAGTGCGTCCCAAAGTGTAACCTTAAGACCAAAAGTGCAAAAAAATCAAGAAGAAGCGCTGGTCTTATCGGATAATAGATTAGCGGCTATCTCTATGACCCGTTTAGCGTAATCATCCAGAGTGTCCCTATGCTTGCCTATTACAGAAGTGTTCTTAATTTTGCCCTCATTATCCAATTCCAGAATTTTTATGTGTTGGCGCAATATTCTTTGAGTATCCAATACACTATCATGTAGAGCTTTATCAAGATTAGTAGAAATGTTCCTTATATACACTCCTCTCCAAGAAATGACGTTAAACTTTGCCTCTATCTCTATTTCTACCGCTTTGTGCGAGATAGAGTCTATAAGTTCTTTATAGAGTTCCCTGCTAATACCACGACCACATACAAGAATATCCGTCGCCCAGTCAATAATCTCTTTTAACCGCCGTTCTCTCCTATCTCGTTTTTCCCTGTCATATCCACTTTTTATACTTAGCCAGCTAAATAATGCAAGTAAGACAGTTGCAGTTGCAAGTAATAGAGTACCAACTGCTACGTAGGCGCTTGCTAATTGTGGGTCACTTTTTAACAGAAATATGGTATAGCCGAGCCAGACGCTGATGAAAATGCCTAGCAATGTAAATAGAATTGCAACTCCAGCATTTCTTAACCAGTTTCTCATACCCCCATTATACCACAATTTTTTATCCGTAAAGATTATGTAAACTTATAACCTGCCATGTTAGCCGGGGTGTTTAAGAGGGGCTAACGCCCCTCTTTTATAAAAATCTTCCCCCTCCCTTAATTAAGGGAGGGGGATTAGCGGGTCCCCAGGAAAATCGAAGATTTTTCTGGGTGCTTTAAGGGGGTGGGTTTCCTAAAAAACCCAAAGACTTCAGGGGCAAAAAATAAGGGGCTAATTTTGCCTTACTGCTTCCGAAGGTATCAAACTATTCAGGAAAATTTTTAGACGCCTAGATTTTGACTACAGTGCGTCTCTCGGTCAGCGTGCGGTGGAGCACCTCTAAAAGCCTGGTTAGTCCCCACCGCTTGGTTGCCGAAACCAGCACCGAGTTCTCATCCGCCTCACACCGGTCGGAAAGATAATTCAGGGCGGTGTCTTCGTCCCAATTTCGGCTATCAGTCAGCAACAGGTCAATTTTATTCAGCGCGGTAATGCGGGGCTTATCCCTAAGGTTGAGGTCAGACAGAATATCCTCTACTATCTGGCACTGTTCCGCCGCGTTATGACAAGTGAGGTCAACCACATGAACGAGCACGGCGGCTTCCGCCAGCTCCTCAAGGGTTGCCTTAAATGCCGTGACGATGGTGGGCGGCAACTTTCGGATAAAGCCAACGGTATCGGTTATTAACACTACACTCTTATCGGGAAGGGTCAGCCGTTTGGTGGTGGGGTCCAGGGTGGCAAAAAGCTTATCCTCAACGAAGACATTAGCGTGAGTGAGAGCATTCATTAAGGTGCTTTTGCCGGCGTTGGTGTAACCGACTATAGCGACTACCGGGATGCCGGTTTTCCGGCGCTGTTGACGATATAGCTCGCGGTGTTTCCTTATGTCATCAATCTGTGCCTTGAGGCGATGTATCCTTCGCTGGATAAGGCGCTTATCGGTCTCAAGCTGACTTTCACCGGGGCCTCTGGTGCCAATACCGGCGCCGAGCCTTTCCAGGTGACTCCACTGTCCGGCAAGACGAGGGATAAGGTATTGATGCTGAGCCAGCTCCACCTGCAACTGACCCTCATGGGTTCTCGCCCGCCGGGCAAAGATATCCAGAATCAGGGCTACCCGGTCAATAACCTTTACCTCGAGGGTTTCCTCTAAATTTCGCTGCTGGAGCGGCGAAAGCTCATCATCAAAAATTACGACGTTATATTTGGCACTATCTTTCAGCGTTAGTAATTGCTCCAGTTTGCCTTTGCCCAGATAGTGTGTTTTTGAGGCTTGGGGCAAGCGCTGTATGACCTTCCCAACTACTTTTGCCCCCGCCGTGCCGGCTAACTGAGCCAGCTCGTCTATTGAATCCTGTGCTGACCAGCCTCGAGCATTCCCTCTGGTCGCTACCGCAACCAGGAGTGCCCGCTCGGGTAATGCCTGGGTAACAATTGTTCCTTTAGTAATAATTTCTCCCTTACGTTATGTAAAGTTAATTCCCGCTCTCAGGTTTCTCTTAGAATCCCGCCATGCCGACAGTTTTGACAAACCCTTCACCACGATTGCATCCGGGACAGTTAATGATAACCGCACATAACCCTCGCCGTGCTTGCCGTAGCCTATCCCGGGAGTAACAGCTACCCCAACTTTGTCCAGTAAGTCAGTAGTAAAGTCCACAGAGGTATAGCCCTGAGGAACCCTCGCCCATATATACAGGCTTGCCTTTGGCGGCTGGGCTTTAAGCCCGATATTATTCAGCACCTCAATAATCAGGTCGCGGCGTCTTTGATAAATGGCGTTATGCTCCTGGACGCAATCCTGAGGACCGCTCAAAGCCTCAATGGCGGCATATTGAATCGCCTGTGGAATCCCCGAATCCAGGTTTGACTTAAGCCTTTTTAGCGCATCTATCATTGCCGCATTACCCACCACCATTCCTATTCGCCAGCCGGTCATATTGTAGGTCTTGGACAGGGAGTGAAACTCCACCCCTACCTCCTTGGCCCCACCTGCCTGCATAAAGCTAACTGGCTGATAGCCGTCAAAGGCAACCTCGGAATATGGCCCATCGTGACAGACCGCCAGGTCATGCTTCCGGGCAAATTCCACTACCCGGTTGAAGAAAGCAAGGTCAGCCACGGCGCCGGTGGGGTTATTGGGATAGTTGAGCCACAATAACTTAGCCCTTTTCAGGTTGTAAGCCGGTATGGCGTTTAAATCAGGCAGAAAATTGTTTTCCTCAAGAAGGGGCAGATAATAGGGACTGCCCCCGGCTAACATAGTGCTTACGGAATAAACGGGATACGCCGGGTCAGGTACCAAGGCAAAATCCCGGTAGTCAATAAAGCAAAAGGCAATATGACCAATGCCTTCCTTGGAGCCAATGAGGGGTAGCACCTCCTTGTCCGCATCAAGAGAGACGCCAAAGCGCTTTTTATACCACTCAGCTATAGCCCGGTGCAATTCCGGCAAGCCCTCGCTCTCCGGATAGCGGTGGTTAGCCGGGTCTTTTGCCGCCTGACAGAGCCGTTCAATTATGTGAGGTGGCGTGGGAATATCAGGGTCACCGATAGCGAAGCTAATTATTTCCTCACCCTTAGCCCTTTTCTCGGCAATCTTCTTATTAATCTCCACGAAAAGATAAGGAGGCAAATTTTCAACCCGTTTTGACATTTTCATCTGACCATTCTCCATTAAATACGATTTTAGCCGGACCGCTGAGGAATACCTCCCCTCTCCCGTCCCACTCTATAGCCAGTATCCCTCCTGGTAATTTTATGTGGACTTTGTTGCCAATATAATTGTGTAGCTGGGCGAAAACAGCTATGGCGCAGGCACCACTGCCACAAGCCAATGTCTCCCCTACCCCTCTCTCCCAAACCCGGGCTTCTATCTCGTTTCGGCTCAGCACTCTGGCGACCTCAAAATTTACCCGATCGGGAAATGTTGACAGGTGTTCTACCTTGGGCCCCAGTTGAGATAATGGGAAATCGGATACGGGATGCTGCCAGAAATAAACGGCATGCGAGCTCCCCATGGAGACAAAGTCTAGGAGTAACGTTTTGCCATCCACAATAACCGGGTAGTTCATTATTGGTTTTATGTCAACTACATTTTCCTCCGGCTCTATTGCTACCGGGATATCCTCAGCCCCGAACTTTGGCTCCCCCATACCAACCTGGATGGTAACATTACCTTTCACCATCTGAAGTCTGGCTTTCCTTACCCCTGATATGGTTTCCACTGATATTTCTTGAGCCTTTCTAGCAACCAATCCCTCATCTAAGGCATATCGAACCAGGCATCTTAAGCCATTGCCACAAGCTCTAGCCTCAGAGCCATCGGCGTTGAATATACGCATCCGTAAATCGGCAACACCTGAGGACAATACTAGCAGTAAACCATCGGCGCCGACGCCAAAGTGGCGGTCGCACATAGCTATCGCCAGCTTCGGCCAATTGCGCCGGGCTTTACCAGCCTCCACTAGTATAAAATCGTTTCCTGCACCCTGTACCTTGGTGAATTTCATAATCTTCTCATATAAATTTATTTACTAGGGCTGTGACGTGCGAATCCACATCGCCTTGTATATCAAACCACTTTATTCTATCATCTTTTAACCGAAACCAGCTATATTGATGTCGGACAAGACGGTGGGTTTCAAACTTGATTTGCTGTGTAGCCGCCGCTAGTGATAGCTCACCCCTGAGATACATACCAATCTGCTTATAGCCAATACCAGACATAGCTGGCAGATTGAAATCATAGCCCCTAGCCACCAGCCCCTTGACCTCGTCAACCAAATTCCGCTTTATCATTTCGTCCACTCTCAAGTCAGTCCGGCGATATATTTCTGCCCTATCTGTGGTTAGACCTATTATCAGGGTGTTAAACGATGATGTTGTCTTAAGCTGAAGCCGAGAAAAGGGAATCCTTGCCTCTTTATACACCTCAAGAGCCCTTATTGTGCGGCGCACATTGCGCGGGTCAATCCGCTGCGCTGCTACCGGGTCAACCCGGGCGAGCTCGTGATAAAGCTCATCCTTTCCCACCCTGGCTACCTTCTCTTCTAAACTATGCCTGAATGCCAGGTCAGGTGCTACCTTCGGTATTCTCCAGCCATCCAATACTGCCCAGACATATAGTCCGCTACCACCGACTATCAGGGGCAGCTTGTGCCGCTCGTGGATGTCTTCAATAGCTCGGTAGGCAAGCTGTTGATATTGAGCCAGGCTAAAGTCTTCATCAGGGTTAACGATATCAATCAGGTGATGGGGGACGAGGGCTTGCTCCTCCTTGGTGGGTTTGCTGGTGCCAATATCCATATAACGGTAAACCTGTCGGCTGTCAGCGCTCACTATCTCCCCTTCAAAAGCCTCAGCTAGGTTGAGTGCCAGCTGGCTCTTGCCCACGCCGGTAGGACCAACTATAGCCAATAGATGGTTCATCTTGTCCGCTTGATTTCTGCCGTTTGCCTTACTATGCTCAAAAACTCATCTGCCTTTAGACTTGCCCCGCCGACGAGGGCACCATCTATCTCCGGTTGCGGCATAAACTCGGCGATATTATCGGCAGTTACGCTGCCCCCATAGAGAATGCGCACCCCCTGGGCAATCCCCTGGCCACATTGCTTTGAGATATGCTGGCGGATAAAACCGATGGTCTCATTTGCCTGCTTACCAGTAGCTGCCCGGCCGGTGCCGATAGCCCAAACCGGCTCATAGGCTAAGATTAAGCCATGGGAATAGTACATCTTGGCTGAAGGTGAGCTTAGCTGTCTGGTTAATACCTCTTCCGTCCTTCCCGTCTCGTTTTCCTCCGGTTTTTCGCCGATACATAAGATTGGCTTCAGCCCAACCTTCAACACTGCCTGGACCTTTTTATCTATAATCTCTTCAGTCTCCTTGAAATACTGCCGGCGCTCGGAGTGTCCGACAATAACAAATTCACAGAGGTCAGCCAGCATCAGTGGCGAAATCTCACCGGTATACGCCCCCCTTTCCTCAAAGTATAGATTCTGTGCCCCCAGTTTTATTGAGCTTCCCTTAATTAACGCCTTTATCGTAGCTAAAGAAATAAAGGGGGGGCATATTACCTTCTCAACGTTATTTATCTGGTCAAGCCCGGGGCGCATTTTATTGACCAGTTCTACAGCCTCGCTTACTGTGGTATTCATCTTCCAGTTGCCGGCAATTAAAGGGATACGCATCATAATCTCCTTATTTCTTTTGAACCCTATCCCCTTTCAGTTTTTGTTAACCTCACCCCCTTGGTCCCCCTCTCCTTATCAAGGAGAGGGGGAAGAGGTTGTAAGAGGGACTTTGTCCCTCTTTGACGCCCTGAGTCCTTCGCCTATCCCCTTTTGGGGTGTTTAAGAGGGGCTA
>Ga0315296_10005012_pt1 | contig 10688 bp, 10 predicted proteins | sample YL17G14_18_MG_FD_203921 | JGI IMG/M metagenome (GOLD analysis project Ga0315296, IMG submission 203921) | Sediment microbial communities from Yellowstone Lake, YNP, Wyoming, USA - YL17G14_18 | ecosystem: Environmental > Aquatic > Freshwater > Lake > Sediment | place: USA: Wyoming | collected...
GCCCGCTTTTGCTCAGTGACATCTCTGAATGAAATCAAACCTGCTGGTTTCCCTTGATATTCTATTACTGCCCCGACTGCGCTTATCCACACTTCCTTGCCAGCCTTGTTCACCAATTGGAACTCGTTTACCTGCTTTTTGTCGTTTTCAAACATGTCCTTTGTGATAGTTTCGAGAACACGCTCCCTTTCCTGGGGTGGAATGAAATCGAATGGATTTACTTCGAGCACTTCTTCCGTAGAATCGAAACCAAAAATGCGGGCGGTGGCTTCATTGACCAGCAATACTTTCATTGTCTCGTCCATGACACACAAACCGTCGATATTGGTGTCGAATAAAACCTTATATCTCTCCTCCGCCTGCTTGCGCTCGGTGATGTCCTGATACACCACCTGGAATTGCTTTTCACCATCCCAGAGTACTTCTCCACGTGATGCCGCTAAATGACGAACGTCGCCATCCTTGCGCACGATGCTTATTTCATAACTGGGATGGACATATTCTCCAAGCTTCCTCTTCTTTACCCTTCCCCGGTGTTCAACGTAGCTCTCAGGAGTATAACGTTGCTTGCTAGGCACAGCTTCCAGTTCCTCAATACTACTGTAGCCATAGATATCCAGCAAAGCCCGGTTGGCATAAAGAATCTTTCCACCTTCACTGACAATGCGTATGCCCAAAGGCGAGTTTTCTATTGAGTCGCGGAAGTTCTGCTCCGAGAGGCGTAGAGATTCTTCAGCCTCCATGCGCTCGGTGATGTCGCGGACGATTTCCTGGAGATACGTTTTGTCCTCTATCTTGATGGTCCGCCCACTGACTTCCACGGGGAACGTGGAACCATCTTTGCGTTGGTGGATGGCTTCTGCTACGATTGCTCCTTTTTGCTGGATTTTGCGCAGCCGTGCCTGGTATGAAGGAAGGTCTCCGGGTGGTATGAGAGCAGCCAGCGGCAGGCCAAGCATTTCCTCTGGCGTGTAGCCGTAGGTTTCAAGGGCGCGGTCGTTAACTTCGACGATTTTTTGGTTCTCATCGACCAGGAGGATGATATCGTTGGCGTATTTCACCAGGTACTCAAAGTGGCGGCGCAGTGCCTGACTCTCCAACTCTGCCTGGTACAGCGCCTGATACGCCAGCCTTTGCCTCCGCTGCCAGATGAGACCGATGAGGGCAAGCGCAGCAGCCAGCAATCCAGCAACAGAAGCCACAATAATGCCGGTCTGAAAGCGCCATGCCGAGATTGCCTCACTGGTATCGATTTTGGCTACCATATACCACGGGGAATCGGGAATGTGCTTCAGGGCAGCTAATACCTCTACTCCACGGTAATCTTTGCCTTCAACGGCTCCCTCTTTCCCCATGACAGCCATGACAGCGGGGGCTTCCTGCTGGCTCAAAGGGATTCTCAATTTGAGAGCGGTGTCTTTTTGGTGGCGCGACTCGTTCAAAAACAACACCTGGTCACCATCGCGTTCAACCAGCAACGTCTCGGCGGTTTCGCTTGGTATGGGCCAGGACTGGACCAGCGGATAGAGATATTGAGAGGGGTCGATGCAGAGAACCACGGCGCCTATTGCCTGAGGCGAATCTTGCCCCCAGGGGAAGAGAGGCGCAATAACATCCAAATGCGGGGAATTGCTATCTGGAAGATAATGGAAATCGACCATGACAGCTTTATGCTCCTTGATGGCAACTGCCAATTGTGCCAATGTCATATCACTGAGGCGGTGCACGCTATCATTGAGACTTAGAAGCACACTGCCATTCACCTCAACCAGCAAGATATCCTGGTATGGATAGGACTTCCCTATGATTGCTAACCTGGCAAGGATCTTATCCCTAATCTCAGTGTCCGTTGGTGAAGCCATATACTTCTCTACCCCTTCAGCGAAAAACGGGCTTCCCACGAGCATATCGGCATCAGTCAATCTTTCGGCGCGCCACTGCGCAATCTGCTCCACCTTCAATTGAGTGACAATTGAGAGTCCACCCTCAACACGCTGGCGCATTTGCTGCTCTCGGAGATGGTAGAACAAATATCCTCCAACCAAAAAGGGCACTATCACCAGTGCCATTACCAAATGTAACATGCGAGAGGAAGGGGGCATTGCGTTTTTGGGAGTACCCTTTAACGGAGCTTTAAACTTTTCTTTTCCCGGTGGTTTTCTTGCCATTCTTAGCTTGCCTCGCCTTTTGATAGCCACACATCAACGGTATCTTTACGGAAACGCAGCTGGCGACCTACTTTGCTCACCGGTATTTGCTTCTGCCTAACTAAACGATAAACACTTGCCCTTGAAATTCGCAGATATCCGGCAAGCTCGGTGGTAGTCATCAATTCTAGTTTTCCCTCGTTTGAAGTTCCCATTGGCTTTGTTTCTCCCCTTTTTAGCATTGTTGAGCAATATTGCGCTCTACCTAGATTAGAGAAGCATTATTGGTCAACAGTATGCACAATATATCAATATCAAACAAAGGCTGAAAGACCTATTTAGGCTATTTCTCATCGGTACTTTAGTCATATTCTCGACGTTCTTATACGCTCAAGAGATGCGAGATTCTTTGAAAGCCTCGGAGGCGTCTATGAATAGATAATTGCTTATGAGATATATGCAAGTTAAACTTGTAATACTGGCAACAAACAAAAAAGGTCACGCAAATACACCCTAGACAGATTTACACCACCTATCGCGTGACCTTTTCCATATTCCTGCCCACCTCACGAAGCGAGAGCCTAAATGTAAGCTATGTCATCATGTCCTTCTAAATTCATTGCATTGTGTCTACATATAGTTGCCAACAAAGTGTGCCGAGTTATTTCTCAACTTCTATGGTAGAGGCAGCAGAAGATGTAACCATGCGCATCAGAGTCGGCTCTTCGAGTTTACCAGATTGAACAAACCACTCTTTTATTACTTCTGAGGCAACAAAATAGGCTAATGTACGGCTTTCTCATACCATATAGTTTCTCCATGTAGCTGAAAACCCAAGTAGCGGTAAAGCGTAACAGCTACAATGTTCTGGCTATCTACAGTTATGTCTATGAGCTCCCGACCTTTGCTTTTGAGATGTAACAGACCTGCCAAGAGCAGTTTCTTGCCCAGGTCTTTGCCTCGATAGTCGGTGCCTACACCCAGCATATAGATTCGACCTTTCCTCTTGCCCGTAGTCAAGTCCTGACCACATTCTGCCTCAGTCCAGCAATAGCCGATTGGCTTACCTTCGCTTAAAGCTAAAATCACATCGTCAGTGCAGTCACCTCTGGTGCTTAGTTCCCAGCCTATGTATTCAGCAGTATTCGGATTGAAACCCCAGGTGCCCGAAAAGCAGCGATTTTCAATCCGAGCCAGCAGTGCCTCCTCACCGACTTTAAGATACCGAGATTCCAGGTCTGATTGGTCAACAGTCTCGAGATTTACACTGGAAACATCCAACCTCAGCTCATAGAAGCGTCGAACTACCTTAAATCCCAGATTTGACAAGAGTTGCGCCTGCATTGACTGAGTCGCAGGAATACTCACGTGAGCGACTTTTGCCCCCAATTCTCTTGCTCTCTTCATGGCGCGGTCAAAAAGCTCTTTAAGTACAACTTCTGACTTATATGAGGAGCTGACACCATACTCGAGGATTACACGGCCGATGCCAAGCTCCGGCAGGACATTAACAAAGCCGACGATTACTCCAGCCACTTCAGCGAAGAAAAGGTTCTCCTCTACACGATAATCAGGCCGGCTCAACAGGTGAGCAAAAACCGCCCCTACTTTGAGCTGCTCGTAGGCGGCAGCATCCCGCGGTTCCTGCGGATGGCAATTCCTAATCTTTAATTGGTAGTCCATTTGATAATGCCTATCTGTCATTGCGAGGGGCGTTAAGCCCCGAAGCAATCTCTGAGATTGCCACGCTTCGCTCGCAATGACGTATAAACATCTCCTTACATCTTCAGATTGCAATTGTATCAAGGCAGGTAGTATCATACAATTTCATGCAAGCACCTTTGCCATGGGGGCTTGAAACATGACAAAGAATTTTTATGCAATGGTGATTACACCTCACGCCGACGATGCCGAATATGGTATCGCCGGCACTGTGGCCAAATGGACACGTGAGGACAAAGAGGTCATATATGTGGTATGCACCAATGGCAACAAAGGTAGCAATGACCCTGAGACGAAGCCTGAGAAATTAGCTGAGATTCGTGAGCAGGAGCAGCTAGCCGCCGCCAAATTACTCGGGGTAAACGAGGTCATCTTCCTGCGACATGAAGACCAAACGCTGGAGGACACACCAGAGTTTCGCAAGGAGATTGTCCGCTTAATCAGGACTCATCGGCCAGAAATCGTAGCTACCAGCGACCCCTACCGGCGGTATATCTGGCATCGCGACCACCGCATCACCGGTCAAGTTGTACTGGACGCTATTTTCCCCTACGCCCGAGACCGCTGGGCCTATCCTGACCTGCTTGAACAAGGGCTTGAGCCTCACAAAGTTAAAGAAGTCCTTTTCTGGGGTGCTGAAGAACCGAATTACTTCAGCGATATTACTGATACTTTTGAGATAAAGATGGCAGCCTTGCACTGTCATCACAGCCAGGTGGGTCACTTCACTGGCGAATGGGACGATTTCCTCAGGCAAAGATACGAAAAATTCGCCGAAGGGAAAGGGTTCAAGCTGGCAGAGACTTTTCACCGTGCTGAGATATGGTGGTAGACTATCTACGATGACAGCCAGAGAACATCCCCGCACAGGTTCGGGTCGTGAGGCTTCGAAGCAAAGACAGCAAATTCCTTCTTTTCCTTACCTAATACTGTGGCGTCACCATGGCCAGGATATACCTCGGTATCATCAGGCAAGACGAAGAGCTTGGTTTCTATGGACTTCACTATCTGCTTGAAGTCAGCAGGTGTTCCAGTTTTCCCCGGGCCACCCGGGAAGATGGTATCACCTGCTATTAAATACTTGCCCACCAAAAGGCACAGGCTCCCCGGGGTATGCCCCAGCGTGTGTAATACTTTGAGCTTGAGCTTCCCCACTTCTACGATATCGCCGTCATTAAGCTCGATATCTGGACGAGACGGCAGCCTGGCAGCATCCTTGGGATGAACTGCCACCGGTATTTTCAGCTTGGCTCTCAACTCTTCAAGCGCTCCAATGTGGTCAATATGGGTATGGGTTATCACGATGTACTTTGGCTTGGTGCCAGCCAGTTGACTCAAAACCGCATCAGCTTCACCCGGTGCATCCACCAATATACTGTCCCCGGTGGTCTGGCACACTACCATGTAGGCATTAGTGCCGAAAGGGCCGAGTTCCAGCCTGGTTATTCTGACATTACTGTCCAATGCCACATCTGTCATACTGCCCAGCGCACTCCTTTCTTTCCATCGCCTGCCGCATTGAACGGCGAAATGTAGTTGCGACCTTAGGGTCGCCTTTTTGCCGCGAGGCTAAAGCCTCGCGGCTACATTAGTAATCAACCCCCAGAGATCAACTCTTGCGCACGCGGCTGAAGGACCAAGCTAAACCGAGCGCGGCAATAAGAGCACCCAGGAAAACCATAAGAACGTCAAGGCTGAAGCCAAGGCAGAAACGCCCTACCCCTGAGATGAGCAGATAGCCGATAATAAAGTTGACCATCCCCCAGATGACATTCACCACCGCCGACGACTCGCCGACAGCAGGAGGTGAAGCAAACGGACTTCGAAATTTCCTCCCTGAAATCCCGTTAACGAAGTGGGGTACGCCATTGGCCAAGAACAGGCCGGCAATGAAATAAGCTAGATAAAAATACCACATGCGTTTCCCCCCTTTCTTCTAGTTTATTTAACTTCCGTATAGCGACCAATTGTTGGCAAATGCCCTTATGCTATTCTGAGCCATAGCTTCTGTCACTCTGAGCCACACCTTCTGTCATTCTGAGCCACCTCCTGTCATTCTAAGCCCTTCGCCTGTCATTCTGAGGGAGCGAAGCGACCGAAGAATCTAGACCCTTCACTTCGTCCAGGGTGACAAAGACCCCAGATGCAGCGCTTTTCCCCAAGTCAGGTTCCGCTCCGGTTTCAAATTCTAACACCACCGATTTGGCCGGTCAATAAGAATAAGCCACTTCTTGAAAATAATTCACAAATGGCTTGAGATGACTGGCTTCATCGTGTTAGGCTTGAAGCGTCGGACTACCTTAGATTTTGGGAGGTGCAGAAATGTCGACTCAACCAGCTGAAGCCGAACTTGTTGCCGTCTGTGGGCTATACTGCGGTGCCTGTCCCGTGTTTAGGGCCAGCGGAGACCGCGCCCCCTCGCCGAGAGAATTGCCCAGGCAAGGGATATTCCCGTCGAGCGAGTCAGCTGCCGCGGTTGTAGGGTGGAGGAGGGCCACATAAAGCTGATGGGAGAACCTGTGTGCCCCACATACACTTGCTGCGTGGAGCAGAAAGGCCTGCAATTCTGCTACGAGTGCGCGAATTTCCCCTGCCTCAAGCTGGCACCCTGTGCCGACAAAGCCCAAATACTGCCTCACAACACCAAGGTTTACAACCTTGTGCTGTTGCAAAAGCTTGGGCTGGAGAAATGGCTGCAGATGGCGCTACAGCTCTGGAGCCAGTATTTCAGGGGCAAGAAGGAACGCGGCGGGGATGAACTAAAAGTCTAACTCTTTGTAATTTAAGTGTCATTGCGAGGAGCATAGTGACGAAGCAATACCACGTCCCCCGCCGTCATTGCGAGGCGTCCCAAGTGAAACGAGAGAACAGCCGTGGCAATCTCGGTGGTGGGGGAATGGGACGAGATCGCCTCGCGGAGTTTACCCTGAGCTGCATGAGATTCTTCGCTACGCTCAGAATGACAGAGTCTTCGGGTAGACCTGAAGGTCTGTCCCCACTATAGGTACATCAAAAATCAAAAGTTAAAAGTTAAAATGACAGATGAAAATGCAAAAATTATTTTTGTTCTTTAGAAGCGAACAGGTCTGAAGGTGTGTCCCTACTTTTGACTTTTGCCTTGTCATTTTGCATTTTAATGTTTGACTTTTACATTTCGCCCAGTCTGAAAGCGGATAGGTCCTTCGCTTGGCTCAGGACAAGCTTTGAAGGTCTGTCCGTATAGGGATTGTTCACACGAATGTAGAGTTGGATCATCGGGTCTAGTATACTTAAGGCTCAGGAAAAGGCCTATCTGCTTTTGTGCTCTGGAGATTGAAGTGATTATAAAGAACTGGGATGAGCTTGCCACAACCAAATTAAGACGCCAGGCTCTGAAAATCATCGAGGCTGGCATCAAGCGTGTTCTCCCTAGAGCTATCATGAAATCAGCTGTAAGCTATGACGCGGTAAGCAAGTCCCTGAAGGTGAAAGACACCACGTATAGTACCGCCAAGAGTAGAATTTTCGTTATCGGTGGTGGCAAAGCATCAGGACTGATGGCAGAAGCGCTGGAAGACACAATAGGCGCAAAGAATATCTTCACTGGCATCGTCAATTGTAAGGGGGGAGGTTATAAAACAAAGAGGATAAAAGTAATAAAAGCCGGTCACCCGCTCCCGGACAAAAGGGGCTTTAACGGCGTGAAGCAGATGCTGGCCTTAAAAGAAAAACACTCCACAAATGACAATGACCTGGTTATATGTTTGATTTCCGGCGGTGGTTCGGCTTTAATACCCTGCCCCATTGACGGTATAAGCCTTGAAGACAAACAGAGAACCACTGAATTGCTATTAGAATGCGGTGCCGAAATTCACGAGATCAATGCGGTGAGAAAGCACCTGTCCAGAATAAAGGGAGGCCAGTTGGGAGAGTTCTATTCGCCGGTAAGAGTAGTTTCACTGATAATATCCGACGTGATAGGAGATGACCTTGACGTCATCGCCTCCGGGCCAACATGCCCGGACTTTTCAACCTTCCAGGAGGCCTACGCTGTCCTTGAAAAATACGATTTGGCGGCCAGTGTTCCAGAAAGCGTTCTCTCATACTTAAAAAGGGGCTGCCGTGGCGAGGTTGCAGAAACACCAAAGAGCTTGACCAACTGCCACAATCACATAATCGGCAATAACCGGCTGGCCCTGAAGGCCATGGCAAAGAAGGCTGAAGAACTGGGATTTACTCCTCTTATTGTCACAGCTGAGCAAAAAGGTGACACCACCGAGGCAGCCTATATGAGAGCCAGGGAAATCCTGGAGGGCAAATATCAAGGCTATGATGCCATTATGATTGGCGGTGAGACAACGCCGAAATTATCAGAGAATGCCGGCAAGGGTGGCAGAAATCAGCATTATGCTGCAATATCGATGATGGCAATGAAGTCATATCCAGGGTACTGGGTAGTTGCCAGCGTGGGTACAGACGGCTCGGATTACCTGCCCGATGTGGCCGGAGCCATAGTGGATAACAACACCCTACTCAGAGCTACTTCACGTGGCATAGATGTGAAGGCATACATTGACAGGTTCGATAGCAACACGCTATTTAAGAAAATCGGTGGCTCACTCATCATAACCGGCAACACCGGAACCAACGTCAGCGACATGATGCTGTATTTGCTAGGGCAATAGGCTCTTTTCCATGAAGCATACGGTGAAAGGCAGATGTTCAAATTTCTTCGTCCCTGTCTCCGCAAAACCGTTTTCTATATACCAGTTCTTCAAGACCGTGCTCTCGTTTATTATCCCCAGGGCGACTCTTTCACCTTTGTGTCTTTTAACATCGTCCAAAACGAATTCCACAAGCCTCCTTCCATAACCTTTGTGCCTATATTCCGGAAGCACAGCCAGCTTGTCCATATAGTAAAGCGTGTCATCCGCTTTTTCTATAGCCACAAAACCCACCTGCACATTAGCCAAGAACAGCCCGAAAAGCCTCGCTTTCTTCTCCAGTTCCAGCAATTTATCCAGAGTCATGAGCGAGGGATGAGTGGGACAGTTAAGCTCATTCAGCCCGAACTCAATTGCCACGGTTCTAAAAGAGTCTCGTATCACTGCTACGCTGTTCTTAATGTCGTGCTCGTTTTGTATTTCTCTAATCTCTGCCATTTAATCCGTCTATCCGATGTATTCAAGGCCACTACGCGATGTTTATACTGAGCTGATGAGATTCTTCGTCGCTTCGCTCCTCAGAATGACAATTTAGGGACTCAGGACGACAACGGCGAATGGCTCGTCATGACAGCCAAGTCGTCACTCAATTCCGTTGAGCTTATTGTAACTCTGCCAGTAGCGCCGGAACAGCCACTTCGGTTTGGTCAGCGGCAAACTATCCAGCTTGGCACCCCAGTTTTTGACCATAGTCCTAGCCTTGGTAAAGTATTTATCGACAGTGTCCTGATTCAGCGGTACCCGGCCGTTTTCCACCGAGGAAATTATCTCCTTTTCATACTTTTCTATCTGTGGTTGTATGGCATCCAGGGCATCAGCAAAATGCCATAATGCCTGGCGATGCAGCTTTTCGCATTCCCACCAAAAAGATTTCGCATCATAACTTGCCTCCCCTTCCAGATAACCGGCAGGATTCACCGTGCCAGGAAAGAAAACAGGGTAATACGGGCTCAGACACGGATTAGAGGCGCCAGTGGTGTAGTAAAATTGCGCCTCCTTTCCTAACTTCGCCACGATGGAACATACCGACTGACTGCGGCGAATCAGCTTATCAGCGGCATGCATACAAATAGTCCCGCCGGACTTGCCAGGAGTCCAATTAGAACGTCCGCCATGGTCACGGAGAATAGCCATAAAATCTGCGGTGGTTAGCGCACCTTTCTTCCGTAAAAGCATTTCACGGGAACGTGCCTCACGCGGTGCCCCCTTGGCACCCCACGTTATTATCCTGTCGGAATAGCACTTCCGGAAGTTGAAATCGGCCTCGCTCTTGCAATAGCCTTTCTTAACGGCGTTCTCGATTAACCCAGGCGAGCAGGCATCAAAGTCCTTCTCCAGAGAGATTATATTCGATATGCTCCAGAAATCATTGACCCGCTTCCACGCCCACCAGGATTTAACCGTCTCCAGCACATAGGCTTCTTGACGGTCAGCAATCAAGAAGCTATTCATATAGAGAAACTTCTGACGGTAGCCGCAATTACCACCCTGTCCATATCTCTCCAGGAGTTCAACGATGGTCTCCAAAGCCTGCTTGGCGCTTCGGCTCCGCTCCAGAGCCAACCTCAACAAATCCATACCGGTCAATCCGGTGGCATCCGGTTTCTCCTTGGTGAACAGGGCTTCATTGCCTATGGCCACGCCATATTCATTGGCGCCCATTTCAGCGCCGAACATCCAGAACGGCTGGCAGAGCATGATTCTGGCTGTCTCGGCAACCTGAGGAATGGTCTGATAGGTACACTGTACCATTTCACCTGGCTTATGCTGCCGTCGCGGGTATATTTTGATGTTCTGCACCTCGTCAGGTTCTCGGTCACTGTTCTTACCAAAGAGAGCGGTGCCATCTTTGGTAGCTGAGCCAAGAGCAACAATGGTATCGCACATCTTTTTCCTCCCTTCGCTTCATGCCTTATAATTGCCAAAAGGTTATCGAGTATTTGCCAGCTCACCATTTATACCGTGTAAAGCAATCTGTGTCAAACCCGCCGTATGCCTTGTCTCATTTGTCCCCAGCGTTTATACTGTAAGATGCGTTTTAAGGAGAGAAAATGCCACGCGGAATAAACTTGGGCGAAGTTTTCGGGATTCCGGTTCGATTGCACTACACCTGGTT
>Ga0315296_10005013_pt1 | contig 10688 bp, 6 predicted proteins | sample YL17G14_18_MG_FD_203921 | JGI IMG/M metagenome (GOLD analysis project Ga0315296, IMG submission 203921) | Sediment microbial communities from Yellowstone Lake, YNP, Wyoming, USA - YL17G14_18 | ecosystem: Environmental > Aquatic > Freshwater > Lake > Sediment | place: USA: Wyoming | collected...
ATCTTCGAGGCCGTCCAGGGCGCCCAATCCCTTGGGCACGTAGTGCTGCGTTCCGTCGGAGGCAACCTCCAACGCGCCGCCGGGAGAGGCGATGTCAACGCCGCCGGCGTGCATGGCGTCCCATCCCAGCGCCTCAGCCAGGTCGCACTGATCCTCGGCTGTCTCGGCCGGGCGACCAAGCAGGCGCTCGGCGAGCGCCGGCATCCCATACCATACCTCCCAGAACGGCACCCGCCCCACCTGCCGTCCCGCGAACGTCTCGAGTATGGCCAAAGACATCAGGCCTGCGCTACTTCAGCACCACGCACCCGGCGCCGAGAACCTGGCTCGGCTTTCCGCGTGCGATGGTCAACTCGATAACAGTGTTGAGCGGGTCGGGCGCTTTCTTCGGCAGGCCGTGAAGAACCAGGCGGTCTTTCTTCTGCGTGAACCTCACCGCCCGGCCGCCGTATAGCCTGGCCTTCACCACCCTGTTCTGCAATCCCCCGATGGCCAGTTCTTCGCCCGGCCAGCGGTTGCAGTGGAAATACAGGTTCCTGCCCTTGCACGTGAAAGCCCCCGTTATCAGCCACTCATGCCGCATCGAGTCGGTCGCGTCATACACCGTCGGCCCGTATTTCTTCATCCACGCGCCCACCTGCCGCAGCACCCTGGCGTTCGCCGGCGGCACCGCCCCACTGGGCGCTGGCCCGATGTTCAGCAGCAGGTTGCCCCCGCCCGCGGCGACCTGCCGCAGCATGCTGACCACCTCCCACGCATCCTTCCACCGGGTATCAATCGGAGTATATCCCCAACTGGTGTTGAACGTCATGCACGCTTCCCACATGCGGCCGCCCTTCTCGGGCACGATGTGCTGTTCCGGCGTGCCGAAATCGCCGGGCAGTTGGTTCCGGTTGTTCATGATGATGTCCGGCTGAAGTTTCAGCACCATGGCATTCATCTTCTCCGATTCCCACCCTTCGGCATTCAGCGGCCAACTCACGTCATACCACATGATGTCAATCTTGCCGTAGTTGGTGAGCAGTTCCCGGATCTGGCCGTGAATGTAATCAACGAACCGGCGGCGGGCCTTCTCGTCCTTCTTGCAGCGCGCGCCATCGGGATGATGCCAGTCCATCAGGGAGTGATAGAATCCGATGCGCAGCCCTTCCGCGCGCGCGGCCTGGACATATTCAGCCACCAGGTCGCGCTTCGGGCCGCGCTTGGGGGCGCAGTAATCGGTCAGTTTGGAATCAAAAAGACAGAACCCCTCGTGGTGCTTCGTGGTCATCACCATGTAGCGCATTCCTGCCTCGCGCGCCAGGCGAGCCCAGGTGCGCGCGGGCCACGGGCCCGGCTTCCACGTGTCGGCCAGTTTCTCGTAATCCTTCACCGGTATCCGCTCGCGGTTCATCACCCACTCGTGCCGCCCCAGTTGCGCGTAGAGTCCCCAGTGAATGAACATCCCGAACCGCGCCTCCCGAAACCACCTCAACCTCCGCTGCTGATCCCTCTCCGCCGCCGTCAGTTGCTCTGGCATTCTCGCTCCTTTCGAAGTCAGATTGTGTCAGATTGTGATTAGAGCCAGAGGCAGATGGTTCGCCGCAGGCCAACGGAGTTCCTAGTGACTCTCTTGTATCAAGGTGAGGGCGAACCGCCTATCCTGTCATTCTGAGCCGAAGGCGAAGAATCCCACCCTCACGCAGGATGCCCTGCGGACGGGGGAGACGGGCCAAGTGGGATGGTTCGTCCCGACACGTCGGGACTCAGCATGACACAAAAGGCCATGGGCCCCTCCCGGCCTCCTCGAATCCCCGAGTCTCTCTAGTTTCCCGCTGGCTCCGCTTCAAGTATTGACAGGGGCCGCCTTGCGGCCTAGCATAGCGAGCGCAGGGTCGCCCAACCTTCCACCAAATCCGGGACACCGTCTGATGCTGTGGAGGTGAAACCGATAGGACGCAAGGCGCTGGCCATCGTGAATGTGGCGCCCAACCGCGTCGAACTCCAGGAGGTCGGGATTCCCGATCCCGGGCCCGATGACGTCGTGGTTGCCACCCGGCATTCGATGATCTCGAACGGCACCGAGCGCTCGGTGCTCGCGGGCGAGCGCAAGTATGGGCGGGCGGCGGGCGACCCCAATGCCCCGCCGTTCCCTCAGGTCGGCGGCTATCAGAAGGTCGGCGTGGTAGAGGCCACGGGCAGGAACGTGCGCGACATCGCCGAGGGCGACTGGGTCTTCGCCGCGCTGGGGCGCGTCGCCTTGCGCGAATTCCCGTCCGCCGGGCACGTCGCCGTGAGCGTGACCGACCAGAGCCAGGTGCTGAAACTGCCCGCAGGCCTTGACCCGGTGGCCGCAAGCGGCCTGGTTCTCACCCAGGTCGGCTACAATCACGGGAGCCGCCCGCCGGTGGTGCCCGGCGTGCGCGCCGTGGTCGTGGGCGACGGGCTGGTGGGCCTCTGGTCTGCCGAGACTCTACAGCACCGGGGGGCGGCGGTGATGCTGATCGGCCGCCACGACGAGCGCCTGCGCACCTTCCATCCGCAGGGCGAGAGTCGCGCCGTCAATGCAGGTGACGCTGACGTTGCGGCCGCCGTCGAGGAGTTCTCACCGGGCGGCGCGCCCATCGTGATTGACACGCTCACCACCACTGATGCGCTTCATGCGTCCCTGCGCTTTCTCGCCTACGACGGCCACATCGTTGCCGGCGGGTACTACATCGAGGGCGACAACCTCATTGACTATCAGCGCCTGGCCGTGCGCGAGGCCACGCTCTACACGCCCGGCGCTTGGACCCGCCCGCGCCTGGAGCGTACGCTGGAGTGGATCGCTCAGAGGCATCTGAACGTGTTGAACAAGATCACTCATCGCTGGCCGGCGTCCCGCGCGGTGGAAGCCTACGAACTCCTGGTTCGCAAGGATCGGCCGTTTCTGGCCATGGTGATTGACTGGTAGGTTGCGATGAGAATCCTTCAGATCAAGGCGCCTGGCTGTGCCGAACTGATCGAGATGCCGGACCCGACACCCGGCCCCGCCGAGGTCATCGTGCGCGTGCAGGCCGTCGCGTCCTGCCCGCACTGGGACATGACGATGATGGCCGGCCGGGATATCTTCGACAGGCCAGATCACCCGAAGTACCCTGCGCTCCCCGGCCAGCCGGGGCACGAGATGGCCGGCGTCGTCGAGAGCGTCGGCCACGGCGTTACTGCCTTCAAGGCAGGCGACGCAGTGGCCGTCTGGCGCACCATGGGCGAGGAAAAGCCCGGCTACTATGCCGAGAAGGCATGCGTCCCCGAGAACGATCTGCTGCCCGTGCCGCCTGGCCTGGACGCCGCCGCGGCCGCCGGCCTGGAAATGGCCATGTGCGTGGCGGTGTGCTTTCTCACGCTGCCCGACCTCGCCGGAAAGCGCGTCTCCATCGGCGGGCTGGGGCCGGCGGGCCTGATCGCTGTGCAGATGGCGCGGGAAGCCGCAGCGGCCCGCGTGCTTGGCTTCGACCCCAATCCGGGGCGCCGAGCCTTCGCCCTGACTCTGGGCGCCGACGACGCCCTGGACCCGCGCTCGCAGGCGGCCTCGCTCTTGACCGCCCGCCGCGGCGCGGAGATTGACTACGCCATTGACTGCTCGGGCAGCGCGGCCTCTGTGCAGTTGCAGATGGATGTTGCCGGACAAGGCGTGGCGCTTTTCGGAGTGCAGCACGAGCCCTATGTTTACCATGCCCGCCACCGCGGGCTCACCCTCTACGGCTACAAGGGCCATACCATCGAGGCGGCGCGCTGCGCGCTGGACCGGCTCGTCTCCGGCGCGGTGCGCCTGGCCCCACTCAACACGGCGGAACTGCCGCTGAGCCGGTTCGCGGAGGGCACGGAACTCCTGGCGCGTCAGGAGGCGCTCAAAGTCCTCTATCGGCCGTGACAACGACCGCTATTCCCAGCCGAGCGAGGGATCCCGTCTTCACACGTGCTCCCACACAACCCCCTGGTCTCGCGAAGAGATAGATGCCACTGAGCGACGCCGACTGAGTCAGGGAAAGCCAAAGCGTTGACCGCAGCGCGGCGCCCAAGTTGCGCAGCATGCTCGCAGCATGGGCCTCTGGCCCATGAGTCCGCGATTCACGGGCCCTTGCCCGCCGCAGCCCCGGCTTATGGGGGCGCAGGCGGGCGAGACGCCCGCGCTACTGTGGGGCAGGCTGCATACGGCACATAAAGCGAGAGAGGTCTTTCTGCGGCGGGCGGCAGATACGAAGCCACCTTTCTCGACCGGCGAGCGGCGAGCTCACGTGGAGAATCCGCCGCGCGCTGAAGGTTTGGCGCAGAGGCCAGCGAACATCGACACCATGCAGCGGGCTATCAGTTCGACAATATCGCCCATCGTTACTCTTTGCCTGGCCGTAGGGGCATTGGTTTCACATGTTGTTGCCGCCCAACCGAAGGTCGCCGCGCCCAACTCTGACTACAGCGTGAGCGTCGTCCCCGGAACGGTGAGGCAGGGCGACTTCTTCATGCTGCGAGTATCTGCGCGCTCAGCGGTAGCGGAGATCTCCGCATCTTGCCAGTGGATGAAGAAGGCGTATGTCCTGCAGCCGGTTGCAGGCAGTCTTGAGTCAATACTCCCGGTGCCCATGACCGCGCCTGCGGGCAAGGCAACAGTAAGGGCAACGATAGACTCTCCCACCGGCCGCGCTTCCGCATCCGCCGCTGTGCGAATCGTCAAGCGCCGCTTCGGCATACAGCGGCTGACAATGCAGAAGGAAACCCTTGCTCTCTATTCGGGACCGGGCGTGGAGGAAGAATACCGCGCCATTCGAACCGCGCTCTCGATCGAATCGCCCGATCGGCCATGGCAGCCGCCGTTCATTCGGCCATGCGGTGGAACGACAGGCACCTCGTTCGGGGTTCACAGGATCACTAACCGGACCTCCAGGTCACGCCACCGCGGGGTTGACATCCGCGCGCCTGAGGGCACGCCTGTCGTTGCCGCGAACTCTGGGGTCGTAACGCTCGCGCGCGAGGATTTCGCCCTTCACGGCCGCACGGTCGTGATTGACCACGGCCAGGGGCTTTCTTCTCTATACCTTCACCTGGCCTCGATCGCGGTCGCCGAGGGGCAGAGCGTACAGCGCGGCGAAACCATCGGAACCGTTGGCGCCAGCGGCGCATCAACCGGGGCCCACCTTCACTGGGCCTTTTACATCCACGACGCCTGCGTTGACCCGTTCGCGGTCATCAGGTTCCCCTGGCCCGCGCCCCCGCCGTAGGCGCATCCTGGCCGCGCTGCCTATTGACCGGTCTGGCCTAGTATGGTATAATCACAAAAATCGCCAAGGGCTGCGATGGGGAGGAGTAAGCCGTCTGCTGGCTACAGAGAGCCGGGGGTTGGTGCGACCCGGTGCCGGAACGGCTGAACGTCGCCCCGGAGCCGCTGCGCCGAATCCGTCATGTTCCGGGTTGAAGCGCAGCCGGATGCGCCCGTTATCGCGCAAGAGATGTCCCGACTTCGCCCTTTGGGCTTCGTCGGGGAACTTGGGTGGTACCGCGGGGAGCGGCCTCCTCGTCCCAAAGGGACGGGGAGTTTTTCGTTTTGTAGGCGGACGCGGCTGCGTCCCTGGAGGAAAGAAAATGGCAATGACCGGTGCTCAAGCGCTAATCGAATGCCTGAAAAGGGAAAACGTGGAAATCATCTTCGGCATACCGGGGGGCGTATTGCTGCCCGTCTATGATGTGCTCTACGACGCGCCCATCCGCCACATCCTTACGCGCCACGAGCAGGGCGCGGCGCACATGGCCGACGGCTACGCGCGCGCCTCCGGCAAGGTGGGCGTCTGCATCGCCACCTCGGGGCCGGGCGCGACGAACCTGACAACGGGACTGTGCACGGCGCACATGGATTCGATCCCCGTAGTCGCCATCACCGGCCAAGTGCCAACATACGCCATCGGGCGGGATTCGTTCCAGGAGGCGGACACCTTCAGCATCTCGATGCCTTTCTGCAAGCACAACTACCTGGTGAAGGATGTCGCCTTGCTGCCGCGCATCGTCGCCGAAGCGTTCTACATCGCGCGCACCGGCCGCCCGGGGCCGGTGCTCATTGACCTGCCCAGGGACGTATCGCAGGCAACCCTGGATGACCTCGATTACCCTGATAAGATCTCCATCAGGTCCTACCGGCCAGCAGCAGGCGGCCACCCGATCATGATCCGCCGCGCGGCGGACCTGCTCAACGAGGCACAGCGCCCCGTCATCTACTGCGGCGGCGGCATCATCGCCTCGGGGGCGCACGAGGAGATTGCAGCCATCGCGCGCAAGATCAACGCGCCCATTACCAATACGCTGATGGGAAAGGGTGCCTTCCCCGAGACCGACGTGCTTTCGCTGGGTATGCCTGGAATGCACGGAACCGCCTATGCGAACTACGCGCTCAACGACGCCGACGTGATCCTCGCCGCGGGAGTGCGCTTCGACGACCGCGTTACCGGCAAAGTCGAGACCTTCGCGCAGAAGGCGCGCTTCATACATATTGACGTTGACCCCGCCGAGATCGGCAAGACGGTCAAGGTCGAGGTCCCCATCGTGGGCGACGCGAAGAAAGTGCTGGCGGAACTCGTGGAACTGCTCAAGCCCGCCGAGCACGCTGAATGGCTTGCCACGGTCGAGGGGTGGAAGAAGAAGTATCCCTTGCGCTGGCGGCCCGACGGCGTCAAGCCGCAGGAGGTCGTTCAGCGCGTTTACGAGGAGACGAAAGGCGACGCCATAGTAACGACCGATGTCGGCCAGCACCAGATGTGGGCCGCGCAGTATTACCTGTGCACCCGCCCGCGCCAGTTCCTGTCGTCGGGCGGCCTGGGCACGATGGGCTACGGCTTTCCCGCAGCCATCGGCGCGCAGTTCGCAAAGCCCGACGCGGTGGTCTGGTGCTTCGCCGGGGACGGCAGTTTCATGATGAACCTGCAGGAGATGGGCACCGCAGTGGAGCACAAACTGCCCGTCAAGGTGGCCATCATGAACAACGGCTACCTGGGCATGGTGCGCCAATGGCAGGAACTGTTCTTCAAGCGCCGCTACAGCGGCGTCAACACCAGGCCCGGCCAGCCCGACTTCGTCAAACTGGCCGAGGCATTCGGTGCGCGCGGGGCGCGCGTTGAGAAGCCCGAACAGATCGTGCCCGCCATACGCCAGGCCGCCGAGTATAAGGACGGGCCGTTTCTCATTGACTTCCGCATCGAGCAAGAGGAAAACGTGATGCCCATGGTGCCCGCCGGCGGCTCGATTGACCAGATGATGGTTGACTAGCAGGACTGTTGACCGGTAGGACAGGTTTCTAACCTGTCCACAGGAGGAAGACATGAGACACACAATCTCAGTTCTCGTCGAAAATAAGCCAGGCGTGCTCGCCCGCACCGCCAGCCTCTTCGCCCGCCGCGGCTTCAACATCGAGAGCCTGGCGGTCAGCACCACCGAGGACCCCAGCGTCTCGCGCATGACCGTCGTCGTCGAGGGCCCGGAGGGCGTGCTCGAGCAGATTCAAAAACAACTCTACAAGTTGATTGACGTGATCAAGGTCAGCGATCACACCAACGAACCGGTCGTCGAGCGCGAACTCGCGCTCTTCAAGGTCAACGCCGAGCCCAGGTCGCGCGCGGAGATGATGCAGATCGCCGACATCTTCCGCGCCGCCATCGTTGACGTCGGCGACAAGACGTTCATCATCGAGGCTACCGGCGATGAGGAAAAGGTCAACGCGCTCGAGAAACTCCTCTCGCAGTTCGGCATCATCGAAATGGTGCGCACCGGCAAGGTCGTCCTCGTGCGCGGCTCGAGAACCACCTGACACCGTGTAGGGGCGGTTCGCGAACCGCCCCTACGAACCCACAGCCCGCAGGTTCGCTGCCAGCCTGGGGCGAACCATCACCCATCGCCATTACATCGTAGGGCAGGAGTTCATCTCCTGCCCCGAATAGGAGCACCGCAGGTGCCGATCATCCGCTTCTCTTGTGCTGCTGCCGCAATGCTCGCCGCCGCCTCCTCCGCCATCGGCGCGACGCCCTGCGACTGGCCCACTCCGCGCCACGATACCCACCTCACCGCACGCCAACCTTGTAGGGGCACGGCATGCCGTGCCCCTACCGTGATCACGCGCACGCCCGTCGCGCCGGGCCGCGCTCCCCTGCGGCCGTTCTCCTCGCGCCCCGGCGGAAAAGACGACCGCGCCCTGGCCCTGAGCCACGGCGCGCTGCGATGCTACGATCTGTCAGGGCATCTGCTGTGGAAAACTCATCCCCCCGGCCTGAACTTCGAGGCGATCACATCCATCGAGGACCTCGACAACGACGGCCGCGTCGAGATCGCCCTCACTGCGGGCCGCCCGGGATCTCCGCTGGGAGCCGCTCTCCTACTCAACGCAGCGACAGGCAAGTTGCTCTGGCGCTACGACGTCGAGCCGATGTCCTACGCATGGTATTACCACATCGGCAACTACCTGCCCCGCGGCATCGGCAAGCAACTGGCCGTGCTGATGCACGCATACCCGCCCGACAAACTGAACGGCTACATCGCCCTTTTCGAGTTCCCCGCGCCTGGCAAGCCGCCGGTCCAGCGCTGGCGCTACGACTTCGACCACTACACATGCTTCCCGACGCTGTTGCAGTCAGATCTTGACGGCGACGGAGTGAAGGAACTGTGCGTCGAAACCCACAGCCGCATGTGGCTCCTCGACGCGCTCACCGGCGCTGTGAAGCAGTTCATCATGTGGGACGTCTCTCCCGGCAACAACCGCTCCTATGGCCTGGTGCAGTTCACTGACCTGAACGGCGACGGCCGCGAGGATTTCCTCTGCATCGCAACCTTCGCCCAGCATCACGAGGTGCTTCTCAACAAGAACGGCAAACTCGAACTCGCCTGGGTGCACGGCTGGGATAACTCGGTAACAACTTCCAAGATCGTATCCGCCTGGTGCGAGCCGCCGGTTGCCGACGTTGACGGCGATGGCAGACTCGACGTCATCGTCTCGATGTTCAACTCGGAGAATGACGCGCGCTGGATGATCCGCATCTACGACGCGGTTACCGGCGAGATCAGGGCCAGGGTGCCGGACTGCGTGGCATTCCGCGCGGCTGACGTGGACTCGGACGGCAAGGCTGAAATCCTTGCCGAGATTACCGCCGACCCGACGCGCGAGCGCGTTGACGGCGCTGCGCTGATAAAGATCGCCTCCGGAATGCCGCAGTATATGTGGCGCGAAGACGGCGCGCGCGTCGCCGTCGCTCTCCCCTCGCGCGGCAAGAAGCAGAGGGGCCTGCGGCTCGAAAGGCGATTCCTCATCAGTCGCGCGGGGAAGACCTATACCCTGTCAGTGAAATCGGGGCAGGTCGTCCTGGACGACTACACCGCGCCTCCCGAGCCCCCGCGCGCCGACGTTTCCAAAATCAACGCCCCCTCCGGCGACATTGTGCCCCCGCCTCTGGTCAAAGACCTGGACAGCGACGGCAGGCCGGAGATCATCCACGTCTGGCAGGGGAAAGTTACCATCTACCAATGGGACCGAAAGGGCGGCTTGAAACCTATCCGCGAGTTTCCAGCCAGCGGCGATCCCGCCCTGGCTGACCTCGACGGGGACGGAAAGACGGAACTGGTAGTCGGCGAAGCCGCCCCTATCCACCAGCCTATCGTTCGCGCCCTGCGCCCCGATGGATCCCTGCTGTGGGAATCGCGCCTGCCGAAGACCGACCGCCCCGGCCTCCCGCACGGCCGCGCAGTCTATTTTCAGGTGGGCCGCTTCACAGGCAAGCAGACTCCCGACATCTACGCCCTGTTCGGCACGCCCATCGTGCGCAGCGTCGTGCTCGACGGGCTGACCGGCAAACTCGTCTGGGAAAAAGGCGAGTTCCCCGGCATCGAGCGCTACTACGGCCCCACCGTCAACCTGGCTTCTGTCTATGACGTGGACGCCGACGGAGCGGAAGACCTGGTCTTCACAAATCCGGATTACTACTGCGTCGCATCAGGCAAGACCGGGGAGATGATTGTCGGGCCCGCCTTCCCGCCGAAGATCTTCAACCAGCCCTCCCAGGGCCTCTACACCCTCCCCGCCATCCTCGAACCCAGTGTGGCACAGCCACTCTTGGCTGTGCCCAATCAACCCCTCGTCGTCCTCTGCGACGGCCACTACTTCCTCGGCGCAATCGGACTGCGCGCCGAGCCGCGCTGGTATCAACTGCCCGAGGTCGGCGCTGCGCGCTCCGGCGCAGAGGGCTTATTGCGCCTGCCCGACGGCAGCTGGCTCATCGGCTTCGGCCGTCAGAACGGCAACTTCGCCTGCCTCGACGCCGCCACGGGCAAGGTGCTCTGGGAACTGCCCCTTGAAGCAGCCGCCGCGGACGTCGTAACCTGCGACATCAACGGCGACGGCGCCGACGAATTCATCTTCGGCGACTCCCACGGCCGCCTCTGGGCAATCTCCCCCTGTAGGGCGGGCGTGCCTGCCCTGAGCACCGCCGAACGCCCCACGCCCGCCGCCCCCTCCCGTCTACGTCATTCTGAGCGAAGCGAAGAATCTCATTCATCTCAGCGCAGACTCCGCGAAGCCTGCCCTGAGCGAAGCCGAAGGGAATCCCATGCGGCACAGCCGCTCCTTGGCCTGCGAAGCCTCGGCGAAGTAGCCTCGGCTGTGACCAGCAACATCTCTCCCCCCTCGACGGGAGCGGGCGGAGTGGGAG
>Ga0315296_10005014_pt1 | contig 10687 bp, 13 predicted proteins | sample YL17G14_18_MG_FD_203921 | JGI IMG/M metagenome (GOLD analysis project Ga0315296, IMG submission 203921) | Sediment microbial communities from Yellowstone Lake, YNP, Wyoming, USA - YL17G14_18 | ecosystem: Environmental > Aquatic > Freshwater > Lake > Sediment | place: USA: Wyoming | collected...
AGGAGAGTGTGGCCTGTGCACAGTCCTGCTCGATGGCAAACCTGTGAAGTCATGTCTTGTGTTGGGGGTGGAAGCAGACGGCAGAGACATCAAGACAGCTGAGGGGCTCGCACCTGAAGGACAACTCTCGCCGATACAGAAGCTCTTTGTTGAGAAAGGCGCCATGCAATGCGGTTTCTGCACACCATCATTTGTGTTAACTGCGCATTATCTGCTCTCTGTGAACCCGAACCCGACGGAGAGCGAGATCAGAGAATATCTGAGTGGGCACATTTGCAGGTGCGGGACGTACAAGCAAATGATCGAAGCCATACTCGAGTGCGCAAAGCAGCAGAATCAAACGAAGTAGACTGAGGCTCAAGAGGAAAAGCGCTTAGAAGCACGAAGCCTCCGCCGAAAACCTGATTGCGGGAGCTATGCCCCTGACGCATCATTTCTTGTATGGATTTCCGCTCTGAACTGCATGCGGTTCAGGAAGTCCTGTCCCTACGAAAAAGGCTCTTGAGCCTACGAGGCAAGCTTGAGTCTGAGCGAACCAGCATCGCATGCGTGGGGTTGACTACATTGACCTTGACTTGTGGTTTCTCATCAGACATGGCGAATCGCTTCAGAGTCCATGGTTGATCGTATTTAGGCGTTTCACACTGAAACGTTGATGTCTCTTGAGCTTAGAGGAACGCGCGTAACACTAGTTGACCTCAACATCCCCTTCGAGCCGGGTGCCTTTGGGAGGCCTAGAGCATCTTCGAGAGTATGTCCTCGTACTCTTTCTCAAGTTTCGGAGGCGGTTGCCACGAAACCTGAACAGAGTTGACGCCCTGAGCCTTCAGAGCGTCGTTGAAAAGCTCAAGTCCAATATTGATGACTTTGAGCTCCGAAGAGAAGAGCTTCAAGATCTTGTCAACCAAATTGATTCCTCCAACTAGAATCCTGTAAGGAAAGTCCCGTACACATCCTCCATGATTGAGCTGCTGATCTTTCCCTTTCTTGCGATCAGCGCGCCTGCAATTGCCATAAGCGCGTTCGTTGGGAATACCTCGATTCCTGCATTGCGTAGCTTTTTGGTCTGTTCCGAGAGAGGCTGCGGATCTTGCTCGGTTCCACAAACACGTGCAAGTATGGGCAGTACTCTGCCGTCTCTTTCGGCAATCTTCTGCGCATCTGCGACTGCACTAAGCATGGCTCCAGCAGGGTCAGGGTGGGAGCCGTATCCAAGCATAACATCCATGATGATCACGGCGACTTCCGGATCCTTTGCCTCCTCGACGACTCTCATCCTGCGGATCCTCGGGTCTATCATAGGATGAGCTCTGCCAACAGTAAATTCCTCTTCACCCAGGTCCACTATCGAATCCTTCTCACTCTTGTAGGAGTCGGAGAGCTTCAGCTTGGGATCGATAGGAGCATTCGAGTAGACGTCGCCAATCATGCGTCCGAGTATCACGAGAGCCTCGTAGGCAAACGTTCCGCCAGTGTAGAGCCCTCTAACGTATCTCTGCTTCTCGCTCAGTCCCTTTGAGAGCCTGCCGGCGAAAGCTGCGAGTTCACCCTGAGAAATCGAGAAGCGTCTAGAGATCTCCATATGACGATTAGGCTCGGCTGCCTGGACAGCTTCTAGAAAGGCCGCGTGAAGCGTCTTCGTGGCTTTGACACGGCCACGGGCGCTCGCTGGAACTGCGTAGCTCTCCGGACCTACGAAACAGGTCACGTACTGTTTCCTAGTCTTGTTCGCTATGTGATCGAGTATCTCCTTCTTCACATCTGCGTCAGGAGGCTTCGAAACCACAATTACCGTGCTTGTGGCGGGGTCCTGCTCGAGCGCCTCTATGGATTGAAGTGTTGTTATGCCGCCAATCTTCGCTTTGACGTCTCCTCCGCCAGTGCCTAACGCCTCAGAGACGCCCAGCCCGGCCTCGCTCAGTAGAACCGTCACCTCCTGCAGCCCTGTTCCGGCGGCAGCCACAACACCGATCTTCCCTTTCTTCACAACATTGGCGAACGCAATCGCCTTCCCACCGATGATAGACGTTCCAGCACCGGGGCCCATCACCAAGAGGCCTCTCTCCCGCGCGTACTGTTTCAGCTCAAGCTCATGCTCTGGCGGAACGTGATCGCTAAACAGATGCACGCTTAATCCCTTGTTGAGCAGCTTCAGGACGACCTCTCTTGCGTGCTCCCCAGGAATCGAGACTACTGCAAGGTTGGCGTCGGGGACCGCTTGTAGTGCGGCGTCGAGGCTGTAGAAGGAACGCCCCTTGGCAACGGGAGGCTTGAGAACCATTTCCTCGATCTGTCTCATGGCACCGTCTATGGTTGGTTGAGAGTCGGCGATCACTGCGAGTATCATGTCACTCTCTGATGCTGCCCTGCCCTCCTCTGTGAGAAGATTGAGTTTCTCCAGAATCTCTTTGTTGGTCGTCGTGCCCATGACGACCGCTGCGTCCTTGATGCCGTCAATCTTCTTCGCTTCTTCTGACAAATGCAGAAGTTGGACCGAGTCTCGGTGGAAGTTCTTCTTCACGATGTTGCTTACTTTGCTCAACTCGCGCATCCGTGCTGACTGGCGGCACGCGCGAGTTAAGCCTTGTCAAAATCCTCCGTGACTTCTTCTTTGCCTGTAGAGTGTGTTACTCCTGGTCCAGCTTGGTGTTGATTCTCTCATCGGCTATGAACGGAATGTATTACATCGGGGGATCCATGGCGCGATCTGACTGTCGTGTCGCTCGAGACGGTCTGGCGGAGCATGAGTTGCCGGGTCACATGAAATCATCCTAACTCACAGATCCTTCAAGAAGCAAAGAGCAAATGGCTGATGATCGTGGGCGTCCATGCAAAGATCCTAGAGCTCTACCATGGCTTCGCGCAAGGTTCGCTCAATACGGCAATGGCGGTTGACGAGACGATTGGCGACAAACGCGGACGCCTAAAGCATTTGTTGATCCGCAACTTTGAGACGCCCAAAGATTCCCTCTACACCACGGCTGCCGCGGGGCAACCGATGGCTTTTGGATCTGTTCGGAATTGCCGACAGAAGGTAATCTGCACCTGGTCGTGCGCCTGAATCCGGTCTTAAGGGCTGGCCTCAAGGCATATGCTCTCGCAAAGGGAATGAGTGTTTCCCAGCTTGTCAGGCGGGTTCTCATGGACTTCGCGCATGAGGTGGCTGCCACTCAGAGAGGGGTGGCTGCCACCCTCGACCGTATCAGAGCTCTCGTAGACACGCTTGAGGTTCAAGTGTACAGCCTACGTGTCGCAGGCATCGAGACGCAGAAACAACGAGAAGAGCCCTACGACACCGCATTCGCTCTCGTGAAGGAAGCGGCAAGGCTAGCACAAACCGAAGAGGCGCCAAGAACCCTCGTGCTAGGATGGACGCGATCCGTCTCGCCATCACGGCCAGCGGCACCGCCCTCGTCAACCTCGGCGGGTACGACCACCGTGACATTGAGGCCCTCATGGACGAGTTGAAGAAGACGAATGAGTCTGTCCAAGCACGCGCTAGAGCGCTTGAGGAAGGAGCAACGCCGAATACAGGGGGATCTCAAGAGAATAGCGGTACTAGATGGTAGCCCGGGGGAGATACAAACGAGTACCGTTGTTATCTCACCCTGCGAGCCCGGGGGGTGTTCTGGGCTTATCCACGGTTCCTATTCTCTCATCGGCTATGAATGGTATTGATTCCGTTGCAGGATGAGAAGCTCCGGCGCCGGGAGGGAGCGCAGACACGTGACGGGATCCCAACAGTGGGAGCAACGCAAAAGGACTAGTCGAAGTACACGCCGTCACGTCTCCACATCTCCAGGTTCTTCCTTTCCAACGCGTCTGGAGCCAGTTTGAGATAGGCTTCGAATATGTGGAACATCTCATGTTGAATGGCTCGACGTCCGAAACCTTTGCTCACAAAGATAGTGAATCCATCGGGTCCGCCTAGAATGAAAGCTGGGATTGCATCCGGAGGTCTAACATGACCGTGCTCCTCCATTTGTCCCCGGTCCATATCGAACCCTTTCGTCATCAGAAAGTCTCTCCCAGCGGTTACGTAGAAGATCATGTCTTTCCTGCTGAGTCCGGTGAACACTCGAATCGGTGGCATCCGCACGGAACCAACATCGTACCCGGCATTCTGAACCCAAGCCTTGACGGAATCAAAGTGGCGAGCAACTTCGACTTGCGGCATTTCCTGAGTCAGCAACTTCTTGAAGTCCGGAAGTGGGGTAGGTTTCTTCATCCAGACCCCCTCAGAGCGAGCTGTAGCCTGAACCATCAGTCAGCCAGACGACAGAGCGGCCGCAGACAGGGAAGCAACTGCGGCCGGCAACCAAGAGAGTGCCAGAGAGAGAAGCATGGAGTCAGAATGCAGATCACGCCCACGAATGCAAGCGAACATACGATTGTCGATGCGATCCACCACCTCAAATCATCCCCCAGGTCCAAGCCCAGGCTCCAGTATCTAGACTCCCTGAGTTTTTCCCTGGCCTTGTCATCGAGGTTCCCAAGGATATTTCTGTGCGGCCAATCGGGTCGAAAGTCAAAAGTGACTACCTTTCGCGCGAGCTTCACGCTGACGGCTGCCCTGATGACCGCGTAGATCACCTGTGAGAATATGACGGCAAGAGTGATCTCCCACAGCCCCATACTCGCTAAGTCTCTTCTGACCTGCACGGCCGCGAAGAGAACAATTGCCATCGCCAGCAGGACACTATACCAGTTTCTAGCGTTAGCTCCGAACTCTCTGTATAGCGCTATTCTAGCTTCCTGTATGGCATCGTCTGACACGAGGATCCCACAATGACGAGTCAGTTCCTAGTTCGGAAAAGGTTTGCCATACGCCTCTTGTCGTCTTGTCCTTGTGGGCCGAGGGCAACTCACTTTGGTATCTGCCATGAGCCGTCTGCCGGTTTCTGGCCCTTCTGCCACTTGCCGCCAAACGCTCGTCGGTCCAAAGAGGACCCTCTAGGAGCGCAGATCAGAGGAAAGTCCTAATGATGAGCACCGCGGTCAGCACAGCAAGAATCGCGGTCAGAACCACCAATACCACCGTCAGTGTCTCCACCCGTCTTGACGACTTGAGGACCGCTATTAGGAGTGGCAAGGAATACAATGCATCGGTGGCGAAATCCGGCATCCCAATATGATGCTCGGTCCGATACTTGTTCCATTCTGCTATCCAAGCCCTGACGTCGTCGAAGTCTCTGTTGTCCCAGAGAATCATTCTTCTTCTCAGAACCCCAACCCCCGGCCCACCAAGATCGGTGGGCGTGCTGGCCTTAAGCATTTGACGGATTGTGGGTCCGAATCAACCTTGTCCTGGAGGGGAAGTTTGGTGCATCTCGCAGAGAAGGGAAAAGAGAGGGATAGGCGAGGCATTCAAGGCCTCACTGTTTGACGGTGTTCCGATCATCTAGGTCTTGGTCTCAGGCAACCGGTACTTCATGGCAAGCTTCTCTTTGTCGAACCATGTCTGAGGGAGAAGCCGCTCGGCTCGGGTCCACCCTAGACGACCAGAAGGAAGTCTTCCACAATTCGGGTCCCGCCTGTCTTGTCGTTCGATCTATGTAATTGCGGATTTCTCAACAAACATAGCAACATAGGGGTGTTGCCAAGGAAACGCTTTTCTTGGCAATATCGCAATGGGTATACCCCCGAGGTATTCTGATGCCGAACACGGGCTTGGCCGCGATTGGCGTTATACTCGTCGTCATAGGGTTACTGTGTCTAGGCGCGGCGCTTGGTCTATCGTTCCAGCCCTTGACCGTCGTGAGCTACGAGGGTCCGCTGGGAAAGGCGACGATCGCAGGCATATCGATGCCGATGGCGACCGCGTTGTGGATAGGAGTTGTCTTGATCATTCTTGGCATCGGTTGTCTCGCACTTTCTGCGAGGTCCTGACCGCCCCCTACTTGGTTCTCTCGTTAGGGATACCTCTGTACGGTGCTCCGCCAGCTCAAGCAGCGCCTTCTCCGCCTCGAGGAACTCTTGGACGCGTTCACTGAAGTTGAACCCCACGAACTTCAGTAAGAGGTACGTCTCCTCACTGATCCGCGTGAGGAGCTAACCTAATCAAGCCATACCCCTCGGCCGATTTCCTGTGTGTCAGAGATCCAAGTAGGCGGACTGAATGGTCACATTCAATGTGAACTTCGACAGAATGTCGAAGCCGATCAGACTTGGAAGGTTTGCAACTGACCGAATCAAGCGGTAGAAGCCGGCAAAGATAGGTTGAGATATTTCCTTGATTTTACGTAAGTCTTGAAGTCACTATTCCTGATCGAGTCACGGCTGTTGGTGAATTCCCGCGTACTGCTAAACGTCTCGTGCACCTTGAACGACATGTCGACCTTACGTGGATCTTCGCTATTCAGATCTCCTTTCTTTTGCAGTTCTTGGCATGCTTCACATGCACATGCCGAATCTTCCTCGCGTCTTTCCTTTATGTCATCCAACCTGGTTTGCCCTAGAGTTGTGTGCACGAATTTCCGTATCCTCGCGAGAGGCTTCACTTTCAAAGGAGCGGCCACTTTGGCCGACTCCAATGCCAAGCTGTCGATTGAGTACGCTTGCGGAAGATGCGCCTGGGCGAGCGGTATCGACTTGGATAGCATCCTAGGGACATTGGAAGCGTGAATCCAAAGGTCCCTTTCCGCGATCTCAGATATTGCCACAAAGTTTGGATAGAATTGCGAGTGCGAGCGAAATACAAGCCCTAGGCATTTAACATCCGACGTAACAGAAACTCGTGTGATCTTCTTGCGAAAGATGTCATTGTCATTGGACATATCTACGTAAGGCATCGGCTCTGAACCCACTTTTCTGACATACTCTGTGAAAACGTCTAGATTCCTCTCAAATTGCTTCATGCTTCCATTAACGCTAGGGTCTGGGATGGCGATAATATCGAACTCGCTTCTGAGCTGCAAATCTACAAGAGCCCGTATGTCTGACTCGGTGAGTGGTCGCCTTGCAACGATCCTAGGAAAGAACTTCGTGATCATCTCGGAGTAACGACGGGAATGGGATCTGTATGCCCGCATTCTTGCGTCAAAGATTCCATTTCTGTGCCAGAGCTCGTGGACCTCATTCTCGTTGAAGTGCCCGATTAGCTCAAACACAGGATTTTCGAAGGCTTCAGCGAAGGGGATGAATGTCATTATATTGGTACGATGATTGGATTCCGTGCTCGTCAGCGCTCTCTGCGGGGTCACAAATTCGCGCTTCGAGCTCTTGACGAAGACGCTTCTAGCGCCGAGCGGATCCGAATTTAGAACGTTGACCTTTTGTAGATGCAAGGCATCCACAGCAGACGCTCCTGAAGTCAGGCCGCGCGAGCTTTATCAAGCTTTGTCTGGATTCCACGAAATCGGAGAATATCGTGAAGAAAGAGGATTATCGGTGCACCTCCTGCGTATTCCAAGAAGAGAACGGGGTCCGGTCCTCTCCCAAATGCCATTATGAAGACGACGGCAACCAAGACGAGAGCGCTCACGGCAAGCCAAATCGCAGATCTCCGAAGGTAGGACTTACCAAGTGTTAGCGATTCTTGCCAATCAGCAGCTTCTGCGCCTATCCGTCTGATCTGCGACAGCCTCTGCTCGGTCAGGTCGACCTCTAGTTCAGGAAAGATTTTGCCGGTCTTAGTCTTCTTTGGTGCCTCTACCATCTCCTGAATGCGAGCGGACAGAGTGCTGTTGGCTTGAAGTACGAGGGAATTCACCTTCTCTGCGTATTCCTCAGCGAAATCTTTTGTGTGAAAATAGAGCTCGACACTAAGCGCAAAAAGGGTGACAGCAATAGCGCCTATTGGAAGCAGCGCAATTGCATCACTCAGTTGCAGTTCCAAAGACCCAATCATTCCAGCAATTCGATGATCTTTGATCGCCCTGTGTATTCTGGATACTTTGTGTACACTAGGCGAACAATGCCTCGATACCCGAGCTGATCCCAAGCACGTCGCTTTCTAGCGAGCAGCTCTCTGGTAACCTCTGGCAATTTGTTCCATGCTTCCTCGGCCGCCTTCCTACCGTCGGTCGTGAGCGAGAACACGAAGTCGCCTCCGCTACCCTCAGCGCTCACGAGTCTCTTTTCTACCAAGGAATCAACCAACTGCGCTAGAGAAGGACTATACGGACCTAAGTCGTATGCGAAGAAACCCAGTGCTTTGTCAAGATCAGGTTCAACTTCCTTCGCTGCAAGGAAGACTTGCTTGACCAGCATCAGTTTTCCATAGACAGGCTTGCGATCGTTCGCGTACAGGATAGCGAGAACCCATTCCTCACTCGTAAGCTTATTGATCATGGCTGACAAATCAGTTCTTAGCTTCTATACTTAACCTTTGAAATGTGAGCCTCCTCCTGTTGACTGGAGTAGGACCCACGGGATCTGACATCTCCATTTGGGTCTCTCTTTGTGGTGCCGGGTTTCCCCTAGCGCATATGAATCATGCCGATGGCATGCACGGGGTCATGGAACCTCTCGCCCGGGAACCCCCCGATCGCATGGAGATAATGATTCCTCATTGGGTCTACAACCGAATCGCCGCGCTACTCGCTGCCGCCAATGCAGGCGAGTATGTTAGCGACGAGAAGATTGGAGGATACGTTGCCGCAGTGCTGGAAGGCCACGCCAGGAGACTCAACCTATGAAAGGTCGGGGCCCAGGCGTCAGGATTGTTCGTTATGTGGTCGAGGCGAGCGGTCACGTTGAGGTTCACATACCCTATGGGCTGTATCGGGAGGTCTTGCATTTCATACGCGGGCATCGTGTGCAGGCGACCCCTGATGAGGTCGTTGCAATATGAGGCATAATGCCAGTGATAATTCTCTTATACTCTGGCAAAGGTTCAACGAGCAGGCGAAATCTGATGACTTCGCAGAATCCTAGTCAGATCAAAGATGAGATTGAGAGAGCCAATCAGCAAGCCGTTGAAAGGATGATGGAGTCTGACCCTGTCTGGGTAGACATGGGGCTCGCTCGAAAAGCCATTCCTGGCATGAAGGAGAAGATGCTTCTACACGCGGGACCTCCCGTAGAGTGGGACCGCATGGCAGGACCAATGAAAGGCGCAGTCATGGGTGCCTCAATCTACGAGGGCTGGGCGCGTGACGGACCCGAAGCGGAGAAGCTCGCGAAATCTGGCCAGATCGCCTTCGTGCCAAATCACCACCACAACGCCGCCGGACCCATGGCAGGAATCATCTCACCCAACATGCCCGTGTATGTTGTTCGTGATCGCAAGTACGCCAACGAGACATACTCAAACCTGAACGAAGGAATCGGCAAAGTTCTCAGATATGGCGCCTATTCGAGCGAAGTCATTCAAAGGCTGACTTGGATGCGTGACACGCTCGCCACGACACTTGAGGCAGTTGTCAAAGAGATCAAGAAGGAGAAAGATGGCGTGGCAATGAAACCGATCATCATCCAAGCGCTGACGATGGGTGATGACTGCCATAACCGCTACAACGCTGCGACCCCGCTATTCCTCCGAGAGATCGTTCCTTACATGATGCAGACCGGACTCGACAAGAAGACTCTTATCGACTCGTTCAATTTCATGGCTCAGAACAACTTCACGCTCCTCAACCTGGGAATGGCGAGCGGCAAAGCGATGACGCTCGCCGCTCACAACATCAAGTACAGCACAATCGTGACAGCGCTTACAAGAAATGGAACAGACGCGGGAATCTGGGTGAGCGGACTCGACAACGAATGGTTCACAGCCCCAGCACCAGTGCCAAAAGGCGTCTGGTTCCCGGGTTACAGCGAGAAGGACGCAAACCCGGACTTGGGAGACAGCGCGATTACCGAAACCGCCGGCTACGGAGGATTCGCAATGGCGGCCGCGCCAGGAATCGTTTCGTGGGTCGGCGGATCCGTTGCCTACGCCATCGAGAACACTCAGAAGATGTACGAGATCACCCAGACGAAACACAAATACTTCATTATCCCAGTCCTTGACTTCCAAGGCACACCGACTGGAGTCGATCTCCGCAAAGTCGTCAGGACGGGAATCACACCGACCATCAACACTGGAATAGCCCACAAAGAAGCTGGAATCGGACAGGTCGGCGCGGGAATGGTTTCTTTCCCGCTTGATATGTTCAAGCAAGCACTCAAATCGTACGCGCAGAAGTACGGCATCTAAGGACGAAGCTTGCCAGTCACCCTGCGGACCCACTGTATCGGCTCACTCGCACTCAAAGCTCTGTCCAATGGGAATTCCGTGCTCGTTGGACAAGTGGTGAATACCTTTTCGAATTCATTCTACCTCAAGACCCGTAGTGACGAACTTGTCTTCGTCACAAATCGTTCGCTCCGATCTCCGATAACAATCAACCTTGATGCGACATTCAACCTTGAGCAACTAGTCAAACCAATGGAACTCGTTCGCGTCAATGGGAAGGAGCTTCACCTCGAAACAGATACCATGATTGAACTCAGCGCCGCGGCGCTCTACCAAGACCATGCAGAACCCGCAAGTGAACTCCGCCCCGAATTCATGAAGATCGACAAGTCATTGCGCCTCATCTCATTCGTCTTGAGGATCATCGATACAGGTCAGAGTGTGCTGGATCGTCATGCTCTCGCTCACCCCAGCCTAGCGGATTTTGTCTCTGATGGGGTCATGCCTCTCAGACACCCGGGAACAGAAACACGATTTCGCGAGGCCGCCTTGAAGATTGTGGGCTCG
>Ga0315296_10005016_pt1 | contig 10682 bp, 9 predicted proteins | sample YL17G14_18_MG_FD_203921 | JGI IMG/M metagenome (GOLD analysis project Ga0315296, IMG submission 203921) | Sediment microbial communities from Yellowstone Lake, YNP, Wyoming, USA - YL17G14_18 | ecosystem: Environmental > Aquatic > Freshwater > Lake > Sediment | place: USA: Wyoming | collected...
CCTTTATCCCCCTCTCCTTGAGAAGGAGAGGGGGATGTAGTTTTTTAGAAGAGGGGCTGACGCCCCTCTTAAACACCCCGATAAAGCAAGGGATTGGGGGCGAAGCCCCCGAGGGCGGGTGGGTGGGAAAAAAGAGATAAGCTTAAAAACGGCGGGGTTGGGGAGGTGTATAGCCCCACATCCCTTTACAAACCAAGCCTTAATGCTGTATCCTAGCTTAAAACTATGTTATATCGAGCACCACGCGGAACCTCAGATATCCTACCAGAAGAGCAAGCCTACTGGCGCTATATCGAGCAAAAAGTAGCCGATATCGCTAAGCTCTATGGCTATGAGCGCATTGACGCCCCCGTCTTTGAGGACACCCGGCTTTTTACCCGAAGTGTGGGCGAGGACACCGACATTGTCAAAAAGGAGATGTACACCTTTGAAGACCGGGGTGGTAACCAGCTCACCCTGAGACCAGAGGGCACCGCGCCGGTATGCCGAGCCTATCTTGAGCACGGGATGTCTAACCTGCCCCAGCCGGTAAAGCTGTATTATATCGCCTCTATCTTTAGATATGAGAGGCCTCAGGCGGGAAGATACCGCCAGCACTACCAGTTCGGCTTTGAGGCTATCGGCGATGGCGACCCTGCCCTTGACGCCGAAGTCATTGCTATGGCATGGCAATTTCTGTCGTCGGTGAACCTTCGCCGCCTATCACTCCAGCTAAATAGCATCGGCTGCCAAAAGTGCCTGCCAAACTATATAGTTGCCTTGAAGGATTACTACGCCAATCGTACCCCTGACCTATGTCCCGACTGTAAGACCAGGCTGAAGAGAAACCCGCTCCGCCTGCTTGATTGTAAGAAGCCCGCCTGCCAGCAAATAGCTGACTCTGCCCCTAAAAGTATTGATTACCTCTGCCCCGAATGCGATGAGCACTTCAGTCGACTGAAGAGATACCTGGAACTGCTTGACCTCCCCTATCTAGTAAATCACCATCTGGTTCGGGGGTTGGACTACTACACCCGGACAGTGTTTGAAATTCAGCCCGAGGGTGGTGGTGCCCAGAGTACCCTGGTGGGTGGGGGGAGATACGATGACCTGATTGAAGAGCTGGGGGGCAAGCCGACGCCGGCTCTCGGCTTTGCCGCTGGTATTGAGCGGATAATACTCAATCTCAAGAAGCAGAATGTTGCCGTCCCACCCCTGCCCAAGCCCCAGGTATTTATTGCCTATCTCGGCGATGAAGCCAGGGATGAAGCAATAAAGCTGGCGTCCACCCTGAGACGGGCGGGTATTGGCGTAATCGAGGCTTTAGGCGATAAGAGCCTGAAGGCGCAATTGAGGCAGGCAAATACCATCGGCGCTCACTACGCGGTAATTATCGGGGAGCAAGAATTAAAAACCGGGACGGTGATAGTGCGGGATATGACCAGCGCCGAGCAGAAAACCATCTCAGCAAAGGAAGCGGCGGGACACCTAGCTTCCGAGATTATCTAGTAACCTATCCCCCTGACCCCCTTCCCTTAATAAGGGAAGGGGGAAGTAGTTTTAAGAGGGGGGCTTCGCCCCCTCTTTTTTATTCCTCCCCCTCTCCTTTCAAGGAGAGGGGGATAAAGGGGGTGAGGTTAGTGAATAATCTCAGCTTCCCTAATTTCACCTCATAGCTAAATTGTGCTATAATAGTATAAATGGCTCTCTTGCTATCATTTGAAATTACCTCCTCTGTAGCCAGAAGCTACTTCGGCATTAACATCTCTACTAAGCAGTCTATTCCACTTTATTTGTCTCCCCACTGCTAGCAAGGAGTGAACAACGCTTATGACACAGGATATGCCCTCACCACCCAGGCAAGTGAATAATAACGAATATAAAGCCGAGGACATCCAGGTTCTGGAGGGGCGGGAGGCAGTACGCCGCCGCCCTGGTATGTACATCGGCAGCACTGACCAGCGAGGATTACATCACCTGGTATATGAGATTACCTACAACAGCATTGATGAGGCTATGGCTGGCTGCTGCGACAAAATCCTGGTCACCCTCTGTCAGGATAACACCGTCACTGTTGAAGATAATGGGCGGGGCATTCCGGTAGAGATTCACCCCGCCACCAACATGTCAGCTCTGGAAACAGTAATGACTGTTCTCCACGCCGGGGCAAAATTTGGCGGTCATACCTATCAGGTATCAGGGGGGTTACACGGGGTAGGCGCCTCAGCAGTAAACGCCCTCTCCTTATGGCTCAGGGTGAATGTCAAGCGTGATGGCAAACTGTACCAGCAGGAATATCGGCAAGGCATACCCCAGGGAGCGGTGGAGGAGATTGGTGAGGCCAGTGATACCGGCACCATCACAACCTTCCTCCCCGATGAGGCGATATTTGAGAAAGTTGAATGTGATTTTAATACCATAAGCGAGCATCTGAGAGAGCTAGCCTACTTGAACAAGGGACTGGAAATATGTATTAAGGACGAAAAGAAGGACTGTGAAAAGACCTTCTACTTTGAGGGTGGTATTGCCGGGTTCGTCCGCCACCTTAACCGAAACCGGGTGGTTCGCCACCGCCAACCTATTTATATTTCCAATACGGTGAACGGCACAATAGTGGAGGCTGCCCTTCAATATAACGATGGCTTTTCTGAGTTCACCTTTAGCTTTGCCAACTGCGTTAATACTATAGATGGAGGCACTCACCTTACCGGCTTCCGCTCCGCACTAACCCGGGCTCTCAATGACTATGCCCGTAAGAGCAAGCTGCTAAAAGAGGATGAGCCCAACCTCATCGGGGAGGATGTCAGAGAAGGCCTTACCGCCGTTATTAGCGTCAAGCTCGCCGAGCCTCAGTTTGAGGGACAGACTAAAGCCAAGCTGGGCAACCCCGATGTAAAAAGCCATGTTGAGAGTGCCGTGGGCGATGGTTTATCCCTCTACCTTGAGGAGCACCCCGACGATGCCAGAAGAATCATAGAAAAGTGCCTCCTTGCCGCCAAGGGTAGAGAAGCTGCCCGCAAGGCTAGAGATTTGATTGTCAAGAGGGGAAGCCTGGAGACTGCCACCCTGCCCGGGAAACTGGCTGACTGCTCGGAGAGAGACCCCTCCCTGTGTGAACTATATCTGGTGGAGGGGGACTCAGCCGGGGGTTCAGCCAAGCAAGGAAGGAACCGTCGCTTCCAGGCTATCCTGCCCCTGCGCGGCAAAATCCTCAATGTGGAAAAGGCCTCCCCGGATAAGATGCTGGCTCACGAAGAAATCCGGGCTATTATTACCGCCCTGGGAACAAGCATAGATACTGAATTTGACCTATCACGGCTCCGCTACCATCGGGTTATCCTGATGACCGATGCCGACGTCGATGGCTCTCACATCCGCACCCTCCTCCTCACCTTCTTCTATCGGCACATGGTGGAGCTAATCAATAACCAGCACCTCTATATTGCCCAGCCGCCCCTTTACCGGATTAAGACATCAAAGCTTCAGCAGTGGGTTTACTCGGAACCAGAAAAGGAAGAGGTATTAGCCAAGGTGAAAGAAAGCAAGAAGGTAGAAGTCCAGCGCTATAAAGGTCTGGGAGAGATGAATGCTGAGCAACTCTGGGAAACCACCATGAACCCGACTACCCGCACCCTGCTGGAAGTAACCGTGGAGGATGCTGCCAAAGCCGACCGCATCTTCCACATCCTGATGGGGGATGAGGTCCCCCCCCGCAAAGCCTTCATCCAGGCTCACGCCAAGAGTGTCAAAAACCTGGATATTTAATACATTGTAACGGAGGAGGACGTGATGATTCTATCAGATAGAGACCTGAAAGACCGCATAATTCAAGACCCTGGGCAGGTAGAGCAAGCAAAAGAGTGGTGGGGGAAAAGCGAGTGGGAGAAGATAGGGAATAGGATCTTAATTGATCCGTTTAAAATCCTTGCCGTCGGGACATGCTCTTATGATTTGTCTGTGGGTGAAGAATATGTATCTTTACGAGACCCATATAGTACCAAACAGCTTAAAGAAGGGGAACATATCAGCATTGGCCCGGGTGAAACAGTTTTGATTCTCACTGAGGAATACATTTGCTTGCCTAAAAGTGTAGCTTCAATCGTCATTCCGAGAGCCACATGGATTTTTGAAGGCACTTCTATATGTGCATCAAGAGTGGAGCCGACATGGTATGGCAAGTTACTTATAGGATTCTCAAACCTAGCAAAGAATCCAGTTGCTCTCGAACGAGGAGAGGAATTTTGCACATGTTATTTCATGGAAACCTCGGAAGTCGAGGCACAACTCACGCCAGACAAGGTTCGCTTCTTAGGCAGAACCAAAATCGGTACTATCAAATTTACCCATGCTAGGCAACAGAAGCCAATATTACCAGACAAAGTCACTCAAGACGATATGGAAACAGTAGTTGACTTATATGGTTGGCCTTGGGACGTTATTCGAGGGATGTTTGTTCTAAATCGAAAAGTGCTCGGCGACTGGATAGAAAAAGAAGTTTCGTCAGATATAGTGGATGAAGCAACATCCGCAGCAATAAAAACAGCGTTTGATAAATTAGTTGACCAATACGGAGAACAAACTAAGTGGACTAGGAATCTTACTATAGGTGTCCTAACAATTTGTGGTACCATCGCTGCTGGTGTAATAGCAGCAGTCATAGGGTATCTAATTAACCTATTTACCTAGCCCACAAACGCCATCTCTCTTTATAATTCCTCATTGCAAGCTCTACAGCGCTTGTTAAACTCTTCATCACATCATCTGTAAGCATTCCTAAGACCTTGTTACCATGACCTCGTCCTAAGGGAGTTAAAGCCAAAAATCTTTTAGGTAGTAAAGCATCAAGTCTATAATGATAGTCACGTATATATCCTCGATAGTCCAAGTCTTTTACATCAGAAAGCAGGTCCACAGAGAGAAGGAACCGTTCCGAAAAAGAGTAACCTAACGGAAATTCTCGCTGAAACTCGGCAATACTCTCTTGAAATTCAGAAAGGCTTACTTCGTCTCTTCCTTGTTTAGCAAAAATACACAGCGTAGCTAAAAGTATTTCAGTAGGGCGGCCTTCTTTGGTTCTACCCGGCAACCTAATCTCTTTATCTATCTGTTCACTTTTCAACATCTTAGCGCCCCCCATACATTTTCTTCTAACTAAAACAGGGCAACAATAGTATAAACCTTACAGCTCACCGTTACAATCACCAAAAAGACGTTTTTTGAAACCTAAGTCAAAAATTGCCCAATCTCTACAATAAAAATACCACTATTAGTTACTTTTGTCAACTATTTTGGGCCTTCCAGGCCTTTGTATCAGCTTTGCAAGAAACTCTAAGTCCGCCTCGGTAATTACCGGTTGAATGAGTTCTGGTTTATACTTCCGGACAATCTTATAAAAACCACCACGACTATAGCGTAGCTTCTTATGACTAGCTAAAACCGCTAAACGCTCACGCGCCTCGTCCAGAGTATATACCTTAACGTGTATCGAAATCGATTTACTCACCCTCGTTAAACTCCTATGAGGAGCGAGAGTGAGTATAAAACTAATTAGTTACATTTGTCAACAATATATCAACTTGTAACATACAGCCGGTGCTCTTTTATATACCTCTCTACCGGCTCGGGGACGAGATGGCTGATGGCTAGACCCCGGGCAACCCGCCGTCTGATTTCGGAGGCATTAATATCTATCCGCGGCGAATCAAGCAGGATAACCCGCTGAGAAAGCCCCGGTATAGAGGCGTCAAGAGACTGGAGGTCAGGAGCGGGATAGTCCACCCGGGGGACAGCCACCAAGTGACACATTTTGACTAGCCGGGATGGCTCCCGCCAGTGGGGGAGCTGAGTTAAATTATCCCAGCCTAGAATGAAGAATAGCTCATGCCCTGCGCCAAGCTGGCGCCTAAGCTCAGCTATAGTATCCACGGTATAGGTGGGACCAGGTCTCTCTACCTCCATAGTAGACAGCTTGAAGTATGGTTTACCGGCAATAGCCAAGCGAATCATCTCCACCCGGTGCTTGGCCGGCGAAATGAGATTATCTGCCTTCAGCCAGGGCTGACCCGCCGGCACAAATATAGTCTCGGTCAGATTCAGCCTGGCGGCTACCTCTTCCGCCAACTTGAGGTGCCCCAAGTGAATGGGGTCGAAGGTCCCCCCCAAGACACCAATTTTCATTCTGCTTCTACTCCTCCTTGACTAAAGCCGGGGCTGAGGGTGAAAAACCTTCTTTATCTTACCCGCCTCAGGCTTAGGCGCTGACTGAAGTATATTCATTGTCTCAGTCATAAGCTCAGGAATACCCTCGCCGGTAGCGGCGGAAACAAAAAAGACGTCGGTGCCAGCACCGGTAAAGCTGCCCTCTATCTCGGCTAAGCGAGCCCTGACCTGGGGCAAATCAATCTTATTTACCACCACCAGCTGTGGCTTTTGCGCTAGAGCCGAGTCAAACAAGCTGAGCTCAGTATTTACCCGCGCCATATCCTCCGCCGGAGACAGAGAGCTGCCATCCACTAGGTGAATAAGCATCTTAGTGCGCACAATATGGCGCAGAAAATCGTGCCCCAGCCCCCGGCCAAGGTGAGCACCATCTATCAGTCCCGGAATCTCAGCCAGGACAAAGCTTCGCTGACCAACCTCAACCACCCCCAAAATGGGCTCGAGGGTGGTGAAGGGATAACTGGCTATCTTGGGTCTAGCCGCGGAAACGGCTGCCAGTAAGGTCGACTTACCCACGTTGGGATAACCGATAAGGCCAACATCAGCAATGAGCTTTAGTTCTAATATCAGGTCATTCTCCTCACCCTCCCCCCCTTTCTCTGCAATCCGGGGGGCTTGGTTAGTAGACGTAGCAAAGTGGGCATTGCCGAAGCCACCTTTACCCCCCTTGGCTACCACCGCCTGCTGACCATGCTGTTCCAGGTCAGCGATAAGAGTATTACCACCTATCTGTGATTTATACGAGACTACCGTTCCCACCGGCACGTTCAAGAGCAGGTTTTCCCCCTTCTTGCCGTGCTTCTTTTTATTTCCCCCATTCTTGCCTTTAGCCGCTCTATAGTACCTTCTTTGCCGGAACATTTTTAGGCTGGTAACCGCCGGCTCCGCCATAATAATCACATCACCACCGTCGCCACCGTCGCCACCATCAGGACCCCCAAAAGGAACCCCCTTCTCCCGCCGGAAGCTTACTGCCCCGTCGCCACCATCCCCGGCTTCTACCTTTATCTCTGCCCGGTCAAACATTATAAACCTATCAACAATGTTTTTATTATTTTCTTTATCTTATCTTATTTTTCTGTTCAGTATTATTAATTATAATACGATTGGTAGCAGGTGGCTAGGTGGAGTAGCCAACTTAGGGGAAAAAGAGGGTTAAACCCAAGCTATGTTATTTGGACTTGTTAACAGAAGGAGGATGGTTATCCACAAAAGGTAGTTTTTAGGATGAATGAGGTTGTTTAAAGGCGGTTGGTTTTCGGTGGAAGAACAGCGATTAATAATTCCGGGGCTTTTGCTTAAGCTGTATTCCCCGTTGAATCTCGGAGATTTTGCGCCTTAAATAAGGATTGTTATCAATATCATTGGCTATTTTTTGACAGGCGTGGATGACAGTGGAATGGTCTCTATTTCCGAGCTCCAGCCCGATTTGAGCCAGGGAGCAATTGGTTGCCTCTTTGATAAGGTACATTGCTACCTGCCGGGCAAGGGCAGTTTCCCGGTCTCTTTTTCGGCTCTTTAAATCGGAGAGGGTTAGCTGGAAGCTATTGGCTACGGTTTGCAGCACAAGCTCCGGTGTGACCGGGGCACTCCGGGCATCGTTACCGGCAATATCCGCCAGTGCCTTAGCCGCTAGTTCCGGGGTAAGTAGAGCCCTAAACAGCTTGGCATAAGCGATAGCCCTGTGCAGACTACCTTCTAGCTCCCTTATGTTCTTTTGAATCCGATTAGCGATAAACTCCAGTACGTCTAAAGCGACATCTTCCCGCTCCTGCTCCGCCTTAGCTTTGAGGATAGCCAGACGGGTGTCAAAATCAGGCGGTTGAATATCGGCAATCAGCCCCCACTCAAAGCGGGAGCATAATCGGTCGCCGAGAAGGGGCATGGACTTGGGGGGGCGGTCGCTGGTAATAACAATCTGGCGGTTAGTGTTATGCAGTTCATTGAAGGTGTGGAAAAAGCTTTCCTCCGTCTGCTCCTTGCCGCTGATAAAGTGGACGTCATCCATCAACAACATATCAACACTTCGATACTTACTGCGGAACTCCTCGGTGCTTTGCTCCCTGATGGCATTTATAAAATCATTGGTAAACTGCTCCGCGCTAACAAAGAGCACATTGACATTGTTGTCCTTCGCCATATTATAAATGGCGTGCAACAGATGGGTCTTACCTAAACCCACCCCCCCGTATATAAATAGGGGGTTATAGCTACCCCCCGGTCTTTCGGCTACGCTCAGAGCCGAGGCATAGGCTAAGCGGTTGCTGTTACTGACAACAAAGGAAGCAAAGGTATATTTTAGATTGCCGCCGGGGCGGTTTGTGGGCACGGTAGCCGCGGTTTTACCTGGGCTTACCTGGAAAACGACTTTGATGTCAGGGCGGGTAAGACCGATGAGCGTCTTTTCAATCAAGGAGCGCTGGTTCCTATCCAAGTATTCGGCGACAAAGGTATTAGGAACCCCGACAGCAAACTGGTTATCCTGATAACCCAAACCTACAGTTTTTTCCAGCCACGTGCGGTAGTTTGGCTTTGTTACCTGGAGTTGCAATTCACCTAGGGCAGCTTCCCAGATTTCTTGAGCTGGCCTTGGTTCCATAAAAATCCTCCCTAGTTTCACTCATAAGGATAGACAATCTTTACGCAGAGCTAGGTCAGAGGCTTGAGGGAGGGAAATTGAAAGGGATGTTATATAGAATAAGGCACCGCCCCTCTAATGGCAAACTTTTTGATGGGGATTGTTCGCCCCAGTTTCCCCTTACCAAGTCTATCGGGCTTATTGTTTTACCCAAAATCGGAGTGACAGATATAAGGTGTTTATAAAATATTAAAAAATATTTGCTTGTTGGTAAAAAATTTTAGTGTTACAATTTAGCACAGGGAGGTCTAAAGTGCGAGTTGTTTTCATGGGCAGTCCTGAGTTTGCGGTTCCTCCTCTTGAGCACCTTATTGTTAATCAATACCAGGTGGTGGCGGTTTATACTCAGCCCGATAGACCAGCCGGTAGGGGGTGTGCCTTAGTGGCTCCTCCAGCGAAGAGGGCAGCGCAAGCTTTGGGGCTGGCGGTGGTGCAACCACCCAGTTTAAGGGAGGCGGGGGTGGTGGAGCAACTGAGCCAGTTCCGCCCTGATGTTATCGCTGTTGCTGCCTTTGGTCAAATTCTGCCCAAGTCGGTTTTGAACATCCCCCGCTTCGGTTGCATTAATGTTCACCCTTCGCTGCTGCCTAGATTCCGGGGGGCGTCACCGGTGGCGTCAGCTATCCTGGCTGGTGACGAGTTTACCGGGGTCAGCATTATGTTGATGGATGAGGGTCTGGACACCGGTCCGATTTTAGCCAGCGCCCAGATTCCCATTTCCGCGCGGGATACCACTGGCTCGCTTACCACCAAGCTCTCCTGGCTTGGGGCTCGGTTGCTCGGGGAAGCGCTGGTTGGCTGGACAAGGGGTGAGCTTACTCCCCGCCCCCAAAATGAAGCCGAAGCGACCTACTCTGGTGAAATCACCAAGAAGGATGGTGAGATTGACTGGCACCTGCCAGCTATAGCTCTATGGCAGCGGGTGCGGGCTTTTTACCCCTGGCCCGGGTGTTACACGAGGTGGCAGGGGAGGCAGCTTAAGATTATTGAGGCAGTGCCTTTGACTGGGGAGAGAGCCTTAAAGGTCGGGGAGGTGGTAATGCTCCCCGAGGGGTCAACGGCGGCTTTTGGCGTCTATACCGGGGAGGGGGTGTTAGGGGTCTTGAGGGTTCAACTGGAGGGGAAGCGGGCTATATCTGGCGCCGAGTTTTTGCGGGGGCAGAGGCAGTTTATTGGGGCAGTATTACCATCGCCGTGAACTAACCCCATATTATGTTGCCTCAGTTAAGACCAGCCTGTATAATCTGTGGTAATGAGTTGAGGAGGTTTTTTGTCTAAACCCAAGAACCTAGACCAGTTTTCTACCCTGGTGAATATAATAGCCAAATTGAGAGCGCCTGACGGCTGTCCCTGGGACCGGAAGCAGAGCCATGCCTCGCTGCGGGAAAACCTGCTTGAGGAGTGCTATGAGGTGTTGGCCGCCCTGGACGAGGGGGATTCCGCCAAGCTTTGTGACGAGCTGGGCGACCTCCTGATGCAGATTGTGCTCCACGCCCAGATTGCCACTGAAGCCGGGGAATTTGAGCTTGGGGATGTAATAAAGAGCATCAACGCCAAGCTAATCCATCGCCATCCCCATATCTTTGGCTCGGGAAAGGTTAAAGATGCCGAAGAGGTGGCGCATAACTGGGAGGTGCTGAAGGGGGAGGAGAGAGGGGCTGAGACTTCCATATTGGAAAGCGTGCCCCAGCAAATGCCCGCCTTAGGTTATAGTCAGGCGATTCAGCGCCGGGTGGCTCAGCTTGGCTTTGACTGGGAGGATATTGACGGCGTTATTGATAAGCTGGCTGAGGAGGTTGGCGAGTTTAAGCAGGCTGATAGCCAAGAGCAGAGGGCTAAGGAGTTT
>Ga0315296_10005017_pt1 | contig 10682 bp, 8 predicted proteins | sample YL17G14_18_MG_FD_203921 | JGI IMG/M metagenome (GOLD analysis project Ga0315296, IMG submission 203921) | Sediment microbial communities from Yellowstone Lake, YNP, Wyoming, USA - YL17G14_18 | ecosystem: Environmental > Aquatic > Freshwater > Lake > Sediment | place: USA: Wyoming | collected...
GGATCAGGAAGACATGTGGAAAAGATTTCCCCATGGGCCTAAAATTCAGCGCCTGGGAAGAAGTACCGGGCGGCATAGATCATGAACTGGCACTGAAGATCGCACAAAGAATGGCTGCGGAAGGCATCGCCTATCTACACACGCAGACAACAGCCTTCTTCCCTCCCCTCGCAGCCCGATCCAAATACCCATCGATGCCGCCAATGTACCTGCCTAGGAATACTCTGCTGGAGCTTGCCGAACGAATCAAGAGGAAGATCAAGAATGTTCCAGTTCTAGCCGCAGGCGGCATCGTGAATCCGAAAGAGGCTGATAAGATAATTGCAGATCTGAGAGCGGATATGGTGGTGCTTGGAAGGGCGCTCTTGGCCGATCCTGAATGGGCCAACAAGGCCAAGGAAGGAAGACGCATCAGACCCTGCATAAGATGCAACGTCTGCCACCACGAAATCGTGTTTCGGCAGAAGGAGGCCGTCTGCTCGGTTAATCCTTACTTGCTTCATGAACTTGAGGAACGGTTGGGTAGGGTGGAGAAGCCGAAGAAGGTTGCCGTAGTAGGCGCAGGTCCCGCTGGCATCGTAGCAGCGCTGACAGCCTCCCAGCGTGGACACGACGTTACAATATACGAGATGCAACCCCACGTCGGAGGTCTCCTCATACCAGGCAGCGCACCCTCATTCAAAAAAGACCTGAAAGCTCTGCTTGAATACTACCAAGCAGAGATCAAAGACAGCCGGGTCAAGTTGAAGCTGAACACGAAAGTTACACCCGACACCATAAGACGAAACGCGCCTGATGCCCTAATCATCGCAATCGGCTCCCCAACCACACGACCCGAAATTCCAGGCATCGACAGGGACAACGTAATCACAGCCGAAGAAGCATTACAGAACCCACGAAGAGTCAAAGGCAAGAACGTTGTCGTCATCGGCGGAGGCACAGTGGGCTGCGAAACAGCCCTCCACATGGCTCGGAGGGGCAAGAAGGTTGTCATCGTGGAACTCCTTGAGAAACTCATGCCATCAGAAGAGAACAGAAACAACATCGTGGTACTCGAAGAGCTCCTGGAGAAAGCCGCCGTCAGATCCTACACCAGATCAAGACCAGTAGAGATCACAAGTGAAGATGTATGGATCATAACTGACGGAGACAAGATGCAGAAGATCCCAGCCGACACTACTGTGCTAGCCATCGGACGCAAACCAGACACGCAATTCATAGACGCCCTCAAACAGTCCTGCCCAGAATCCTACGTCATCGGCGACTCCATCAAAGAAGGCCGAATCTTCGAAGCCGTACACGACGCAGACCACACAGCACGACAACTATAACCCTCCAAGTCGTGTTCTTGTCAAGACAAAATGACGGAACAGGATTCGGTAACTACGGCGGCTGATGATGCCAACATGGAAACCACAGATCGCTAGATTGGATCCATTTCAAGGCAAGAGATGGGCATTATCGGTTCGGCTAGGAGCACGTTCTTTCGGCATTCCGTGACTGATCAGGACAGTCCGTACGTGATTGCGCTTCACTAGAGACGATCGTCTGTCTCAACTAGCCGCTCGGTCGGTCCGGGTTGCGTTGGTCCTACTGTAACAAGTTCAGCGACACTTGGTAGTATATCTCTGCCGCGTCGACCAGCTGCTGTGTTTCGATGTACTCATTTTCCACATGCGCTTGAGCCACGCTTCCAGGCCCGAGTATGACTGTTGGTATTCTTCCTTGATTCACGAGAAAACGCATGTCGCATGTTGCGCCAAACCCCGTGGGTTCGACTTCCTTACCTGTCACCTTGGAAACTGCCTTGACAGACTCCTGAACGATTGGGGAAGACGCTGGGGTTTCCGATGCATCGCATTCTAGCAAGACCTTCCACTGTAGGGTCAAGTCTTGATCTTCGTCCCGCAGCTTTTGGAACATCTTTTCGAGGTCACCTTTCACTTGATCCCATTGCTCGCCAGGCAGGACCCTTCTTTCTGCTTGCATCCTGCAGGCGTCCGGGACCACGTTTCGCTTGTAGCCTCCCTCAATTATTCCTACGCTGATCGTGGCGTTTCCGACAAGTGGGTGTTTGACTTTCTCCAGTTCGGACAAGTAATCTTCAAGGGCTAGGCAGACCTTTGACATCTTGTATATTGCGTTGATGCCTTGGCGCGGTCGGCTGGAGTGTGCAGCTCTGCCATGTGTGAGAACCTCAAATTCTAACGCACCTTTGTGGGCCGTTTGGACTTGCAGCTCTGTCGGTTCGCAGACCACTGCAAAATCAGCGGTGTAGCCCTTCTCCAGAATGTCTTTGGTTCCGTACCCCGTTATTTCCTCGTCGACTACGCATGCCACAAGCAAGCTTCCTCGGAGATTTGGACCGGTCTCGATGATTCTTTCTGCGGCACAGATCATTGAGGCCAAGCCACCCTTCATGTCAGCCGCTCCTCTTCCGTAGAGTTTTCCCTCAGACTCCATCGGCTCAAAGGGAGCAAACCTCCACTCTGCAGCATCTCTCACGGGGACTGTGTCGACATGGCCATTCAACATAAGGACAGGCCTCTCCTCTTCTCCGACGAGCCTACCCAAGACATTCGGCTTGTTGTCTTCATAGTCGTACCTTTCCACATTCAGGCCAATCTCCTTCATCTTAGACTCTAGAAAATCTCCCATCGAGCTCTGGTCCCCGGGCGGGTTCTCACTACGAACCCTGATCAGTTCTTTCGTGAGCTCAACCACGTCGCGCTCTTGCGTCCTTCCCTTACCGATAGCCATTGACATTTTAGACGTGCTTCAAACGGACTCGAATGTTATATACGCTTTCTGCTTCAAGCCTCTAGCTGTGCTATTCAGCCACTTCTGTCGCTCAATAGATCGGTTGGGAAAAAGTCGGAGAGATGTGGTGACGGATAACGTTGAGAAGAGAAGGCGATGCATCGTTCGTAGAAGACTTGACCCTTGGATCACAGAGATAGCTGAACCATTACGACTGAACGAGAAGATTGTTGATCACTGGGCAACAAGTTTGAGACGTACGTCCTGAAGACCGCAGCCGATGCTGTCATGCCAGCAAGTGAAGTGGGCGAGAGCAACGCAGTTCACCTAGACACGTTTCACATGAACATCGAAGAAAAGAACTACTTTGATCCGATAGTAAAGACGGGAAATCTGCTCTGTCACCTACACTGTTGCGAGAATGAACGCAGACAAGAGGGAAGAGACAATGTTGCGGTGACCTCGTCTAAAGCGCTATATCATAGACAATTCCACACTGACTGCTAGAGAAGAATTGAAGAAACTGATCAATGACCCATTTGAAGTGACTACTGAGAGCATTGAGGGCTATGTCAAAGCCTACCCAGATATTGTGAGGCTCGTCAGTCCTCACGTTGTTGCGAGAAAGCACGCTCCAATACAGGGCAAAGCCGGAGTTGTCGTAGGCGGAGGAAGCGGTCATGAGCCACTCTTTCTGGGATGGGTCGGACATGGCATGGCTGACGCCGCAGCACTCGGCGAGGTGTTTGCCGCGCCTTCCCCCACATTCATTCTGGAAGCCACAAGGGCGGCAAACGGAGGAAGAGGCGTGCTCTACATCTACGGCAACTATGCCGGCGACAACATGAATTTCGACATGGCAGCAGAGAGCGCAAAAGAAGACGGAATAAAGACCGGAACAGTCAGAGTCTGGGACGATGTGGCTTCGGCCCCGCCCGAAAGAGCTGGCGAGCGCAGAGGCCTGGCAGGAGACCTATTTGTGATCAAAGTTGCCGGCGCAAGAGCTGAGACGGGGTCTTCCCTGCCAGAAGTGAAGAGATCCGCCGAGAAGGCTAGGGACAACTGCAGAACTTTCGCCGTCGCGCTCTCGCCCGCAACGGTTCCGGCTAGCGGAAAACCAACCTTCACAATCGGTGAGAACGAGATGTACTTCGGGATAGGCGCACACGGCGAGAAAGGGGTAAGAAAGACAAGTCTGTTGTCGGCGGACGAGACGGCTGAGATACTCGTCGACGCCGTGGTCAAAGATCTCTCTCTGAGAAACACGGATGAGGTCAATATCATCGTGAACGGATACGGCTCAACAACACTCATGGAACTCTACATTGTGAACCGGAAGGTTCACGAAATCCTAGACCGGTTGGGAATTCGTATTTATCGATCTGAAGTGGGCAGTTTTCTTACGACGCAGGAAATGGCGGGATGCTCTGTAACGATGATGAGGTTGGATGAGGAATTGAAGGGATTGTACGACGCGCCCGCACGCACACCCACATTCGTAAGATGTGTTTGAGTGGGATGGATCACTGACAGAGTCGATGATTGATTACGAATTCATGAGGAGTTTTCTTTTGGATCTGGCGGCTGTCGTTATGGAGCAGAGCGACGCACTCAACAAGATGGATGCTGAGTGCGGGGATGGCGATTTCGGAGTTGGTATGCACATCGGGTTCAAGAACGTTCAGCACGCCGTCCTTGAGTCGAAGAACGACGACATCGGATGTCTCTTGAAAACGGCCGGCCAGCAGATACTATCCTGCGTCGGAGGCGCCTCAGGGCCACTGTTCGGAACGTTCTTCATCGAAGCAGGAAAAGCAGTCACCGGAAACCAAGAGATCGACGTGGCCGATCTCGCAGGAATGTTCGAGAATTCGCTACAGAAGATACGCCTACGAGGAGAAGCCAAAGTTGGGGACAAGACTTTGGTCGACGCCCTTGAACCAGCCGTGAGAGCGCTCAGGCGTGCGGCTGACAGCGGGGTCGATCTCGCGCAGGCATCTGAAATGGCCGCTGAGGCTGCAAAGACTGGAGCTGAGTCCACGAAAAACTTGATAGCAAAGCACGGCAAGGCGAGATACTTGGGCGAGCAGACGTTAGGTCATGAGGACCCAGGCGCACACGTCGTGAGACTCGTCTTTGAGACCCTCTCAAACCGCTACAAGACGCATGATGCTCTTGGCTAGCACTGCTACATACCGAGGCTTTGTGTTTCGAAGCAAAGAGAGAAAGGCTCACGTTACCGAATACTGTTCGCGTTGATGAAACGTTGACGAGCAAGACCGATGGGCTCGGGTGAATCTTCCGTGTCAGATGAGGAGGTCAGACTCTGGAGACGGTTGATGCACGCAGAGCGCGGAGATTACATAGCTTTTGGTCTGGTCAATACTGGAGGAATGTTCGAAAGTGCGTTGAGAGAGAAGTACGCGATTCCTGGTTACAACTTCTTCAACCTAGAGCAGTTGAAAGCAATCATGCACGGGTGTGCAGACACGGATTCCCCCGTGATCTTGCAGGTATTGCAACTTAACCTGAATAGTGACAACTTGAGGTGCCTTCCGAATATGGTCAAGGGCATGATCGCCTCAGTCCGCGAGGCTGATGGCATCATACCAGTCGCGCTCCACCTCGATCATGGCACTAGTTACGAGATCTGCAAGAAATGTGTGGACACGGGTTTCTCGTCAGTCATGATAGATGGATCACACCTGCCCTATCGTGAGAACGTAAAGCTGACGAGAACGGTTGCGGACTATGCCCACGAGCATGATGTGTCAGTCGAAGGAGAGCTCGGCGGGATAGCGGGAATGACAGAACGTGTGACGCCAGAGCAGATGTACACGAAACCGGCGGAAGTCGAAGAGTTCGTCAAAGATACACGAATCGATAGCCTCGCCATCTCGATAGGCACGGCGCATGGTCCCTTCAAGTCGAAGTCTGAGTATGCGGCTCCCGAGTTAAGGTTGAGCATACTAGATGAGGTCAGAAGCAGAATCGGGAACTTCCCTTTGGTGTTGCATGGCGCGTCAAACGTTCCCAGGCACTATGTTGAGATCCTGAGAAAACATGGCGGAGAGATGGAAGGCGCAATTGGGATCGGTGACGATCAGCTTCAAGCAGCAATTAAGAGAGGCATCTGCAAGGCCAACTTCGATACTGACATCAAGCTGATCTCCACGGCCGTAACAAGGCAATACCTTTCAGAGAACCGAAAGACGTTTGACCCTAAGGAATACTTGGAAGCCGTGAAGGCTAGGTTAAGGGACTATGTGATAAACAGAAACAGAATCCTGTCTTCAACCAACAAGGCCGCGCATTGCCACTAACCTCGATGTGTGCCTTGCACTCTGTGCGGTGCCGGTCTGCTGATATAGGATTACCTCTCAGTAACCTTCTCAGTTGAGAGGATCACCTCCATGGGATATACCATAGGAACTACCAGCACGAAGTCCGTCGCCGTGGACATCGACGCTGGAGATGTTCTGGCAGCAGTCTCATCCTCTGAGTATTCTCCAGAGTCGCTCGAAATCGGATGGTCACGGCAGGACGCAAACGTATGGATGCAAGCTTGCTTCGATTCCATCAGAGAAGTATTCGAGGTCTCAGGACGGGATAAACGGGCTTGAAACGGACCCGAATATTATCTACGCTTTCTGCTTCAAGCCTCGACCTTCCGGTTACGATGATCAGCTGACTTCGCTGGCAAATGTAAGCGAAGGAACACGCGTTGGCGTGGCTTTCGCATAGCATCTCAAGACATGGAGGGAAAAGCCTGCACCTATCAGCTATGGCTGACCCTTCGCTATCTCGTTGGTTGCTCTTAGGAACCTGTGCACTTCCTCCACTGTATTGTAATGCGACATGCTTGCCCTAGCTATCGTCGGTATTTTCCAGAAGTTGTGTGCCATGTTCCACGAGTCAAAGACATATCGTAGATCAATCCGGTGCTTCTTCACGAACAGATCCTCGACCTCTTTGTCATTCCGTCCGCGTATCTTGAAGGCGAATGTGGGATCCCGCTCATCAAGCCGACGAACGTCCCTGAGCCCATAGAAATCTACTCCTGGAATATCAGGCAAGCCGTGAACATCGTCAAACCCTTCAAGCGTAGCCCTCGACAGCTCTTTCTCGTGCTCCTCGACCGCGCGTAATGCCACCTTCAGCGCTCTGGCACGTCCAGAGTACTCTTGATACTTGCCTTCGTACTGCGCCTCCACCTGCTTCGACAGCCATACAAGGTAGTCCATTGTCGCTATCACGGCCGCGGATTTGGAGGGATCCGGGGATCCCAGTTCCCATTTTTGAGGCAGATCTGTCACGTTTCTTTCGACATTGTATGGTTTCAACTTCTGCAGAAGCTCTCTCTTACCATACATGAAACTGATGTACTTGGGGGAGAAGATCTTGTACATAGAAACCACCAGGAAATCGCAGTCTAAGTCTTGTACGTCTATCGGCCCGTGAGGAGCATGGTGAACGGCGTCGACCACAAGATACGCACCCACATCGTGGGCAATCTTCGCAATCTCTTTCACCGGCGTTATTGTCCCGAAGAGGTTTGCCGCATGCGTCACAGTTACTACCTTCGTATTCTCGTCCACTTTGCTTCGCAGATCGTCCATGTCTAGCGTCGTTTCACTAGTTAGGCCCACCCACCTGGCTTCTCCTACGAAGCCTCTTCGTTCCATCTCGAACCAGGGACTCGCATTGGCCAAATGCTCCATGTATGTTGACACGACATTGTCTTTTCGAGTGGTTTCTTTGCCTATGGCGTAGCTGAGCCGATACAAGAGATTCGTTGCACTTTCTGCTGCGACTATTGTTTTGGGATCTGGGGCGTTGAGGAAATCCGCAATTGCCTTTCTTCCCTCTGACATTGTTCTATCCGTGTTAGCAGATTCCGGATAATTCCCCCCTTCATTTGCCGCGGAATCCAAACTGGTCCTTGCCATGGCTCGAACTGAACTTGCGAGCACTTGAGTACCCGCGCCGGCGTCAAAGAATATTCTCTTTCGGCCTGATGCGTCGACATCGGTGCGAGGGAATCTCTTTCTAATTGCCGCCATTAGCTTCTTGTCAAAGGCCATGGATCTTAGAGAACCGAGTTACCCGTAAAAGCTTTCTCTATCGAGGTCGATCGACCGGCGGCTGCTGTGACAAGATTTGAAGGGGCATCTAGAGAGAATATGCATCTCGCTTCTGAATTGGCCTGGCACTAGTTGACGCTAGCCATTCTAGCCAAGAGCCTCTTCTGGCTTTTGCAGACTCTGTTTAACCTTCTGCAGGAAAGCTGCTGCTTTTGCCCCGTCGATGATCCTGTGGTCGAATGAAAGGCTCAATGTCGCAATTGGGCGGATCTTGATCTCCTCGCCCACAGCCCATGGCTTTGGGAGTATCTTGCCGACACCGAGTATTGCACATTCCGGAGGGTTGATTATTGGTGTGAAGACTTCGATATCATAAATGCCGAGATTACTAACGGTGAATGTCCCTCCCGTTACTTCGTCCACCGAAAGCTGTCCCGTTCTAGCTTTCTCTATCTTGTCACCCAGGAGGGTCGCAATCTCAGCGAGCGATTTCTTGTCCGCGCTGAGCACGACAGGGACTATCAGAGAATCCTCCAGTGCAACGGCGACCCCTATGTTGATGTCAGAGAATAACTTGATTTTGTCCCCTTCGAGACTTGAGTTCACAGTCGGATACTCCTTCAACGCAAGTGAGACAAGCTTCACGATTATGTCCGTATACGATAGTTTCGCTCCCGTCCTGTTCTCTATTTCTGGGGCTAGGCGTTCTCTGAGGGTGATCGTCTCAGTCATGTCTACGGATGTTGTGATCGTCACATGGGCCGCTGTTAGGTGACTGCGGGTCAGTTTGTCCGCTATTGCCTTCCTTACGACGCTCATCTCAATTGTGTCGGCGACCCTGAGCGGCTCCACCCTCGCTTCTTGGGGTCCCGCCTGAGCGGCTTTCAGAATGTCGTCTTTGACTATTCTTCCGTCGGGCCCCGTCCCCTTGACCTTTGAGATATCAATGCCGAGATTCTGCGCAAGCCTTCTTGCGAGTGGCGATATCTTCTCCCTGGGTTCATGGGCCTCTTCCGGCCTCTCGACATCCGCCGTTTCTCTTCTCTCTCCGAGCAATGCCGGTCCCTCTGTGCGGGTGGCCTCCTGAGCGAACTCCTCGCCCGACATTGTCAGGATGCCGACGACGCCCCCCACAGGAACATTCGACCCCTCGGGAGCAACTATCTTGCCTAGCACCCCAGACTCTTCAGCATCCACAACTGAGGTGAGCTTCTCCGACTCGATTTCAAAGAGAGGCTCCCCCCTACGGATCGTGTCACCCTCTTTCTTCAGCCACTTCGTAACCTTTCCTTCAGACATTGTGACGCCCAATCGCGGCATCGTGACTCTCAAGACCAAGACCTCATCCCACACTCAAGCGAGATGTCGCACGACGATTAAGTTCACGTCCTCCCAAATACACATCGCGACGGCCTGTGGCAGGAGCTGCGCTTTCTTATTCTTTCCGCATTTCTGACTCCTTGAGAGGTATGACAGGTGTTACGTCATCACGCGATCCTGGCGGCCGTCGAGTGTGCTACGATCGCTGAGTAACAGAACTGCGACAATGTATTTCGGTAAGGTAGCGGAACTGGCTGGAGCAGATCACCTTTGCCTGAATGCAATACAGCCATACGCCAGGGCGGTCTTTCGGCGACCCCTGTGCCAAACCCCAAGACATAGGGGATTCTACTAACGGGTGATGTCTCGGACCCGACCAATCCTCTATCTGGCTGCAGGTTCTATGCTAGATGCTGGCAGAAGGAGAGTATGCGTTCCAGGGAGGACCCGGTCCTTACCTGTCGAAAACCAGCACTGTGTTGCGTGTCACATGGAGCTCCGGAAGCTCGGGATTTGAGTCACCTCGTAGCGTCGCACTCGCCCCGGAATCTCATACTCACTATCCAATGACCGAAAACCTGTTGGCGCTAGATCACACCTTTTTTCTCGTAGTACTCTCTCGCCTCTTCAAGTATCTGCCTTAGCGCGTCTTCTTGGTTCTCGGTCAAAAGCTTCGACGGCCTATGGGTTTTCAATATCTCCTCGAGTCTGAGCTTGGCATAATCGATGCAGCTCTTCTTTCCAGTCTTCTCCCACTCTGGGTACGTTAGCCTGTCCGCAACCTTGGGTATGAACTGCACGATCTTCCACCACTTCCTAGTGTGAGCAGTGCTCAGATAGTGACCTGGAATCGGGCCGACCTCATTTATTAGGTCCGTTGCCAAAGTCTCGTCGCTAGTCTCTGCGCCCTCTATGAAACGTCCGATCGCTCCTGCTACGTCATCGTCGAGGACAGCTTGAAGCGGATGGGCTGCAATCTCACTGGACACGCAACCGTACAGGAATATCATATGAGCTCCCGATAAGGCTGCTAGAACGCCCGCGACCCCCTTCTCATATCCGGTCTGGAAATCCATTCTCTTTGAACTGGAAAACCCTGGAGTGTAGTTGAATATCGGCAATCTGTAGGAGCGCCAGACTTGGTTGAACAACAGGTTGGAAGTGGAAGCGTCTATCTGGCCGAAGGAGGGTGCTCCGCTACTCATGTTCATCGGAAAACTAGAATGACCAACCGCAATCGGGTGACCCGGATGTAGAAGCTGTACGAGTACTATGATCGCCATTTGCTCGGCACTGCTACTTACAACCGATCCGACGGGTGTCGCGGGTCCGGTTCCACCCATCATGCACCCCTCGCATGTCGAGAGGGGAAATCCCGCTTCGATAGATCTACGAGCCTGTAGGACTTGATCTCCGTACCAGGTTAGGGGTGGTGACGCTGTCAGGGCACCGGTTCCCTGCGTCCCGACCGCTTTGAGCATCCTTATGTGAAATATCTCGCTATCATTTGAACTGCAG
>Ga0315296_10005019_pt1 | contig 10678 bp, 8 predicted proteins | sample YL17G14_18_MG_FD_203921 | JGI IMG/M metagenome (GOLD analysis project Ga0315296, IMG submission 203921) | Sediment microbial communities from Yellowstone Lake, YNP, Wyoming, USA - YL17G14_18 | ecosystem: Environmental > Aquatic > Freshwater > Lake > Sediment | place: USA: Wyoming | collected...
CCGCCATAGGCCAGGGCGTTCACCCGGAGCGTGAGCCGATCTCCGACCTTCAACCTTTCCTGACTTCGGAGAGAGGCTTGGGCGCAAGGTCCAAGACCATCACCAGGGCGTCCTCCTCACCGTAATAGCGTTTGCGGATCGCCACGGTATGGAATCCGAACCTTTCGTAAAGAGCGACGGCCGACCGATTGGTCGCCCGGACTTCGAGGGTGGCCAGGACCAGGAAATGCGCCCGGGCGTCATCCAAGGCCCGCCGGAGAAGGGCTTTCCCGATCCCCTTCCCCCGGACCTCATTCCTGACCGCGATATTCCCGACATGAAGCTCATCATAAATCGCAATGCTGTTGAGATACCCCAGGAGTCTTCCGTCTCCGGAATCACGCGCCACGAGGGAAAGAGAGGGAGGCTGGCGGGAAAGCTCCTCTTTAAACATCCCCAGGGTCCAGGGGTCGGGAAAGGCCTTCTGCTCGAGGGACAGGACCTCGTCCAGGTCCCCCTCCTGCATGCGCTCGACGGCGAACCTCATCTCTTGAATTTCAGTTCGGCGTCCGAGGCCCGGATATAGACCGGCTCCAGGGCCTCCAGGTCATCCCGCTCCCCCTTCCGGAGCCTCTGCCAGCCCAAATAGGCAATGTCGGCAGGGTCGGGAGATTCGGGATTAGGCGAAGCATAAATCGCCAAGAATCCCAGCTTGTTTTTAAGAAAATCCCCGTAAACCCTCACCCCGCTGCCCACAAACAGAGTGGGTTCACGGATCTCATTGGCCAGAGCTTCAGGAGATAGGGCGCGGTCCGGCGTCTTCCTTTCCAATTTCCCCTCCCTTTCCTCGAACAGGGCATAAAAAACCTCGCCCTTTCTGGCGTCCAGCATAGCGCCTATCGGGTGACGCGATGGCCGGTAACGCCAGGCCAGTGCCTTCAGGGTCGGAACTCCCACCAAGGGGAGGCCCAGGGTGGAGGTCATCCCCTTGGCCAGGCTCAGGCCAACCCGGAGGCCTGTGAAAGACCCTGGACCAATGGAGACCGCCAAACCGGACAGGTCGGAGACAAGAGCTCCGGCCTCGGAGAGAAAACGGTCAAGGGTTCCGGGAAGTCTCTCGGAATGACTCCTGCCTATCGCCAGGGAGAGGCTGGAGACAACTCGGCCCTCCCGGAGGAGGGCGAGGCCGAGGATCTCGGTCGAAGTGTCAAGCCCCAGAATCATTCAAAACCTTTAACAGGTTTCGTTCCCGCTCCGGATCCTCAAATTGCACCGAAATACGGCGTTCATTCTCCCCTTCCTGTTCCAGGAAGATGCGGCAGGAGCAAGGGAACCTGCCCTCTGCTTTCTCGCCCCATTCCACCAGGGTAACGCAGTGATCATCGAAGAGCTCCTCCCACCCCAGGCCGTCCAGGTCGGAGGGGCCGCCCAGACGATACAAATCCACGTGTTGCACCGGGAGAGACGCCGGATATTCGGTCACCAAGACGAAGGAGGGACTCCCCACCTTTCCGGAAAAGCCCAAGCCCCGGACAAGGCCCTGGATGAGGCAAGTCTTGCCGCTTCCCAGGGGGCCCGTCAGGGAAACCGCGTCCCCGGGCTTCAGGGCCCGCGAAAGTTTCTTCCCGAGGGCACGGGTCTCCTCGGCGTTCCGGGTGAGGCAGGCGATCACTTATGGAGGTCGGAGGGATCGAACAGGGCCTGCCACCGGGGGTTGCTGGACTCGCCCGTGACGCTGGAGTAGACCAACTCGAATTTGCCGTAGCCCGAGAGATCTGAGAACACGAACTGCTTCCCGCCCTGGCCGTAATAGAACCAAATCTCATGCGGCGGGTATTGCTCGTCTGCGGGATGGGGCACGACTTCATCGGGCTTGCCGTATTTCAGGAAGACCCGTCCGCGGTCGGTCTGGGGGCCCTTCTTGAACCCGGAGGAAAAATGTTCTTCTACGTATTTCATGTTGGCCGCGAAGGCGTTCAGGTCGTGGCGCTTCCAAAACTCCTCCAAGAACTGTTTCTTTCCCTCCGGGGACAGACCCTTGTAGAATTTGACCGTGTCCGGGATGGTCAGATACTGAATCTGGTCGTAGTAGGCCTCGGTCCCGGAACCCGCCGCGACGGGCCAGGCTTTGGCCAGCTCCAGGGGTAGCTTTTCAAAGGTTTCCTCGCGGACGGCCTCGGACTTTGAATCCAGGTCGTAGGCTTTGAGTCGGAGGCGGTATCTCCCCGGCAACAGCCCGGCCACAGGGATCCCGCCCACCTCTACAAGGGACCTCCCGGGCTTATCGCGGATTTCCCCGGAAACCTCCTGGACTGCCTTTCCTGAGGAATCCAGGACCGAGTAATCCAGGCGGAAAGTCCCCTTGGAGCCCGCGGCCGGGAGACTCAGATTGTAGATCTCGCAGTACCAGTAGAGGAAGGGTAGCCGGCCTCCGAAGAGGTGGTCGGGTTGAGGCGTGACACGGTAGCCGTTCTTCGTGAAAATGGAGGAGCCGGTGTCCGGGTGAACCTCGGCGGAAAGCTCCAAGGCACTGACCGCCAGTCCCTGGGCGGGGAAGGCCGAAATCCGCAGGGGGATGTGGATCTCGCCGGCCCGCCCGGAAGCGGAATCCCGGATCGCGACCGCGAGCTGCCAGATGCCCGGAGCAAGCTGGAACTCGACCTGGTTGGATACGAACTGGTGACGCTCCTTGGCTTCGGCAAGCGAGGCGATCAGGTTTTCGCTTTTCCAGGTATTGCTCCCGCGGGAGTTCCCCGAGGAATCCCGCAGGGCGATCTCGGTGGTATAGGCCGCACGGAGCCGACCGCCTTCTGTCGGTTTGTAAGTCAACGAGGTCGCCGGCAGGGAATAGTAGATCTCCTGACGGACGCTCTGGCTGTCTGCCCGGAACATGGCTCCGTCCACGGTGAAGATCACGCCGCCCTGGCTGGTCTGGGGAAAAGGCGAGGCCAGTAACGGGCGCGCGAGAATGAGGGCTGCGACGGCCAGTTCTGTGCGGGTGATAAATCCGAATTTTCGTTTCATGGGTACGGCACCTCCCCTCTCATTTTTTGATGTACGCTCCCCAATTGGACAGGGTGTAGTCGCCCAGCCCGTGGCGGTCCACGAACAGGAACTGGCGGTTGAGGGCGTAATAATACCAGACCTCGTAAGCCGGATTCTCGGCATCGAAGGGATGGCGCTCCACCTCGTCGGGAGCGTCGAACTTGATATAGACCCGGCCCATGTCGGTCTTCCATCCCCTGCGGAAGCGGCTGAAATTGGCATTGGCGTAAGCCACCCGCTGGAAGAACTGCTCACGATCCTCGTTGCGGTCGGTCCCCTTAGTGGGGTCGCGCTTGTGCCAGAAAGACTCCCAGGCCTCTCTGCGGCCGGAGGGGGGAGATTTCCTCAGGCTGTCCAGCTCGGACGAGGAGGCGATGTAACCCAAAATGTCCAGGGCCTCCTCAAAAGTACGGGCCACGAGGCCGTAGAAAGGATCGTACTCGAAGGAGGCCTCGCGCCCGGCCAGGGTTTTGCCCGCTGAATCCACCAGGGATAGGGCAAGGAGGTAAGACCCTCCCTCGGAGAAAGACAGGCTCAGGCTGTCCTGTAGCTCCCGGACCGAGTTTCCGGGGATCGCCTTCAAGGGCCTCGTTTTGGAAACGGGGCGGACCCCCCGCCCGCCCGTGGCCGTGAACGAGAGGTGCGCTCCGGGAGGCGTCGGACCGTAAACCGCGAAGAACCAGCGGAGGGTGGGAACACTGTCCGGGAAGACCCGTGAAGGATTCAGCCGCGCGGAATCCAAGACCGGGCTCTCCTGCTTCGTCGGAAGCGGCCGGGTCAGGAAAATCAGTTCGCTGAACCGGGCCTGGCCCGGGGAGAGGTCGGGAACGACCACATCCTCCTGCCAGGTCCCTTTGCTGCCGGCCTTCTGGTCAACGAGCTCCACGTGAAGACGGTATTTCCCGGGATCCATGAGGAATGAAAAAGTCTCCACCAGCGGATTCCCGGCGGAAACCGTGGCCGCATAGTCCTTCACCTCGTAAGTCTTGTCCCAATTGTCCCCGACCACCTGGTTCCCCTTTCCATCGTAGAGGATCGCGGTCAACTCCGCGCGGGCCCGAAAACGCTCCCCCTCCCGCGTGAAATGCAGCTGGTCGTTGGCGATCTCGCAGAGGAAGGTCTCCTTCGTCCGGCCCGATGAATCGCGAAATCCGGCGTGGTCCACGGCAAACCGGATGTCTCCCTTAGACAGAGGAACTACCTCTTCCTGGGCCCGGAGAGGAAGGACCGCGGCCCAGAGAAGAGCCGAGGCCGAAAGGAGGCCCGACTTTAAGATTCTCATATAGAATAGTTTAACACAGTTTGGAGATTTCGTCAAGCGGAGAACCGGCCAAGAAGAGCCCGGAAAAGCGCATTTTCTGATTCTCCGGGTAAGATGGGCCACCTTACAGGAGTTACGAAGAACAAGCAAAAAGCCCAAAAAAAGAGGGAGTAGGCCACCTAAAAATAAGGGGTGGGCCAACCATGGGCCACCTAGGCCCTCATTTTGGTGGCCCAGAGTACACCCATCCCCTCGCCGAAGGGTAGTGAAAAATACAAACCTTAACGACGAAAAAAAGGAGAAACGCCCCAACAACTGGCCATGAAAGAGGAGTAAGGGGGTCGATCCCGACATGCGACAGGACAGGCAAACTCCCTAAATCTGAAAAGGGGCCCATCCCTCCTCAGGCCCTCATTGTTTCCCGACCCTATTTATTAGGTGTGTGAAAGTTACTTTGAAGTTGTACCGGGGTGTTTTGGATGGGCATAAGGCACAAACGAGCTTTGAGCCTACAAAGCCTTTGGGGCCATAGAAACAGGATGTGCAGGGTCACGGCACGAACACCGCAGGAGGACTTTACGAGATACCTTCACCCTGTCTTCATCCAGTCTCCACCCTGACTACACCCTGTCCACACTCTTCAATGGCTGGTATAGGAAGCTATTGGCGGGCGCTTGAATTCCCTGCGTTTTATACTTTCTTTCATAGCAAACTCTCAGGGGTTTGAAATCCACCCCCCGGCCGAACCCCCGGAGCCGCTTCGCACCAGAAGGCCCACTGATATGCCAAGAAGGATCGCCAGCTTTGGGTAAATACGTGATTCACCATGTGAAGAAGGAAGAGCAGTCCGTCCTCCCGGCAGGCCGGAACCAAAAGCGGTAGGGGAACCGGAGTGGCCCGGCGCTCCAGGATCCGGAGCCCGGCCGTCCGGATCATCGTCTCGGCCGAACCCTGCGTGAAAAACCGCAAATGGCTCCGATCGAGGATGCCTCGGGGACGATAGGTGAAACGTCCTAAGATCAACTCCAGTCGCACCGACCAGTGGGCCGCATTGGGCAGCGTGATCACCATCCGACCTCCAGGGGCAAGGTGGTCCACGCAATGCTGGAGAACCTTCTGGGGATCACGAAGATGCTCCAAGATGTCTGCTAACACCACCAAGTCATAGCTGTCGAAACGGTCCCAATCAACGGTCTCCACATCTTGGCAAAGGACATGCTTAGCGTGCTGCCCAGCCATCTCGGCAAACCGGGGATCGGATTCTATGACGGTAACCTCGTATCCGAGGGTCCCAAATTGCTCGGTCATTGCCCCGCTACCCGGCCCGATCTCCAGGAGCCGACCCTTGAAAGGATGCCTGGCCGCGTATTCGATGGCAATGCTCTGACTGCTAAAGGGGTCTCCGATCTTCGCCTCGTAGGGAAATCTCTTCCACACCTCGGACTGATACTTCACATCACGCCACAGGCCCCAGCGAGTCAGGCGGTAGCCCAGGACCGCGCGTAGGCAGTTGAAGGCGTAGAGAATGCCATTCACATGGCAGATCTCGTCGCCATAGTAAGTCGGAATCGGCACTTCGGCAATGCGCCGGCCGGCAGCGTGGAATTCCAAAAGGATCTCGGTGTCGAAGTGCCAGACATCGCTGTTCAAAGTTAGCGGGAGATCGGCCAAGGTGCGGCAGGAATAGGCCCGGTACCCGGAATGAAACTCCGAAAGCCGCATGCCAGCCAAGGCATTCTCGATGACCGTCAGAATCCGGTTGCCGAGGTATTTGTAGAGGGGCATCCCCCCTCGGAGAGGCTGGCAGCCCTTGGCCATGCGCGACCCGAACACCATATCGGCCCGATCCTCGACCAACGGCTTGAGCAGTAAAGCCATAACCTCTGGGGCGTACTGACCGTCGGCATGGAGCATGACCACGATGTCATGCCCGCGATTGAGGGCATACTGATAGCCGATCTTCTGATTGCCGCCGTAACCCTGGTTGCGGTCATTGCGCAGCACGGTCATACGGTGCTCGTGCTGCAGCTCCTTGTACCGCAGGGCCGCTTCGTAGGTCCCGTCCGGGCTGCAGTCGTCAACCACGAAAAGCTCGGCAATCTCTGCACGTACGTCCTGGGGGATACGGGCTAAGGTTTCCTGAATCTTAGCTGAGGCATTGTAGGCGATGACGAAGACCGCGATCTTCTTGCCCCTGGAATCAAAGGGCCCGGAAGGAGGCTGGACCATCCGAGGCTTTGCGGCACGGCGCTTGACCTGGCGAGCGGCGAGCCAGGCGAGTAAACTTCGAAGGAGGTAGAACGCGGCCCATCCTACGAGGAGCCACCACAGGGCCATATCCAAGGTTTGGTCGACGCCCCACCACTGTCCCCGAACCTGAGAGTTCGCAAAATACCAGGGAAATCCACCGGACCAATACGTATAGACCCGGAACAGAAACACAGAGGCTGCTATGGTGTAGAGCCCGAATCCAACAATCCCCAAGAAAAGACCGGGGCCTACCAGCCAACTTAAATACGTTATTCCAAAGCCCGGGGTCAGGATCAGAAACACCAGAAAGGCCCAGCCAATCGCCTCTAAAAGATAACGCCCACGCTGGAGACCGTCGGCAGCGGCAGGATCGTACTTATTCTGAAAGCTTTGCCTTGCCTTGACGATCGCAACCACGGAAATGACGGCGCCCAAGACATATCGAGCTACGGTAGGAAACCAGAGGTTGATCGACCTAAATCCAAGGTAGGTAAGGCTGGGCTGAGGTTGCAACATGATGCCATGCGCCTTGGTTGGAAGCAACAGGACAAATCCAATGGGGGTAAGGCTGTGCTGGGGCAACAACCCCAGCACCCGCCCCAACCCCCAAATCCCGATCAATCCGCCGTATGAAAAGACTTTACTCCAAACATAAGGAAAGGCTACGGCCAAGTGATACCCGAAACCAAGGAGCATCATCAGAAACAGGACGGCAAGAAAATCGATCCGGCGGCGCCAATCCCGAAGCCAGAAGAAAAAGGCCGGTACGACAATCACCGGAACAATCTTAATATTCAGCGCCAAACCCAGACAAAGGGCCGCCAAAGCCCAGTTCTCCCGGATCACAAGGAAGTAAGCGCCCCAGAGAACGAAGAAGATGAAGACCGGATCGGTATTGCCGTGGAAGCCGCTCACCATGATCAGCACCGGGTTCAATGCGAAAAGCACCCCGGCCAGCAGGGCGCGACGACGTCCATAAATGGCCTGTATCAGCTTCCACAACACGACGGTGCTGCCCAGATCGGCGAGGATAGCGGGCAACCGCAGCAGGAAAGGGAAAAGCCTGGGTGCATGGGCTGTCAGAGCCCCTAGGGCCCACAAGGCCAAACTCACAAGAGGGGGATGATTGTAATAGTAGAGTTCTCGGTATATGGACCCGACCCCATTCACGAGAATATAATGGGTGAACTTCTGAAAGGTTACGACGTCATTGGTCCCAAACGTGGTGACGTCGAGCCAGACCTTGAGGGCAGTCCCGAGAGCGGCGGCCAGGGCTACCAGCCAGGCCTCGGGCGTTTCCCGGGCCGAGCGGATCGCCCAGGCCCTTAACTTGTTTGTTCCATGAAGATTCATTTTATCAGCCGAGGAGCCATCAATCACACTTTGGAGGTTTCGTCAGGCCTCCGAATCGCCTGATCATAAAAGTTTCGGAAGAGGGTGGGGCAGGGAGGCACGCTTCAGCTTTTAGCCCCTGGTCTTAATCCGGACAAGCCCCGATAAACAATCCACCCGTATCAACCGGGTTCTACGATGTGGGTTCTGTTTCGCTTCGACCGGAGCCCATAGGATTGAAGGGTGAAAAATAAAAAGCGAAATTTTTAATACTTGACTGAGGCCGGCATGAGATAACAGAACCTTCGAAAGCCGGCCTCAACGCTGCATTATAGTCGTCGATGTCAAGCCACCCTCCGGGCTATGCAACGATATCCCAACGTAAAGGAGCGTTCTCGATCCAGGAAATCGAACGCCGTCAAGGCCATCGGAATCAGCCCCGAAAAAACGACCACCGTGATGAGCTCAAGGGGAAGGAAGAAAAACTTCCAAAACAGCCCACGCCGTGCCGGAAACAATATTTTGGAAAGGTGTCCGATTCGGTTCCCCAGATAGCGAAAGTACCCGCCCATCGGCTTGATCTCCTCAACGACATATCCCGCGGATTCCAGAAGATAGCGCAGGGCGTAGGACGTGAACCGGAAGTAGTCGTGAGGCGCCTGATGCTCGTACCATCCCTGAGGGGCGGTCAGCAACAGCCTGCCCCCGGGTTTGAGGACCCGGAAGATCTCAACCAATATCATCTTGGGCTCGCGAACATGCTCCAACACCTGCGTGTTCACCGCCAAATCAAATGTGCCTTCTCGGAAAGGAAGGGAAAGGAGGTCTGCATTGACATCGAGCGCGGAATAATCCCATAAGACATCCCCCACTGCCAAGTCAACGCCCACATACTGAACCGCTGAAAACAACCGGCGGAAACGACATTCTCCTGCCCCAGCGTCCAATACCCGCACCCCCGAATCGACAAATCTGGCACCCTCACGGATGAAATCGTCAATCGCCTCCGTATGAGGATCTATCAAGCGGCGGAAAGGCCGGGGGAACATCCGCAACAGCCTGCTGTATGCTGAAGCTTCCATTCAGCTTTTCATCTCTTCTAAACCCACGGTATATTTCAAAACCTCAAGGTAACCCATTCCGCAGGCGAATAGACAGGTCCCGTATTTCCCCCGGTCAATTTGTTTTACGACCTCGCGGGTCCGCTCGCAAAACCAGATCGTGTTCAGGTCGTCCGTCAGGACGTTTCCCAACAAATGTTCGCAACCTTCAAGTCTGCGCCAGTTCACGATTTATTCTTTCACGAAATGAACATTGTTAATCATATCATGAAATCGAATCCAGCACAAGTCCTTATTTCATATCACGGCTACGGTGCCTAAATTTCTCCAGCAATCGCTTCTCATTCACATCTGCCTATCTCGTCCCGCCTGAGCGTTGATCGAGAAGGATGAGGGCTTCGCGCGCCTTCTGGAAACCCGGATCCAGAGAGAGCGCCTGTGAAAATTCAGCCTTAGCGAGGTCCCATTTTTTTACAGCCCGATAAGCCTGACCCGTTCGAAAGTGGAGTGCGGGATCGCGAGGCCGGACCGCCAGGGCTTGTTGAAAAAATCGCAGAGACTCCCCCGCACGACCGGATGCCAGAAGAAGTGAACCCAATGATTCGTTGGGAGCTGGGTTCAACGGCTCTTTGCGCAACACCCACTCGAACTCCCGAACGGCCTCGGTCGTGTCTCCTGTCTCGGCCAGGGCCAAACCCAGGCTGTAGTGGGCCTGGGTGAAATCCGGATCCAAGGCAACCGCCCTATGAAACTCAGTTAAAGCATCGTTTCTAAGCTCTTGGGCCCAAAAAACGCTCCCCAACCCTTCATAAGCCCGAGGGGCAAGGGGCTGATAGAAAAGGGTAGCAGCGTATTCCCGAATCCCTTCATAAAAGCGACCCTGTTCCAGATAGATATCGCCCAGGTTGTCATGAGCCAAGGTGTTCTCGTCGTTCCTTGAAAGCATAACCTCAAACAATCTCTCGCCATCGTGCCAGACCGCGTTCCAGGTCCAAACTCGAATCAGAGAGAGCACACCAAGGCTGCATAAACCGGTGAGGACGACCTTCCGCGCAAGCTTCCAGCCCTTCAGCCTTTCTAAGAGGCTTGCCAACAAGTATCCCACCATCCAGCAAAAGCCCACGGAGGGAAGATAGAGCCAGCGCTCAGCTATCATCGAGCCTGGAATTGGAATAAGATTGGAGACCGGAAGCAGGGCAAGGAGAATCCATCCGATGCTCAGGCTCAGGATCCAAGCTTTCTGCCGTTGAAACACGATCAGAAGAATCCCTCCAATCGAGATGATAATTCCCAAGATAATTTTCCAGTCCCAAAAATTTGTCGGGACCGACGTAATGTACCAAGGGGAAAGATGATGTGGAAAGAAGAGCAACCTAAGGTATTCCCAGACTACGGTAAACATCATCATAAAGTTAGACACCGGACTTCCACCCCACCAAGATCGCGGTATTGATCGGATGACAGATGATCGATAGAGGAGGTAGAGAAAAGCCAAGGCAACGAAAGGACAAAGACGGAGGAAAATGCTCCTCCAAAGCCAGTGCCTACCCCGGAATGATGGGCTCAGCAAGAAGATGAGGAGGCAAAGGAGGGGAGTGACTATCCCGGTTTCCTTAGATAGACAAGAAGCTCCAAAGGCAGTTAAGCTTGCCGAATAGGCCAGCCACGCTTTCAGCCCGACATTCTTGAGGTTATAGATAAAGGCCCCAACGGCGAGAAGCCCGAAGAAAGCCATCAGGAGCTCAGAACG
>Ga0315296_10005020_pt1 | contig 10677 bp, 9 predicted proteins | sample YL17G14_18_MG_FD_203921 | JGI IMG/M metagenome (GOLD analysis project Ga0315296, IMG submission 203921) | Sediment microbial communities from Yellowstone Lake, YNP, Wyoming, USA - YL17G14_18 | ecosystem: Environmental > Aquatic > Freshwater > Lake > Sediment | place: USA: Wyoming | collected...
CACTCTAGTCATGCCGGAACCCTTAGTCTTAATCATTGACGATGAAGAGTCCATGCGCGATGCCTGCGCCCAGATTCTCCTAAAGAACAAGTATCGCACCGAGGCCGCCGGCGACGGAGCCTCGGGGCTTCAGAAAATCCGGGATCTTCGGCCGGACGCCGTCATCGTCGACCTCAAGATGCCGGGAACCAGCGGCTTCGAGGTCCTGGAACATCTCCGGCTTTTCGATCCCCAGGTCGCGGCGATCGTCATCACCGGCTACGCGACCGTCGATTCGGCCGTTGAGGCGATGAAAAAAGGAGCCTACGACTTTCTTCCCAAGCCGTTCACTCCGGAAGAATTGCGGCTGATTCTCGCCCGCGCCCTGGAACGCCGGCGACTCGCCCTAGAAGCCGACGCCCTGCGACGAGAAAAAAAGCTTCTGGAGGAGAACATCATCACCATGGTCTCCCACCAGCTCCGGAGCCCCCTGGTCGCGATCCAGCAGTACTTCGAGGTCATTCTGTCGGGGATCGCCGGCGATACGGCGGAGAAGCCAAAAGAGATGATCCGCAGGGCTCGAGAACGCCTTGACGCGCTCCTCAATCTCATCAACGACTGGCTCGATCTCGCCCGCATCGACAAAGGGAAGTTCGTCGGCAAGCTCGAGCCTCTCAACCTGCGAAGTCTGCTGGAAAAACTCATCGAGTTCATGAATCCGCTGGCCAAGGAATTCGGTGTATCCTTGGAATGGGCCGGCTCACCCGGTCGCACGGCCGAAGCTCTTGGCGACAAGGAGACGCTGGAACAAGTCTTCACGAATCTCATCAGCAATGCCATCCAATACAACAAACCACAGGGCCGGGTGAGTATCAGCCTCAGAGAAGACCCGGACTGCCTCGTCGTGGAGGTTCAAGACACGGGCATCGGGATATCCCAAGAGCACCTCCCTTTGATCTTCGACCAATTTTTCCAAATCAGCCGGGGCGAATCAAAAAAGATGAAAGGATCGGGACTCGGGCTGGCCATCGCCAAGAAGATCGTCGAAGCGCATAACGGTCAGATCGAAGTCTCGAGCACGCCCGGGACCGGCAGCACGTTCACGGTCCGGCTTCCCAAGGCTCCCCCGGCAGGGGCGTCCGCTTGAAAATTCTCGTTTTAGGTCTGGGGAACGATTTCTATGGCGATGACGGAGTCGGACTCGAGGTCGTCCGAAGATTAAAGAAAGAATGGGTCGCCGCCCATCATCGACCGGCGACGGCCTGTCCGGTGGAATTCGTGGAAAGTCTGCTGACGGGAATCGCTCTCTTAGATGTGATCGTCGGCTACGACGCGCTCGTGATCGTCGATACGATCTTCAAGCCCGACCCCGTCACAGGACGCGTTCGTTTCCTCGAAGCAAAGGATGTGCGGGATATTCCCGGGCCCTCCCCCCACTATGTCTCCATCCCTCAGACATTGACGATCGGGAGGCAACTGGGTCTCAAGATGCCCGGCGTTGTCAAAATCATCGCCGTCGAGGCGAAGCCTCTCTATCATCTGAACGAGGATCTCAGCGAGGACATGAAGTGCCGCCTTCCGGACATCATCGGCGCAACAAAGGACGTCCTCTCGAATTTAGACGCTCTTTCCGATTGAGGGGTCCCGTTTTTCCCGCGCCTGTCCTCCCCCGTTGCAGGCCGTTCCTTGATGATCAGAAAGACGACTCGGCGCTCAATGATAAGAAAAGAATATCAGAGATACTTGCCTTGAATATAATCTTGGAGATGACCGATGGTAATTTTGTGCTCGGAGATGACTGATTTGACGACATCTCCGATGGAAATCAGGCCGACCAATTTCCCCTTCTCAATGACCGGCAAATGCCGGATACGTTTTTTCGTCATGAGGGCCATGCATTCCTCAGCGGGCGTTTCGAGGCCGACACAATAGACCTGGCACGTCATGATCTCCTTGACAGGAGTGTCCAACGACGATTTGCCTTTGAGGATCACTTTTCTCGCATAATCCCGTTCCGAAAGGATGCCCGCCACCTGGTTCTTATACATCACCGCGAGCGCGCCGATTTTTTTATCCGACATAAGCTTGAGGGCATCGATCACTTTGGCTTCCGGCGAAATGGTCCAGACCTCCGATCCCTTTTCTTTGAGCATGTCTTTAACGGTATGCATTTCCACCTCGTCCTTTACAAATTTTCATTCTAACAAATAGGCAGATAATATCTGCAATTTTTGTCTCTCAATTCAATCACGATTCTTATATCCCAATTCGCCAAAAAAGTCAATCATTTTGGCATCGTCCAAAAACGTGAAACAAAAACGGGAATCGAAAAGCAGAAGCTCATCTCCGACTTCGCAATCGATCGACGATCATTCTGAGCTCGCGGGCGGCGGCTTCCGGGTCCGGCGCAGAGCAGATGGCGGAGACGACGGCGATGCCGTCGGCGCCTGCCTCCATGACCGCGGCGGCATTGGACGAGTTTATGCCGCCGATGGCGACCAGCCTATGGCGCGAACGCGAACGCAGCAAGCGCAATCCATGAAGCCCCCACGTCGTCACGAGGTCGGTTTTTGTCGGCGTCGTGAAAATGGGGCTGACGCCGAGATAATCGACTTCCAAGTGATCGGCGGCGGCGGCCTGTTCCGGCGTCTCGACGGAGAGGCCGATGACCGCATCCGGACCCAATAGTTTTCTCGCTTCGCCCGGAGGGATATCGGTCTGCCCTAAATGGACGCCGGCAGCCCCGACCGCGAGAGCGACATCGAGGCGGTCGTTGATGATCAGGGGCACACCGAATGGCTGCAGGACTATCTTGATACGCCGGGCAATGTCTATGTATTCTGGGATGGGGCGGGATTTCTCGCGCAATTGGACAGCGGAAACTCCGCCGCGGACGGCCGCCTCGACGACCCATTCAAGCGGCCGTCCCAGCGACAGACCTTGATCGGTCACCAGGTAAAGGCTGAAATTGGGGATTTTTTTCACGCCGGCTCTATTCTCAGACGGCTGCGGATATCCTGTTCGCTGAGCCTGTAAAGGGCATCGAGAAAATGCATTTGAAAGCTGGCCGGTCCCGGCGATTGCTCGGCCGCCATCTCCCCGGCCATCCCCATGACGGCCATGGCGTGCGCTGCCGCTTCATAGGGAGAGGGATTGACGGCCGCAAATGCGCCCGTAAGCGCTGAGGCCGTGCAGCCGAGGCCTGTCACCCGAGGCATCATTGGATGCCCGTTGGCCACCCTGACGAGTGAGTCCCCGCAAAAAATTAGGTCCACGGCCCCGCTCACGCTCACGACACAGGCGTGCTTTTTGGAGAGCCCTTGGGCGGCTTCGGCAGCCGCATCGGCCGCATGCCGGCTGTCGACGCCCTTTGTTTCGGATTCGGTATAATAAAGCGCCCTGATCTCCGAGGCATTACCCCGGACGATCGCGGGAGGTGTTTCCTTGAGGATCTGGAAAGCTGTCTCGGTCCTGAAGCGCGTCGCGCCCGCGCCCACGGGATCGAGCACGATGGGGATGCCGCGTCGGCGCGCCTCAGAAGCCGCTTTGAGCATGGCCGCGATCCAGGGCGCGCTGAGGGTTCCGATATTGATGACGAGCGCCCTGGCCAGGCGGACCATGTCTTCGACTTCTTCGACGGCATGGGCCATGACCGGCGAAGCGCCGATGGCCAGCAGGGCGTTGGCCGTCGTGTTCATCACCACGTAGTTCGTGATGTTATGGACGAGAGGCGCTTCCTTTCGGATCCGCTGCACATCGTTCCAAACGTCTTCGGGCTTGAACATGGCCGACCTCCCCTCAATAAAAAAGCCGTTTTCCCGGGCCATCGCCGGGGAAAACGGCCTTCTGGAAACGGTTCTTTCCGTTTTCCTCCGCCGGCATGACCCAGGTCAGGTGCTCAGGGTTTGTTCTCAGCCTCGCGCCAGGCGCTAGAGGCACCCCTTAACGGAACGTGTTCGTTTAAAAGCGGATGATATTTACTTTTTCTTCATGGGGCAGTCTTTGGCCATGGGGCAACCCTCTTCCCCTGCTCCCGTCTTGGCGGAGTCTCCGCTTTTACCCATCATGCAGCACTTGCCCTCTTTCATCATCGCCGCGTGCTCTTGGATCTTCTTCACGCTCTCGGGGTTCTTCGAGGTCATGGTGATCACGACGCCGTCTTTCATATTCTCGAACTTCTTCTCCACATCCTTCAGCATCATCGGGCAGTTTTCCATGACGCCGGCCATCTTTTCGCCGGGCTTCATCTGCATCTGCTGGCCGTGCATGCCGCCGCCCATATGCATCCCTTGACCCATGGGCTTCGTCACGTCTTTCTTGGCCAGATATTTGTCCGGTTCCTTGGAAAACGCGGTCTTGCAGCCCTCGCTGCAGAAATAATACGTCGTGCCCTGGTAATCATAGGTATATTTGGCGCCGGCGATTTTGACCGACATGCCGCAGACCGGGTCTTTGGCCGTGTCGTCGGCCTTCTGCTGGGCTACCCCGGCCAGGACGGCGACAAAAGCCACCGCCAGCAACGAAGAAAAAATCTTCAGATGCTTAGACATTGAGAACCTCCATTCTTCGAGTATTCGTCGTCGGATCTTTCTATGGAACAGGGCCAAACGGGCAAATCCGACTCTCCTATTTTACTGAATTTATAAAAATAATCAAGATGGGCCTCCAAATTGCCATTAGGCAAGCCCGACGGATCCTGTCCCGGTTCACCCCCGGCGCCCCTCGCGGACCATCTTGTTCATTTCCAAGCACTTATTACCACGGCACAAAACGCTCGGGTCGGCGGGGGGCCCCCGAACCGTGCCACCCGTCGGGCAGGGACTCTATCTATCTTCATTAATATTATTCGGCAATCAATAATAGTGGATCATAATGACAATTTTGGGATGGACGCTCTTGCGGGGAAATCCTCTTTAGGGGTTTCGCCCAGCGATCGTCTTGCTCCCTGCCCTCTCTCCATGGAGCATCGGGCGTTGAATTCATCAAGGAATACACCTGGGAGCGGTGGCAGGGCGGGCAGGTATCCCCGCCGCCCGTCAGGTCTTCTTTTTCTTGGATAGGAAAAAATACCAGTTGACGAAAACGACCAGGGCTAAACCCGCGACCGTTACGATGATTTTTGCCGTCATTTCGTTCCTCCCGGGAGGCCCAGCCTCACTCGTCTCAGCCGCAGGGAATTAGAAACGACGGACACCGAGCTGAAGGCCATCGCCGCCGAGGCCAGGATGGGGTTGAGGAGAACGCCGAAAAACGGGAACAGGACGCCGGCCGCGACCGGAATGCCGATCGTATTGTAGATAAAGGCCCAGAAGAGATTCTGTTTGATTGTCCGAATTGTCCTCTGGCTCAGCTCGATGGCATTGGCCACGCCGTTGAGGTCTTCCTTGATCAGGGTAATGTCTGCGGCTTCCATGGCCACGTCCGTGCCCGAGCCGATGGCGATGCCGATATCCGCTTGGGCCAGCGCCGGCGCATCGTTGATCCCGTCGCCGACCATGGCCACTTTCTTTCCGGCCTCCTGGAGCCGCTTGATCTCCCGCACCTTGTCTCCGGGCATGAGCTCGGGGATGACCCGACCGATGCCGGCTTTTCGGGCGATGGCCTCCGCCGTCCGCCGGTTGTCGCCGGTCAGCATGACCACGTCCAGACCGAGCCTTTTTAATCTTTCCACGGCCATCGGAGAATCATCCTTCAATGGATCGGCAATGGCCAGGAGCCCTGCCGGCTGTCCGTCAACGGCTAGATAGACAGGCGTCTTGGCTTCGAGCGACAGCGCCATCGCTTTTTCAAACAGCGGGCTCGAAACGATCCCGCGCAGCTCCATCAGTTTTTTGTTGCCGACGATCACGCTCCTGCCGTTGAGCTCGGCCTCGATCCCGAGGCCCTCCAAAGCCTGGAAATTTTTGGCTTCGGGCAGGATAAAAGCGCTCTCCTGGGCTTTTCTGACGATCGCTTCGCCCAGGGGATGCTCGGAGGATCTTTCTGCCGCCGCGGCGAGCTTGAGAACGTCATCCTCGGAGAACGGAGCGAGGGCAATGACATTCGTGACGTCGGGCTCGCCTTTGGTTAGAGTTCCTGTCTTGTCGAAGACGATCGTCGTCACCTTATGGGCCGTTTCCAGGCTTTCGCCGTTCTTGATCAGGATCCCGTTTTCGGCGCCTTTTCCCGTCCCCACCATGACAGCCGTAGGAGTGGCCAGGCCCAAGGCGCAGGGACAGGCGATGATCATCACGGCCACAAAATTCAACAGGGCAAAAGTCAGGGCCGGTTTTGGCCCGAAATCGAACCAGGCGATGAACGTCAGGATGGCGATGGAGATGACGATCGGCACGAAATAGCCGGCGATCACGTCGGCCAGCCTTTGGATCGGGGCTTTGGACCCCTGGGCTTCCTGGACAAGCCGGATGATCTGGGCCAAGGCCGTGTTCTTGCCGACTTTGGTCGCCCGGAATTCGAAGCTTCCCGTCTTGTTGATGGTGGCCCCGATGACCTCGGCGCCGTCTTCTTTCTTGACCGGCATGCTTTCGCCGGTGATCATCGATTCATCGACGGCCGATCTCCCCTTGGTTACGATCCCATCGACCGGTATCTTTTCGCCCGGCCGGACGACGACGATGTCTCCTACCGCGACGTCTTTGACGGGAATATCCATTTCCCTGCCCTCGCGGATGACGCGGGCCGTCTTCGGCTGAAGCCCGATCAGCTTTTTAATGGCTTCCGATGTCTGCCCTTTGGCCCTGGCTTCGAGCATTCTGCCAAAAAGGATGAGGGTGATGATGACCGCCGATGTGTCAAAATAGACATCGGGCATCAAGCCCCCGGCCTTGAAAAAAGACGGGACAACCGTCGCCGCTACACTGTAAAGATAGGCGGCCGATGTCCCGACGGCAATCAGCGTATTCATATCGGCATTCCGATGCTTAAAAGCGCCCCAGGCGCCTTTATAAAACTGACCGCCGATCCAGAACTGGACGGGCGTGGTCAGCGCCCAGAGGAGAATATAGTTATTGAGAAGCGGGGGAATCCAAGGAAAGAAATAGGGGGAGCTTCCGATAAAAATGACGACGCTGAAGGCCAGGCCGATGAAGAATTTTCGTCTGAGATTTTTATACTCCTTTTCCCGGGCCTTCCGCTCGAAATCCTCGTCGATCTCTCCCGAAAACTTGATCACTTTGTAGCCTGTCGATTCGATGGCGGCCCATATCTCTTCCATGTCAATCTCGGTGGGGAGATACTCGACCCTGGCCTTGCCGGTGGCCAAGTTGACGGCCGCCTTGAGAACGCCCTTTTTTTCGAGGAGGGCCGATTCGATTTTCTGGACGCAGGAAGCACAGACGATCCCTTCGATAAGGATATCAATAGCCATCGGATTCTCCTTTTACTCGTGTTTCCTGAACTTGATGAGGATGTCGATGATTTCCTGGACTTTCCTCTCTTTTTCCTTCCGGCCGCGGTCGGCCAGCGAATCCGCGACGCAGGTTCGGAGGTGGCGGTTGATGATATTCTCCTCAACGCTTTTAATCGCCCCGACCACCGAGCTCAGCTGGGTCAGGATGTCGATGCAATAGCGGCCGTCCTGGATCATTTTTTGGACGCCCTTGATCTGCCCCTCGATCTTTTTCAGGCGCCCGAGTTCCTCAAGATGGGAAGTGTTCTTTTTCGTCATCGTTTTGGCCTCCGCCACGGAGCATACCATACCCCCCTACGGTATGTCAAGAGCGGCCCGCTCTTTCCAGCCCCGACAAGCTCAATCATGGGAACAAATAAATTTGCACGCCATATTGACAGAGGGTGCCGATTGTGGCCATACTAAACAAGGCGTATTAATTCGGGGGATAAGACAATGAGTATAATCCTAAAAAGAATCATTTTGACGATCCTCCTCACGGCGCCCATGATGGCTAACAATTTGAAGGCCGGCGGACAAATCCTCTCCGAGCCAATCCTCCAGAGATATATCAGCGGAGAAGCCGGAACCGTTTATTATGTGGACGGGACTTCCGGCAGTGACTCGTATCCTGGAACACAGTCGATGCCCTGGAAGACGATCCGGAAAGCGGCAAACACTCTGAAAGGCGGAGATACGGCCATCGTCAATCCGGGAACCTATAACGAGAGGGTCGTTGTCACCAGCTCAGGAAGCAATGGGTCCCTGATTAGCTTTGAGGCCCAGGGGACGGTTCAATGCCAGGGTTTTACGGTCAAAGGGAATTATGTCCAGGTCAAAGGATTCAAAGTCACAGCCACTCAACCGACGTGGGATGCAGAAGGATACGGCATCTGGGTCGAGGGGGCCAACTGCATCGTCGAAAATAACTATGCCTACTATTGCCCGACCGGGGGAATCGTCACGACGGCAAGTTCATCGACCTGCATCATCCGGAACAACCGGTGTCAGCGAAACGCTCTCAACGGCATCGAAATTGGCGGCGTCAGCCATCTGGTTGAAAATAATGAAATATGGGCAACGATTTGCTATCACACGCCGACAAATTGGTCCCCCAGCGGCGATGCCAATGGAATCATGGTTTGGGGGTCCGGGCACATATTCCGAAGGAATTATATTCATGACATTTCCTATAATGATTCGGAAAACCAGGGCTACGCTCCTCTTATTGATGCCTTTCAAACGGTGGCCGATGGGCGTCATCCCGGAGGTGCGACAAATGTTTTGTTCGAACGAAACCTGGTCATTCTGACCGGCTATCGAGATCCGAGCGCCCATTGTATCGCCTTCAGGTTGAGGGAGGCCGGCTTTATCACGATCAGAAACAATATTTTGATCGCCTTTGGCGGAACGGAGACGGGGGAAAATGGAGGCACCTGTCACCATGTCAAGGTCCAAAACAACACCTTGATCGGCAGCCTGGCCTACCCCCCGTCCTTATGGCCGATAGGGATCAGCTTAGACTATTGCCCCTATTCGACGGTCAAAAACAATATCGTCTATGACCAGGTGAATTATCCCATCTATCTTTCGGGGTCGAGCTTTACGGGCCTCGAGATCGGTTATAATTGCACCTACAATTCCGACGGAACCACTCCCATTGGAACACCTCAGCCCAATGACCTGTGGAGCGTCAATCCCAAGTTCGTCAACGCGGCGGGGCGGGATTATCATCTCCAATCGAGCTCTCCCTGTATCAACACCGGAAGCGCTATCGCCGATAATACCGTTGACTACGAAGGCAATCCGCGACCCATTGGCGCAGGCTGGGATATCGGGGCCTATGAGTATACCGGTCTTCTGCCTTCCCTAAGCGCTAGTGTCAATGCTTCTCCGACATCGGGCTCCGTCCCTCTCACGGTCAAATTCACAGGTAGTGCCGGCGGCGGCACGCCTCCCTATTCCTATCGCTGGGATTTCGGCGACGGCCAATCGTCCACGACCCAAAATCCGTCTCATACCTATTCCACGGCCGAAAATTTCACGGCTACCCTGACCGTTACCGACCGAGTCTCTGATACGGCCAAAGCCTCGGTGAACATATCCGTCGGGAATCCTGCTCTCAGTGCAGCGATCACGGCTGATCGAACGGAAGGATATGATCCCCTGACTGTCGAATTCGAAGGGAGTGCCAGCGGCGGGAAAGAGCCTTATTCCTATAGCTGGAATTTCGGCGACGGGCAATCCGCCGCGACCAAAAAAGCGACTCACACCTATTCCACAGCCGGGACTTTCACGGCAACCTTAACCGTGACAGACAGCGTCCTGGCAACTGCGACGGCAACCGAGAAAATCGATGTGGGTGTTGCTCCTTCTCTTCACGCCAACATCAATGCCTCTCCCACTTACGGGAGAGCTCCCCTGACCGTCTATTTCTGGGGTAGGGCCAGCGGCGGTATTCCCCTTTATACCTACAGCTGGGATTTCGGCGACGGCCAATCCGGAACAGTGCAGAATCTGTTTCACATTTACTCCGGACCCGGAACTTATTCTGCCACGCTGACCGTCACGGACAGCGGCGGCAAACACAATATGACTTCAGTAACTATCATCGTTATCCCACCAAGTCCGTACGATCCTGTCGCCCTGTTTTCTGCGACTCCCGGCCAGGGACTTCACCCGTTGCAGGTCTTATTTGATGCTTCGGCCTCTTATGCCCCGACGGGGAGCATCATTAGCTATGACTGGGATTTCGGCGATGGCACCGCTGGTTCGGGCAAAATCGTGAGTCACGTTTATTACAGACGAGGCACGGTTCCGGCGACCTTAAAGGTCACAGACAGCTCGATGAGGACGGCGACGGCAACAAAAGAAATCCTTGTCCTTTCAAAACCGACGGCGCTTTTTACTTCTCGAATGCTGATCAGCACTGCCCCTTGGATTTTCGGCTTTGATGCCTCAGCCTCGTATGATTTGTATGGAACAATCGTGGCCTACAAATGGCTTTTTGGAGACGGGACTTCAGGCTCCGGCAAGACGATCATCCATTCTTTTCCCAAACAGGGCATCTATACGGTCAGGTTGACGGTCATCAACGACCAGGGCTACCCCTCCGAAGTATCGAAAGTCATCACCGTCTCCGACAAGCCTCGAGAGCGCCGGAAATAGGGGGCGAATCGCCCGTGAACAATTTTCTTCCTTGACGTCCGCTCGACTCGCTCACTATAATACGCCTTCCTTTTTCTCCCTCTAAAGGTATAAGAACGATGAAGAAAGAGTATATCCCCGGCTGGATCCTGATGGCCTCCGTC
>Ga0315296_10005021_pt1 | contig 10677 bp, 7 predicted proteins | sample YL17G14_18_MG_FD_203921 | JGI IMG/M metagenome (GOLD analysis project Ga0315296, IMG submission 203921) | Sediment microbial communities from Yellowstone Lake, YNP, Wyoming, USA - YL17G14_18 | ecosystem: Environmental > Aquatic > Freshwater > Lake > Sediment | place: USA: Wyoming | collected...
TCCGCTTGTATTTTTAACAGCAGAGAAAAAAGTGAAAAGCTCTGAAAAGATATAAAGAAAACCCAGCCGGCAAAGCAAACCGTATAATTCGCCTGTGCTTATCTTTAACCCCGCTTTTTAATGTCTTCTATTTCATTACCAATTTTTCCAGGCGAGTTCAGATTACTGTTCATATTGTCCTTTCCTTTTTCACCGTCACCCAGCCAAACCTCGCTCCAATGCGCTCGCAAGTGACAATTGACACCATTAACTGATCCATTACATGCCAATAGACAAATTTACTCGCAAAATAAACAATTTTTGTGTAAATTATGGCAAATATACCGATGATGCAGAAAAGTAATATAGCCGTTTTTGTTCTGATTACCATTGTGGTCTATGGCTTGCTGCTGCAGTCGGCACACGCCCAGCAGGACCCCTACGAGGAATATGTCAAGCATTCAAAAGATTTCAAGAGCGTTAAGCAAGATAAGGGCTGGGCATTAAAGGCTTGGCCAAGCTGGACATATATGCCCTGGAGCTACCAGTGGAACATAAATAGGGAGTAAAAGATATGGTAATGAAAAGTGGCATAAACATCAAAATCCTGCTCGGACTTACTTTGGTTTTCACTATAGGCAGTTCGGCTGTCTCAAGGGTGTCGGCTGAGGTGTGCAATATCAAAGTTGTCACTGACGGCTCACCTGATTACTACGATATGGATAGTATGGTCCATAGCATAACCAGCAAGTGGCAAAGTCCGGCGGAGAAGTGCTGGGCCGTGTTTTATTGGAATCATATTGCCCGGCGACAAACCAGCCCGACGGTTTTGCATGGTCTTGAGTGCACCGACCCCATTCGGCAGTTCAACGATTATGGCTACACAATGTGCAGCACCATTGCAGGTGTCAACTGTTCTATCTGGGATGCGATGGGATACCGCGTGAAATTCTGGGATATTACGCTGCACACCGTGCCGGAAGTGGAATATGACGGTCGATGGCATATGTATGATAACAGCATGTCAGCGATATATAGCTTATGCGACGGCAGGACAGTCGCCGGTGTTGAGGATATCGGCAGAGAAGGTGCTTGTGAGGCATCCGGTATGCGGAAAGAGGCAGGACACATTGCCCGGTATCACTGTCTCAATGCTACCAGCAGTAATGGTTTTCTAACCGGAGCGGACTGCGCCCGTGACCTTGAGCAGGAATATCGTTGCTTTAATCCGAACGGTTTTAAGTATCGTTATTATTACTACAACTGGGACCGCGGCCATCGTTATATCCTTAATCTCAGAGAGAATGAGGTTTATACACGTTACTACAAAAGCGTAGGGACATCTGCCGAATATTACGTGCCCAACAACGGCGATGACCCGGAAAAGCCCAACACGCGGTATCGAATTCGTGGTAATGGTGTTCGCTCATTCCAGCCCAATCTAACGGAGGATTCTTTGCAGGAAGCTGCTCATATTATTTCAAATTGTAAGGCGGTCGAACCGGCAGGCGTTGTGCCTCGCAAGGCCGGTGAAACCGGTGAGATTATTTTCAAAGTGGAAGGCGCCAACGTTATTAGTCATTTGATTATAAAAGCCACCGTGCAGCGCAAGAACAGCAGTGATGTAACCAGCATCTCCATCAGTACCACCAACGGTTTGACCTGGAATGAGGTTTGGAAGAACGGAGAGGTTGGTGATACTGCTGTGAATCTGGCGTTAGGGAAGGAGGTTAACGGTGCTTATGAAGTGCTGGTAAAAGTGTCGCTGATGGGCAAGGATAATCCGGCTGATGTGTGTCTGGAGCACATAGAGTTTGAAACTACAACAATGCTAAACAGCAAGACACAGCCGAAACTATTAGCTGGGAAAAATACCGTGTATGTCGGGACAGGCGACCAGACCGAGTCGGTCGTTATTTGGCCGGACCTGCAGGGGGAGAAATACAAACCTTACATCGTAAATGAGAAGAACATAACCTCTAAGCCAAAACACGTCGGTTATCAGGGGGTTATGCATGCGGTTAAAGCCGGCGAAGATGCGTATGTGGTGTTTAAGGTCGATGCGGCGGAGGATATTACACAAATCAACTACGGTGGTCGGTTCTATAATCGGGCGCCAAAATCGCACATCGACTTATTGCATTCGTTCGACGATGGGAAAACGTGGGTGAAGAGTTATTCTCTGGATAAGATTGAGCCACCCTGGGATGTCATTCATTATGAGAAGGTGAAGGATATCCCGGCAAGGACTCGGTCGGTATTGTTTAAGTATCTGCTCAGTAGTTCGGCTGCGGGGACTGACGCGTGCAGTATCTACAGCGTTCGGATGGAAGTCAACTATAAGCCGAAGGTTGCAGAGTTTAGGCCGGTCGAGGTTACTTTCAATTGGAGTGAGGTGCAGAAGGATTATTCACTGGTTGAACGCAGCCATACAGAATTGGTTAAGAAAGTGCCTCACAAATACACGATAAACGTTGGCGGCGAAGACCATTCCGTGATGAATTGGCTGCGGTTGAATCTTAAAGGTGCTGTTGCTGGGGTCAGGTATGGTTATTCGGATGGGAAAGATATCGGCGGCCAGAAATATGTCCCTCTCTGGGTGAGCTATGGGAATAATTTAGCGGAGGGGAAAAACTATACGGTTTCTGTGCCCTCGAAAGACCATTGGGGTGCCGGCGACCCGAAGGGGAAAAAACTCACCGATGGGATAGTTGGGCCACCTTATGCCGGTGGAATTTGTCCGACATACGGGCTTTGCTGGGATAAAGGGGATAACGCGGTGATAACAGTTGACCTCGGCAGAGTCGAATCCTGCGGCGCTTTTCGTATTCACCTCAGTGCGGGCTGGCCCTGGTGGGATGCGATGAAAGGAAAGGTCAAGGACAAGATTGAGGTACTTACCTCTGCGGACGCAAAGCAGTATATAAGCCAGGGTTTCTTTGAGTTAAACTTGCATTGGAAGGATATTCCAGTTAATCATATAATGCCCGACGATGAAACCGCTACTGGTTTTACATACGAATTGATTCCTAAGGTTCCAGTTAAGGCTCGTTATGTCCAATATAGGATAATAGCTGAGCGCACGTTGACATTAAGTGAGGTTCAGGTTCTCGATTTTATCGAATACAAGCCTTTTGACCTGCGGATTACACTGCCAGAGTGAAGGTCTACAGCCGGTGTGCCTAACTTGAGAGGTTTCGGATACATAGTTCCTCTCGGTTAAGACGCGGATGAGTATTTCTGCATACCGGGTGTTGTTATGTAGCAGCAGACAAAATGGTTTTGCGTGTTAGCAGTATCACAAGGAGATATTGGCTATGGACAAGATTTTGAGGCGAGAGTTTTTTAGCATATCCACCGCTGCGGGCAGCATCCTGCTATCCGGTAGGTTTGCAGCGCAACCACTAACAGCCGCTGAAGACATACAATGATTGTAGCACCAGCGCGAACGTGATATTCTACTAAACTTGTATCATGGTTGAGCAAGTTTACTGAGAAGTCATGAATGGTTAATCTCCTTTCCGCCCCAAAAGAGGTGAACATTGTGACAGCAACGAAGAAAAAAGAGACTCTGTCCCGGGCTCTCATTTGGGTTCTGTCAACAACATATTTCGTTGTGATGGCGACCGCAGCCGATGAGCGGCGAGGTCCACTTGTACTGAACTGGGATTCGCTTAAGCATTATGTTGATACATTCAACCAAAACGACGAGGAACTGTACATTCAACACATTTCCAACGAAAGGGCTTGTGAATTTCTGAAAGAAAATATCCCACTTTTTAGTGCCCAGACAAGGACTTCGAGAAAACTTATTACTTTCGGTGGTGGACCTACCGTAAGCACATTAAGAATACCCTGGATGGGTTTGTGATTACTGAATTTCTGCCGAACGTGTCCTGGTCAGGCAAGCACAACACAATCAGTTGTCCTGCAGGCCATCACTTCTATGAAGGACGCTGGCTCCACGACCCGAAGTATCTGGACGATTACACCGTCTTCTGGTTTCAAAAAGGCGGCAGCCCCAGGCAATACAGTTGCTGGATTGCCGATGCACTTTACGCTCGATATCTCGTGCAGCCGGACAAAAAACTCATTACAGGCCTTCTCGAAAATTTGGTCCATAATTACAAAGAATGGGAAAAAGAGAAGCTCGCACCTGATGGGTTGTTTTGGCAGATAGATGACAAGGACGGAATGGAATTTTCCATTTCGGGCTCGGTAGGCCTTAGAATGTTGGGTGAGCCAGGTAAGCGGCCTTCGATAAACTCTTATATGTTCGGTGATGCTGCTGCTATCGCAAAAATTGCTGAACTTGCCGGACGTAAGGACATTGCAAAAGAGTACGAAGCGAAGGCCGAAATGCTCAAGAAGCTCATCCAGTCAAAGCTGTGGAATGACGAAGCAAAGTTTTTTATGACACTCCCTTGTAATGCCCAGACTCTTGTTAATGTCCGTGAGGAAATCGGTTTTACACCTTGGTACTTCAATTTGCCGGATTCGGGTTATGAAAAGGCGTGGAAGCAGTTGATGGACTCTAATGGCTTTTACGCACCATTCGGTCCTACGACCGCAGAGCAGCGTCACCCGCAGTTCGCTATTCGCTACGAGGGTCATTCCTGCCAGTGGAATGGTCCAAGCTGGCCTTACGCAACTGCGACAACCCTGACGGCACTTGCCAACGTGCTGAACAATTATAAACAGGATGTCATAAGCAAAGCTGACTATTTCGAGACTCTAAAGATTTACACAAAGAGTCATCGCCTGAAGCACCAAGACGGCCAAGTCGTTCCCTGGATTGACGAGAACCTTAATCCTTATACCGGAGACTGGATTGCTCGAACTCGCCTGGCTCCTAATGTGCGAGGCAAGGATTACAATCACTCAAGCTATTGTGATTTGATTATTTCTGGCCTGGTCGGTCTGCGCCCGCGGCCTGATAATATTGTCGAAGTTAACCCGCTGGTGCCTATTGATACGTGGGATTGGTTCTGCTTGGACAACATACTGTATCATGAAAGAGTAATCACCATTCTTTGGGACAGAATCGGAACCAAGTACGGCAAAGGCAAAGGCCTGCATGTATTCGCAGATGGCAAAGAGGTAGCTCAAGCAGATTCATTGCAGCGTGTCACTGGTAAGTTACGACCAGCAGACGTCGGCGACACCTCAATTTCCCCGACACAAGACTTCCGTGCAGTGCAAGGAGCGGCTGCAGGTTGGCGCAAGTATGAGAAGAATCCTATTCTCGGTGGTAACCTTGGTACCTGCTTCGATGTGGCTGTCCTCAAGGAAAAGAGCAAATACCTTATGTGGTTCTCTTGGCGTCCAAAAAAGTCTATTGCCTTGGTTGAAAGCACCGACGGTATCCACTGGGGCGACCCGGAAATCGTGCTGGGACCCAGGCCGGATTCGACTTGGGAACACCAGGTCAACCGGCCGGTGGTAGTAAAGAACAACAACCTCTATCATATGTGGTACACGGGCCAGGCAAACGGCCACTCTTGGATTGGGTATGCCACCAGCCCCGACGGCCACAAGTGGCAGAGGACTAGCTACAAACCTGTACTATCACCTGAGGAGCCGTGGGAAAATGTAGCGGTTATGTGCCCTCACGTCCTGTGGGACGCAAAAGAAGGTTTGTATCGAATATGGTACTCGGCAGGAGAGCAATATGAGCCGAATGCAATCGGGTATGCTACCAGCTCAGATGGTAGGCACTGGAGCAAGCTGCCGAGCAACCCTGTCTTCACCGCCGACCCGAACAAACCATGGGAGCAGCACAAAGTAACAGGGTGCCAGGTAATACAGCAAGGTCAATGGTTCCTGATGTTTTACATTGGCTTTCGTAACGAACACTATGCCCAAATAGGCCTGGCTCGTTCCAGAGACGGCATAACCGGCTGGCAGCGCCACGCTAATAATCCCATTATTTTCCCAGTCACGGGTAGCTGGGATGCAGATGCCTGCTACAAGCCGTTTGCTATCTTTGAGGGCAATAACAATCGCTGGCTGCTCTGGTACAACGGCCGCAAGAGTACGGTAGAACAGATTGGCCTTGCGATTCACGATGGCGAAGACCTCGGCTTTTAATTTTCTGATTGGTGAAAGTATTATGCTGCCGAATGAGAAGAATAAAGGCAGAGAGCAGCCGACAGACCAAGCGCATTGCCAGTCACGACGATGATCGACAGTAATGACATTCAGTAATCATAAAACGACGGCCGCCATTATTATGAAGCGAGCACCACAAAATGGAGCGGCGTATTCATTCGATTCACAATATAACAACACTTGCATAGTAAAAAGGTAAAGACGGATGACAGGAAGGATTGGGAAATGCCGGCTTGCGTATATTACGTCCCTAATCGCGTTACTTCTAACCAGTGATGCGTGGGCTGAGTCATATTTCGAGTTTCCAGGGCCGGCACCTGGTGATGCCAAAGGTAGTGTGAGCCAGGATGCGCTTGTTTTGGAGAATAATGTTTTAGCATTCAAGTGGGCTGTCACAGATGGAGGGCTCAAGCCAAAGAGTGTAAACGACAAGCTCTCAGCGAACAGGCTCCAATTGCAGAAGGCCGAATGCTTCCAGCTTGTATTAGACGGCGGACCGATTGTGAAGTGTTCGGACCTGAAAATCATCGGTTTACCGGAATTAAATAATCTTGAACCTGAGCCAAAATCTCCGCGCCTTGCCAAACGATTTGGGGGGAAACAAATTACTGCTATCCTGGCTTCATCTAATGGCAACATCCAAGTCGAATGGTGTGCGATTTTGCGCGATGGCTCAAATTACGTTCGGCAGGAGATACAAATTGCAACCGAGAAGGTTGAACTTGAGATAAGAGAGATTGTGCTATTTGATTACTCAGAATCAGGCGCCAGCGTAATGGGTAGTGTGGATGGTTCGCCAGTAGCAGTAGGTAATATGTTCTTCGCTCTTGAGCATCCTATGTCAAAAAGTCAAATACTGCAAGGTAAATTAGCGCAATTTCGTTGTAGTTTGCCTTGTTCTATGATGCTAAAGCCCGGAGACTTGCTGACAGCAAGCTGCGTTATTGGCGTTGCTCCAGAGGGACAGTTGCGCCGTGCCTTTTTATATTATATTGAACGTGAGAGGGCACACCCGTATCGGCCATTTCTACATTACAACAGTTGGTATGACATCGGCTATGGCGGTGAAAAGATACAAGAGAGTCAATGTATGGATGTAATTGAGCTGTTCGCAAGAGAACTGGTCAACCGGCGAAAAGTAACAATGGACTCATTCGCTCTGGATGATGGGTGGGATGATACTGCTTCACTGTGGCAGTTTCACAAGGGTTTTCCCAACGGGTTTTCCACTCTGCAGAAAGCGGCAAAAAAATATGATTCTGCTTTGGGCGCCTGGCTTTCTCCTTTTGGCGGCTACGGCGAGGCCAAACAGGAAAGGATAAAATACGGTCTCCAGCAGGATTTCGAAGCGAACCAGAGCGGTTTTTCACTAGCTAGTCCCAACTACTACGCCAGATTTCGCGATGTATGCGTGAAAATGATTCGTGCATACGGCTTGAATTACTTTAAGTTCGATGGCATTGGCGCAGGCGGCACACCTGCCGGGGCAGGCGGTGAATTTGTCCAGGATGTGCAAGCCCTGTTGCGACTTGTTGATGAGCTGCGCCAGGTCAAACCTGATATCTTCGTGAACATTACTACGGGCACATGGCCTTCACCTTATTGGTTGTGGTATGGTGACTCGACCTGGCGTTCAGGGTCAGACTGGAGCACTTACGGCTGGGGCTCAAAACGTCAGCAACAAATCACTTACAGAGATAAAGAAACCTATCATAATGTCGTGACACGCGCACCGTTGTATCCGTTGAATTCACTTATGACACAGGGTGTTATGTTCGCCAATCATGGACTTCCGGATGAGGTTAATGACCTTGTAGATGATATACGAGCTTTCTTCGCCAGTGGGACAAACTGCCAGGAATTATATATTACTCCATCCTTGATGCGGGCGGAGCACTGGGATGCTTTAGCTGAAGCGGCAAAATGGTCCCGTGACAATAAAGATGTGCTTGTGGACACGCACTGGGTAGGTGGCGACCCAGCTGAAGGGCAGGTTTACGGCTGGGCATCGTGGTCTATGCGAAAAGGCATCTTGTCGCTGCGTAATCCTTATGACAAGCCGGGCAAAATTGCAATTGATATCAGCAAAACGTTCGAACTGCCTAAAGGTGCCGCTGAGAAATATGCTCTGAGAAGTGCCTGCTCCGCTATAGCGGCTGCGAAGGCCAGACCCTGGAAGAAGGATGTTGATAAAGGCGAAATTGTGTTATCTGTGGGTCTGGTACATACTTTCGAGCTGAAGCCCTATGAGGTAATTGTTCTTGATGCAACGCCTCTTTAGGTTCTGATGACCCAACATTTTTGCCACAGGGCACAAAGTGCACTACTTATTCATCTGACAAACATATATCCTGCTATTTTCAATAGCTCTGTCCGTTTGTGCAGAAACATCCTGAACATACCTTGTTGCCATTTGTAAATCCGCATGGCCAAGAAGATGTTTTGAACACGGATATATAAAACGTTGCTAAATTTTCACTTTTTCATAAGTCGCTGATAATTGAGGGGTTATGGGGTGGTAATTTTTGTGGAATTGGCAGATAAGAGGTTGTATGGTTGTATTGCGGTTGTAGGAGCATCAAGCCCAAAAAACTGAGAAACAGGGAATACAAAGTATGCCTAAATGAGAGATCTATATTACGTCTACTCGACTTCTTTTTAGTCTTTTTTTCTCAAGACCATGTTACCATGTAAGCAGTTCATAATTCATCACTAATTTTGTTCGCATTCGCTTTGGGGACATTTATTTGTTGAAGTTTCGCGTTTTGGATTTTAATTTTTACCTTTCAGTTTTACGAATGGTACCTCACGGTGCCTGTGAGAGGCCTTTAACCTCATCTGTTGAGCCTCTCGTAGTGGATTCGCGAATCCCGGTAGCATCGGCAAGCCCTGCGCGTGCTTAGAGCCCGTCCCATCGAGGCTATTGCGTTGATACCTGCTGATGCACAAGAGTGTGCCCGGTTGGCAGTATCAAGGCTGAAGGCCATAGGTTACAAAGGCTTTCGCGGCTTGATCGATACGTCAGGATGCTTATCGGACAGCGAGGAGTGGCAACTGCCGCATGTCATTCCGGCCAACGCGTCCCTTCGCTCGCTATCTCGTCCATGACAGGCGTTGCACTGACTCACTTGCTCATCTGCAAGCATCGGACGGGCGACCCTTACTGACAGACCTTCATTGAGTACGATGACAGTCTGTCTAGCGGTATCAGCCGTGAGACGCGCACACCTCTCCATGTGTTCCTTGCCCGCCACCGGATATCTGGAGGCCTTACTCCACGCGCCCACAGAGGGGTGGCAGAGAACCGAGTGGGCGACGGATGCCGGCATCTCCATGTCCAGCTTGGGTTGGGCGGGTACATGAACGGGGAGTTCCGTCTGCTCGTACCAGAGGAATACCTGGTTGACCAGGCTCGCCTGCTGCTCTTTTCTTGATGCGAAAAGTCCGATGACGGCTGCCGCACCATTGAGAGCACCGCACAGGGAGCCCCAGCTTGCGACCCCGCCGGCGCCGTAGGTCATCATCCCACATGGGAAAGATCGATAGGGTTCGCCATATCGCTCGGCCAGTTGCCAGATGATGCTCTTGAAGACGCCATACATGCAGTGGCCCTCGTAGTGATAAAGATAGGCCCGCTCGGCCGTCGTCTGGGGGTCCAACTCATGATATGGCCAGGGAGCAACATCCGGGCCTGTTTTGCCTTGAGTGGTCTTCGTCTCCTGACGCATGCAGGAGGACAGCATGCAAGTTCCCACTGCGATACCCACGGCACCGAACACCTCTCTACGTGTCCATTCCATGTCCCAATCTCCACATAGGATTCAATAGCCAACCGGCAACTTGATCTGCCCCTTTTTTTTGGTCCAGTCTCTATTAGAGGATTCCAAAGTCCAGTACTCCATCGAGCACTGGCATATACGGCCTGATGCAACCGGCTTTACGACACAGTTCGGCAAAGCCTGCCGACATCATATAGACCAGGTTGCTATGAGGCAGGTAGTGATTGTAATCCATCTGCCAGCGACCTGCAACATATCTCAACTCAGGAACAACTCCCTGTTGATTAGCAACAATTATTCTTACCGTTCCCGTTGCCTTAGCTATGAATGCTACTATACCAAAACTCAGCGATAGCTATGCCAAAGTTAAACGGATAACGCATGCAGCAATACTGGTTTCAGACTTTATAAAGCCCTGACCCAATGCAATGAACATTTCGAGGCTCAATACCTTCACTTTCGTTATGGTCGACAATCTGCCATTCCTTTGGCTCCACATATTTCGTTGCCTCCATATGTGCAAAGTTATGTTCTGGCTTGCTGGTTAGGCTTTAGCCAGTCCCGATTGTCGGGATTGTCTGCACCAGCTTCGCTTGGCGCACTATAAAATGTTTACAAATTTTTCACTTTTTCTAAGCACTTAATACAAAAGCACTTGCAAAATGAACATTTTTGCTGAATTGGCAGATAATGGCCTGCGCAGTTGTATTGTGGTTGTAGGTGCTAAAACAATTTCAAGCCTTTAGAATCTGTTCGGAAAATCCTGTACCCCAAAGGTATTGAGGATTAGTAAGGTTCTTTAACGGCG